>Ga0315268_10002275_pt1 | contig 21850 bp, 27 predicted proteins | sample C1_top_MG_FD_204535 | JGI IMG/M metagenome (GOLD analysis project Ga0315268, IMG submission 204535) | Sediment microbial communities from Yellowstone Lake, YNP, Wyoming, USA - C1_top | ecosystem: Environmental > Aquatic > Freshwater > Lake > Sediment | place: USA: Wyoming | collected 2017-08-01 | reverse complement strand
CTCCGGCTCATACCGCCAACCTTCCGGCAACTTTCCGTTCTTGATATAATATTTCGCCAACTTTTGGATCCTGGCCTCGACTACCCCGAGAGATCGTCTCGATGATTGGTCGTTTTTGTTTTTCTCCAAGTGCTTGTGTAACATGACCGCTTTCTTTATCAAACCTACCAAATCTTCTGGTAAGCTTGGCCCCACGCCACGAGTCGATAAAATCTTGGCGATGCTCTTGCCAGTGGCCTGCCTCACGTCGGGTACGCCGTGCTGGTCGCGCAATATCATCCCTATCTCGCTTGAGTAGCGGCCTTCTTTGGCGAGCTTCAATACGAGCTCCTCGATATCCTGCCCAGAAAGCCCAGACGACCTAGCCGCAGACCTTTGGTATTCGGCCATTTTTTACCCTCGACATCAAACCGTTTTCCTTTGTACGTACCACTTAAGAAACTTTCTTATAGCCATCGCGCGATGAGAATACTTGCTTTTCTCCGCGGTCGACATTTCAGCGAAAGTTCTGCCATCGCCTCGCTTTGAAACAAAAATCGGGTCGAAGCCGAATCCGTAATGCCCTATAGCCTCTGTCGTGATGCTCCCGCTGGACCTGCCGCTAAAAACTATTGGCTTAGACTTGGGCTCACAGTAACTGACAGCAGAGCGAAATTCTGCACCCCTATCTTTTACACCCGCCATCAGCTTTAGCAGGCCTTCGTTGCCTATAGTGCGGAACACGTAGTTTGAGTACGGCCCAGGGAAACCGTGCAATGCCCGCACGAACAATCCCGCATCTTCGACGAAACAGGGTTTGCCCAAGATCCTGCAAGCTTCCTTCGCGCTGAAGCTGGCGATATCCCCCAGATCATCCGCCTGGATCTCATCGCATGGAACATTGCGCATCTCGAGATTCGCCCCATACTTCGCTGCAATCGCCTTCGCTTCCTCGAACTTGTGACGGTTGCTCGTGGCGAAGATCAGTGCCATGCTCGTTCCTCCTTCGGTATGTAGCGTCCCCTCTTCTCGATCTCCTCAACGCGTTTTATAACCTCGCGCGCGCCCTCACCAAACTCTCGCATATAGCCGGCGATAACGGCGCGATAGGCCTCGTCCATCACCTTGAAATGGATGCTCTGCAACGCGCGCTTGAGCAGGTGCAGGTCGACGCCCTTGGCCTCGAGCGATGAGTTGTATTCGCCCAACCCGAAGTCGACGAAGTAAACTTTGCCATCGCGCGTCAAAATCATGTTCGATGTCGTGAGGTCACCATGAACTATCCCCGCTAGATGGAGACGGGCCACCTGCCTGCCGATCACCTTGCAAAGCTTGCGCCTAGCTGCCGGCCTCAACTTATCCAGTACCAATTTAACCTGCTTGCCTTCGATGAACTCCATCACGATGCGCATACTCACGCGGTCTACCTCATAAACGATGGGCGTCGGAACCCCTGCGAGCTTGGCATCCACGAATAGCTTGGCCTCGAGCGCCGTGCGGTTTGAACGCAGCTGCTCGTCCAGCTCTGGGGCACGATAGCTCTTTTTTATGCGGTGCTTGACGATGACCTTGCCCTCGCTGGCAGTATGAAGTACTTTCGAGAAATTTTCAAGGTAAAGGTTTGCTTCTGCACCTTTTTTTATCAACGCCATACCACATCCACCTCATCTGTACGAAATCTTTGGCGGACTTGGGTTTGAGCCAAGCTATGCCTAACACCATTTTTGTACATCAACAGCCCTGTCCATGCAATCATGGCCCCGTTGTCGGCGCAGAGTTCCATCGGAGGCACGTAAAACTTTGCTCCACGCTCTTTCGTCATCAGCTTGAGCATTTCCCTGAGCCTAGAATTTGCTGCAACACCACCGGTCAACATGACCTCTTGTTTCTCAGTGTGTGCAACCGCCCGCTCGGTGACCTCGACAAGCGCGGCAAAAGCTGTCTCCTGCAAACTGTGACAAAGGTCGTACAAGTCAACACCCGCATGATATCTGCGAACGGCCTCCGTCATCAACCCTGAAAATGATAGATCCATGCCCTTGACGACATATGGGAGATTGATATAACGCTTGCCTTCGCGCGCTAAACGTTCGACGTTCGGGCCACCCGGATGCTGAATGCCGACCTCCCGGGCGAAAACATCGAGGCAGTTTCCAACCGGGATGTCGAGCGTTTCCCCGAAGACACGATAACGTCCCGCATCGAACGCGATGACTTGAGTGTTGCCCCCGCTCACGTAGAGCGTCACAGGATCTCTAGCTCCCTCGGTCAAACGGCCGATCTCGACATGAGCGATGCAGTGATTTACGCCGATGATCGGCACATGGAGCCAGGCTGCTATCGCCCGAGCCGCAGTTGCTGCTGTTCGAAGACATGGGCCGAGCCCGGGGCCAAGAGAAAACGCGATTAGGCCGACATCCTCTATGTCGATTTTCGCTTTTTTGAGCGCCCCCTCCAAAGTCGCGCGCGCGTTTGCTGCATGAAACTGCGCTGCGTCTCTAGGATGGATGCCTCCTTTCTCCGGCACGTAAGTTCTTGAAACATTCGCCAAGACCCTCCCATTTGAGCCAACTATGCCAATGCCGAAGGTGTGTGCCGTACCCTCTATGCCCAAACACAACATCCATGAACCCCAAACAATTGCTTCCGTGAACTCTTAAAGCGATTGAGGAAATCAGAAATAGCTGCCGCTGTCCCGGCGAGAAATGCCAAAGCCAGAAGTAAAAAAAGCTTTACTCGGTAACGACTTCAGCTATTGCAAATCTTTGCCGCAGTTCCTTTATGCGGATTTTTACTTCATCCCCGACATTGACGCCGGGCACGAAGACCACGAAGCCTTGCACGCGAGCTAGCCCATCGCCACTCTTTCCCTTGCCCTCGATTTTGACGGTGTGGACATCGCCAACGTTTACGGGCGCCGGTGGCCCTCTTGGACCTCTTCGTCTGTACATTTCTCCAACTCCTATTTTGTATCTAAACGAGCGCCCTTAAATATTGTTTCCGTGCGATTCGCCGCCGAATTTAAAAGTGATTTTGTACATTCATTAATGGCGAATGTATGTTCTTCAAAAGGATTTTTAGTAGGGGTAAACCCAAAGAGCTGAAAATTGAAAGTATATCCATCGAGGCCCTTCGAGAACGGATAGATGTACTCAAAACGGAAAAGTTAGCAGCTGCCCAACCCAAACTAACCGCCGATTTCGGCAAAATCGTTGAAAAGAGAGATCGCATACTCTCCGGGTTGAAAAACTTGGGCGTGGCCGAGTCGACGGAGGAGGTGCACGCTGGGCTGTACAAGGCGGTGGATGAAGCAAGACGACTTTTAATCAATAAGCTGACCCGCGCGCTTCAAAGCATTCGACCCCCGAACACGACTACCTCCTCGGACCTAGTCGCCTTCGACAGTTCTCTGGTGAGGGCAATAAACCTCACGACAGACGCTACCGCTGCCCATTACTACCACGTAGCGAGATTGTTCGCACAACACCTGCACATAATAAAATCGTGCTTACGGGAGTTGCAAAATTTTGTTAAGGATATACACATAACTGTAGAAAAAACTCTCTCCGAGATCCGTTCGTTAGACGATGTTTCCTCAAAAATCACTCTACACATCGATCTCGTTCAACAAAACAAGAATTTGCGCACAAACATTGCGCCGTTGGAACAACGCGCCATAGACTTGGAGGGGCTCGTAAACACTGAAAGGGCCCAATTAGCCCAGCTCATGGATGACAAGGAGTTCAAGCAGCTTGAATGTTTCCAACAAGAGCTCAAACAAATCGAGCACGAATTATCTCAAGCTAAAACTGTGGCGGCGCACACGATTCTCAATTTCAGCAGACCACTCAGAAAGATGAGGAAGTTGGTGACGGATGGTGAGCATCGGATAGATGGAGAAACCGCGAAAATTCTTGAGATTTGTATCGAAAATCCGATCGACATTTTTCAATCTGACGAAAAGCTCGCAGCAACTGCAGCGCTCTTGAGTAAGATGATAGAACTGATAGAAAAAGGCAAGATAAGCTTGGAAACTCGCGAGCATAAAAAGAGGGTCGAGGATGCTCGCTCCATTATCGAGAACAAGATGCTAATAGAGCTCAAAGAAAATATAGAACAGCTAAACTCTAGAAAGCGAACCTTGGGTGATTTCCATCAAAAATCGCCTCTCCTAAAGAAAAAAACAGAATTAGAACATGCGCTCGAGAGGCATAAATTGGATTTAGAACATGTGAAGAAATCTCTAGAAGAACTTCGCCGCGACTTGCAAAGAAGTGATGAAGAGATAAACAGAAACAAAAACGAGTTGGAAGAAACCGCATCCAAAATTATGGGCACTACGGTGAAGATCACTTCTTGAAGTCCGTGTACCCGCACTTGCCGCATGCCAAGCGATCACCGTGCTCCGCCATGAATATTCCCGGACCACAACGTGGACAGCTCTGCTTGAGGCGCGTCAATTTGTCCCCTTCTATTTTGTAAAATTTTGATTTTGCAGTTTCTCCTTTAGCTACCTTTCCCTTGGCCACTTTTGCCGACCTCCTTCACTTTCTCCTCCTGAGCTTTTTTCTCCTGTTTAACTTCATCTTTTGGCTTCTCTGGTTTTTTCCCCTCTACTTTTTCTGGCTTCTCTTCCTTCGGCTTTTCCTCTGGTTTTTTGGGCTTCTCAACTTTTGGCTCCTCTTTCGGCTTTGCTTCTTTGGGCAAGCCGCGCGCCAAAAGATATTTTGGCTCCAACGCTGTCAACCGCTCCTTCGAGTTGTATGCGCGAGCTATGCCAGATGCTTCCTGCCTACCGTAGGCTCCGGCTAATTTCTCAACGACAACTAATTCCTCCGCCACGCCAAGCTGAGCTGCCACTTGGGCACGAACGTCCAAGCGTTTTGGGGTCGGTTCGCCTGCGTGGCTCACCTTGAACTTTACCTCCACTCGCTGAAACAGCGGGTTCTCGGACTTTTCAACTATCTCCACTTTCATAACAATCCCTATCAACTTGAAGCGAGACCTATTAGATTGATTGCCAGCGACTAATCAAAAAGCTTGAGGATGTCGGCAATCTCGCGCTTCTTCTCCTTTGTCACTTCCACCATAACTATACCTTCCTTCGGTTGCCCGTACGCCACGACCGATCCAAAGGGAGCTAATAGAATCGCCGGTATGGTCGCCAAATCTTCCTCCCCCTCCACGATTATCTTTAGCGGCGGGACGGCATCTTTCACCGCATCTTGAAGATCCTTCGTGATCTTGGACGGGGGATTTTTCACCAGCCGTGTTGGAACATTATAGTCATCTATAACTTTTTTTATTTCTTCGTCGGCGGGAAAACGCATGATCAAAAAATCGATTATTGCGATATCCGGCTTGATCCCCGCCTCCAAAAAATCCGCTGTCACGTGGTCGCCAACGGTGATCAGCCTCGCAGGGTGTAATTTTCGCATGTAATCGAACGCCTCTTTCTTGTTAGAAAACAATTTCCCCAGCGGGCGCTTCAATAGCGGCCGCACACTTTCCGGAAGACTTAACATCATCGAACCCTCAGTGCATATTTTCCTGGAACATTTATGTTCAATTTCTTGGCTACGGTGGAGTTTGGAGGATCCAAGATTATGACGTAACCGGACCAGTCGCTCGAAAGCGATGATGTCTTGCAGACTGGACAAACCTTGCCGGAAACTATCATGTTACAATTGCGGCAAGCTTTCTCGCTCAAGCTTTTGCCCCCTTGCGTTCCTCCTCTATCCATTCAAACTTACCGAGGCCAGGCTGGCGCATCGTCAAACCGATTTTTCCACCGCCACCCGTAGCTCCCGTCACACCACGTTTAATGCTCACCGTCACTATTCTTGCCCTGACTTTGTCGCCCTCCTTCAATGAACGCTTCGTCTCCTTCCCGTAGAGCGAACCCTTCTTCTTATCGTATCCGACGAAGTCATCTGTGACCTGAGAAACGTGTATCAGACCATCCATCGGCCCGAGGCGCACGAAAGCTCCAAACTCCACTATCTCAACGATTTCCCCGAGTATTAACTCCTGTAGCTCTGGCTTGTAAGTGAGGGCATCAAAGGTAACGTCATGGTAGCTCGCCCCATCGCCCATTATTATTTTTCCAGGGCCGATGTTTTTCACATCCGTAATCGCGAGCACCACGCCCGCATCCTTGTCCGTTATCCCCTCGTATGTCTTGCGCAGGATGTCGACAATCGCTTCCTCGAGCGACTCCTCAAACCTACTTGGTGAAACTCGGACTGTATCCTGCACCGTCAGAATTTTATACATCAGATCACTCCAGCCATCACAAAGATCAATGCTACTATTGACATAAGCTTAATTAAAATGTTTAGAGATGGGCCAGCTGCGTCTTTTAATGGGTCACCCACCGTGTCACCAACTATCGCTGCTGCGTGCGTCGGCGTATGCTTGCCCCCGAAGTGACCCATCTCCACGTACTTCTTTGCATTATCCCATGCTCCACCCGCGTTGGCCATGAACAGCGCGAATATCAATCCCATCACGATGCTGCCCGCCAAGAAGCCGCCAAGCGCAGCCTTCCCGAGAATTAAACCAACAGTTAGTGGTGCAATTAGCGCGGCGAGCCCCGGCGCGATCAACTCCTTCAGCGCGCCTCGCGTCGCTATGTCTATACACCGCGTATAATCCGGCTTGGCCCTACCCTTGAGCAAGCCAGGTATCCTTTTGAACTGCCTCCTAACTTCCTCCACCATTCTGAAAGAGTTTCTTCCAACAGCCATGATCGTCAACGCGCAGAATAACGCCACCACGCCCGCACCTAGAAAGACGCCTGCCATGACCCTTGGCTCTAACAGGTCCAGCGCCGTCGCAGAGAGCCCAGCTTGTTGAGCATAGGTAACGAATAACGCCACCGCGGTCAAAGCTGCCGAACCTATCGCGAAACCCTTGCAAATTGCCTTCGTGGTGTTTCCGACCGAGTCGAGAGCGTCCGTCACATTTCGAACTTTTTCCTGCATGCCCGATTGCTCCACTATTCCTCCAGCATTATCCACCACTGGACCATAAGCGTCCGCAGCGATCACTATCCCCGTGACCGAGAGCATACCAACTCCCGCCAGACATATCCCATAAAATCCTACCAGCCCTCCACCTAGAACGGCATACGCAACTACTACAGACGCTGCTATAGCAACTATCGGAAGAACTGTGCTCAGCAGACCAATCGAGAGTCCATTCAGCAAATTTATCGCGGCCCCAGACTGTGCGGAGCGAGCTATGAATTGAGCTGGGCGATGTATGTTGTTTGTGAAGTAATCCGATGTGAGGCCGATAACTATCCCCGCCACGAGACCGGAAAATATCGCGATGGAAAGCTTCCATCCGGTATCCCAACCAAACATGTGATTGGTGATGACGATGGAACCTATCGCCGTGATGACGCACGCGGCTATTGTTGCGCTGTTGAGGGCGTAGCTTGGGTCGCTCCCCTTCTTCACTCTGACGAATGCTATGCTTATTATCGACGCAATTATACCGATCGCAGATATCACAAGTGGCAAGAGCACAGCGTTCACGCCGTATCCCAAACTGGCGGGTAATGCGAAGCCAATAATCATCGCGGCGACTATGCTCGCTACGTATGATTCAAACAGGTCGGCGCCCATGCCGGCGACATCACCGACGTTGTCGCCGACGTTATCCGCTATTACCGCTGGATTTCTCGGGTCATCTTCGGGGATGCCTGCCTCAACTTTACCAACGAGGTCAGCACCTACATCGGCTGTCTTTGTATAAATCCCCCCGCCGACTCTAGCGAAAAGCGCAACCGAGCTTGCACCAAAACAGTATGGCAGCACCAACTCTGGATTGCCTAACCAACTGTAGAAGATAACTACTCCAATCAAACCGACGCCGACCACCGATAGGCCCATCACGAGCCCGCTACGAAATGCTATCTTGAGTGCCCTGCCCACGCCAAAGCGAGCAGCTGTCGCAGTCCTTGAGTTGGCCCTGACCGCTATATGCATGCCGACGAAGCCAGCGGCCGTCGAGGAAAACGCTCCACCTATGAAAACTACCGATGCTCGCCACCCCCAACTTGGGGCGATGAAAAGCAGGATCGCGATGACTATTATAACCGCCCAGATCGCCGTGTACTGTCTCTTCAGGTAAGCACTCGCCCCCTCGTGGATCGCGCCGGATATTTCTTTGACTTTTGGTGAGCCCTGATCCTCCCTAAGGACGAGATACGCTGACACAGCGGCAACGATGAGCGCCACAATTCCCGTCACCAATGCTATTAACTCGAACTCCATTCATTCACCCGATTAGACCGTCTAAAGCAAGGTGTGACTTTTCTCGTAAATACGTTACTGGAACTCCCTTGCGACGGAGCTTTCTTCGTAGCTCGGCGTCGGTGGTGCCGACCACACAATTTTCATAAGCCATCGTCAAAATCGCCTCATCCGCATTGCCTTTGGCATCCACGACTTTCCCACGCTTAGCGAGGGCGATGCCCAAGCGAGCGGCCGAGCGTTCCGCAGGTTTACCCCGCGCGGCCAGTTTCTCCAGTTCCTCCACTACGGGCTTTGGGATAACAAGCGAGTAACGTCGCTGGAGCAACCTGTCGAGTTCGCTCATCACATCGACTCCAAACATGCCAAGAATCATCAAAAAACTCGTGTCAGCGATCACCCTCAACTCCGCCAAGATTTCAACCCCTCATATAACATATGCGTTTCATCCGCTAACTAAGCTAGCTGATCGCCCCATAGCCTATGAGGCGCCACCTTCCACCGATTCGCCTGCTCATCGCCGCCTTGGCTCCCTTGTCCGCACAGACGGGGAGCTTTAATCTAGTTTCGACCAAGTTCCCGCGCGTGCTGGTCACCATGCCAATCGTGGTTGTGGTGCCAACGTTTATCATCAGAGGTTCACCTGTGACCAACGGTTTCACCTCGAGTTCCTCGGCCGTGCCGACGACGCGCTTCATCAAGTGAACCTCAAGCTTTAAAGCCTCCATGATCTGCGGCAATGTGCCGGGCGCACCAGCGACTGCGCCAGCCAGCCTATCCGCTTTCATGAGCGCTGGGTCTAGCTTCGTACCAATGCCGAGCAATCCACCTGACATCGCTTCCTTCACGGACTCGCCACCTGCCTGCAGACTGACGATATCGGAGTCAAGGAAATGCCAAAAAGTCTTGCCCGCTTGAGTCACCTGTACGCCCGGGCGCATCTCTATCTTATCTCCAACCTTTAGCTTGCCCTGAATCAAGGAACCCCCTATTACTCCACCAACTAGGTCCTCAGGCTTCGCGCCCGGATGGTTTACGTCGAAAGAACGAGCGACGTGCACTCGAGCTGGCTTTGAGAGGTCGCGCTTCGGCGTCGGTATGTTCTCCTCTATTGCTTGGATCAGCATATCGATGTTCGCCCGATGTATCGCGGAAATTGGAACTATTGGAGCATCGGCCACAGATGTGCCCTTGAGAAATTCCTTGATCTGCCTGTAGTTCTCTACGACCTTCTCCTTGGAGACGAGCTCTATCTTGTTCTGCGCCACCACCACATTTTTGATGCCAAGTATATCGAGCGCCATCAGGTGCTCTTTCGTCTGGGGCTGCGGGCAGGGCTGGTTCGCTGCTATCACTAATACCGCGCCATCCATGATCGCCGCTCCCGATAACATGGTCGCCATCAAAGTCTCGTGGCCGGGAGAATCGACGAATGAGACGCGACGCAATGGCTTGGTCGCAGAATCACAGTGAGGGCACTTCTCCTTGGTTGTGTAGCATGCAGGTGCATCACATGTTGGGCATTTTCTGAAAGTTGCATCGGCGTAGCCCAAACGAATCGATATGCCGCGACGAATTTCTTCGCTGTGGGTATCGGTCCAAACACCTGAGAGGGCCTCTGTCAAAGTCGTCTTTCCATGGTCGACGTGCCCCACCATGCCTATGTTCACGACAGCCTGCGGCATACTCACCGCTGCTAGTTTGCGCCGTAACTTTAAGTTATTATCGTTCATCCAGCACAACTAGGCCAAAAATTGTATCTAGTATCTCTTTCGACCTCACAACCTAATTTTGCTCGACACCGTCGCTGGGGCGGGACTTGGAGCAATGGGCGCACTGAATATGTACGATAAGGTAATTGCAATCACCACACCTTCCAGCTGTGTCCGCTGCTTTGTGGACCATCTTCGTCGCAAAAAGGCTCAACATCCCGATCATGGGGCTAATTCTAAACAGATGCGGAGGAAGACGCTACGAGCTGACCCCGGCTGAGATCCAAAAAGAAACAGGCGCGCCCGTGCTTGGAGTTATACCCGACGACGAATTTGTTTTAGAAGGGACGAGGAACGGCGCCCCAGTGGTGCGCGGTGGCGAGAAGTCTCCTGCAGCCGAAGAGATAGTAAAGCCGGCGAAGCGCCTCCAGACCAATATTGTTCCCATTTGAAGACCGAACTAAGACTTGCTCTCCTTACCCTTTGGCGCCAGCTCTTCGAGGGGCTTTTCTCCCTTCTTCACTATTTTCGCGTTTATCTGCACTATATCATCGGAGATTGTCCGCCCGCGGACTCGTTTGCGCCTGCGCTCACCGAGTCCACGTGGCTTGTACCCGACGCCACCTGATAGAACGAGATATGTGCGTCCCGGTCCGTGAACATCTGAGCGCATGGGGAAACCGTCTTTATCCGTGCCTCCAGTTATCTCCAGCTCGTAGCCAGACAGACCCACTATCTCGCCATCAAACTTCTCGCCTATCCGCAAACCGACGAGCCTCCTAGCGGCCGGCTCGTGCGCCTCGAGAGAGTAGGACTTGCCGCTCTCCGGATCAGCTGCCACAACTTTGAACACCTACATCACCCCATACGTTGAATCTCGTTTCTGCTTTATCGTTATTATTTCATCCATCACCGCTAGCTCATCTCCAGACAATAAATCCCTTAGCTCCCCCTTCAGCTCAAGTACATGATCTCTGGGTATGTCCGTGTAAAGGGTGTCCCCCTCTTGGATGTGGCGACCCACAATAGCCCCCTCTATAGAGACAGCAACTTCGTCCCCCAACTTCGCTTCTTGCACGCTCTTCTTCTCTCGTTGGATCTCATGAATTGTCCCGACCTGGTGACCGTCCTTTCGCATGATTGGATACCTCGGTTTCAGCACGCCACCGAGTACATCCACGCCGACGACAGATGGATGGCTGCGCCTGAACACATACCCTGGTTTGATAGTAAATTTGCCAGGTCTCACGAAGCCCTCCAAACGCTCGACCCCGACCTCCTCCCTCCTCGCTTTTGACCATTTTTCATAGTTCTCCATCAATCGGTAAATCACATTTTCGTGCAATATTGGCACTTTTTGCACTTGGGCTTCATCCTGGGCGTCCTGCAATACCTTCACATTGAAGGCGAGCACCACTCCGAGCAATGGATCAGTCTTCGCGACCATCGCAGCCTCAACGACGTCCCTGCGCGACACGTCACCCACATCCGCCATTCGTATGGGTACCCCTTTCTCCTGAAGCTGGGTCTCGAGAGCCTCGAGGGAACCGAGCGCATCCGCCTTGAGGACCACCCCGCTTGCGCCCGTTTTGATGCGCACTCGCTCCATCTCTCGCTGGAGCTCCACTCTGAACTTTTCAACATCCGATTCATCTTTTACCACCCACAGAGGAACACCTGCGACCGCCCCCTCTATCCCCGGAGCCGCCACTTTGACACCCGCGGCCGCAGAAACTCGCTCGACGGACCTGAACTTATCTTGGGGGTCGCGTATCTCATCGAGCGGCTTGGGTTGTAGCAGCGCGCGAACACGCGAGGTCACAACTTTATCCAAACCTCCAACTACAAAACTATCACCTTTTGAGAGGGTGCCATCGTAGATTATTACATCGATTGCCGTGCCGAGGCCAATCTCCTCTTTTACCTCGAGCACTGTGCCGCGCGCAGGTCCAGCCACCTCGACAGTCAGCTCCTTCTCAAGGAAGCGCTGGGCTAGGCCGGCCAATATCGTCAAGGCCTCTGGGACACCCTCGCCCGTCTTTGCGCTCGCCGGAACTATCGCGACCTGCTTTCGAAAATCATCAATTCTGTCAAAGCGCTCTGCCTCGAACCCCAACTCGTGAAGCTTCCCGATGAGCTCATAGATTTTATCATCCAATGCACGTTGGACGTCTGGGCGCTGCTTCGCAAAGGAATCCAAAAAACAAGCCTTCTGAGTTGGTTGCCACCCCGGAATCAAGTCTATTTTATTTGCGACGAGCATGAACGGTGTTTTGTAGGATTTCAAAATGGTCAGCGACTCCAACGTCTGAGGCATGAAACCCTCGTTGATGTCGATGACGAGCGCCGCAAGGTCGGCGAGAGCTCCGCCTCGCCTACGCAAGTTGGTGAAGGCCTCGTGCCCAGGGGTGTCTATGAACAGGAGCCCGGGCAGGATCACTTGAATTTTAAATTTTTGAAGCAGCCATCCGCATATCTGTTCGATCGTGCCGGCTGGCACCTCCGTGGCACCTATGTGCTGAGTTATCGCACCAGCTTCACGCGCGGCTACAGCGGTGCCACGTATCCTATCGAGAAACGTCGTCTTGCCGTGGTCGACGTGCCCAAGTACGGAAATTATCGGCTGCCTGACTTTCCTCACTTGCATGGTTTGCACCCATTAACAGTAGCCACGACCCCTAAAATGAATTACCACACCAAAAATTGTTATAAATATAACAACTATCCGCACCAACTGCTTTTATCAAAAAACGAAAAATCCTAGCCCCAACCCCCCGCCTTTGGGAAGAATATTGGCATTTCGTGCTCAGCGCTTTTCGTGGAATCTGCGGCGTGAATGACGTTCTCCGTGATGCTCGACCCATAATCCCCACGAATTGTTCCCTTGACGGCTTTCGCTGGGTCTGTGGCACCTACCAGCTCCCTCATCCTGGATATAGCGCGGTCTCCTTCGACCAACATCACGACAACCGGCCCTGAAAGCACGTGGTCAACCAAACGTTCAAAGAAATCTTTGCCGCGATGAACCGCGTAAAGCCTTTCAGCCTTCGCACGGTCCATATTTACCTGCCTCATCGAAACTATGCGAAGACCCGCCCGTTCGATCCTGCCAACGATTTCGTCGGTCAGACCCTTCTTTACCCCGTCGGGCTTCACCATAACAAACGTTCGCTCGTTCATTTCTTAGCCCTCGATTTTCGCGCGCGTTCCGTCCACTTGGCCTTGAGCGATTTCCTGCCCAAATTCATGTTACGTTCACACTTGCTCGAACAAAAGAACAGGATGGCGCCATCTCTCCTCACAAACATCAGCCCCGTGCCTGGCTCCACGCGGCCGCCGCAGAAGAAGCACCTCCTCACCACTGGCATCTACGGCACCCTTATTTCTCGCGCCTCTCTTTCTGTCTCTCGCAACATCAAAAAGTCCCCCACTTTCACCGGGCCCTTGACGTTGCGAATGAGTATCCTGCCCTTGTCGCGACCGTCTAACACGCGACATCTGACCTGCATTATCTCACCAGTTATCCCCGTGCGGGTGCGAATCTCTATCACTTCCGCGGGGATGCCGAGCTCCGCTGGCATTGGATTCACTTCTTGAGCTCTTTGATCTTGTCGATGATACCATTGACGGCATGCGTCGCCTGACCGGCCTCCGCGATCGCGATCGCCGCGGTTGGGACATCTATGCCCACTGCCGCCCCCAGCTCGCGCTTGTTTGGTACGTAAACATATGGTATTTTTTTCTCGTCACAGAGAGGTGGCAAATGCGCCACTATCTCGGCCGGGTCGACATCTTCGGCTATTACAACCAAAACAGCCTGCCCACGCTCCACCGCCTTCGTTGTTTCATTCGTGCCCTTTCTGATTTTACCTGTATCGCGGGCGGATTCTACCGCAGAATAGACCTGATCTGCTAGTTCTTTCGGCACCTCGAATTTTACATACATCGGTTTAGCCACACAAGACACCTCCTTCAGCTTTGCTTCATCATTCATGGGTTGTGGCTGATATGACCTTAGCGCGACGTATTTTAATCGCTATCGGTGCCCATACACAAAAACAAATTTAGGGGTTTTCGTATCAAGGCGCACAAAACCGTAACGTTCGAACTGTACTATCACTCCGTCCGATAGGTTGGCGACTGCTGCCTCCGCTAGACCAACTTCACGCGATGCATCCGGTTTTAAAACTTCGACCTCAACAGCATCCGCTGAAACCCATTGAATTTTCGGTGCTTCTGCGAGTTCGCGGCTGTGAAATTTTGCCTCGAATGGGTTATGCGATGTGATCTGCACATTCATCAAGTCTTTCAGCCTGACTATTTGCCCCACGCTGATATCAACAGCGTCCGCCTTGGAAATGTAAATCACCATGGAATCGCCTTCGTGGAGCAACCGCAGCAACCGCTCACCCCGCTCGAGATGGCTTGGATGCAGACGCAGCTTGACTTCCCGTATTTTTGGTGCATTTTTCACAAGTAGCTTCACTGGGTTTGGGACGAAGAAGTAACGATTTGCGCGGGCGTCAACTATCCTGCGGTTATATGCTGCGAGGGTCTCCCAGCTCAACGCTGAATCCACCGGGGTCGGGCCCAAATCTACGATCACCTGCTTTATCGTCTCTGGCAAGAATCCACGACGCCTCAGGGCCGCAATCGTGCCCAGCCTCGGGTCATCGTATCCAGAGAAATCCCCGCTGCGAATGCCTCGCATAGTCTGGGTCTTGCTCAAAACCGCTCCCCCCATCGTCAGGCGTCCATACTGCACCGCTGTTGGGTACTCCCATCCGAGGTGATCGAATAGAAAGCGTTGCCTTGTTTCGTTGACGACGTGCTCCTTCCCTCGGATGACGTGCGTAACGCCCATCTCGTGGTCATCCACGGCGACCGAGAAGTTGTAGAGCGGCCATACCTTATAGCGGTCGCCCGCCCTCGGGTGCTTCGCCGTGATCACCCGCAGTGCCGGCCAGTCGCGCGCCGCAGGATTTGGGTGCTTCAAATCTGTTTTGATGCGGACGACGACATGCTCTTCTTGATACTTGCCCTCCAGCATGGCCCGCCATCGCTTGAGCTGTTCGTTCGCGGACAGCCCTCTACATGGACATGGCTCTCTTCTGTCCCTCAACCGTCTGAATTTCATCACGTCGCAGGTGCAGACGTAGGCACTTCCTGCTTTCAAAAGCTCCTCCGCGTATTTGTAGTAAATTTCCAAGCGATCCGATTGCACGTGTTCTTCGTCCCACTTGATTCCGAGCCACCGCAGGTCTTCCCTTATCTTGTCGTACATCTCGAGCATCGCGTTCGCTGGGTTGGTGTCCTCAAATCGCAGAATGAACTTGCCGCCATATTTGCGAGCGTACTCGTAGCTCAGAAATGCTGCGCGAACGTGGCCGATGTGCAACGGGCCGTTCGGGTTCGGGGCAAATCGCGTCACTACATTTGGATATTTATCTACATCTGGCAACTCTGGAAGGCCCCGGCGCTCCTCCCGTTTCGGCGCTTCCACACCGCCAAGCTCCTGCAATTTGGCCCGCTGTTCCTCGAGCGAAAGTTTGTTGACTTCTTTCACGACCTTTTCAACTGTCTGCATCAATTGTTTGATCTTTGACTTGAGCTCTGGCCGGGTTGCTATCAATTTACCGACGACGGATTTCGCGTCCGCGTGACCCTCGTGCTCCACAGCATTCGCAAGTGCCCACCGAAGCGCTTCACTATTAAACTCCTTCACTCGATCATCGCCATATGAGGATTCTGCGTTGGCCACATTAAAGTTGAGCCTTTGATATTTCGGGGGCACCTGTTCCCTATATTTTTACGTCAAAACTCGCGCTCGACCGTGAAATCCGCAAGCTCGAGCAAAGATCGCTTTGCCTTGGAATCGGGCAGTACGTCCAATTTGGACTTCGCCCTTGCGACGAGCTCCCGTGCCTTTTTAGCGGCGTGGTCGATGGCACCTGTATTTTTCAGCACATCGATGGCTGCTTTTATCTCCGCTTTTGAAGCCTTTCTTTTGCCGAGCACGCTGGCGATCGTCCTTCTGCCATCGGGCACAGTTTCGAGCGCCCTAACTATAATCAGCGTGCGCTTGCCCTCGCGGATGTCGCTGCCTATCGGTTTTCCAAATTTTTTCTCTTCCCCGACCAAACCGAGCACATCGTCGTGGATCTGAAAAGCTATCCCTATCAGCCTGCCGTACTCCGCCAGCGCCTTGACTTGCTCCGGCTTTCCTCTTCCGAGCAACGCGCCAACCTTCGTCGACGCTTCTATCAGCGCCCCAGTTTTTCCGCTCACCATCTTCAGGTATTCCTTCTCCCCGATATCCTTCCTTTCTTCGAATAGCATGTCGAGCGCCTGCCCCTGACATATCTCGAAGCTGGCCTTGCTCAACGTGTCGAAAAGTTCCACCACGCGATCGGCGGGCAACTTTAACCTCTTCGCGTTTGCGGCTACGGCCTCGAAGACTTTGGCAAAAAGGGCATCTCCTGCTATGATCGCGACCGGCTCCCCCCAAATGGTGTGAACTGTCTTGACGTTGCGCCGAAACTCATCCTTGTCCATTATGTCGTCGTGGATGAGGGTGAAGGTGTGCAGGAGTTCCAGCGCTGCTGCCGTCTCCACTGCATCTTCCGCTTTCCCCCCAACGGCCTCGCACGCGATGAGGGCCAAACATGGCCTCAGCCGCTTTCCTCCTGCCTCCAAAAGATGTCTGGTCGCCTTCGCGAGGACCTCAGGCTCGATGCTCTCGGGCACAAGTTTATTCATCACAGCCTCGATCCGCTTCACTTGGCCACCTATACATTTCATGATGTCCATCTAACCACTCAACTTCAGCGACCTGCCATTTTGCAACAGGTGCAGCTGATCATCGGAATACCCAATATCATACCCTATATCCATCATCGCCTCAAGCTTATCTTGAGTACCGTGACAAGGTATCAAATGTTCTGCCTTTATCATCTTGAGGAACTCTATCGTGTCCTTCCGCCCTGCATGCCCCGAAACATGAACATTTCTGTAAATGCGCGCCCCCTGCGCTCTCAGTTTCGTTTCGAGGATTTTCCTGTTAGATTCATTTATTGGGTTCGGAATTATGCTGGAGGAAAAAATCACTTCGTCTCCCTGATCAATCTTGAATGGTAGCTGCCCATCCGCGATCCTGGTCAAAAGCGCAGTTGGTTCCCCCTGGTGTCCAGTAACAACAAGCACGTGGTCCCTCCTGAACTTGTCCGCCTCCTTCAGCACGTTCTTCACGGCATTGCCTCGCCCGTGGATGCGAAGCTCCTGCGGAAAATCGACCAAACCCAACTTTGTCGCAGCAGCAGTATAATTGCGTAACGATCGCCCCAATAATATTGGAGTTCTCCCCATCTCAAAAGAAATATCGACGATAGATTTTATGCGAACGATGTGGGATGAAAAAGTTGTGGCCAAAACTGCACCCTTCGCATCCGTAGCTTTCTCCATCACTTCCCTCAACCTATCGCGCGCGTACGCCTCGGATGGCGTGGGGCCTGGCTCATCTACACGGATCGCACCAACACATGCTGCCAACACCCCCCGCTTGCCAAGTCGCCTCAGCCTCTTGTAATCGGTGCGTTCGCCGAGCAACGGCTGGTCGTCCAGCTTGAAATCGCTGGCAAATAGTATCGACCCACCCCCGCCGCTTATCGCTATCAGCGCCGTCTGCAGTATGCTGTGGGTCGCTTTGATGAATTCGAGCCTGATGCCGCCAACTTCGACTATCCCGCCAGGAGCGACCGTCTTCAGCTTGTTTTTTAACTTGCGCTTGCGCTCCTCGCGGATCAAGTTCTTCGTGAGCTCGATCGTGAAAGGTGTCCCGTATATCGGCGCATTGTAAGCGTTGGCAAGTTTTCCAATCGCTCCGATATGATCCATGTGCCCGTGTGTGAGCACGATCGCACGCACGTCGCGCCCCCGCAACTTGGCATCGTCCGGTATCGCTTTTATGGCGACCAACTCTTCTCGACTCATGCTCCCGAGTTCCGCATCCTCGTAGTTCAAAATAGCATCGAGCCTTACCCCCATGTCCACTATTATGTACTTTCCATCGATGCCGATGGCTGTCATGTTTTTTCCTACCTCACCCAAGCCACCGATAGGTAAAATTTCGATCATCGCTATTTCCTGCCAAACTTGTCCGGATTTAACCCTCGTGCAACGAACCAATCGCGAGTATCTCCAGTGACGACGAGGGCAGCACGGCGCAAATCCTTGATACTCGCACAACCCGTAAGAAACATGGCTATCCTCAGTTCATCCATAAAATTTTTCAACCAAACTATGACCTCCTTTTTGCCGCGCGTGGCTGGCTTCAGGAGAGGCAGTGCCACTCCGACCAGATCAGCGCCCGAAGCTAGGGCCTTCGCAGCATCCAATCCGGTCCTTATCCCACCGCTCGATACGACGGGCACGCGGACCGCTTCAGCAACCTCAGCTGTACAGACGGCGGTCGGTATACCCCAATCCCAGAAGAGATAACCAAATTTAGATTTAGGTTCGCGCAGCGCCTCAACGCCAGCCCAAGAGGTGCCACCAGCTCCACTCACATCGATCGCCGCCGCTCCCGCTCTCGCAAGCTTCTTGGCGACCGCTCCATTTATTCCTCCGCCCGTCTCCTTCGCGATCACTGGCGCCTCAAGACCCGCACATATTTTGGCGAATTGTTTTAGCGCGCCTCTATAGCGTGGCTCTCCTTCTGGCTGTACAACCTCCTGCAGGGGATTCATGTGGACAGAGAGCGCATCCGCATCTATCATCTTCAGAGCTTTGCGGGCTTCCGCGACGCCATAACCTTGGACGAGCTGAGCCATTCCTATGTTGCCGACAAGAAAGATGTCCGGGGCCACCTTCCTGACATCGTACGTTCCAGCCAACCTTGGATCTTCGAGGGCGGCCCTCTGGCTCCCCACGCTGAACGCTAGATCTAACTCCTGCGCCGCCGCCGCCAGCGTAAGATTCAACTTTTTGCCCTTGGCATGCCCCCCCGTCATGGCACATAGCATCACGGGCGCTCCAAGCTTGGCTCCGAGGAAAGATGTCCTCAAGTCTATTTCATCTAGGTGTAGCTCTGGCAGCGCATTGTGGACCAGCTCGATATCATCGAAACCGGTACCTTTTTTGTATGCCTCGACATCTCTTTCCAAACAAACCCTGATGTGATCAAGTTTTCTTCTCGTAATTTTCTTGCTCATTGTTCACCCTCTTGTTATCTTCGTCCCGAGCCCATGCTCTCCGAGTATCGCCCGTTTCAAAACATCCGGCTTCGTCGCATTCACTATCTCTGCCTCAACGCCGTGCTCCACTAGGGTCAGAAGTTCTTTTATTTTATTTGCTATACCGCCCGTGACATCTGGGCCCTCTGGTCTGCCGAGAGATTTTTCCACTTCGAGCCAATTTGCTGGGGTTATCTCTGGAATGAGTTTCGCTTCCTTCTCCTTTTTGGGGTCAACGGTGTACACGCCATCTACATCGGCTCCAAGGATGACCCACTCAGCCCCAAGATCTTTGGCAAGATGAACGACGAGCTGATCCCCCGAAAGAATACTCATCCCTTTTCCCAAATCTGGCATCGCGTCCCCGTACAACACCGGCACCAGTCCGAGCTCCAGCAACTTTCGTATGGGCGTCAACTCCATGGACATTATCCTACCTTCGCTGACGACTGCACATGCAGATGGCTGTATCGCGATCGCCGGTATACCCGCTTTTTGCAGAGCATCTATGACGTGAGCGTTGAGCTTCTCCATAGCCCTGTGCGTGAGGGAGAGACCCATCAGCTGCCTCCTGCTCTCATAACCCTCCGCTATCTCGTATTTCAACGCGACCGGGTGCCCGAACGAGCCTCCGCCGTGAACTATCACGAGCGGACCCTTCGCAACGGCAAGCTCCTTCGCGAGCCTTTTGAGTGCGGCTCCTTTCACCGAGAACTTTCTCCGCTTGTCTGTTATGACGCTCCCGCCGAGCTTGACGATCAAAAGCCGTACGTTTGACATTCAACTCACAACTCTAGTTTTTTAGTGAATGGTACACAACGCGCGGCGGCGGCCATAATTATTTTTCTTGCCTCAGAGATTGGAACACCATGTTCCTCGTGTATTTTCTGAATTCCCGCTTTCAAATGCTCTCTTGTTGCCTCGGGCTCTCCTCCCATTACTATAGGGCTCATAACAATATCGACTACGGTTTCAGCTAATGCGGCAATTAGCTCCGTAGCTTTTTTGTAACGTTCCCCCCATTCAGTTTTTTCTAAAATAAACTTCGGCGCGAATGCCATCATTTTATCAACACCCCTGCATACCCAACAGCGTTGCTCCCTGGCATGATTTCGTAAGAAGTAGCGTATTTGAGAAGTTCACCTGATTTTGCTTTTTTATTCAGCGCAAATAACATGGTCGCAACACACCCATAACCACACATGGTAATGCTGTGCCGTTCAATCACATCATAAAGTGCCTCTGGATTTAGCTTTAGAATAAGGTCAATGGCTTTCTTATCTTGCTCCCAAGCAAATTCATCTGCACGTTTTCCCTTTGGTGGGAGTTGACCATACATCGGTCCACAATGGGTAAAATCCGTGCTAGCTAAAATTATTACATCTTTGCCCTCGATCGCCTTGGCAATTATCTTTCCGACCTCTTCAGCGGTTTCAATGTCTTGAGAAGTCATACATATCGGAACAAATTTTATTTCAGACTTTAATTGCAGCAAAAATGGTAACTGGACTTCAATCGAGTGCTCAGCTGAGTGAGCAATCGGGTCGTCCTCTATTCCATCGCGAAGTGTTTCCTCTGCAAGCTTTTTGTCCACTGGCACATCCCCTAATGGAGTTCTAAATGTTTCTGTGGTGATCGCAGCCTTTCTCCCAAAATGTTGGTGATCTGGCCCGATGATGATGAAAATTTCTGGGAACCCCTCTTCTGCAAGCGCATTATAAACGTGGGCCGCTACCGGGCCAGAAAATTCGTATCCTGCGTGCGGTACTATGGCTCCCTTGATCGACCTCTTGCCCTTTTTGATAACTGGAACGTGCCCTGGCCCTAAAGGATGCTTGTAGCACCTCGCTATCTGTTCTAAAAGAGACTGCCTCGTCCCCGCGTAGAACTGCCCAGCAAATGCAGGAGGCCTCACTTATTCACCGCCGCTCATTTTGTCTCGAACTCCTCAACCGAGACCTCGAACGGCTTATCCGGCGCCAGCTCCCCCCTCTCGCGGAGCACTTGACGTGCCAGCAGCCAGTAAACGAGCGCGAGCGCCTTCCTGCCTTTGTTATTCGTGGGGATGACGACATCGATATCCGCGGTCTCGTTATCTGTATCGCACAACCCGATCACGGGCATGCAGACCTCAGCGGCCTCAGATATCGGTTGCTCGTCCGCGAGCGGATCTGTCGCAATCAGGATGCTGGGCTCCGTATAGCCCTTGTAACGAGGATTCGTAAAAGTGCCGGGGATGAACCTTCCAGCTATGGCCACCGCCCGCGTGACCTCCCCAAATTTTATCACCGGTTGCTGACCATACTGCCTGGCCGAAACCACGACCGTACGCGATGGCTCAAATTTTGCCAGCAGCTTTCCAGCCGCACGTATGCGCTCATCCGCTTTTCTGACATCTAGGACATAGAGCCCGTCTGGCCTGACGCGATAAATGAACGACGCCATAGCTCCAGTCTTCTGCTTAGTGCCGATGTGGACGCCGCTCGAGAGGTACTGATCCATCTCGGTCAGCCACTCCCCGCCTTCCATATCCGCCTCTATCACCACAATTCCCCCATCCTTGCACTTTTGCCTAATTCTTCTTCAATACGGATTAGCTCATTAAGCTTAGCTATCCGCTCGCCACCAACGACGCCGGTCTTGATAACTGGACAACCCCGCGCCA
>Ga0315268_10002274_pt1 | contig 21852 bp, 19 predicted proteins | sample C1_top_MG_FD_204535 | JGI IMG/M metagenome (GOLD analysis project Ga0315268, IMG submission 204535) | Sediment microbial communities from Yellowstone Lake, YNP, Wyoming, USA - C1_top | ecosystem: Environmental > Aquatic > Freshwater > Lake > Sediment | place: USA: Wyoming | collected 2017-08-01 | reverse complement strand
GCGAAGGCCGCGATTCCAGCTTGGTCATGCTGACTTCATGCGCGGCCAACGGGGATAGCAGGTCATACACGGCGCCCGGGCGATTCTTTGCCGAGAGCGCCAGCGAGGTTTTATCACGGCCGGAAGGGGCGGCATCATGGGTGCCGATCACCAGAAAACGGGTGGTATTATCCGGTTTATCCTCGATATTCTCGGCCGTTTTCTCCAGACCAAAGTATTCTGCCGCCATCTCTCCGGCAATTGCGGCAGATGTTCCATCTTCAGCCGCAAGGCGTGCCGCCTCGGCATTGCTCACTACCGCCACGCGTTCAGCATCCGGCAGGTTCTGGTTGAGCCATTCATGGCATTGCGCAAGGGACTGTGCATGTGAATACACCTTCTCCGCCTTGCCCGCGGCGCCCGCCTTGCGCAGCAGAAATTGGTGCACGCGCAAATCCACCTCACCGCAGACCTTGAGCGGGGTGAGCAAGAGCAGATCGAGGGTGGTACCCACCGCGCCACCGGTGGAGTTCTCAACCGGCACGACGCCATAGTCGGCACTGCCCGCCTCCACAATCCGGAACACATCGTCGATCGAGGCGCAGGGACGAGTTTGCGCGGCATGTCCGAAATGCTTGATGGCAGCTGCCTGTGTAAACGTGCCCTGCGGCCCGAGAAATGCCACCGAAAGCGGCTTCTCCAGCGCCAGACAGGCCGACATGATTTCACGGAACAGGCGCGCCGCCGTTTCATCCGATAAGGGTCCGGGATTGCGCTCCTTGATCCGGCGCAATATCTGCGCCTCACGCTCAGGGCGGTAAACCGCGCCATTTTTCAGCGCCCCGATCGCCTTGGCATGCTCGGCGCGCTGATTGACGAGCTTGAGAATCTCTGCGTCGATCGCGTCGATGCCGTCGCGGTGCCGCTGTAGTTCGTCAGACATTTTTTTGCTCGAACTCGCGCATGAAATTTACCAGAATCTTGACACCTTCCAGCGGCACGGCATTGTAGAGAGAGGCACGCATGCCCCCCACCGACTTGTGGCCCTTGAGCCCCGCCAACGCGCGCACCTTGGCTTCGGCGAGGAAGGCGCCGTCGAGCTCGGGGCGCGCAAGCGTAAACGGCACATTCATGCGCGAGCGGCTGGCCGGCTCGACCGGATTGCGGTAAAGCGCACTGGCATCGATGGCGTCGTACAGCAGCTGCGCCTTCTCGATGTTGACTCGTTCCATCGCCGCGAGGCCGCCCCGCCGCTTGAGCCACTGAAAAACCAGCCCTGCCACGTAAATGGCGAAGGTCGGCGGGGTGTTGAGCATCGAGCCGTTTTCGGCATGAACCTGGTAGTCAAGCATGGTGGGCATGCCCGGCATGACGTGGCCGAGCAGGTCTTCGCGCACGATCACCAGCGTCAGCCCGGCGGGGCCGATGTTCTTCTGCGCACCGCCGTAGATCAGGCCGTATTTGGCCACGTCCACCGGGCGGGAAAGGATATGCGAGCTCATATCCGCAACCAGCGGCACAGACGCCTGCAGCGTCGCACAGTCATGGACTTCGACGCCGTGTATGGTTTCGTTGGTGCAGACGTGGAGGTAGGCGGCGCCGGGATCGAGACTGATCTCGCCGGGAGCGAACAGCCGGTTGAATCCGGCATCTTCGGTCGAGCCCGCGCAGCGCACAGCGCCGAAGCGCTGCGCTTCCTTGTAGGCCTTTTTCGACCAGGCGCCGGTCATCAGGTAATCGGCGGAACGTCCGCCCAGCAGGTTGATCGGCACCTGCGCGAATTGCAGCGTTGCGCCGCCCTGCAGAAACAGCACCTTATAGTTGGCGGGAATGGCAAGTAACTCGCGCAGATCGGCCTCGGCCTGCTCGATGACGCCAGTGAACTCCTTGCCGCGATGGCTCATTTCCATCACCGACATGCCGCAGCCGTGCCAGTTCAGCAGTTCGTCGCGCGCCTGCTCCAGCACCTCCTGCGGCAGCGCGGCCGGGCCGGCGCTAAAGTTGTAAATTCGTTCCATTCACTCAAACCCTTGTCTCACCGCGGAGGACGCAGTGGACGCGGAGGTTATGATTTTGTTCTTCCTCAGCGTCCTCTGCATCCTCTGCGGTTATATTCCTGCGTCTTCCTCTTCCGCTTCCGCTTCCACCACTTTTTCCAGGCCTACCAGCTTTTCGCCCTTATCGAGGTTAATCAGGGTCACGCCCTGGGTAGCACGGCCCATCTCGCGAATTTCACTGACCCGGGTGCGGATCAGCACGCCGCCGGTGGTAATCAGCATGATCTCGTCTTCCGCGTTCACCAGTGTCGCGGCCACCACCTTGCCGTTGCGCTCCGTGGTCTGGATCGCGATCATGCCTTGGGTGCCGCGCGCGTGGCGGGTGTACTCCACGATCGATGTGCGCTTGCCGTAGCCGTTCTCGGTGGCGGTAAGCACCGACTGGGTCTCGTTCTGCGCCACCAGCAGGGAAATCACACGCTTTCCCTTGGCGAGACGCATGCCGATTACGCCGCGCGAGACACGGCCGGTAGCGCGAACATCACTCTCTTCGAAGCGCACCGCCTTGCCGCCGTCGGAGAAAAGCATTACGTCGTGCTGGCCATCGGTAATATCCACGCCGATCAGGTAATCGTCTTCGTCGAGATTGATGGCGATGATGCCGCGCTTCGTCGGGCGCGAGAAATCGGAAAGCGGGGTCTTCTTGACGATGCCGCTGGCGGTCGCCATGAAGATGAAATGGCCGTCATCGAATTCCTTGACCGGCAGGATGGCGTTGATCTTCTCGCCTTCTTCCAGTTGCAGCATATTGACGATAGGCTTGCCGCGCGAACTGCGGCTGCCCTGCGGCACTTCATAGACCTTGATCCAGTAGACCCGGCCACGGTTGGAGAAGCATAAAATGTAATCGTGCGTATTGGCGATGAACAGCTTCTCGATGAAATCCTCTTCCTTCATCGCCGTCGCCTGCTTGCCCCGCCCGCCGCGCTTCTGGGCGCTATAGTCCTCCAGCGGCTGGGATTTGATGTAGCCGCCATGCGACAAGGTGACCACCATGTCCTGCGGCGTGATCAGGTCTTCCATGCTCAAATCCTGGGCGTGAACGACGATCTCGCTGCGGCGTTTGTCGCCGAACTGCGCCTTGATCGCGGTCAGCTCCTGGACGATGATTTCGGTGATACGTTCGGGTTTGGCGAGAATGTCGAGCAGATCGGCAATCTTCTCCATCACTTCCCTGTATTCGGATACGATCTTGTCCTGCTCCAGGCCGGTCAGGCGCTGCAGGCGCAACTCCAGGATCGCCTGGGCCTGGGTGTCGGAAAGACGGTAGCCCTGCCCGGTCAAGCCGAACTCGGGACCCAGCCCATCCGGGCGGGAAGCGTCGGCCGCGGTCCGCTGCAACATCTCCTCCACCAGCGGCGAGCGCCAGACCCTCTCCATCAACCCCAGCTTGGCAGCGGCCGGTGTAGACGCAGCCTTGATCAGGGCAATCACCTCGTCCACGTTGGACAGTGCCACCGCCAGACCTTCCAGAATATGGCCGCGTTCGCGCGCCTTGCGCAGCTCGAATACGGTACGCCGCGTCACCACCTCGCGGCGATGGCGCAGGAAAGCATCGAGCATCTGCTTCAGATTGAGCAGGCGCGGCTGGCCATCCAGAATCGCCACCATGTTCATGCCGAAGGTGTCCTGCATCTGGGTCTGCTTGTACAGGTTGTTCAGCACCACTTCCGGTACTTCGCCGCGCTTCAGCTCAAGCACCATGCGCATGCCGGATTTGTCCGACTCGTCGCGCAGGTCGGAAATCCCCTCGATCTTCTTCTCGCGCACCAGCTCGCCGATCTTGATCAGCAGGTTGGCCTTGTTCACCTGGTAGGGCAGCTCGTCGACGATAATCGCCTGCCTGCCGCCGACCTTGTCGATATCCTCGAAATGGGTGCGGGCGCGCATCACCACCCGGCCGCGGCCGGTGCGGTAGCCTTCCTTGACGCCCACCGTGCCGTAGATGATGCCCGCCGTCGGGAAATCCGGCGCCGGCACGATCTCGATCAGCTCTTCAACGCCGGTCTCCGGATCTTCGAGCAGTTTCAGGCAGGCATCCACCACTTCGTTCAGATTGTGCGGCGGGATGTTGGTCGCCATGCCCACTGCGATACCGGAACTGCCGTTGATCAGCAGGTTGGGAATCTTCGACGGCAGGACCAGCGGCTCGTGCTCGGATCCGTCGTAGTTCGGGCCGAAATCCACCGTTTCCTTGTCGAGATCGGCGAGCAGTTCGTGGGCAATGCGCGCCATGCGGATCTCGGTGTAGCGCATCGCGGCGGCGTTGTCGCCGTCGACCGAGCCGAAGTTGCCCTGGCCATCCACCAGCGGGTAGCGCAGGCTGAAATCCTGCGCCATGCGCACGATGGTGTCATACACCGCGGTGTCGCCGTGAGGGTGGTATTTACCGATCACATCACCGACGATACGCGCCGATTTCTTGTAGGCCTTGTTCCAGTCGTTGGACAGTTCGTGCATGGCGAACAGCACGCGCCGGTGCACCGGCTTCAGGCCGTCGCGTACGTCCGGCAGCGCCCGCCCCACGATCACGCTCATAGCATAATCGAGGTAGGAGCGGCGCATTTCTTCTTCAAGGCTTACCGGGAGCGTTTCTTTGGCAAATTGATCCATGGAATATTTTTAGTTCTACCTGCTAAATTGATATGCGAATACCCAGAGGGCACAAGAGCAAAATGTGCGCAATTTTAGCATGCCCGCGCAACCCAAGCCACTCCGCAGGAAAATTGTGTTAGCGCAAAGTAGCAACGTCCGCTGGCGATTAAACTCCCCTTGTTAAAAAAGCGGCGAATGTTTTGAAATGGCAGAATTGATGAGCCGGAAGGAAGCGAATCGAGCCCAGGTATTGGGCTTGCTGGAAGAGGATAAGATAAGCCGGAATGAAGCAGCGAAGAGGTTGGGGCTCACGCCACGTCAAGTGCGACGGATCGTCGAACGTTATCGGGCTGAAGGGCTGTCGGGATTGGTCAGCATGAAGCGGGGGCAACCCTCGAACCGGCGACTTACGGATTGCCTTTTCCGGCCAAACCGTTTCGCACTGACCACAGGAGATGCGGCCTTCTTTCCTTCCAGAACGGCAACGCCCCGTCTGGCGGATGCCAGCCGGGGCGAAATAGCTACGCCGCTCTAATTCGTTACCATAGTCGCCCGGCTATTTCTTGGGCGCTATCGCCTCAACCTGTTTCTCCAGCGCATCAAGCCGCTTCATGGCCGCATTCACCTTCACGAAGTCGTAATAGCTGACATTCCCGGCCGGCAATTCCGGCTCCGAACCGTAGACTATCCACGAATCATCATAGTTGCGGACCTTCTGATACCCCATATCCCGCAGCACGGTGTAGACATAGGTGGAGCGCGTGCCGGTCTGGCAATAGGCTACCACTTCCTTCTTGGGGTCCACCCCCTTATAGAGTTCCTTGAGCGCTGCCGGGTCCTTCAAGGTCATTCCCTCGCGGTCTTTGACCGTCTTCTCGGCTAACTTTTTCGCCGCCTCGGGATCCTTCCAGGCCTGCTCATAAGGGATGTTGACATGGTTGACCGCCGCGATATGTCCGCCACGGAGCGCCCGGATGTCGTCTCCCTCATACTCTTTCTCGGTCCGCGAATCGAGGAACTGAATTTCCTTGTTCTTCAGGCTTTTCTTGACGTAGTCCGTCGTGGCCAGGCGGTCCGCCTGCACCTTGGCGGTGAAGTGCGCGGCCGGGAGTTTGCGCGCCTCGTTCGTCATGGGGTTTTTGGCTGTTGTCCAGTCATCCATCCCCCCCATATAGACCTTGGCCTTCTCCGCCCCCAGGTATTCGAGGATCCAGAAAACCACCGTCGGACCCGTGTCTCCCTTGGCCCCATACACAATGATCTCATTCTCACGTGTCAGCCCGGCATCTCCCAGGATCTTCTCGAGCTTCTTCACCGGCAGGATGCGCGCATCCACGTCCCGGAGGCCCACCGCCCCGGCCTTTTCGCCAAGGACAACGGCGCCCGGAATGAGCCCCTTCTTGTAATCCGACGCCGCGCGTACATCCACCAGCACGACGCCGGGCTTGTCCTTGTGCTGAAGAACGTAGCCCGTGTCTACGATCACGTGTTCCGCGTAGGCCGTCCCGATCCCGGCGCACAGAAAAAAACCCGACAACATTCCGGCCCTGCAGATTTCCCATTTGTTATAGCGCTTGTTCATAACTCACCCCCATCGTTTTGGAATGTCCCACAACGCCTCCAGCGCCAAGCCAAACCAGCGGCGCCATGGCTGGAGGCACCCGGTGCTACACTGAAAACCCTCACGTACGGCCGTCCGCACGGGTGAAACAGCTTTTGTACATGTGGCCGTGCGGATTCCACCGGACCTGGCCGCCTCCCTATTCTCTGGCGCAGGTCACACAACACGGCACGCATCTCTTATGGATAATAATATGTATTGCTATGTGATATAGTAGTTAACAATGATTACTTGTCGATGAAAATGATGTATTTGCATCATTTTGCAGCAAATCGAGAAACGGCTGGGCGAGTCTGAGTAAGTCGGAATTTCCGCAGTCCGTGCCTGTTCACCCGCTTGAAGCGGAATATTGCATCTTTCAGCATCCGATAATGGAAAACCTCGTCTCGGTCATTATCCCTAATCGCAACGGCGGAACCACGATAGGAAAATGCCTGGAAGCCGCCCTGGCGTCGCGTCATGACAATTTCGAAGTCATCGTGGTGGACGACGATTCGCAAGACAATTCGATCGCCGTGATTGCGCAATATCCATGCAAGCTGGTGCGGCTTTCGAAACACGGCGGCGCGGCCCTGGCAAGAAACATGGGGGCGCAGCATGGCCGCGGCGCCATACTTTTCTTCACGGACGCCGACTGCCTGCTGCAGGACGATACCCTCGCCCTGGCGGTCGGAACTCTAGCGGCCGAGGGTCCGGAGGCGATCGTGGGCGGTACATACACGGTGGCGCCATACGACCGGCGCTTCTGCAGCCGCTTTCAGTCGGTTTTCATCAATTACTTTGAAACCAAGCACGCGCCGGCGGCCGATTACATCGCCACCCACGCACTGGCCATGGACGCGGACACCTTCCGCAGACATACGGGGTTCGCGGAAGGCCCGCTGCCGATCCTGGAAGACGTGGAATTCAGCCACCGGCTGCGCCGCGCCGGCTGCCGGCTGATGATGAACCCCGCCATCCAGGTGCAGCATATCTTTGACTATTCGCTGTTCCGGTCGCTGCGCAATGCCTTTATCAAATCGACGTACTGGACCTGCTACGCCATCGGGAACCGGGACCTGCTGGCGGATTCCGGCACCGCCTCGGTGGAACTCAAGGTCAACGTGTGTGCCTACGTTTTCAACGGCCTGCTGCTGCCCAGCTATTTTCTGTGCGGAAAGACGGAGCTCCTGGTGCTCATGCTCCTGGCGCTCGCGTTCAATCTGTTCGTAAGCCGGGGTCTGCTCCTGGCATTCCACCGCGCCGAAGGTTCAGGCTTTGCGGTCATGGCAACGCTGTATTACCTGCTGCTCTATCCCGTGGCCGTGGTCGCCGGCGCCATTGCCGGGTTAACGCTCCATTTCCGGAATCTTGGCCAGTTCAGAGGGAAACACTGAGTGTATTCGTGGCTACGCCATGCCGGCTCGATCCCCTGGAAGCGCCAGCCCATCCAGCTCACCTTCTTTGTCACCCGCAAGTGCAACGCCCGGTGCCCGTTCTGCTTTTATCTGCAAAGCACCGAGGCGGCGGAACCCGACGCCAACGAGCTGTCGCTGGAGGAAATCCGCAAGCTCTCCCGCTCGCTGGGGCCGCTGCTGTGGCTCGCCTTTTCCGGCGGTGAAATCTTTTTAAGAAAGGATCTGGTTGAAATCAGCCGGGTCTTCTACCGGCAGAACCGCCCGGCGATCATGCTTTATCCCACCAATGGCCTGCTTCCGGAATTAATTCACGAGCGCACGGCGCAGATTCTACGGGACTGCGGCAACAGCATCGTCGTCGTCAAACTCTCACTCGACGGCGTGAACGTGGCGCACGATGCACTGCGTCGCACCCCCGGCGGCTTCGACAAGGTCATGCAGACCTACCACCGGCTTACCGGACTGCTGGACGACCATCCCAATCTTGAACTCGGCATCAATACCGTTTTCTGTTCCGAGAACCAGGATCAGATGGATGAAATTATCGAATTCGTGCAGGGCCTGGACCATATCCGGACCCATACCATCTCCCTGGTACGCGGCCACCTGGCGGACGCGAGCTACAAGGAAGTGGATCACGCGAAATACGAGCAGGCCATCGGCAAACTGGCCGCGAATCTGCGTAACCGAGCGGCGCCGACCTACCGCTTCCGCGGCGCGCGCCTGAAGGCGGCCCAGGACATCCTGCAGCGCCGCCTGATCCACCGTACCCTGCTTGAGCAAAGAAGGCTCATCCCGTGCTATGCCGGGAGACTAAACCTGGTGCTGACAGAGAACGGCGAGGTGTATCCCTGTGAGCTGCTCGCGGAGAGCCTCGGGAACGTCCGGGAATACGACTACGACGTGCGGAAAATCCTGCGCTCGGAAAAGGCCGGCACGACCATGCGCGCCATCCGCGACCAGCGCTGTTACTGCACCCACGAGTGCTACTTCATCACCAATATTCTATTCAACCCGAGAATGTATCCCGCGCTCGCCAGAGAGTACTTGCGATTATAGCCGGCCAGCACGCGCGGCGGTGCCTGTCTTCCGGCCGAACAACCCGTTCCGGGCCCAAAGCCAAAACAGGCTCTTGACGCCGGCCAGGGCAGCGCGGAGATCGTTGAGGTTGCGCAGCCGGAGCAGTTGGCGCAGGAGAAACCCCGGCCGCGAGTAAAACCGCCGGAAGGCGAGCTGGCGCAGATCGTGAATCTGCTCGCGCGTCATCGTGTAGGGCACGAACGCCGCGCCCTGGTAGGTGTAGTCCCTGAGGTCCGGGGAGATCGTGCCGTACTTCGCGTGATTTTCGTAGAGATCGGTCCCGGGGAACGGTGCGACGGCGTGAAAGTTCGCGAGATCGGGATCGAGCTCGATTGCGAACTCGATGGTCTTCAGACCGTCCTCGTAGGTCTCGCCCGGAATCCCGAACAGAAACGACATGCTGACCCGCAGCCCGACCGCCTTGGCTGTCCGCACCGCCTCGCGGGTGTGATCGATGGTCGAGCCTTTGCGCAGGGCATTGAGGTTCTTCTGCGCACCACTTTCGGCGCCGAGCAGGATGGCCCAGCAGCCCGCCTCCTTGAACGCTTGCAGCAGCGGCTCGTCCACCTGGTTCACGCAGGCCGAGGCAAACCAGGTGAAGTCGAGCCCGCGCGCCTTGATTTCCCGGGCAAGCCGCAGCGCGCGGTCGTAATCGGCTGCGAGCGTGTCGTCCAGGAACTTGATCTCACGGTAGCCGAGCGCGAGACAGTGCTCGATCTCGGCTAGCACGTTCTCGATCGAGCGGAAACGGATGCCGCGCACGCCCGCGCGCCGACGCCTGTCGATCTGGAAGCAGAACAGGCATTTACGGTTGCAGCCGCGCGCGGTCAGCATCACCGTAACCGGCTTGCGCCGGTAGGTGCCGGGCGGCGGCAGATAGCGATCCGCCTCGCCCAGCAACTCGCGCGCGGGGAATGGCAGCGAGTCCAGATCCTCGATGAGCGGGCGCGGCGGGTTCTTGACGATCTCGGCGCCACGCCGGAACGCTACCCCGAGCACGCCGTCGAGGCTCTGGCCCGACTCCAGCCGCTCGATCATCTCGGGAACGGTGAGCTCCCCCTCGCCGGTACCCACCGCGTCGAAGTGCGCGCAGTCGTGCAGGCACTGCTCCTGCATCGCGATCGGATACGGGCCGCCGGCACAGGTAAATATCGCCGGGTTCAGCCGCTTCACGGCCTCGGCGGTCTGCACCGCCTTGTTCCAGCCGAAGGTCGTCGAGTAGATACCGGCGAAACGCGGATCGAACTCGCCGACGCGCAGCATGATTTCCTCCTGCGTGAGGAACGCGCCGTTGAAGAAGCGCACTTCGTGCCCCGCTTTGAGCAGCGCCGCCGCGATGTAGAGCATGCCGAGCGGCTGCCAGTAATTGATTTGCGAGCCGGCCGTCTGGCGTGGAAACAACTCCTGCGGCACCCAGGCGGGAATGATAAGCGCGCACCTCACGGCGCACCCCCGACCGCGGCGGTGGCGCGCATCTCCGTGCCACGTCCCAGCAGCGCTTCCGCCGCCGCGAGCCCGGAGGCGATGGCCTGATCCATGTTGTAGTAGCGGAACAGCCCGCCGCGTCCCGCGACCCGCAGGTTCTCGAACCGCTCCAGGTAATCGCAGAGGATCTGGCTGCGTTCCTGGTAACCCACCTCGAACAGCGGATAGGCCGCGGGAATTCTCACGACCATGCCGTCACGCGCCTCGTGCCGGCGGATGAACCCCAGTTTTTCGAGATGATGCACGGTCGTTTCAATCAATTCGGCATCGGATGCGTTCCACGTGGCGTCGCCGCGGAAACAGAAGCGTTCGGTCACCAGGAGCGTGCGCCCCGGCGGCGCCATCGCGGCGCTCCAGTTGGTCGGCTCGTGCAGCCGGCCGAAGGGAATGTCCTTGCCGGGAAAGTATATCCAGGTCTGGTCGGTCGCCCGGTCGCGGTCAAACATCACCGTCACGATGACGAGATCCCTGTAGCGCAGCCGCGCCGCAGCCGCGCGCACATGGGCCGGTGCGTGCGGGGTTAGTGCCTGAATAACCTGGGTAAGCGGGATTGTGGACAGAAACGCCTCGCCCGGAAGGTCGTGCACCCGGTCCCCCTGCCGTACGGTGACGCCCTCAATGCGCCGGCCGTCGTGGTGTATGTGCACCACCCGGGTGTCGGTGGCAATCGGGCTCGATTGCTCGATCTCCTCGCGCAACCGCTCGGCGATGCGGCCGATCCCGAGCCGCGGGTACAGGAACCGATCCACGAGCGTCGGCAGCGCGGGGCCGCGCTTCAGAAACGCACGCTGGATGGCGGCGCCCAGTGACAAGCCCTGGACGCGCTGCGCCATCCACTCGGCGCTGATGTCACGACAGCCGATGCCCCAGACCTTCTCGCTGTAATCCCGGAAATAAAGCTCGAACAGCGGCCGACCGAAGTGGGCCACAACCCAGTCTTCCAGCGACACCAGCGGCGCAGGCAGCATCCGCCGCGCAACCCTCGCCGCGGCATACCCAAGCAGTATCTCCGCGCTGGCGCGCGGGCCGAGCCCAAACAGCGCGTTCATGGGCCGGAGCGGATACTCGATCCATTTGCCGCGCAGGTAGATCCGGCTGGTGCGCGGCACCGTGACGAGCTCGTCACCGAGCAGCTCGCGCACGAAGCGCTCGACGTGCGTGTCGTGGGTGAAGAAGCGATGCCCGCCGAGATCGAACCGGAAACCGTCGCGCGCCACGGTGCGCGCAAGCCCGCCGACGGCATCTCCGCCTTCCAGCACCTGCACGCGGCGGCCGGCTTGCGTGAGTGCGTACGTACCCGCGAGGCCGGCGAGCCCTGCGCCGAGAACGACTGTTTCACTATCCATGGGCTGACCGGGCTGCTGCTAGCGCACCAGCAGTACCGGAACGATGGCCGCGCTCGCCACCTGCCTGGTCACGTCGCCCAACATGAGCTTGTCGAGCAGCCTACGCGTGTTGCCGATGATGATGAGCTCGGCCTTGTATTCCTCCGCCGCCCGGATGATCTCGTCCGCGGGGCGCCCGGTCTTGATCACCGTGCGCAAGTCGCGAAAGCCGTGTTCCTCAAGAAACGTACGGTGGGTGGCGATCATCGCTTCCGCCTTCGCCGTGAGCGCCTCCAGCTGCGGCGATCCTTCGATCGTCTCCCGCAACTCGGACAGCTCCGCATCGCTGGTGAGACCATCCACCGCAGCCGGCCCGCCGTACTGCAGCACGTGCACCAGGATCACGGTCGTTGGCTGCCGGTCGGCGAACAGACGCGCACAAACCGCGACGCAGGCCCGGCTACCTTTCGCGCCATCCACAGCAACAAGCACGCAGTTCATAGTTTGCCCTCCGTGTCCCAACTCATTTTCCGTACCCGCCCGCGCCCGCGCTTTCCGCTGCGGGCGCTCCCTCGGCGGCTGGCTTGGCGCCGCCGCTATGGGACGACACGGCGTAGCCGGTCAGGAACCCGATCCAGGCCGTGGTGACGATAACGACCATCCAAAGGCTCGTCTTGTTCATAGGGTCTTCTCCTCAGGCCGCCGCTTTTTTGATTTTCCAGATATATTTGCCGCTCTGGCCGGTTTTGTCGACAATCTCGTTCCCCGTGCTATCGCACATGGCGGCGATGGATTCTCCGGAGGAGGGATTGTCGAACACCAGCTCCAGCGTTTCCCCCGCCTGCATTTTCTCCAGCGCCTTCTTGGTGTAGAGCTGGGGATGGGGGCAGACATACCCGCAGACGTCCAGCACGTATACACCTTCACTCTTCTTATCGAATTTCATGGGTTACACACCTCCTGTTATCACGCATTACAGTCCGCAGGCGGCCATTTCCTTGGCCAGTTTTCTTTCGGTCCACCAGTTGAAGAATTTTACGCCGACATAGGCGCCGCCGATCATGCCGAACCCGAACAACCACCCCGAGACGTCGCCCTGGGACACCCGGACGAAGAACGCGCCCACGTTGCACCCCATGCCGAGCCGGGCGCCGAGGCCCATCAAGGTACCGCCGATGATGGCCCACATGGCGAGTTCACGGGTCGTGCCCTTCCACTTGAACTCGTTGCTCAACAGCGCCATCACTGCGGCACCGCCGATGAGGGCGAGCGACATCCAATCCGCCGGGTTGATGAGCGGGTTGGGAAGGCCGTTCTCGAGACCGAAGTAGATGTTGTCCATGTTGTCCGCGCCGAGCTTGTTGAACACCCATCCCACCCACTGCGCCTCCTGGGTGGTGACATACCAGTAGCCGGGGTCGAATACCGTGCCTTTGGCGGAGAGCCCGGAGGTGATGCCCATTTCCTTCATCAGCGTACCGAAATTGCTCACGCCGAATTTGAGCTGCATCCCCTTCATCACATACATGTGCAGTCCGGCAGCAATGCCGAGCACGAGGCCCGCGATCGCCGTGCGCTTGGAGGCTATGATCATGCTCCAGTAGCCCGCGAGCTCCACCCCCAGTCCCGCGGTGGGCAGATTCGCCTCCGCGCGCTTGCGCAGATACCCTTTGCGGTACCAGATCAGGTAGACCGCGATCAGCAGCGCCGTCGCGGGCAGGACGACGCCCACCAGCACGTCGCCCACGTAGGCCGCAAGAAACGGATTGCGGATCCCGAGCCACTGGCTGAACAGCAACACCGGCTGATCCCACACGTAGCCGGCGAGATACTGGTCCATCCAGCCGTCGCTGGCGTTTATCGCCGCCGGCAGCCCCTTGGCCACCGCCGACAGGTGCCAGGAGTACGGCACCAGGTTGTTGGCCCATCCGCCGATGTCCGCAAAGATCGCCTGCGACACGCTGATCGAGAGTATCACCAGCAGGGCTGTCGCGTTGCCCTCGCCGGCCTTGTACAGCGAGCCCGAGGCACAACCCCCGGTGAGCACCATGCCCACCCCGAAGATGAAGCCGGCGATCACCGAGTGGATGCCGTAGGGCGCGGGATGGAAGGTGCTATTGCCGGTGGCCGTGACGAAGGCCGATACCGTGCCGAACAGCACCATGGCGATCATGATGCCCACCGCCATGCGTGGCACGCCCACGGCGAACAGGTCGCGGAAGGCCGAGGAGAAACAGAACCGGCCGTACTGCAGACACATGCCGTAGACGAAACCGAACCACAGATAGGCCGCAAGATAGATGTAATACTCGTGCATCGAGTAGGTAGCCATCGTCAACAACGACAAAAAACCGATGATGACGAAGACCCACACTTGATTTCGTTTCTCAACACCTTCCATCATCTATCTCCTGAATTGTTTATACTTATGTTTATACTTGTGGTGCCTCCTGCACCGGCAAGTACACTTTCACGATGGTTCTGTATCCGAAAACGTTTTCCAAATCAATAAACTCCCGAGACAGGCGATAACCCTGCAGCCGCTGACCGACGGAAGCCGGCAGAGGTTGGGCGGGGTCGCTGGCGATCACCACCACGGCGCTATCCCCCGGGCCGTCCGTCCCGGCGGCATAGTACGCCGGGTTCCGGTACTCCCACGTAAACCGCAAGGGCGACTTATTTACCACCTCCCCGGCCGGCGCCGGCACCGAATCGTGGTGATAGACCAGGCGCTTGGAGGTGAACAGATCCAGCATGGGTACAGAGACGGCCGGATTGACGGGGGCATGGAGCTGCGGCAGGGCGATGACTACCGCCCTGTCCGCCGCCAGGGAATCGAGATACTCCCCGGCCTGCTTTAGGTTCACGGCGCTCACCTTGTGCGCAAAAGGCAGGAACCCGAAGACCATGAGCACGACGGACGAGGCGACGATGCACAGGACGACATACTTCCTTACTTCCCCGTTCCGGATCTCCCGCAGCCCATAGGAGGCCATCAGCGCCAGCATCGGGAACACCGGCAGCAGGTAACGGATACGCTTGATCTCCAGCAGCACCAGCAGCAGCGGCAGCCACAGGATAATGGCGTAGCGGGAATCCCGGTGCTTGCAAGCAGCGTAGGCGGAGAACAGCGCCGCGCAGGTAATAAACGGATGAATTTGAAACAGGAAAGTTGAGGTGAAGCTCTCTTCCCAGCGCCTGAGACCGGGCGCCTGATAGCTTTGCAGCAGCTCAAGCTGCCCCATGATGACGTCAATGTTCGGCAACAGAACGGTTCCGATCAGGACCGCAGAGGCCGCGGTCAGCGCGCCGGCGCGGAGCCACACGGACCGCGGCCCGTTCCGGTGCCGCGCGAGAAAAACAACCGGAAGCACGCTCAGCATCAGCCAAGCGGAATACTTGGTCCAGAAGGCGAGCGCCACCGCCACTGCCGCCAGCGCCATAAGCCCGGTCCCGCCGCGCTCAAGGGCCTGGATCGTCATAAAGACCGCCAGGGTGAGAAAAAACATCGTGGGCACATCCACCAGCATGAGCGGCACCTGCGCGAGCAGGTACGGCATCCCGAGCAGCAGCGCGCCGGCGTAAACCCCGACGGCCTCGTCCCACAGCGTTTTGCCGATGAGGTAGGTCAGCACCACGGTGCCCGAGAACAACAGCGTGGTGAAGACCTGGATAAATATCCGGTTCTCTCCCAGCAGGCTGAAGATCAGGCCATAAAGCAAAGGCACCAGCGGCAGGTCCGTCCATGCGGCAATTTGCCCGCCCCACTCGGTGAGGAAATATCCGACGCCGTAGAGTTCGACATGCTTGGCCTGTGTGAAATACCTGGCGGTATCCACGATGACTTCGGGTTCGGCCCACGACAGCGCGCCCACGGCAAAGGATAAAACAAAAAGTACGCTCGCGGGGCGCCGCCGGGGAAACGGAATTCTTGCCAAAGCAGCGGCCAGAAGCAGCCCGACGACCAGGATGGGGGTGATCCTGAATACATCGGCGTCGGCGAATACCCACTGCCAGCTTGTCAGCCGGTTGTCATCCTGCGCGCGGAAGACGAAAAGCGTGAGGAACGCAGCCAGGGACAGGAGCATGACCGCAGCGTGTGCCAGGGGGGCGACCTCCACCCCGGACGTCCACCGCAGACGGGAAAGCGAATCGCGCAAAGTAATGGGTGCCGTTCCGTTCACTCTTCAGTTCGCCTCAGCACGTTGTCGTCCATCCACCGGCATCACGCCTCACCAGGAAATGACCTTGTCGCTCGCAAAGATTTTGTCCACGAGCGCGTCATACGGAATTTCCTTTTTCCTGAGGTCGATCACCTCTACCCGGTGATCTCCGGCCAGCGCCTCGATCCATTCACTGGATGAGGTGCTCGCTCCGTCATTCAATAGGTAAAGTATTTTCACGATCCTATCCCTTTTTCCGATTAACGCATGCGACCGGCAGATGCCGACTACAGGACGATCACCCGGTCGGCGTTATGGTTCATCATGGCGTTGTGCAACTGGCTGCCACAGACAATATTCGGTGACAGACCCTCAGTGTTGACCCCATGCATACTGGCGCTGTGATTGCACACGCTCAGCGACACACCCTCAAGCCCGGCCAGCGATGCCATGACCGGGTTTTCCAGCAGCCTGGCGCCCTCGTCCATGGTGAAAATGATTACCTGATGGTTCTTGGCCAAGGCGGCTCGGGAAATTCCGATGACGTCGTCCAAGTGTCTCGCGGTATTGAGCAGGATCCCGAGCTTCACCGCTGCCCCCCTCCACTCCGGGCATAGACGGCCCTCGCCTGCCGGTCGTCGAACCAATGCGATGGCGGCTGGCGCACGCCACGGCGGAGGATCGCCGAGAATATGTTATGCAACGCTCTGCTCATCCTGGCACCCCCACCGCAACAAAGGTTTCTCACCTATCTTATAGTTCATGTGCCAAGTATTACTTTAGGTGCCAGCGAATGGAATGATGTATATGCATCATTTTAGAGGCGCGCCATTCGTGCAAGCTGGCAGGCATTTCCACCGGCGCCTCCGGGAATACCTGACAACAATATCCAAGCCGCAGACCCCTCAAAAAATACATACTAACCAATTGATTTAATTATTGAACGCAAGATTACAATTCCAGACGTAACACAACCTTCGATGTTCAGCTAGCGGACGCTGGAAGAGCGGATACCGCCCCGTCACCCGCTACGCAAACTGCGCGTGGTAGTGGATGGCATTCTGGCGGGGATGAGCAAGGACTCGATACCCTTTAGCAAGGCGGGCGCGACACCACATGTCACCCGGAAGAAAGTCGGCAGTGCAACTGACGGGCAAACAACGCGGCATGCCGGTTACACGGCGAGTCTGAAGAAATGCAAGTCGCGTCGAAGAGATTTTCGGGTGGGGAGTCTGAGCAAGACCCGGTTTGCGGGATTGGCGAAGGTGAATACCCGGACGATGTTCACCTTCGCTACTTACAACCTGACAAAGCTAATACGGCAGGATATTGTCGTATTGGGGCAACCTCCGGGCAATTTCCGCGGTTGTCAAATACTCCATATCCGCGTTTTCCGGGTAATTTGTGTAAATCTTCATTTCCATTTCCTGCATCGTTCCCAGGCACAGCACGTTTTCCTCCGTTTGCTGCAGTTTTCTGTCAAGCACATACACATCCACCGCATCGTCCCCCAGTATCAGCCCTAATGACATCCTGAGCGCCTCACCTTGCCGCTCCCGCACCAGTACCACGATCTTTTTTTGCACATGCCCTCCTTTTCCGGCGTTACCTCACCGGACCGTGGGTCATAGACCCACCCTGGTTTAGATAAGGTTATGGCGGTAGGCATAGGCCACCGCCTCCAACTGGCTATGCACTCCCAGTTTCCCAATAAGGTGCTGGATATGATTCCGCACCGTCACGTGGCTGATACACAGCTGCCGTGAAATCACTGAAGATGTATGCCCCCCCGCCAGCAGACGGAGGATTCCCCGTTCCCGCGCGGTCAAGAGGTCAACGGGGGGAGGAGACAACGTCTTATTCCTGATGCGCCTTCCTTCCGGCATCCATGGCTGCTGCCGGTTGGACTGCTCCAACGACTCGCACTCGTCTGCGGTCTCCCCGCGATACAACAAGTGCACCACGGTCCACAGATCCCGCTGCTGCGACGGCACCAGCACAGTGCGCACCAAGAGTTTCAGCATTTTACCCCGGCCGTTACAGAACCGGAGGGGAATCGCCTGGGGGGCGGAGCCGCCCTCGGCCAGGCGCGCCATATGGCAGCCTGGTTCACAGAAGGGTTGGCCCGACAGATTACACGCATGGACCACGTCATAGCAGGCACGTCCCAAGGCTTCCTGCGCGGGAATCCCGAGCAGGCGTTCACAGCCATCGTTCCAGAAGACGATCCGTTCTTTCAAATCTACGGCGAACACACCATCCGTTGAACGCGAAAAAAGATCAGCAAGCAGAGGCAAGGCAGACTCCCCGGTGGTGGTTAAACTCATCCTTACCGCATCGGCTACAGCGAAAATAATATACATTATAGGTTGACGACGATGCAAGTCAGGCGGCCGGTTGCGCGGTATCGCGTGGAATCACCGATCACAACCGGCGCTTTGCCATAGCCCCGGAGAGTCCAGGCGATGCGCATGTTGCCTATGCGGGAGAGTCGCCCAAACTGGCGAGGATTTTGTCCATACAGGGAATCCGAGCGCTATCGAAGAACCTGAGCTGCCAGTATGGCTGCAAGCTGTTGCGAGTCAGAACAAAGAGTGCCGGGCTGGAGCTGCGGGGTGCCGTCGTCACGATCCGCGAGCACTTTGACGGCAGTGGGAAAACACAAAAGCAGACATTTCTATTTAGCGTTGACACTGCGCAGGAAAATTGCAATTTTGGCAGTTAATGCGGCTATAGTGTATGATAATAATGTGAAATCGCTGAAATACATTAGTAGTCCGCTATGATGTATTTTAGAACGAATAAAAGAATTAACTTTAAACCAAGGAGCATGAAAAAATGAAAAACACGCTTGCCAAACAATTTGCCCTGAATATTACGCTGCTGGCCGGCCTGTTCGCCGCCGGCACCGCTCTCGCACATGACGTGACCAATGCTGGCTACCTGATCGACAGCCGCGGCACCCCCGTCAGGAACAACTACAACCAGTGCTGGCGTACCGGCTACTGGACCCCGGCCATGGCGACTGCCGAATGTGACCCGGATCTGGTGAAGAAGGAAGAGCCGAAAAAAGCCGAATATGTTCCAGCGCCTGTAGTGCCTGCAGCACCCGTTGCCGGCCCTGAAAAACCTGCCGTGAAAGCCGAATTCAAGGCCGAAACCCTGTTTGATTTCGACAAGGCCGTTGTCAGGCCGGAAGGCAAGAAGGTGTTGGACGACAAGGTTGTCGAAGGCATGAAAGCCCACCCTGAAGTGGAACTGTTGCTGGTAACCGGCCACACCGACCGCATCGGCACAACCCAATACAACCAGAAGCTTTCCGAGCGCCGCGCCGCCGCTGTCAAGACCTACCTGGTGAGCAAAGGCATTGCCGCCGACCGCGTCAAGACTGTTGGCAAGGGCGAAACCGAGCCGAACGCCGAAGCCAATACCAAGCAAGCCTGCAAAGGTGTGAAAGGCTCGAAGAAGCTGATCGCCTGCCTGCAACCTGATCGCCGCGTTACCGTGGAACCGGAAATTCAGGTTCCAACCCATAAGTAATCGCTACACGGCAATAAAGCCCCGCCTAGTGCGGGGCTTTTTTTTATGCTAGATTCGCCCGATGCATGCCATTCCAGACAATACTGTGGATACCCTGATCGAAGCGCGCTGGGTCATTCCTGTCGAAACGCCGCGCCTAGTCCTGGCCCAACACGCCATCGTCATCAGCGACGGCTTGATCCGGGACATCCTGCCCACCGCGGAAGCCCATGCAAAATATAATGCCCGGCGCCAATTCCAGCTTAACGAGCATGTTCTGATTCCGGGCCTGATCAACCTCCACACCCATGCCGCAATGACGCTGCTGCGCGGCCTGGCGGATGACCTGCCGCTGATGGATTGGCTCAACGGCCACATCTGGCCGGCTGAAGCGAAATTCGTGTCGCCTGAATTCGTGCGCGACGGCACCCTTCTGGCCTGTGCGGAAATGCTCAGGGGCGGCGTCACCTGCTTCAACGACATGTACTTCTTTCCCGCGGCGGCAGCCCAGGCAGCGCTCAGCGCCGGGATGCGCGCTGCCATCGGCATGATCGTGGTCGACTTCCCCACCGCCTACGCCGCCGATGCCGACGATTACCTGAGCAAGGGGCTGGCGGTGCGCGACGAATTTCGCGGCGAGCCGCTGCTCTCCTTCACGCTCGCCCCCCATGCGCCCTATACGGTGAGCGACAAGACTTTCGCCAAGGTACTGACCTATGCGGAACAGCTCGACCTCCCCATCCACATTCACCTGCACGAAACCCACGACGAAATCGAAGAAAGCCTTAAGCAATACGGAGTGCGGCCGATCGAGCGGCTGCACCGCCTCGGTCTGCTCGGCCCCAACCTGATCGCGGTGCATATGGTGCAGAGCAACACCCAGGAAATCCGCCTGCTCGCCGAGCACGGCTGCCACGTGGCCCACTGTCCGAGCTCCAATCTCAAGCTAGCCAGCGGCATTGGTCCGGTGGTGGAAAAACTCGAGCATAATGTCAATGTCGGCCTGGGCACCGACGGCGCAGCGAGCAACAACCGACTCGACATATTCACGGAAATGCGTCTCGCCGCCCTGCTCGCAAAGGGCCAGAGCCGCCATGCCGCCGCCCTTCCCGCCCACCAGGCGCTTGCCATGGCGACGATCAATGCGGCCAGGGCCCTGGGGATAGACCACCTGACCGGCTCGCTCGCAGCCGGCAAGGCGGCGGACATCACGGCGGTCGATTTGTCCGCCCCGGAAACCCAGCCATGCTATGATGTTGCCTCGCATCTGGTGTACGCCGCCGGCCGTGAAAACGTCAGCCACGTATGGGTGAACGGCAATCTGGTGCTGGACGAGCGGCGGCTGACCACGCTCGACATCCGTGAACTCTATGCCAGAACCGCTTTCTGGCACGAAAAAATCAGCAGTCTAAAATGAATGAATCAAGCCTAAATGCAGATCAGCAGGAACTGGACAAATTTGCCCAGCTAGCCCATCGTTGGTGGGATCCCAGCAGCGAATTCAAACCGCTGCACGACATCAACCCGCTACGGCTCGACTACATCGACCAGGCTGTCGGACTGGCCGGCAAGGTCGTGCTTGATGTCGGCTGCGGCGGCGGCATTCTTTCCGAAAGCATGGCGGTGCACGGCGCCCAAGTCACCGGCATCGACCTCGGCGAAAAAGCGCTCAAGGTCGCCAAGCTACACATATTGGAAAGTGGTGTAAAAGTAGACTATCGTCTGGTCGCGGTGGAAGAACTGGCGAAAGAGCAGCCGCGGCATTACGACGTGGTCACCTGCATGGAAATGCTCGAACACGTGCCCGATCCGGCCAGCGTGGTCAGGGCCTGCGCACAACTGGTCAAGCCAGGCGGCCACGTATTCTTCTCCACCCTCAACCGCAACCCGAAATCCTATCTCTTCGCCGTCATCGGCGCCGAGTACCTGCTCAATCTGCTGCCGCGCGGCACCCACGACTACGGAAAATTCATCAAGCCCTCGGAACTGGCCGGCTATTGCCGCGCTGCCGGCCTCGGTGTCGCCGGCATCACCGGCATGAGCTACAACCCCTTCTCCAAGACCTATTCTCTCGAACCGGACACCAGCGTCAACTACCTGATCCACTGCCGGGCCTGATTCCGGCATAACTCGAAACCGCAAAGACGCAAAAGGCGCAAAGTAAAGACAAAATCGTGCAGCGGAACCATCACCCTCAAGAAAACACACACAACAGAGAGCATTTGTTTCCTTCGCGTCTTTGCGCCTTTGCGGTTATTGAATTGATTCTTCCAGAATGATCCAGTCTGTTCTATTCGACCTCGACGGCACGCTGGCCGACACTGCACCCGATTTGGGATTGGCTCTCAATCTGCAGCGCGAACGGCACGGCCTGCCACCTCTCGCCATGGAAACGATCCGCCCCTACGCCTCCCACGGCACGCGCGGCCTGTTCGAAATCGGCTTCGGCCTGACGCCTGAAGATGCCCGCTTCGAGCCCATGCGCGAGGAATACCTGGCGCTCTACACCGCCAACCTGTGCCGCCTCACGCGCCTTTTTCCCGGCATGGCCGAGCTGCTTGCCGCACTCGAAGCCAGAAACATTTTATGGGGCGTGGTCACCAACAAGCCGGCGCGCTTCACCAATCCGCT
>Ga0315268_10002273_pt1 | contig 21862 bp, 20 predicted proteins | sample C1_top_MG_FD_204535 | JGI IMG/M metagenome (GOLD analysis project Ga0315268, IMG submission 204535) | Sediment microbial communities from Yellowstone Lake, YNP, Wyoming, USA - C1_top | ecosystem: Environmental > Aquatic > Freshwater > Lake > Sediment | place: USA: Wyoming | collected 2017-08-01 | reverse complement strand
TTCGGCCTGGCGATAAGCGAGGCCATCAGGGTTGACGCCGCCGACGCCGAGTTCCGGCTGCACGGTCAGATCGGTGGCTCCAGCGGGCTCTTGGAGCTGCACACTTAGCCGGTCTACTGGGAGGTCACCGGGCCAAACGTAAGTGTAGTTCCTGTCGGCGTTGTCGGTCCGTATCGGGTCATAGAACTCCACGTGGAAGAAGCGCTCGGGAGGAGAGAATGTCAGCGTTATGAAGTCCGTCTGGGCATCGGTGCGCTGGTAGGCGAGATTGAGCAGTTCGCCATCCGCGGAAGCCGCGTACGCTAGTGCCGCGGGGCCTCCTGAGGAGGACGGGATGCGCAGCGACACTGAAGCCGGAAGGGTCACGTCTCCTGCTATTTCGGCATCAAGGATCACTAAGGTTGCCGGCCGGTCGAACTCGGGCCAGATGTCGATCTCTAAACTGGCCAGGCGAGGACCCTCCTGAGCGTAGGTGCTCGCGGGCGCCTCGTGGTGCAGCCACACCGCAACCAGCAGAAGTATGCACCCGATCGATAGAACTGTTCTCATAGTTGGATGTGGCGGCCGATCGGGGCGGAGGCGCCGTCAGTCGGAGGCTCATCCTTGAATCTCGGGTGCCGCCGGCCAGGCATCGTTACCGCCTTGGCCTCCACTTTATCACTCCCGAGTTTGCGAACCAAGGCCAGCCGCACGTCGTGCCGGGCGGTGATGTCGGGGAGCTAGCCGCCGCCCCGAATGCAGCCAGCGCTGCCGCAGGAACTCGACCCGCTCCTCATCGGGCTCGGGGAGTTCGGCCTCGACGTCCTGCGTCGGGACCCGGGTGTCGAGGCCGGTGCCCATCCTTTCTCATTACAACCTCTCCTCGCCACCGTCGCCATGTTCCTATTCGCTGGAGCAGCCGAACAACTTCGCTCAGTTCCTCCAGCCGCTGCTGGTCATTGGCAGCCTGGGCTCTTGTCTTCCCCATGGCCCGTGCCCCAACATTAGCGTATGAGACACAAGCTTAACTGTCAATGGGGCCTAAGTAAAATGCTCGTGTATATCCGGTTCTGGGGATGCCGATGGAGGCCGCGAGGACAAGAGGAAGCCTGGGGGTATCACCACGCGTGCGAGTTGCCCCTTTCCCCAGGCCAGCGCCCGCATCATGCCAGAACGTCTCGAAGGCGTCAAGATGTGGCAGTCCGCCTACCGACCCTGTCCGCAGGTCGACCTCAACCCCATAGCCTTTCTCGATGGCAGCGTCCAGGCCGACCTCGTGCGGCGGAGGGAGGTCAAGCCGATCGACTCGTCGACGCCGCCATCGAGCGGGTCGAGCGCCTGAACCCCACCCTCAACGCTCAGCAACCAAGTGCACGCAACGGGCGGTGCTGCTATGATCAGTATGGGAAGGAGTCGAGGAGGAAGGGAGTCTATGTTTCAACAAATAGGGCCCATGGAGATCGCCATCATCGTTGTGGTTCTCCTGCTCGTGTTCGGCGTGAGCCGGGTGGGGGATGTGGGTGGTGCGCTGGGGCGCAGCATTCGAGAGTTCCGCCGCGAGCTACGCGAGGGTGAGGAGCAGAAAGAAGGGCTGAGCAGACCCGAGCCCACGAGCGACCCGAACGTAGAGAGCCGGAGTGGGGCGGAGAAGGACACAGCCGCGCCCGGCAGTTCATCGATGACCCACTAGCTCCAAAAGTGGGGGACCCTCTCGGGGCGCTGAGGTGTCACCCGTCTTCCTGGAGCCAGCGCTGCCGCAAGAACTCGACCCGCTCCTCGTCCAGCTCTGGGACACCGGCGTCGGCGTCCATTTGGGGCAGCGAGGAGTGGAGGAGGTTAATCCCAAGGGGCGTTCAGTCGGCCACGCCCACATTAACATCGACGACTCGTGCCTATGATTCGGGGGCCTAGCGTGACACTCGCCTGACAGCGAGAACTAGTCATGGCCGAAGAGCCACGGCTTTTTGTTTCGAGAACTTTGGGTCACCCCGCGCTTGACATATGAGAACTGATGTTCTTATACTAGTGGAACTAGGGGTGATCCATGCTCGTCGCCTGTGTGCACATCCCCCGATTCGCTGTTGAGGTCGAGCGGCAGCGCCGGAACGACGTGGCTACTCGCCTCATCCTCATCGGTGACGCCGCTGTCTTCGACTGCTCCCTGGGCGCGGAGGCTTCAGGCGTCCGACAGGGCATGCGTGTGTCGGAGGCCATCGGCCTCTGCCACCGGGCGGTGGTGCTGCCGCCGGACCTGCCCCACTACCAGCGCCGCTTCGACGAGGTGCTGGACTTCCTGGAGAACTTCAGCCCGGTGGTGGAGTCGGGAGGCCTTGGCACTGCGTATCTCTCGCTGCACGGCCTTTCGGTGAAGCTGGAACCCCTTACCGATGAGGTTATCGCCTCGCTGCACCGGTGGCTCGGCTTCATGGCCGCGGTGGGCATCGCCGGAGGGAAGTTCACGGCCGGGGTGGCTGCCCAGACGATGCGACCCGGGCTGGCGAAGATCATGCCGCCGGGCCAGGAGGCGTCGTTCCTGGCGTCTCTGCCGGTGGACTACCTGCCGATGAGCGACTCCATGCGCTGGCGGCTCGGCCTGCTGGGTCTGCAGACCATAGGCGACATCGCCCGGCTGCCCCTGGGGGCGTTCCAATCGCAGTTCGGCCCGAAGGGCAGGCGCTGCTGGGAACTGGCCAGCGGCATCGATAACGAGCCGCTGGTGCCGCGGGTGAAGGAAGAGACCGTGATCCGGCGACTGCAACTGGCGGCGCGCGCCGTCACTCTGGAGGCGGTCCTAGTGGGCGTCGAGCGGCTGGTCTACGCCGCCTACGCCAGCCCGGACCGCCGCGGCCGCTGGGCGCGCAAGGCCGTGGTGCGAGCGGCCTTGGATAGCGGCGGGACGTGGGAGCTGGCGGTGCCCTTCCGCGAGGCGCTGGCCGACCCCCGCGACGCCTGGTTCGCCGTCAAGAGCGCTATCGCCCGGCACCCGCCGGAGCGGCCGGTGGAGGAACTGGAGGTGGAGCTGGTGGGCCTGAGCGCCGAGTCAGGCAAGCAGGCCGGCATGCTGGAAGGGAAAGGGAAGCTGTGGCGGCAGGTCGAAGAGGCGGCGCGGCAGCTGCGCGCCCAGGAAGGGCGGGCGCCGATAGGGAAGGTGGTGGAGGTGGAGCCGTGGTCGCGCATCCCCGAGCGGCGAGCGGTCTTCATCGAGTTCGACCCTTCGGCATAGCTCAGGGCAGGCCCCTGAATCGCCCGCGGCCCCTGCGGGTGGAAGCCGATGAGGATGGCCGGCCGATGGCCGTCTATCTGTCAGGCCATCGCTACGCCGTAGAGGCGGTGCTGGAGACCTGGCGCATCGACGACGAGTGGTGGCGGGAGTGGGCAGTCTCGCGTCTGTACTTCAGCCTGCTGCTGGAGGATGGGCGGACGATCACGGTGTACCAAGACCTGGTGAGCGGGCGATGGTGGCAGCAGAGCTACTAAGCGCCACCTCCTTCAGGAACCTGTAAGGCGTCTGCACCGTCATTAGTGTGGTCGAGTAAGATAGCGTGGAGGTCCTGGCGATATGATGAGGCATGCTCTCATCGGAGGGATCATCTCACTCACGGCACTAGTAGCCGCATGTCAGCAGACGGTGCATCAGACGATCGACAAAACCGGAGAGCAGATCACCGGGACTGTCGTTGACGGAATTCGATACACAGGCGAAGTGAAACTCGTGGATGCGGCGCCGATCAGACTTCAGGTGTCAGTGATCATGACCAATGTGACTGACAGGCCTTTACAACTTGAGTACGGTGTGTGCCCCGTTTTACAGGGGTTTGACAACCCCACGCTGACTGGCACGCCTGTGTGGAACTCAGAGGAGCGGCACGACCCCGTGACGGGAAACCCGTACGTCTGTCCTGCCATCGGGATTGTTCGTGAAATTGGACCTGGAGAGTCGCTACCCCCGGAGGAACAGCAACTGTCCGTGCCGCTATACGAAATTATAGGCCACCCGCTTCTCGGACGCTTCCTGCCGGATGGGCGCTATTACTGGCTAGCGCGGGTTGAGGTGAACGGTCAGACCATCGAAGTCACGGCGGGGGAAGTGGCCCTGGAGATGGAAGAGCCGCCTTTGCCTTACCAACGGAAGATAGATGGCCTGCTCTATCAGATGGACACGCGGACCTCTGCTGCCTCACCGGCTACCATTGAATCGACTCTCACCATCATCAATACGACCAATGAGGCGGCGGAAACGTCCATCGCTGGTAACTGTCCTTTCTCCCTATATGCGTATCGGGAGGAGGCGCGCCGTGACGGAGCCTACGCCGCAGGAGAACCAGACAGCCCAAGGGAAAGCTGCCTGCTTGAGATGGTCCCCCTTGACCTGGCCCCCGGAGAGTCCCGCCAATTCAGCACTACCGTCACTGGTACCGGAATACTCGGCGATTCGCTCCCGGAGGGGCGTTACTATCTGGCTGCCGTAGTGTGGCTCGAGAGCACGTCGATGTGGCTTGCAGCGGGCGATGTCCAGCTACAACGGTAGAGCAAATTGGATGAGCCTGAACGTTCCCTACGCTGAGCTCCACGCCCACTCCAACTTCTCCTTCCTCGAGGGCGCCTCCCACGTCGAGGAGCTGGTGCTGCGGGCGCGGGAGCTGGGGTACGAAGCCCTCGCCCTCACAGACCACGACGGCCTGCACGGGGCGATGGAGTTCGCCCAGTGCGCCCGCGCCTGGGGGCTCAAGCCCATCACGGGCGCCGAGGTGACGCTGGCCAGCGGTGTGTGCGGCATCGACCCCAGCCTGAAGGTCATTGGCAATTTAGATGAACTCTGCGGGTTGAAACCCGCAGCTTCCGGTTCAAACGGCGAGTTTCAATGGGGTAGTACCGACCCCAGCCTAAAGGCTGGGGCATCGCGTCTAACCCCCCAACCCCACCACCTGACGCTCCTCTGCGAGACGCAGCGGGGCTACGCTAACCTCTGCCGGCTGCTCACCCACGCCCACCTGGCCCACGAGCGCGGCAACCCCTGCATCGAGCCGGACATCCTCGCCCGCCACACCGAAGGGCTTATCGCCCTCTCCGGTTGTCGCTGGGGCGAGGTGCCGTCGCTGGTGGCCGAGGGTCGCTACCGGGAGGCCGAGGAGGCGGCCCGCCGCTACGCCGAGATGTTCGGCCGGCAGAACTTCTTCATTGAGCTCCAGAACAACCTGGTGCACGGCGACGCCCGCCGCAACCAGGCCCTGGGCGATCTGGCGGAACATCTTGGTGTGGGCGTCGTCATCACGGGCAACGTCCACTATCACGCTCGGGAACGCCACCGTCTTCAGGATGTGCTGGTGGCCATCAAGAACCGGACGACGCTCGACGCCAGCCACCGCCTGCGCCGCGAGAACTCCGAATACTACCTGAAGCCACCCGCCGAGATGGCCGAGCTCTTCCGCGATTACCCGAAGGCCATCGCCAACACCGCCCGCATCGCCGAGTGCTGTTCGTTCGATTTGACCCGCGACCTGGACTACCGCTTCCCTGATTGCCCAGTGCCCGAAGGTGAGACGCCGGACTCGTACCTGCGCCAGCTCTGCTACCGTGAGGCGAAGGATCGTTACGGCCGCATCACTCCTGCGGTGCGCGAGCGGCTGGAGGAGGAGCTCCGGCTGGTCGAGCAGCACGGACTGGCCGGCTTCTTCCTCATCCACCGCGAGATCCTCCAGCTGGCCTACCAGGTGGCGGAGGAGGTTAGAGGACGGCCCGCGCTGGCCCCTCCCGGCCGCGGCCGCGGGTCGTCTGTCGGTTCCATCATCTGCTACCTCATCGGGCTGTCGCACATCGACCCCATCGAGAACGGCCTGTTCCTGGGCCGCTTCCTCAACGAGGAGATGGCCTCGGTGCCGGACATCGATTTGGATTTCCCCCGCGATATCCGCGAGAAGCTGATCCTGCGAATCTACGAGCACTTCGGCCACGCCCAGACGGGCGCCCGTCCGGGCGAGCACGTGGGGCTGGTGGCCACCTTCCCCACCTACCGCCTCCGCAGCGCCGTGCGGGAGGTGGGGAAGGCCCTGGGCCTGCCCCCTGCCGAGCTGGACCGGCTGGCCAAGGTGAGCGAGGGCGGATGCTGCCGCGGAGGCTCCGGGAAGGAGATCCGGGAGGAGATGGCCCGCCTGCCCCACTACCGCGACAAGCTCGGCTCACCCCTCTGGGGCCACCTGGCCGACCTGGTGGAGGAGATCGCCCGCTTCCCCCGCCACATCTCGCAGCACGTGGGCGGCATGGTCATCTCGTCCAAGCCGCTGGTGGAGCTGGTGCCGCTGGAGCAGTCGGCCATGGAGGGGCGGGTGCTCATCCAGTGGGACAAGGACTCGGTGGACGATGCCCGCATGATTAAGATCGACTTCCTGGCCCTGGGGATGCTCTCGGCGGTGGACGAATGCCTGGACCTCATCGAGGAGCAGCGGGGGAAGCGCATCGACCTGTCGCGTATCGACTTCAAGGACGAGCGGGTGTACGACGCCATCTGCCAGGCCGACACCATGGGCGTCTTCCAGATCGAGTCGCGGGCCCAGATGCAGACGCTGCCCCGCGTGCGGCCGCGGTCGCTGGAGGACCTGACGGTGGAGGTGGCCATAATCCGGCCGGGGCCCATCGTGGGGGGCGCCGTCAACCCCTACATCAACCGGAGGATGGGGAAGGAGCCCGTGATCTACGATCACCCGTCGCTGGAGCCGGTGCTGGCGGAGACGTTGGGGGTCATCCTCTACCAGGAGCAAATCCTGCAGGTATCGATCGCCCTGGCGGGATTCAGCGCCGGCCAGGCCGAGAGCCTGCGCCGGGCCATGAGCCGCAAACGCTCGCGGGATGCCATCGCCAAGCTCCAGGAGCAGTTCATCGAGGGTTGCCTGGGCAACGGCGTGTCGAATGAGGTGTCGGAGACGGTGTTCCGCAAGATCCAGGGCTTCGCCGAGTTCGGCTTCCCCAAGGCCCACGCGGCCGCCTTCGGCCTGCTGGCCTACCAGACGGCCTGGCTGCGGACGTACTACCCGGCGGAGTTCCTCTGCGCCCTGTTCAACGCCCAGCCCATGGGGTTCTACGGCCCGCACGTGCTGGTGAACGACGGCCGGCGTCACGGGGTGGAGGTGTTGCCGCCGGACATCAACCGCAGCGGGGCGAATTGCTCTATCGAAGCCGATGGGGCGCAGCAAGCGGCGCCTCTATGGGTTGGGGCGCTCCTCTCCCCTGGCGACCTGAAGGTCGCCGCTACACCCCTTTCGCCTGGGGCGCAGCAAGCGGCGCCCCTACAGGGCGCAGCAAGCAGCGCCCCTACGGCGGTTACACCCCACTTCCATGTAGGGGCGGCCTTCAGGTCGCCCGATGGGGGGTGGGGCGTCGTGCGCGTTGGCCTGCGCTACGTAGCGGGTCTGAGCGAGGCGACGGCTCGAGAGGTGGAGGCGGAGCGAGAGCGGAACGGCCCTTACCGCTCGCTTTTCGACTTCTTGGAGCGGACGCGGCTCAAGCGGGAGGCGATCGAGAACCTCATCGCCTGCGGGGCCTTCGACGGCTTTGGACTGGAGCGACGGGAGCTGCTGTGGCAGCTGGGGCTGCTCTACCGCTCCGACGGTCGTAATGCGATCGAGCGGCAGCTAGCGCTGCCTCTGGCCACGGAGCAAGACATGGTGGAACTGTCGGCGATGACCGATTGGGATCGCATGGCGGCTGACTACGCCGTCCTCGGCCTCTCCCCGGGCCACCACCCCATAGCCTTCCTGCGGCCGCAGCTCCAAGAGGGCGTCGTCCCCAGCCGCATGCTCGACTCGCTGGCCGACGGCACGCCGGTGGAGGTGGCGGGCCTGGTGGTCTGCCGCCAGCGGCCGGGGACGGCCAAGGGCTTCGTCTTCCTGGTGCTGGAGGACGAGTTCGGCCTGGTGAACGTCATCGTGAAACCAGACCTCTACCAGCGGCAGCGCTCGCTGGTGCGCACCGAGCCTTTCGTCATCGTGCGGGGAGAGCTACAGCGGCGGGACGGGACGGTGAACCTGCTGGCGGAGTCGTTCAGGACGCTACGTTTGGGTGCCGGGGTCACGCCGGCGGCGCACAACTTCGGGTGAGCCCAGAGGGGCGCGGCAAGCGGCGGGGGCGCGGCAAGCGGCGCCCCTACGTTTGGCCTACCGGTGATGGCAACCGGGAGAGGGCGGCCAGCTCGTCGGCGATCCTGCTGGCGGCGGCTGGCAGAGCCCTCTCCACGTCGGCCGTGAACTCCTCCCCGAAGGTGTACGGGTCTTGGACGGCGATCACGTAGATCAGCAACTCCTGAGGCAGCGGGAAGGAGAGGTGGCGCGCGAGCTCCAGGGCCGAGCGCAGGTTGACGCCGTGGCTTATGGGCGAAGAGCCCTCGCCCAGCTCCTCTTCCCGCAGTCCCCAGACATGTCCGACCCTACTCTCGTCATGCATGCTGTCGATGATCACCGCCCGGTCGTAGGGGGCCAGGAGCTGGACGGTCTTGAAGCCGGCCACGGCTGCCTCGGCCACGTCTGTGTCGGGATCGGCGAGCAGCTCATGGACGCGGCGCGCGATCCAGAGGCCGGCGGCGTCGTCGGTGAGGATGGGGTTGCCGAGGCCGAGGATCAGCGTCTTCGTCGCTAGCCCCTCCGCAGTTGCTCGACGATCTTCCCCTGAGCATCGTAGATGCTCACGATCAGGGGCATCCGGCCGGGCAGGGAGTGGGTGGCGCAGGCGAAGCAGGGGTCGTAGGCCCGGAAGGCCATCTCGATGCGGTTTAGGAGCCCTTCGGTGACCACCGTCCCCTTCGTGATGAGCCCCTGAGCCGCTTTCTTGACCGACATGGCGATGCCGGCGTAGTTGTGGGCGGTGCCGACGATGAGATTGATCTTGCGGGCTACGCCCTTCTCGTCCGCCTGGTAGTGGTGAATGAGGACACCCCGCGGTGCCTCCACGACGCCTACGCCTTCGCCGGCCGTGGCGGTAAGGACGCTGCGGACGTTGGGGCTGGTGATCTCCGGGTCGGTGGCCAGCTCCACCATGCGCTCGGCGGCGTAGACGAGCTCGACGAGGCGGGCCCAGTGCGTCGCCAGGGTGGCGTGCACGGGCTTGCCTCCCAGGGTGGAGTACATGCGCTCGTACTCGGCCTGAGCCAGCGGGGTGGCCATGCCGTCGGCGGCGTTGAGACGGGCCAGAGGCGCCACTCGGTAGACACCGCTGTCCTTGCCGTCGATGAGCCCCTGCCAGCCCAGCGCCTTCAAGTAAGGGAACTTGAGGTAGGTCCAGGGCTCCACGTGCTCGGCGATGTGATCCAGGTACTCCGCGGGGGCGAACTTGGCGAACTCCTTGCCCTCCGGATCGACCACCCGCAACTTGCCGTCGTAGAAGTTGACCTTGTTGTTCTCGTCCACGAGGCCCATGTAGTAGGTCTTGTGGGTGAAGGTGTCGCTAAGGATGAGGTCGACGTAGCCCTGGTTGGCCAACACGACATCGTCGAGGACCTTCAAGGAGACCTTGCCGAACTCTACCGCCGAGCGGGCGATCTCCTCGATCTTGACCCGGTCCTCCTCGGTGATGGGCTTGCTCACGCCGCCGGGGAGGCCACAGACGGGGTGAATGTACTTGCCCCCGATCATCGCCACCACATCGTGGCAGAGCTCCAGGTGCTTGAGCACCGCGCCTCCCAGCTCGAGCCCCACCTTGTGCACCACGCCGATGATGTTCCGCTCGGCGGGGCTGGCGTCGGGCCCGACGACGAAGTCAGGGCCGCTGAGGGCGTAGAAGTGGGTGGCGTGGTCGGCTACGTAGAAGGCGCTGTACAAGAGCTCGCGCAGCTTCTTGGCGGCGGAAGGCGGGTCTACGTTGAAGACGCCGTCCAGGGCCTTGGTGGAGGCCATGTGGTGGGCCTCCGGGCACACCCCGCAGATGCGTGGTGTGATGATGGCCAGGTCCTCGACTTGGCGCCCCTCGCAGAACGTCTCAAAGCCCCTGAGCTCGGGTACCTGGAAGTAGGCGTTCTCCACATCGCCCTCAGGGTTGAGGAAGATCTCGATGCGGCCGTGGCCTTCCAGGCGCGTGATGGGGTCGATGGTGATGCGGCGCTCGGTGGTTACGGGTTCCGATACTGATTTCGTGGTCATAGTCGCAGCCCCCGTCCTAGTGCTAGCGAATCACAGAGCCTTCGCCGTTTCAACGGCCTCTCTGGCGGGCAAGGCGTTGCCTTCCAGGCGGACCCGGCCCAGCAGCGACGCTGGCAGACCGAAGAGGTAGCACGTGCCGAGCACGTCAGGGATGGCATCCACCACCCGTTCGATTTCGGCCGGGTCCTGGGAATCGATGATGGAGGCCAGCGCGCTCAGCAGCTTCCCGCCCTGGTCTGTGACGTTGGGCGGGGGCCCGTAGCAGCCCCGGCAGGGCATGTTGACCGAGAGGCAGGGCGCGCCACAGCCGCCTCGCGTGGCCGGGCCGGCGCAGATGATCCCCTGTTCCAGCAGGCAGCGGGAGGAGTCTGGGATGATCTCCCAGGGGCGGTAGAAGCTGCGAATCCGCTTCTCCTCCCTGATGCGGGTGCAGTTGTCGCACACCGTCTTGTCCGAGGCGCCGACTACAGAGCCGGGAGCGGGCAGCTTGCCTTCGACGACTGCCTGGATCACCGCCTCGACCTGCTCCTTCACCGGCGGACAGCCCGGGATGAAGTACTCCACGGGCACCACCTGGGCCAGCGTCCGGACGGTGTCGTAGAACTTGGGCAGCGTGAGCTCGCCCTCCGGCACCTGATAGCTGAGTTGGGGCCGCACCCCCTCCGCGTTGCTTGTGGAAGGCGTCTCGTCGTAGACGCGCCGGAAGATGATCTCCCTGTTCGCGACGTTGGCCAGGCCGGGGATGCCCCCCGTGTAGGCGCAGGTGCCAAACGCCACCAACGCCTTTGATTTCGCGCGCAGCAGGTGCGCCATGTACTCCTGCTCCGAGTTTCTGATGGCCCCGTTGAACAGGCAGAGGTCGATGCTCTTGTCCGGCAGCGCCTCCACGTCCTTGTACTTGAAGTCCATGATGCAGGGCCAGAGGACGATGTCGAAGATCTCGGCCACGTCCAGGATCTTGGCGTACAGCCGGACGACAGCGATCTCGCAGCCGCCGCAGCTAGCAGCCCAGTAGAGGGCCAGCTTGGGCTTGCTCATCCTAGGCCTCCTTTAGGGTTTCCCACCAGGCCAGCGGGCCCTTGGCCTTGATGGCGGCGGACATCTCATCGGCGATCTGGGCCCACTTGGCGCCCTCGCCGGCCGATACCCACTCCAGGCGGAACCGCTCCGGATCGATGCCCATCTGAGACAGGAGCTTCCGGAGCAGGGTGACGCGCCGTATAGTCTTGTAGTTGCCTTCGCTGTAGTGGCAGTCGCCCGGATGGCAGCCGGCGACGATGACGCCGTCTGCCCCCGACTGGAACGCCTTGAGCACGAAGGTGGGGTCGATTCGGCCGGTGCACATGACGCGCACGATCCGCACATTGGGAGCGTAGGTCATGCGCGAGGTGCCGGCCAGGTCTGCCCCCTGATAAGCGCACCAGTTGCAGAGAAAGCCGACGATTGTGGGTTCCCAGTTGTTGGAAGGCACAACCATAGCCACACCTCCCTCAGACCGCTACCGTGGCCGGTCTGGTATCGACCAGAAGGGCCGCTACCTCGGCCAGGATCTGCTGGTCGGTAAAGTGGCGGCCAACGATGGCTCCTGCCGGGCAGGCAGCCACGCAGACGCCACAGCCTTTGCACAGCGCCTCGTTGATGTGAGACAGCTTCTCCGTCTCGCTGAAGGTGATGGCGCTGTAGGGACAGAGCGAGACGCATATCTTGCAGCCGGAGCAGGCGGCCTCGTTGACGAAGGCGGTAGCCGCTTCCAGTTCGACCCTGCCCTTCTCGATGAGGGCCAGGGCCTCCGCCGCTCCTGCCAGGCCCTGAGCGACGGTATCCGGAATGTCCTTGGGCCCCTGGACACAGCCGACGATGAAGACACCGTCGTTGGCGGTGGCTACGGGGTCCAGCTTGGCGTGCTTCTCCAGCAAGAAGCCATCGGCGCTCTGGGACAGGTTGAAGCGCCGCGCGACCTCCTTGGCGTCCGCGCGCGGCTCCATGGCCGGGCAGAGGATCACCATGTCCACGGGGACCCGCACCGGCCGGCCCACCAGCGTGTTCTCGCACACCACCACCAGCTTCCCCTTCTCTTCCGGGGTCATGGCGAAGTCGGTGACCTGGGCGGGCCTGCCGCGGACGAAGTTCACAGCCTCGCTGGACGCACGCTGGTAGAACTCCTCGAAGCCCTTGCCGTAGCAGCGCATGTCGATGTAGAACTGGTAGACCTGGGCGCCCTCGATTTTCTCTCCGATCAAGTGGGCGAACTTGAGGGCATACATGCAGCAGACGCGCGAGCAGTAGGTATGGTACTTCTCGTCGCGGCTGCCAACGCAGTGGATGATGGCCACGCTCTTCGGCTCCTTGCCGTCGATGGTGATGTGGCCGCCGGTGGGGCCGGTGGCGTTGCACAGCCGCTCGAACTCCATGCTGGTGATGACGTTGGGGAAGCGCTTGTACCCGAGACGGCTGATCGCCGATGGGTCCATCAGGTCGTAGCCGGTGGCCACGATGATGGCGCCTACCTCGACGTCCACCATCTTCTCCTTCTGGGTGAAGTCGATGGCGCCCCGCTCGCAGAACTTCAGGCAGGCCCCGCACTTGCCTTCCTTCTGGATGTAGACGCAGTGCTCCGGGTCGATGACGGGCACGTTGGGGACGGCCTGAGGGAAGGGAGTGTAGATAGCCTTGCGCTGGCCCAGGCCGCAGTCGAATTCGCTGTCCGCCTTCCAGGGACACTTCTCCTGGCAGATGCCACAGCCCGTGCACAGGCTCTCGTCTACGTAGCGGGGCTTCCTGCGGATGGTGACCCTGAAGTTGCCGACGTAGCCCTGAACGTCCACCACCTCGGAGTAGGTCATGAGCTCGATGTCCGGGTGGGCCTTCACCGCCGCCATCTTGGGTGTCAAGATGCAGGCTGAGCAGTCGAGCGTGGGGAAGGTCTTGTCCAGCTGGATCATGTGTCCGCCGATGGAGGGCTCGCGCTCCACCAAGTACACCTTGTGTCCGGCTTCGGCCACCTTGAGGGCGGCCTGTATTCCGGCGATGCCGCCGCCGACCACCAGGACCGCGGGCGTCACCAGCACCTCTCGTCTCTCCAGGGGCTGCAGGTAGTAGGCCCGGGAGATGGCGGCGCTGACGAGCGCCTTGGCCTTGCCAGTGGCGCCACTCTTGTGCACCCAAGAGCACTGCTCCCGGATGTTGCACATGTCCAACTGATAAGGATTCAGGTTTGCGTCTTCGCAGACGCGGCGGAAGGTGGGCTCGTGCATGCGTGGCGAACAGGAGGCCACGACGACGCGGTTTAGGCCGAGTTCCTCGATGTCCTTCTTGATGAGGGCCTGGCCGGGCTCGGAGCACATGAACTTGTAGTTGCGGGCCACCGCCACCGAGCCTTGCTGCTGGGCGAAGCTCGTCAGGTCATCGACATCGACCGTGCCAGCGATGTTGCTGCCGCAATGGCAGACGTAAACACCGATCCTGACGTCGTTCTTGCTTTCTGCCATCGGTCGCTCTCCTACTTAGTTCCTGAGGCAACAGCCTCTGCGCTCGATGCTGCGGCGCCCGCGGCGATCTTCCTGTACACAGGATCGGGGGGCACTACGTTGCGGTGCAGACCCAGCGTCTTCGGCGGCAGGCCAAAGGCCAGGCCCATCAACTGGGTGACGAACAGCACCGGCATGTTGAACTTGGTGCCCTTGGCCCGTCCCGCCTCGTTCTGGAAGCTGTTGAGGTTGAACGTGCAGAGCGGGCAGGCGGTGACGATGCAGTCGGCCTCGACAGCGATGGCGGCCAACAGGAGGTCGCCGATGAGGGGCGCGCCCACCGCGCGTTTGCTCATGGAGAGGGTGCCGCCGCAACAGGCCTGCTTGAGGGGGTAGTACACGACTTCGGCTCCCAGCGCCGCCAGCAGCCGATCGAAGCAGGTGGGGTCCTCCGTCGAATCGAACTGGGCGTAGGTCCACATGCCCTGGCAGCAGCCGTAGTAGGCGGCAACCTGCAGACCGCTCAGCGGTTGCGTTACCTTCTCCGCCACCGTATCCAGTCCGACATCGTTGATGATGACGTCCAGGAGGTGCCGCAATCGTGCCGTCCCAGCGTACTGGATGCCCGCCTCTGCCAGCACGGCGTTGACGTCTCTCTTGAGGTTGGCGTTGTGCTGGATGTAGTGCTGGGCGCGGATGAGGTTGAGGTAGCAGCGGCTGCAGCCGGTGACCAGGTCGGCCTCCGTCTTCTCAGAGAGGGCCAGGTTGCGGGCGGGGAGGGCGAGGGATAAGAGATAGCTGACGCCGGTGGCGACGGCGGCGCCGCAGCAGTTCCAGTCCTCAAGCTCCGTCCACTTGACGCCCAGGAACCGCATGACGGACTGAATGGACTCCTCGCACTCGCGGGCGGTGCCGGTCAGGGAGCAGCCGGGATAGTATACGTAGCTCATAGCCTTCCCTCGATTTCTTCCGCCTTGTGGAACATAGCGGCCATGGCCTTAGTGTTCTTCACCCCGGCGGGGTTCAGAGAGATCTTGCCTTTGGTAAGGAGATGGAATCCCACGCCGAGCTCGGCCCTGAGGAGGAGGGGGTTGGGGAGGAAGTAGCGGGTCATGAACTCGATTTCGTGGAAGCGGCCGTGGCGCTCCACGGTGCGCATGAAGGACAGGTAGAATCGGCGTATGTCACGGTCGGCGTGCTTCCTGTGGATATTGAGCCGCTGGATGGCGGCCATCATGTCCGTCACGGCCACGCCCCTGGGGCAGCGGAACGTGCACGAGTAGCAGGCGGTGCATAACATGCCGCTGCCGCTGGCCGCCGCCTCGTCCTCGCAGCCCAACTGGAGCAGGTTCATCACCTGCCGGGGCGTGAACTTCATGGCGAAAGCGGTGCGACAGCTGGCCGTGCAGAGGCCGCACTGGTAACAGTACTCGAAACTGTTCCCCAGCGGGTCCTTCATGACGCGCACTGGTTCGCTGCGCGGCGCTAATGCCTGTACCGCCATAGCGCATCCCCCCAATCAGAAGGCGCGCGCATTCGCGATTTTCTTCACGAATCGCGGCCCACTATTTGCTGCGTGGTTGAACATGGGACACATTGCTCTCAGCAGTCAGAAGCGCGCGACTTCGCGATTTTCTTCACAAATCGCGTCCCGTCGTTTGCTGCCTGGTTGAGTTTGGAACACATTACGTGCCGGCTATCTGCCTCGAGAGCCGGCGTTGCCGTAGACGTCTAGGAGCTGTAGGCGCGTCGCCTGAAGCCGGTGCTCCATGACGCGGGTGACACGCCGCATGACTTCGTAGCCGAGGTCGTGGTCCACTTCGCACTTCTCGCGGAGGCATTTCCCATCGAAGGCGATGGCCCGGGTGAGTTCGACGGCCCGAGCATCGAAATGCCAGCGGTAGGGGGTAATCGCCCACGACCACCCCAGAACGTCGCCCGCCGCCAGGGTCTGAACGATGATGGGACCACGGCCGGCGTCAGGTATCTCGAGCGCCACTCTGCCCTGGCGAATGAGGTAGAACAGGTCAGCCTCTTCGCCCTGCCGAAAGATCACCTCTCCGGCGTTGAAACGGACGTTGGAGGCGCATCCCACGAGCAACTGGAGGTAGTGTGGTTGGCAGCCTTTCAGCAGCGGATGCTCTGCCAAAACGCGCTCGAGGGTCTGCGGGGCCCAAACCCTTTCCAGCGTGCTCGCCTCTACCCCCATCGCGTCTCCCGACCTCCCTGCCGGCTGATGAGCTGCGAGGTCTTCGCTCAGATTGGCAGCTTAACTCTACTCGGTTCGTGATGTAGAATGGAAATACAGACTTGGAATTGGCGTGATAACCAAATGGTGATGCAACCGCCCTTTCGGCCGCTGAACTTCCATCATTTGGAAGTGTTTTACGCCGTCGCCCGCCATCTCAACTTCTCGCGGGCAGCGGAGGAGCTCTACATCAGCCAGCCGGCCGTTTCCAAACACGTGAAGGATCTGGAAAAGGACCTGGGCGTCGATCTATTTCGGCGGAATGGAAGGCGCGTGGAGCTGACCGATGCTGGTCGCCTGGTCTACGACTATGCTGGCCATGCCCTGGTACTGACGGAGGGATTGCGCCGGGCCTTGGCCGAAATACACAGCCCTGGCCGCGGCTACCTGCGCCTGGCCGCCACCTACGCTCTGGCCACCTATGTGGTGCCCCGAGTGCTGGCGTCCTTTCAAGCGGGCTATCCCGACGTGCAGCTCTCCCTCCAGGTCTCGAATAAGGGCACGACCATTCGCCAAGTGTTGCAGCACCAGGCGGATCTAGGGATCATCGACTCTCAGACCATCCCATCGGAGGTGCAGTGGCAACGATTTGCCAGGGTGCCCGTCGCGCTGCTGGCGTCGCCCAATCGCCAGAACTCTGTCAGCGGCATAGTTGACCTGGTGGAACTGAGCCAAGAGACCATCATTACTGAGGAGAAGGGCTCAGACACCCGCGAGGCGTTGGAGAGAGAGCTGGAGAGGCTTCGCGTGCGGCCGGCGAGGATGCTGGAGATCGGTAACATAGAGGCTATCAAACGTGCGGTGGCGGCCGGGATCGGCGTGGCTTTTCTTCCGAAGATCTGCGTTGCAGCGGAGTTGGGCCGGGGTGATCTGATCGAGCTCGCTGCGCAGGGGTTCTCGCTGGCGACGCAACTGGGCGTCGTCTTCGCCCGGGGGCGTCCTCCCTCTCCGATTGCCCTGGCGTTTGTCGCCATGCTTCAGAAGACCACCGTTTCCTAGAAAGCGTGTCCAGCCGCGAGAGACGGCGCCACCTCTGACGTGGATTCCTTCGAACGTCTTCGGCACGAGATTATCCACTGCCGGAAGTGCCCCCGGCTGGTGGATTGGCGGGAGAAGGTCGCCACCGAGAAGCGAGCGGCCTTCCGGGACTGGGAGTATTGGGGACGGCCGCTGCCAGGCTTCGGCGACCCCCGAGCGGAGCTGCTTGTGGTGGGTCTGGCACCGGCGGCCCACGGCGGCAACCGCACCGGGCGCGTGTTCACCGGTGATCGCTCGGGCGACTGGCTCTTCCGGGCGCTCCATGGTGCGGGCTACGCCAATCAGCCGAACAGCGACCACCGTGAGGACGGTCTTCTCCTGACGGGCGCCTACGTGACGGCGGCGGTGCGCTGCGCCCCTCCTGGCAACCGGCCGACGACCGATGAGCGGGACAACTGCCTGCCCTATCTGGTGCGGGAGATCCAGCTGCTCGCGGACGTGCGGGTGATGGTGCCCCTGGGCGGGTTTGCCTACTCAGTTCTATCACGGGTGACGGGGCTTCGGCCCCGCCCGCGCTTCGGGCACGGCGTCGAGGTGAGTCTTCCTGATGGGCGCACCGTGATCTGTTCGTACCACCCCAGCCAGCAGAACACGTTCACTGGCAGGCTCACCGAGGAGATGTTCGAATCTGTCTTCCACCGGGCCCGCCGGCTGGCGCGGCGCTGAGCTACGTTTTGGCCTTCTCGGCTTTGTGCCGCCAGCGAGGGCCCTGAGGCGTATCCTGAACATCGAAACCTAGGTCAGCTATCCGCTGCCGCAAGGCGTCAGCCTCGGCCCAGTCTTGAGCTCGCCTTGCCTCTTCTCGCAGGCTCACCAGCTGCGCTACGTCTGCCGGTAATGTTGCCGTCGCTGAAGGAGGCTTCTGCGCTCTTGCTCTGACGGGCACGCGGGAGGAAGCGACGTTGCGCGGGAGATGGTAGGGGCCGAGCTCGGTGAGGGCAAGGGAAGCGCCCGTGGAATACGTCTTCTCCCCAGCGTTGGAGCTGATAGTGATGCCACCCTTGCCCCCGACGAGTCCGCAGCCCTTCTGGAAGTCGAAGATGAGCGCGGTGTGCTCGTCGATCCCTAGTACCGCCGTTGAAGCCGGCAAGGACTGTCTAAGCTGTTCCATGCGCTGGCGGCCCATGAAACAACGGCTGGTGTCCAGGTGGACGCCGCCGTCGGTGTTGTTCCAGTGCGGCACGATGGCCAGCTCCAGGCCAAACGCTCCGAGGACGTTCAGCCCGTCGGCCCAGTACAAGTCTGAGCCGGCCTTGAAGATCTCGTAGACCGGCAAGACCTTCGCTCCCACCGCCAGGGTGGCAGCGCTGGCGAAGCAGAGCACTGCGCCCGCCTTGTGGCGTTCCAGCACGTATTCGAGGGCCAGGGTACCCTCCAGGTTGTGGGCGGCGTAGGTGGGACTCCCCGGGCCCAGGAAAATATAGTTGGCGTCCAGCAGGGGTTCCAGAAGGACTGGGTCGTCTGGGCTGAAGGGGGTGCCTTTCTTGCGAGCGGGGATGATGCGCACCTCCGGCTGGTAGTTCTTGAGACGAGCCGTCATAAACTCGCCGACTTCACCTGCCACATGCTCGCTGTTGGGCTGGAAGCCGGCAGGGGTCTCCAGGATGGCCACCACGATAGGAGGCGAGAGCTCTGCCATCAGCCGGTCGTGGATCGCGCGGCCGCTGGCGGAGGTCTCGCCAGACCCGAACAACACGATCTTGCCCAGACCGATTCTTTCTTCTGCCATTTTGGTCGCCGGGCGGGAAGCCAGTAAGGATGTCACTACGATCTTCTCATATCAACGACTCCCGTTTCAACATGGCCTGCAAGAGGCGCCCCTAGGGAGAGGTCACGTCTTGCGCCACTCGTCATGACCATGGATGGGCGCCGCTCCATGCGTCGCAGGGCTGAAGCCCTGCAGCTACGAAACTGAGAGCATCCGGTATACTGGTTGGGAGACGCCTTCGGGGGTACGGGAGAATGGAGGCAGCCCATGACCGATGCCCGACAGCTCATGACTCAGACGCGAGCACAACTGAAGCCGGTGGAAGACCAGCTATTCGGCCACCCTTACCTGGCCGCCGTGGAGTCGGGCCGCATACCCCGAGAGAAGCTCCGCCTCTTCGCCGGCGAGCAGTACTACATCATCAACTCTGACCTGCGCAGCATCGCTATCCTGATCAACAGGCAGGGCCACCTGCCCAGCCGCGACTACTTCCTGGGGGCGCTTCAGGGCGAAGCCACCGCCAGGGAGGCCCTCCTGGCCTTCGCCCGCGCCCTAGAGATGAGTGAGGACGACCTGCGAGCGCACGAGCCCCTGCCCGGCTGCCAGGCCTACCCTGCCTACATTGCCTGGCTGGCCCTCTACGGCTCCGATGCCGATTTCGCTGCCGCCTTCCTGGTCAACCTTCCGGCCTGGGGTTCCAACTGCGCCCGCATGAGCGTGGCCCTCAAGGCGAAGTACGGCCTATCCGCGGAGGATGTGCTGTTCTTCGACCTGTTCGCCTCGCCCGCACCGGAGTTCGAGGAGGACTCCCTGCGCGTCATGCAGGACGGGCTCGACCGCGGCCTCGACCCGCAGGCTGTCGCCCGTGCCGCCCGCCTCGTCCAGGCCTACGAGTTGATGTACTGGGACACGTTGCACCGGGCGTCCGAGTAGCATGGCCGAACGATTCAGCGAACGTCTCTACCGCCTGGCCCAGCCCGTCTGGGAGGCGCAGCAGAAGCATCCCTTCGTCCAGGGCATCGGCGATGGGACGCTGGACGTGGCGAAGTTCAAGTTCTGGGTGCGCCAGGACTATCTCTTCCTGATCGATTACGCCCGCCTGTTGGCGCTCGCGGTAGCCCGCGCCCCGGACCTGCCCACCATGCGCCGCTTCGCCGACCTGGTGCAGGCCACCCTCAACGTGGAGATGGATCTCCACCGCTCCTACGCCGCCGAGTTCGACATCTCGCTGCAGGAGCTGGAGGCGGAGGAGAAGGCGCCGACTACCCGCGGCTACACAGACTTCCTCCTGCGGGTGGCCGCAGTGGGCGAATTCGCGGAGCTGTTGGCTGCCCTCTTGCCCTGCATGTGGGGCTTCAGCGACATCGGCCTACGGCTGGCCCAGGGCTCTCGGCCAAGGGATGAACGCTATGCGCGCTGGATCGATATGTACTCGTCGCCTGAGTTCGCTGAGGTGGCGAGCTGGTGCCGCGGGCTGGTGGACCAGGCGGCCGCCGGGCTGCCGCAAGAGGCTCTGCGACGCATGGAGGACGCGTTCCTGACCTCCAGTCGCTACGAGTACTTGTTCTGGGAGATGGCCTGGCGGCAAGAGTCCTGGCCGGCGTGAGGCCAAGCCAGGGTGCCTAACCGTATCCCCCTTAGAGAACACGGAGAATCCCGGTGGAGGAAGCATGGTCCAGAAACAAACATACATCATCGTGGGCGCAAATCTGTGCGGCGGTAGGGCGGCCGAGACGCTGCGCCAGGAGGGGTTCGACGGGCGGGTAGTGCTCATCGGGGCGGAACCGGAGCGCCCCTACGAGCGGCCGCCGCTGTCCAAGGAGTTCCTGCGGCACGAAACGGAGCGAGAGCGCGTCTTCCTGCGGCCGCCGGAGTTCTATGCCGAGCAGGAGATCGAGTTGCGGCTGGGCGTGCGGGCCAGTGCTGTCGATCTGCGGGAGCGCGCGGTGGTGCTGGAGACTGGCGAGCGGCTGCGGTTCGATCGGCTGCTGATCGCCACCGGGGGCCGGGTACGGCGTCTCGCGGTGCCGGGAGCCGAACTCGAAGGGGTGTATTACCTGCGGACGATGGCAGATTGCGAGCGCATCGCCGCCGAGCTGGCGCCGGGACGGCGGGTGGTGGTCATCGGGGCGGGGTTTATCGGGGCGGAGGTGGCGGCCTCGGCTCGTATAACGGGGCTGGAAGTGACGGTGCTGGAGGGAGGGCAGGTGCCCCTTGGCCGCGCTCTGGGGCCGGAGATGGGCCGCATCTACGGCGACATCCACCGGGAACACGGGATCGACCTGCGGCCGAGCACGAGGATCAAGCGGCTGGAGGGCAGTCGCCAGGTGGAGCGAGTGATGACCTCCGATGGCGAGGCGGTGGGCTGCGACTTTGTGGTGGTGGGCATTGGCATCGACCCGGAGACGGGTCTGGCGGAGGGGACGGACATCGAGGTGGGGAACGGCATCATCGTGGATGAGCACTGCCGGACGAATGTGGAAGGGGTGTTTGCTGCCGGCGACGTGGCCAACTTCCCCAACCCGATCCTGGAAGAGCGGCTGCGGTTGGAGCATTGGGCCAACGCCCAGAACCAGGGAGTGGCAGCAGCGAAGGCGATGCTTGGTTCCGAAGAGCCTTACGCAGACGTGCCCTGGTTCTGGTCCGACCAGTACGATCTGAACCTGCAGTACGTGGGGTACGCCAGCTCTTGGGACCGGATAGTCGTCCGCGGCAGCGTGCCGGAGCGGCGCTTCACCGCCTTCTACCTGAAGGACGGTCGTCTGCGGGCGGCCATGGCCCTGAACCGTGCCCGAGACATCCGCCCCAGCCGCGAGCTCATCCGGGCGAGGGTTCAGGTTGACGCCGAGAAGCTGCAGGACGAAGGCTTGGAGTTGAGGAGCTTGGTGGGAGCGTCGTAGCTGGCTGGGCGACCGGTGTTGGCGCTGGCGCTTCCCTGGCATATAATGCTGCTGGCGAATTCCTTCCGGCGAGAAGAGACTGAGCACCAGGAGAAGACGTTGCCGAGACGAAGACGAACGCGCGGCCGGCGCCCTCGGGAGACCCAACAGCGAGAGGGAGTGGCATCACCTCCGCCGGAGGCGCGACCGGCCATCTCCACCGTCACGCGGGAAGAGACCGCGGAACGCCCCGAGCCTCCCAGGCGAGTCTCGCCCTCGACAGCTACGGCCGCGAAGACGGCAGCCCGCCACATCAGCCGCGACTACAGCTATGTCCCCGGCGAACTGAAGCGGATCGGCATTACGGTGGGCATCATCATCGTCAGCCTCATCACCGCTGCCTTCTTCCTCCGCTAGCGCTG
>Ga0315268_10002272_pt1 | contig 21864 bp, 17 predicted proteins | sample C1_top_MG_FD_204535 | JGI IMG/M metagenome (GOLD analysis project Ga0315268, IMG submission 204535) | Sediment microbial communities from Yellowstone Lake, YNP, Wyoming, USA - C1_top | ecosystem: Environmental > Aquatic > Freshwater > Lake > Sediment | place: USA: Wyoming | collected 2017-08-01 | reverse complement strand
GATTCAGCGTCAGGAGTAGCTTAGAGAAGCGCCTTCGCCTCAGGTGTTCCTCCCGATATCTACGCATTTCACCGCTCCACCGGGAATTCCCTTCTCTTCAACTATCCTCAAGCTAAACAGTATCAAAGACAATTCCGAAGTTAAGCCTCGGGATTTCATCTTTGACTTGCTCAGCCACCTACACACCCTTTACGCCCAGTAATTCCGAGCAACGCTTGCCCCCTACGTATTACCGCGGCTGCTGGCACGTAGTTGGCCGGGGCTTCCTCTGAGGTTACCGTCAACCCTGATTGCTCAGGGGTTCTTCACCTCTGACAGGAGTTTACGACCCGAAGGCCTTCATCCTCCACGCGGCGTCGCTGCGTCAGGGTTTCCCCCATTGCGCAAAATTCCTCACTGCTGCCTCCCGTAGGAGTCTGGGCCGTGTCTCAGTCCCAGTGTGGCCGTACGCCCTCTCAGGCCGGCTACCCATCTTCGCCTTGGTAGGCCGTTACCCTACCAACTAGCTAATAGGCCGCAGGCTCATCCCCAAGCGCCCGAAAGCTTTGGCTCCGTAGACTTATGTCCCGGAGCGTTATGCGGTATTAGACCCGCTTTCGCGGGCTTATCCCTCACTCGGGGGAAGATTACCCACGTGTTACTCACCCGTTCGCCGCTCATTCCGGGAGTTGCCCCCCGGAACGCGCTCGACTTGCATGTGTTAGGCACGCCGCCAACGTTAGCTCTGAGCCAGGATCAAACTCTCCAGTTTATAAGAACTCTTGCGAGTTCTTGGCGAGTTCGAAATGGCAAATTGGATCAATCAATGTCGCTCCGCTTTTTTGTTTCAAAGAACCAATTCTCTCTAACCCGAGAGAGAAACCATTCTATTGTCCCTATTAAACTCTTTTTTTGAACAGCCTCTTAGGCTGCCCGAAGAGATGGCTGTAATAGTATAAGGACTCTATCCTTTTTTGTCAAGATATAAAATAAAAAAAACTATAAAAACCTATCTACTTTGTTCTTACATATTTATACAGGAAAACTGAAAAAAAGTCAATAGCCCAGGGAAAAGATCCCCCTTGGGGAAAGGGGGCCAGGCATATTCCGGAGCTGTCAACGCCGGTTGACATTTAAGCCCCCCAGAGATGGCCAATGTCAACGCCCGTTGACAATTCATGAGCCCAGGCCGGTTTTCTGTCCGCTGTCCTCCCTGGTTCGGTCTGGCACGTCTCTGGCATAGGCATCTGTCTCGGCCCCCAGACAGCGGGTGGCAACATCCTGAGGAGGCGAGCCTTCGGAGACCGGATCGGGAGAATTATGAGAAGCAAGGGATTTAGCTTTATTGAAGTCCTGTTGGCGATGGCGATTATTTCGTTCTTGCTAGCCGGAACAGCGGAGCTTCTCATCCGGGCGAATACTCTGAAAAGGCATGGGGACATTAACCTCAGCCTGTCGGGCCTGGCATCATCGAAGCTGGAAAGCCTCAAATCGTCTGCTTATGAAAGCGAGGAGCTTCAAGTGGATTCCCATCAGGAAACGATCAAGGATTCGGGCGGCGAGGTTTTTCAAAGAGAATGGACGGTCGCGGACATCAATCCAGGCATGAAACGAATCACCGTCAAGGTTTATCTGGTCAGCCATCCGGAAAAGGCTATCCAGATAGGGCTGGTTTTATCGAGAGAGCTCGGATTTTAGGAAAGGATGAATGATATGAACCTCCGGAGTCGAAAGGGATTTTCATTAATCGAAGCCCTGCTCAGTCTGACGTTTTTCTTGATGATTATCCTGTCGAGCTTCGAGTTTTTCGGGACCGTGCGGAGGATTTTTTTCCGTTTGAAGGACGCCCAGGAAAGAAGTGAAAGCGCAGCCGCGGCTCTGGAGAAGATGAGAATGGATGTCCTTCACGCCGGCCGAGGCCTGGCACAACCCATGGCTATGGGGATCGTCAGCGCGGTTGAGCTTAAAAATGAGGTCCTTGGCCTGACCATCGGAGAAAAAACCTATTCGCTGACCGCAGACCTCCAGGCCGGCCAGACCACGCTGCCTCTCTTGGATACGGAAGGGCTGCGCGCGGGAAGGGAGGTTTGTGTCTTCGGCGGTGGACGAGGCGAAATCCTCGGCCTTCAGTCCGTCGATGAAAGCTCGGCAACCGTTTCTTCGCCGTTGATCTCATCCTATCCTCAAGATCAAACCCGGGTGGTCCTCCTCCAAAAGATCTCATTTTATCTTGAACGCGGAACTTCCATCCTCCGTCGAAAGGTTAATTCCAGCCCCGGCCAGCCTTTGATCGAAGGCGTGCGGCTTTTTGGCTTCAGCTACGACGGGATTTCCAACCTCATCAAGGTCCAGATCGGGCTTGAAAAAGAACCGGAGAAAATCCATGAACTATTCATGCTTCCAAAAAATGTCGCCTTGGCGAAACTTCGCCAAAGGTAAAAGCCAAACAAGGGCAGGCTCGATGACGCTTGTTTCAGTGTTTATCTTTTTTGTTTTTTCAACGCTCGGCTTAGGCCTGGTCTATCTTTCCCAGGCTTATCTCAGATTAAGCGCATATCAAAAGAACAGTGCGTTATCGGCCTTCTCCTCGGAGAACGGCGTCAAGCGGGGATTCGCTCAACTGGCGGGGCTTGTATCCCGAAGATATTCTCCGCAGATCCTCTCTGAGAGTCACTACCAAGAACTCCGAGAAAGTGCCCTGAGCGGTAGCCCGAAAATCATGGAAGAAGCCCTTGACATTCTCCTCCCCGACTCATTTCAGGAGACGTGGGGAGGGCAGTCCTGGTCTGGGACCACTCAGTTTGCTCCCGCCCGGATCCTCGAAGGCGCCGGTTATTTTCTAGCTGAAGCCGAGGGGAAAATCGCGGCTGAAGGAAGCCTGCGGGGCAGTATTTACAAGAGAGAATCGTCGCTCGGGGTCGGCCTAAAATTCTTGGCTGGACATATCCCGCTGTCGTATTTTCCCTTCTTAATTACCCAGAATCTTGATCCCGACCGGATCCAGGATTTCCTGAAAGGACATGGCCTCTCTTTTCTTCCCCTGCCAACGAATCCCATTTTTCCGCTGATCCATTTTTCGGAGCTCCCCTTGATTCCCAACGAGGTCAGCCCTTTGTTGAGCAAAACATTGAACATCAAAATCTTTTCGCCGGAGAAGTTGCCCACGGCGGAACTGCGAGCCGCATTGGGGCTGGAACCGACAAGCGATCCGATCCCGGAGGGCGTTTATTTGATCAAGAATGATCTTGGGCTTGGAGGTGTCTATGTCCATGGAGATATCCAAGAGATGGTTTTAGCGGTTGAGGCCGGATATCAAATCATTTCGTTCCGCCAAAACATGGAGACATGGACTCTTAGGTATAATCCTACACTCGGCCAAACCGAGTTTTCCACGCCGTCTGGAACGGCGGCGTACGAACTTGTCCCCTTGGGGATCATCATGGTCAACGGCAGAATCGATTCCCTTGGAGGCGGAATCCCGAATCCTTCCGGTCCTCCCATCTTGGCTCGAGATGAAGAAATCCCGAGTCTTCTTCAGGGAATCTCATTGACGATCGTTTCTTCAGACCAAACCGCCCTTTCATCGCACCTCATCCAACAGGGGCTTCGCTGGCAGGATGGAATTCCCTACGTCAAAGATTCGACATCGCAATTGGCAGTCTATTCCACAGGCAAGGATTTTTGGTCCGATGAAGAAAGACAAGGGAATATCGTTATTGACGCCAACGCTCCGAACGAATTGAAGATTCAGGCGTCCATCACAGCTAGGAACGGATTTAGCTTTGAGGGAAACGCCAAGACGGCCTTCTTGGTCGGGGGGCTCCAGACTTCGAGCCTGAATGTCCACGAAAATATCCTGAAAATCGCGCCCGACGAACGTCTGCTCGCAAATATTCTGATGCCCGAGCTCTCCCCCGTCACCGCCTATCCCCTACTGTTCATCCTTGGGCTGACAGCCATTCAATGGAATGAGTTCTGAATGAAAAAAGGATTCACCCTCCTCGAAATGGTTATCGCGATATCAATACTGGCCGGACTCGTCTATATCGCCGGGACTTCGTTTCTGAGCTTAGCCCCTAAATATCGACTCGAAAAAGCTGTTTGGGAGTTGGGTTCTGCCCTCCAGTCCGCCAAATACAGGGCGATCTTTGAGGGTTCATCCATCCGGATCAAGTTCTATACGGCAAGCTACGCCGTTGAAAAATACAGCGAGGATCTCAAAGAGTGGATCCTCTGCGGCAAGCATTCCCTCGAAGGGGTCAAAGTCACCGCGAACAATTCCCCACTTTTCACGCCGGATGGGATGACCTCGGGGCTGGCAACGATTACGATCAGAAATTCCTGGGGGTCGTATCAGATGACCGTCGCGATCACCGGACGGATCAAAACGGCGCGGATCTAAGAGGTCGCTAGCTCTTACGTTTGAAAACGATCCTTCCATCGACGATCGTATAGATAACCTCAGTCTTGAGTATGTCCTCCGCCGGGATCTTGAGAAGGTTTAGGTCAAAGACCGTAGCATCAGCCAATTTTCCCGCTTCGAGAGATCCCCGGACACTATCTTCAAGAGCCGCATAGGCGTTGTTGATTGTATAAGCTCTAATGGCCTCTTCAACAGAAATCCTCTGTTCAGGAAACCAGCCGCCCTCCGGCGTTCCCTTGAGCGTTTTCCGGGTGACGGCCGCATAGATCAAATATTTCGGATGCATTTGATAAAGCGCGGCGCTGGTCCCGGGCCAGTCCGAACCGAAGCTGAGCCGGGCGCCGTTCTCGAGCAGCGATTTAAAAGCATAAGCGCCTTTGCTGCGCTCATGGCCGATCCTCTCCTCCATCCACCTCATATCATCCGAGATATGATAGGGGTTGACCTCGGCGATAACATTCAGGGCCTTGAATCGCGGCAGATCCTGGGGGCGGACGACCTGGGCATGAATAATCCGAAATCCCTTCAGGTCGATGCCTAACTCCCGCTTCAGTCGTTCAAAAAGGTCGAGTGTTTCGGCCACACCTCTGTCACCAATGGCATGGATGTTTGGGACAAAACCGGCCTCCAGCCCGACTTTGATGAGGCGATCCATTTTTTCCATGTTCCCGACCATGTGCTCGGGATCGTCAGAGGAGTGTTCTCGCCAGTGGCCGTAGTTCTGAGGCTGATCGCTGTAGGGCTCAAAGAAAAGGGCGCTATGCGTCCCCATGATGCCATCGACGTAGCCCTTCAAAGCTCCGTAGCGGAGCCAGGAGCTCTTGAGCTTTGTCTTTGGATGAAGGCCCATGATGAAGCCATCCGCTTTGAGCTGGGCGCCCAAGGACAAATCTGGCCTAAGCCAGACGCGGCAGGTCAGCTCGGCATTCTCTTCGAGCTCGATGAATCGACGGGTTTGCTCGGGCGTGGCAATATCATGGATTTCCGTAATTCCCGCCTCTCTCAGCGCCCTGAGGGCGGCGCGATTCTCATCGAGTTCGCGCTCATGAGATTTCGGCTTGCGCGCTTTGGACATCGCATCATAAGCGGGGGATGGCCGGAAAATAAGCCCTGTCGGCTGGCCATCGGCTCCAATCTCCATTCCGGCCAGCCGCTTTTGCTCCAGTCCCGCCTCCTTGAGGGCAACCGTATTGGCCAGCCATTCTTTATAATCATACCGGCATAGGAAGCAGGGGTGGTTGGGAGTGATATCGTCGATCATCCCGCGGTTCGGCCGCCAGTGAGACACCTTTTCCTTGACTGTCTGTCCGGCATCTCCCAGCGCCCAGTCCTCATAGGCGCCCCATAGCCCCTCCGTGATCCATTCGCCCTCGTCCAGCAGGTTCACAACCCTCTGAATTTCCTTGCGCAGGCCTTCTTCGTCTGAGACGATCATCAGGTTCGCCCCTTCGATCAATGCGCCTGCGGCCGCGAAATGGACATGGCCATCGATGATTCCCGGCAGGACAAACTTTCCTCCGAGGTCGATGACCCTCGTTTTTTTGCCAATATATTTCTTAGCCTCGCGATCTTTCTTGCAGACGGCGGTAATCTTGTTGCCGGTGATCGCCAAGGCCCGGGCTTGAGGGAACGCCGGGTTGACCGTATAGATATCCCCATTGAGGAGGACAAGGTTGGCAGGGGGAGTCTTCGTCCGGGCGCAGCCAAAAAAGAGGGTGATGATCAGTCCAATTAAAAACAAATACGCCAGGCATCTTGTTCCACGGTAAGTGTTTCGCATGCGAGCCTCCTTGAATCGATTCAACCCAAGCTGCGTCTGAGCCGCAGACTCATGAATTTTTTCAAATATATCACACGTTTTCCTAAAAACAAAACTTGGACAGAGCCTCCTTCGAATTTGAAATCGCAGCCGGATTTGAGATATAAAATAACCCGTCTAGCTAAACGTTATGCCTCAAGGAGGACATATGTCGAAACGATCATGGATTGTTCTCTTCGCCTTTGTCTGGGTTTCGGTCATCGGCGGTCTCGCCCAAGAGCCCTACAAGCTTCCTCCCAAGCAGGTCATTGATATCCTCGACGCTCCGCCGACGCCGCGGGTCTCGATGAGCCCCGGCCGCGACCTGATGCTTCTCATCGAATACGAATCGATGCCTTCGATTGCCACTGTTTCCCAGCCCATATACCGCATCGCCGGAATCCGCATCACGCCCATGAACAACAGCGCTCAGGTCCTGACTTTCAACACGAGCCTAACCCTCAAGAAAGTCAAGACGGGGACCTCGACGAAGATTGCCCTCCCCGCCGGAATCAAGTTCGGATCTCCCCTTTGGTCGGATGATGGACTATGGGTCGTCTTTCCTCGGTACCTTGAAACGGGCGTCGAACTTTGGTCGCTGAATATCATCTCCGGGGAGGCCAAAGCCCTAACTCCGCCAACGATCAGCCTTGTCGTCAGCCGGGGGATGACCTGGATGCCGGATAACAGGCACATCGTAGTCCCAACCATCCCCGAGAGGCGGGGCAAAGAACCCGAAGCGCTCCGCATCCCCGTTGGCCCGAACATCCAAGAAACGAAGGGCAAAGCTGCGAAGGTCGCAACTTTTCAAGACCTCCTTAAGAATCCTTTTGATGAAAAACTCTTCGATTATTATGCCACATCCCAAATCATGGTTGTTGATGTCGCCTCCGGCCAACAGACCAAGATCGGCAATCCCGGAATCTATGCCGAATGTCGGCCCTCCTCGGACGGCAATTTCTTCCTCGTGTATCGGATCAAAAAACCCTATTCCTACAGCGTTCCCTATTCGGGTTTCGCTCGGTCTTATGAGATCTGGGATAAAAACGGCAGCCTGGTCAAAGTCATCGCCGACCTTCCGCCAGCAGAAGATGTGCCCATGAATGGTGTTCCGACCGGCCCACGGAGTCTCAGTTGGCAAGCCTTGAAGCCTGCGACTCTCTTGTGGGTCGAGGCGCTGGACAGCGGCGATCCGGAAAAAGAGGTTCCATTCCGGGATAAACTAATGGCTCTCCCGGCCCCGTTCACCGGGGAAGCGAAAGAAGTTCTTAAGCTTCAACACCGCTATGCCGGCATCGCTTGGTTCCAGACTCCGGGCCTGGCCTTCGCCTCAGAATCGAATTGGAAGAAGCGCTGGAGAACGACCTACCTGGTCGATTTCGATCATCCGGGAATCCCTCCCAGGAAGTTTTTTGACCTCAGCACCCAGGATCAGTATAGCGATCCGGGTTCTCCGGTAATCACTCTAGCCAAGTCGGGCGACCGGCTGATCCTTCAGGATAAAGACTGGATTTATCTCGAAGGCTCGGGGGCTTCGCCGCAGGGAAATCATCCGTTCTTGGATCGGATGAACCTCAAAACAATGAAAAAAGAACGGTTGTTCCAGTGCGTCGATCCCCTCTATGAAGCGTTCGTGGACTTCGACGGAAACTCCCAGGCCCGGATCATCATCAGCTCGGAGTCCAAGACTCAGCCCCCGAATTATTTCATCCTGGACCTCAAAACGAAAAAAAAGCAGGCCCTCACAGATTTCAAAGACCCGGCGCCCCAGCTGACAAAAATGAAAAAAGAGCTGATCAAGTACAAACGGGAGGACGGCGTGGATCTTTCGGGCACGCTTTATCTTCCCCCCGATTATAAAGAAGGACAACGTCTGCCCGTTGTCATCTGGGCGTATCCTCTGGAATACAGCGACGCTAGCACGGCGGGACAGGTCCGAGGCTCGGCGAACCGGTTCACATTTTTCCGCGGCACATCCCAGCTCTTTTTTGTAACACAGGGCTACGCCGTCTTCGACAACGCCACGATGCCGGTTATCGGCGACCCCAAGACCATGAACGATACCTACGTCAAGCAGATCGTCGCCAACGCCAAGGCCGCGATCGACAAGCTCGACCAGATGGGCATCGGTGACAGAAGACGGGTCGGCGTCGGCGGCCATAGCTACGGAGCGTTCATGACGGCCAACCTGCTCGCCCATTGCGACCTGTTCGCGGCCGGGATCGCCCGGAGTGGGGCCTACAACCGGACTCTCACTCCGTTTGGTTTCCAGAGCGAGCGCCGAACACTGTGGGAGGCCAAAGACACCTATATCAACATGTCGCCGTTCATGTTCGCTGACCAGATCAAGACCCCCATCCTTATGATTCACGGCGAGGCCGATAATAACTCCGGGACGTTTCCCATCCAATCCGAACGCCTTTTCGCGGCCCTCAAGGGATTCGGCGCCACGGCCCGGTTCGTCATGCTCCCCTATGAAAGCCACGGCTACAGCGCCCGGGAATCTGTCCTCCATGTGCTCGCCGAAATGTTCGAGTGGTTCGATAAATATGTCAAAAACCGGAAATAGATTCCTCATTGCTGCGCGCGGACAAGAAGACACGCGGTGCGATAAATACTTTTCCACAGAAGCTGTGCATAAGGTTGTGGAAAACTCGCTGTCGTTTTTTTCTAACGAGCTGAAAGACAAAAAGTTTGCGGCGTTTGCACAAGTTTTGGGCGACCGCATGATTCGCGGCGAAAGGAGGGAGCCATGAGCCGAAAAACGGTGTATTTTTTGGGCCTCGCCTGCTTTTTAATTGTCATTTGGAGTTTGGCGGGAGTTTCACCCGCCCAGTCGCCTTTCAAGGTCTTGATCTCTAACGACGACGGCATCGAGGCTCCCGGGATCGCAGCCCTAGCGGATAGATTATCCTCCGTTGCGACGGTTACCGTTGCCGCTCCAGCCCAGAATTATTCCGCCGTCAGCCACGGAATCACATTTCAGGATCCGATCATAATCACGGAGTCGGAAAAAAATGGATCTCAATGGTTTGCCGTCAAGGCCCTGCCCGCGACCTGTGTCCGCCTTGCCCTCGAATCTCTGCTTTCTGAAAAGCCGGACCTCGTCGTCTCGGGGATCAACAGAGGAGAAAATCTCGGCGTCATATCCTTCTACTCGGCCACAGTCGCTTGCGCCAGGGAGGCGGCGCTGACTGGCATCCCCGCCGTAGCGGTTTCGCTGGCGTCCGGCAAGACCATGGACTACGGACCGGCGGCCGAATTTATCGCTTCCCTGGTCGAAGAACTGAAAGAAAAACGGCTGAAGCCCGGGACTTTCTTAAACGTGAACGTCCCCAACCTGGCCAAGGGCCAGATCAAAGGCGTCCTCATCACGCGCCAGGACCTCCAGCCCTCCCAAGAATCCTATGAAAGACGGACGAGCCCCAATAAATTGGTGTACTTCTGGAATATTTTCAAAGAAATCGACCAGGCTCCCGAGAAAACCGACATCTGGGCGGTCAAGAACGGATATATATCCGTCTCCCCTTTTCAGATCGATCAGACCGATTACTGGGAACTCCAGAATCTGGAAAATTGGGGCATCGCCAAGCGGGGGAAAAACGACTAAACTATAAGAAGAGGAGAAAAATTGATGAAAAAAGGAAAAGCCGTCTCTCTGGCAGGGATTTTGATCGCGACGATCATCCTTATGGCCGCCAAGACTCAACAGACCGAAGCGACCACCAGCGTAAAGATCCGAGAAAAGATCGAGCCGTTCTACTATGCTTGCGTGACCCATAAGGGGCCGATCGAAGATATGAAGGAGGTGATCGGAACCCTCGTGCAGAATATGCAGCAGCAGAACCTTTGGCCGCCCATGGGCCCGATGCTTGGGATCTACTACACGAGCCCGGGACTGACAAAGGCCGAGGAGATGCAGTGGGAACTCGGATTCCCGGTGACGCAACAAGCCAACGTCCTTCTCCCTTTGGAATCGAAGAAGTGGGGCTACACCACGGCGGCGATCTGCCTCCATGTCGGGTCCTATGAAAAAACCGTCGAAACCATCAATAAAATCATGGATTGGATCAATTCCAACGGCTATTCGGCCATCGGCCCAATCATGGAACAATACCTCGATGCCGATCCTTCCAGCGTCCGGCCGGAAAAATTAAAGACCGAGATTTGGATTCCCTGCCAGAAGTCCGGGAGTTAGCCTCGAGCCTTTTTAATCAATCCAGCCGATGGCACTGAATTCGGGGAAGCCCGGATGGGATATCCCCCAATAGGCAAAAAGGATAGTGCTGACTAGGTAGCCCAAAGAGAAAAACAGCAGAACGGGATTGGCCCGCCCCGCTTTCTTGCTTTTGAAATAGAGAATGGACGAAGCCACGGTTCCGATTATCGCGGTGGGGAACGTCAGGGGAACGGTTTGTCCTTCGATTCCGTTACAGATATAGGTGAAACCGTATAAAGCCGCGCCGAGAAAAATCAAGAAATAGTTTCCCCCAGTCATGGGCTGAAAAGAAACCGGAGCGGCCAAGAGAATCAGCCCGATCGAGATCGTGATCACTCCGCTGTCCCAGATATAGTGGCTGATGACTTCATCAAAAAGATAGGCGGCTTTATAGACGGGCGTGCCCGGGTCCATCAATCTGGAAATTGAGTTCGAGGGCAGATGAATCCCGTGGCCTTCAATATATAGAATCAGACCGAGAATAAAAAACGTTGTCGCAATGACTTTGACTCCCAAGGATCGGGTAGCTACCGAAGGCTGGGCTTGGATTTTTAAAAAAAGGGCTAACGCGACCGGGATGACCGCCAACGGCGTCAAGAAATCCAGGGCATCTCCCCAAGTGATAGGACTCTTCCAAACGCTCGTGATCAGGGCGGGCATGATTCCGAAAAAAGAAAAGCAGCCGCTGTAGAGAATTAGCCAGAGGCTGAAATTCGTCCGCTTCACCACGCGTGCCTCGCTCATCGTCCTCAAAATATATGACCGAAATTAAAATAGATTCCTATCCCTTCCTTGCTGAAGCCCATATCGAACCGGACGACAAAGTCCGGGAGGTAAAAGCGGAGACCCCAACCATAATCAAAGGCGATATGTTTAAAGTGGATCTCGCCTAAAGCCGGCCAGACGGTTCCGGTATCAACGAAGAGATTGCCGCCCAATCGCCAAATAATCGGAAAACGGTATTCGGCGTTGAAGAGGAACTTCCCTTTGTCTGCAAACCGGTTGAGTTTGTAGCCTCTCATGGCGTTCATAATTCCGCCTCCGCCCAGGACAGAATAATCGGCCAGCGGGATGGACGATCCCGAAACCCCTTGGACCAAAGCCCGGAAGGCTAGGACGTCCTTCTCGCCGAAAACAAGCAGAAATTTCCGGAAATCAATGGTCATCCGGACAAAATCCGCGTGTTTGTTGAGGAGGGCTGCTGCTGCGGCATCCGTTTGGAAAAGAAGCCGCAAGCCCCGCGTTGGGTGGATCTGACTGTCCGAAGTATCGTAGCGCAGGACAAGGGAAAGAAATGGGGAAAATTCGCTGTCTTCCTGGTTCAGAATGCCCGTAAACGGCCTGTCTTGGGCAATTCCGGAATATTTCAGGAACCTGATGGAGTAGCTGGCTTCCAGGACAAACTTAGGCGTGAACCCGCGGCTGAATGTCAATTGCAGAGAATTTGTCGTGAATGTATATTCGGTCACATCGTCCTTCTTGGAACCCGCTCCAATCCCATAAAAAAGATATTTCAGATATTTGTCGTACTCCCATTTAAAATCAAACGATAGGTCATATTTTTTGGCTTGGCGAATTTCAGGGTCCAGGATCGAAAACGTAAAGACGTACCATCTCTCTCCCTTGCTCGAATTGAAAAGAATGAGGTCGAAGGATTCTTTATGACGGAGATAATCGACGAACTTTGCCTTTCCCCCGTAGCCGAGGCCGATATCGGTATCATACATCAGGATCGGAAAGACGCTCAAGGACTTATAGCTCTCCTTGTCCGGTTGCTGAGAAAAGCAGCCGGCGGAGATCGTAAAAAAAAGGCAAATCGCGATGGCCGCAAAACCTAATTTATTATGGTTCATATGCCCCTCTCGGAGTCAATCATATCGAAACAACCGGGAAATTCCAAACTTTTTTCGCCTTTTATTTTCGTATTTTTCATCCCGCACGATCAAATAATAAAGACGAAGGAGGACAAAGTTGTCACGGATTTGTCAAACTTATGTCAAGAATTTGTGAAAAAACATGGATTATTGGGGCGATTATTTCAGAAATTTATAGCCGGACCAGGGGACCGTAATGAGATGGACCGGATGGGCTGGATCGCGTTCAATTTTTTTTCTGAGATTATGGATGAACGTATCGATAGTCCGTGTCGTCGGGAATTTATCGTAGCCCCAGACTTCATTCAGGATTCTGGGGCGGTCTACGACTTCGCCCTCATGAGAAACCAGAAGTTTCAAGAGGTTAAATTCCTTTGCCGTCAGATAAAAGCTCTTTTTGCCCTTCAGGGCAGTCTGCGCGCGAAAATTGAGCTTGATATCGTCAAACGAGTATTCCTCAATATCCCGGGGCTCCGGATGAAAGCGCCGGAGGACGGCATTGATACGAGCAAGCAGTTCTTTTTGGCCAAAAGGTTTAAGAAGATAGTCATCCGCTCCGAGCTCGAGTCCGAGGACCTTATCGATTTCATCTTTCTTCTGGCCGGTGATCATGATGATCGGCGTCCGGAGCCCCTTCTGTCGCAACATCCGACATACTTCCAGTCCGCCAAGAGACGGAAGCGCCAGGTCCAGGATGATCAGATCCGTCTGTTCTTGGCAGGCGAGGGCGAATCCTTTCTCCCCATCGGTCGCAGAAGTGACCTGAAATCCCTCATTTCCCAAAAAATAAGCGGTCGTCTCCAGAAGAGTCTTGTCGTCTTCGACGATAAGAAGTTTTTTCGTCATGACTTTGGAAAAATCAACGTGAAGGTGCTGCCCTTGCCGACCTCGCTCTGCGCGAGAACGTCGCCTTTGTGGGCAGCCATGATATGCTTCACAATTTTCAAGCCGAGCCCGGCTCCCTTTACGTTGAGGGCTTCGGCCTGGGGAGCTCGATAAAATTGCTCAAAAATCTTCCCCAAGTCCTCAGCTGGGATACCAATACCCTGATCTTTGATTATAATCTCCACTGTGCTTTCCCCTTCTCGAAAACCAATGAGGATGACCTTTGACTCTTCTGAGTATTTTATAGCATTATCCACAAGATTAATCAACGCTTGTTTTATCGCATCCTGGTCAATGTCTAGGAAGCACGTCCCCTTGGGGAGGCGCAAGTCGACATGAAAACTCAGGCTGTCCAGGGTCTGTTGAAAAACCGCTATCACCTCATGGACGATCGCAATGATGTCGGCCCGGCAAAAATGATAGGACTTCGCCCCCTGTTCAATTCGTCCAAAATCAAGGATATTGTGAAGAAAGCGGGATAGGCGGCTGCTCTCAGAAACCATTAGGTCAAGGAACTTTTCTCGTTTCTCTCTATCCCGGACTTTACCTGATTGGAGAATCTCAGCTAATCCTTGGATCGAGCTCATGGGTGTTCTCAGCTCATGGGAGACTGATGAAATGAATTCTGTTTTCAACCGATTGACCTCATCCAATTTTTCTTTCGACGCTCTTTCATAGATTACTTCCTCTTGAAGGCTGAGACGGTTAAGGTTTAGGGCCAGCTCGCTGGCCATAGTCCGGATGAGCTCGATGTCTTCACGGGTAAAACGAGTCCCTGATTTTTTCTTCCCCAAGAACAAAAAACCCTGCGTTCCGCCGGAAGGAAAGATCAGGGGCAAGGCGACGTCGATTTTTTTCGCTTCGAGGGTCTTCTCCTGGGAAAAATCGATATTTTCTTCCGTTTGGACGCCTCCCCGTCGGGCGAAAACATCAAGGACCCCCCGGTTCCGAATTTGATATCCCTCGAAAAGCGGAGGTTCCCCTCTGAGAAGGACAGGGTGACTCACCATGCCCCGGCCGGACTCCGGCTCAATAATCAGGCTGGAGCTCTCCACTGGGATGACTCTTTTTATTTCCTGGAGGAAATAGTCAGATAGCTCATCTCGGTTAGCAAATCTTTGAGCACTGCTGTTGAACCTAAGAACCGTTCGGCGATAATCATAGCTCTTTCTAAAAAACGCTTTATCCACAAGATCCTGGATTTTGGTCAGGGCCGGCCGAAAGGCCGCCGCCGCCAGGAATACGCCGATCGCCGAAAACACCGTCTCGTGAACGAAGAAAAACCTTGAGAAGAGTTTTTGCGAGACTTCGATAAATATAAGATAAAGGCTGACAATGAAGATAGTCAGAAGTGAATAGACAAGGCTCCGGTTAATGACAAGCTCGATATGCATGAGCTTATAGCGGATAATGGCAATGGCAAAGACAATAGGAATGACAATGAAGAAAACCGTTGAAACCTCTTCAGAAAGGAGTCCCTCAAAGCCCACCGTTCGAGGAATCTGGTAGAGGAAGATGAACGGAGATAAACCCACAATCAGGCCATAAAAAATCCATTTGATCTGAGCCTTTTCTTCATCCAGCTTCGCTCGTCGATAATTCCGCCAGAGATAGGCGATAGAAAAGAGCACATAAATGATGATATAGACCAGAAAAACAAAATAGGTCTCTTGGTAGAGTCTAAAGACTTTGATCGAAGGCGTTAAAAAAGAATAAAGAAACATCGCCTCTTGAGCTCCTGCGATTAGAACCGGGGGAAGAAAAATTAATAGCCGCGTCCGCCATGTTGTTGTTTCTCCAAAAGCAACCGAAAATTTCAGCATCAAAGCCGGCGCCAGAGCATAGGCTAAGATGAAAAGAAGGCAGGGAAGGAAGCTTGGCCAATTGCGCCGAAGGCAATAATTATCGCCGCTGATCATAACGGCAGAAGCGAACACCAGGATCGTCCAATAAAAAATACGGGCTTTAAGGTCGTTCGGCCTCAATAAAAAAACAGCGGTTCCGATGAAAAAACAAAAAAGCCCGATGATGAAGTATAAAAGCGGAAAGTCGGCTCTGCTGTAATAGGGAGCGACAGGGGCGATCTTCTTCTCAATGTTTCCATCAATTTTTACATAGAATTCGGCGGGATCGCCTATCTTTTTTGTCCACAGGGCAAACTCCTCATCTCTATCCCCTTGGATTTCGACGTTATCTATGCGGATGAGTTGACGTCTATTAATGTCCCTCGGAATGCCCGGTCGTTCCCGGAGAAGAGAAAATCCATAAAAGCTGACACCCATGATAAATAGTCCGGCAAAGACCGATAAAAAAAATGGTACCCGACCCTTTATCTGACGTTTCCCCATTCCAAATTTGGATATTACAGCGGCCCAGGCGAAATGTCAAACTGAAGGACGCTCGAAGGCGGAAAGAAAAACTCTTGTCTTTCTCAAACCGGTGCGGGGCCGGAACAGGCTTTCACACAAACACCGCAAATATGCTGGCTGACTATGCGCTTTTTCCGGAATTCCTCCAATTTCGCATAACAGGACATGTGGTCAAATTCTGCAGGGCTGGCGTGAATCGCCTGGGCGGGGCATGGCCGCAGGCATCTTTGGCATTGCCCGCAGGATCCGTTGCAGGGCTGATCACATTCCAATGGCAGGTCCGTCAGTACGGACACCAAGCGAAACCGGGAGCCGAGCTTGGGATTGACAAGAAGATTATTTCGTCCAATCCAGCCCAAGCCAGCTAATTGTCCGACTTTTTTATGCGAAACATGAGCCTCTTGCTTCTGCCAATCTATAATTTGGGACGCTGGAATAGGAAGCGCGTTAAAACCCAGGTCTTGAATATAGGACGAAAGAAGAAGTGCGGCCCGATCCAGGAAAAAATTGAGCTGGCGGTAATGATGGAAGTAAAGCAGCGTCGGCTGACCATCGATTTCCTGCAATACGGAGTCTGACACTCTTTTCCCCAGTGCAACCGCCCGATGAAATCGCGTCTTTAAGGAATCGGACAAACGAAATTCATGCCTTATCTTCAAGATATCGGCCACTCCAAAAAGGGAAGCCCCGTGTTTCAGGCAATGATCTTTTAGGAGCCGATAATTTTTGTCTTCTTGAGACATGATATGTCATTGTAGCTGCTCCGATATTGACTGTCAATTTGAGGGAAAGTAAAGATTGACTCGGTCCTCGGATTCGGTTATATGGAAGATGGATTAATCCTATAGCAAGGAGCGATTATGACTGAAAGGACCCTAGCAATAATTAAGCCGGACGCCCTTAAGAAGAATATGATCGGAAAGATTATCCAGAGGATCGAGGACGAAGGCTTCAAAATCATAAAGATGAAAATGGTTCATTTATCCAAAGATGATGCGAAGGCTTTTTATATTGTCCACAAGGAAAAGGCATTCTATGGGAGCCTGACTGACTTCATGTCATCCGGAGAAGTCGTTGTCATGGTACTCGAGCGAGAAAACGCTATTTTCCATTGGCGAGAGGTGATGGGCGCTACTGATCCCGCGCTGGCCAAGCCGGGAACTCTGCGGCACGCCCTTGGCTTTTCGGTAGAGAGAAACGCCGTGCATGGATCAGACTCCAAGCAAACGGCAGAATGGGAAATCAATTTTTTCTTTAAAAAAGACGATTAGCGGGCAATTTTTACAAAATCTAGTTAAATATTATTAAATAGGCCTTTCGTTTCAAAATACTAAATATTGTTTATATCTTTCATATAATACAATATGTTGTATTAGTATAGAATTAATATTATCCTGCTTGGAGTTTGAAGCGAATTATCTAAAAAATCCGCTTGACTTTCTTACGTATTTCTCTTAGATTTAGGTTAGCCTTGGATGAGAATGCTCGGTTCATGGTAGGTCTTCTGCGCTTTCTCGCCTGCCGCTAACTCATTCCCCAAGGCAAAGTTAATTACGGCAAGGAGGCCGCTATGAAAATACCTTATTTCAAGGCGGTTGCAGTACTGCTGTGCTTGGGCTTCGTCCTCATGACAGTTCCCAATCTGAATGCTGAAAAGAAAGCAGCTAAAATCGATTTTAGACTTTTGATCAAGCAGCCCTCGCTCTTAATCACATACCTGTTCCCTTCTCTTGGCAACATTGTGACAAAGGCTCCCGTTTCCAAGGCACCATCGTATGCAAAAGTGAAGCCTACGGGGGATGTTCCCATCGGCAAGCCGAGTGGACAGGATTAATTCCTTCAGGGCATTGACTTTTTATTAATACATAGCGGCAAGAAGGGGAACTTTTCAGAATAAGAGTTTCTTTTTAATTCGTCTTTTTTAGCAAAATAAATGCTTTAAAAACACCCTCCATATCCTCTGTAAGGGTGATTGACCAAAAAACCCACTTTTGACACAATTTTGTTCTAGTTTTTGAACTAAATTCGCAGCGTATTTATGTTTTACAAAAAGATACTCTTTCTATCCCTTATTCTATCCTTGCTTTTTAGTTGGTTTTCCTATGCAGAAACTTCATTCACCCAAAACTATCCTGAATATTTTAAGCAAGCAGAAAATCTTAGACTTAGTGGAGACTTAGATAAATCCCTGGAATATTTCAATATTTGCCTCAAACTCGCAAAACAAGCAGGATCCAAAAAAGAAGAGCTTGAAGTTCTTATCAAATTAGGTCTTCTTTCATGGAGTATCGGCCAGCCTAAAGAATCATCGGAGTTTTATTTAAGTGCTTTGCTTATCGCCCAATATCTAGGATTAACAACCGTCGCGGATAACTGTAAGAAGGCTATTCAAATTTATAAGCTATATAATGAAGGAAAAGATCGTCGGAATGCAGATGATTATTGGAATTCCATAGAGAGCTTTAAGAAAGCTATCAATCTTTCTAAAGAACTAAACAGCTTAGAGCACGAATTCAAATGCCTTCGACAGATGAGCATTAATTATTATTATCTTAATGATTATCAAGAATTTTATTTACTAAATAAAAAATCCTTGGGAATTGCTAGAAAATTAAATAATAAAAGAGACGAAGGTCTTTGCTTAAATAATATCGGGCTATATTATTGGAAAATTGATAATTATTCCGAAGCGCTAAAAAATTATGAAATCGCCGTCAAAATTGCACAGGTCACCAAGAATCTTAAAGGAGAAACCGAAACCCTAACAAACATAGGAATTGCTTACTATGAAATGGGAAACTATGAAATAGCATTTAAGTATCTTGATAATGCACTACTTTTAGATCAGAAAAACTTTGGCCCAAAAGAAGTATCAATTGATCTCAATAATATCGGCACGACTTATAGAAAAAAGGGATTACTTTCTGCTGATAACAAAGATTTTCAAAAAGCTCTGCAATATTTCTTTGAGTGTCTTAAGCTAGCAAAACAAATAAAAGATACAAAGACAGAAATAAGAGTCTTAAATAATATTGGAACTGTCTATTCAGACTTGGGACGGCATTATGATGCATTGGACTATTTTAGAATGGCTCTTAAATATGCTGAAGCTATTAGCGATATCGAAGCAAGGAGCTTTATTTTCAATAACATCGGCATAGTCAATTATAATCTTGGCAATTATGAAGAATCAACTAAATATAGTCAAAAAGCCATCGATTTAGCGTTAGAATTCAAAGGAAAGCAGATTCTTTGGGAGGCTTTTTTCGAAATCGGCAACTCTTATAAAAAACAAGAAAAATTCTCTGAAGCAAAACAAAAATACGAAAAATCAATTTCAATAATAGAAGATGCGCGATCTTCCATTGAGCTAGAAGAACTTAAAGCTAGCTATTTTGGGACAGATAAAAGACTCGAAGCATACCACAATATGATCGATGTCTTATTCAATATGGATAAATCTGCGCCACGCGAAAATTATGGTTTAGAAGCTTTTAGCTACCTGGAGAGAGCGAAAGCAAGAGCTTTCCTCGACAGCCTCGAGATCTCAGAGGTCAGTATTTCTCAGGGAATCGACATCAAGCTCGCGAATCGGGAAATCCAATTGAACAGTGAAATCTCAAATCTATACAAGAAGTTATTACAGTCAGAGTCGACACCCGAGCAACGAGACAAGATCAACGAAGATATAAGAGTCTCCGAAAACGCGCTGGACAACCTTAAACTGGAAATTAGGAGGACAAGCCCGGCATATGCGGACCTAAAATATCCCCAAATTATCACCTTAAAAGAAGTTCAAGAAAAATTGCTCGATAGCAAAACCGCCTTTTTTGCATATTCGGTGGGCAAAGATAGTTCGTATGGCTTTGCTATCACGAAACACAGTCTCAAGATTTTTCCAATTTCTTCGCGAAACGAAATTCTAAAAAAGGTCACTGAGTATCGAAAGGTCATATCGGATAAAGACAATAAAGACTTTCATTTAGGCTTTGAACTCTATTCCGAGCTAGTGGGCCCCGGCTTGGATAAAACCGTTCAAAGGCTCATCTTCTTCCCCGATGACATTCTTTATCTTCTTCCTTTTGAGACGCTCATTACCAAGAAGCAAGGCAATCACTGGCTGATCAACAGCCATACGATCGCCTATGCGCCATCGATTTCCTCTCTTCGAGAGATCATCAAGCGAAGCAGGAATAACGGAGTTAGGCGGACGAAGGACTTCCTTGCCTTTGGCGATCCGGTCTATGAGGAAGGGGATTCTGAGAGCAGTCTGACGAATAATCTCAATCAGCTTCAAAATTTCTATTTCAACCAATCATTAAAACTCGCCAGGCTTAACTACAGCGGAATTGAAGTCCAAAAGATCGCTTCGTTATTTAAGAAAAACAAAGAAGATGTATTTCTTCGAGAGAAAGCTTCGGAAGCAGAACTGAGGAGTTTAAAACTGGATGATTTTAAGATCATCCATTTTGCGGCCCACGCTTTGGTCGACGACCAAAAACCGGCACGTTCATTTATTGTTCTTTCTAGGAATCAAGATTCTCGTCAATACGATTTTGTCCAAATGAGAGATATCTATAATCTACGAATGAACTCCGACCTCGTGGCATTATCTGCCTGCCAGACGGGACTAGGGCGACTCATTCGAGGTGAGGGAATTGAAGGTTTAAGCCGGGCATTTTTCTACGCCGGAGCGTCATCCGTCCTCATGAGCTTATGGGCCGTCAACGATCAGGCCAGCTATCAGCTTATGGAGAGATTCTACTACCATCTCCGGTCCTCAGAATCCATCATGCAGAGCCTTCAGAAAGCAAAACTAGAAATGGTTCATTCCGGAGTCTTTTCCCATCCATTTTATTGGGCGGGATTCGTAATCACAGGCAACGCCGAAAAGGTAATATTCCCAAAGACGATATTGAAATGGATTCCCTTGATTATTTCACTATGTATCGGCGGGACATTTTTCTTCCAAATCAAAATTTTAAGAAGAAAAAAAGCGAAGCGCCTTGCGGCTCAATTGTGTTACCGCGTCAGCCACGATTGATTCTTCATCGTCACAACAGAAAAAGGGACAATCCACCACAGTAAGAAGGCCGTAATTAACCCATAAGGAATTCCGTAAAGGAAAGCGAGGCTTTTATTCGTGCGCAGATAATAGAGTGAAAGGATAAAAGAGGATATGATCAGAAATGCGAGATGTCGGACCATAAACAGAGGATTAACGGCGAAGGAATAAGCAACGATTGCCAAAGAAAATAGATGAAATGGATGCAGGAAATTTAGAAATATAAAATCGATAATAGGCAGGATGCGATGTCCTTTTCTGTATGATGAAAAGATAAACCTAGCTAAAAAAACAGATTCCCGGACATAGCTTCTGGTCCAGCGCAGGTACATCTTGTTCATCTTGCTAAACTTTGCCGGCGCTGTTGTATAGACAACAGCGTTCGATTGGTACTTGACCAAGTGGCCCGATCTGAGGATCAGCGTCGTCAGGGCACGATCTTCTCCGTGAGTGCACGGCGCATTTAGAAATTTCTGGTTTAGAAATTCATGAATAAATCCATTTAGCAAGCTCTTCCGATAGGCCGTCAAAGCTCCGGGGCAACAGACAACGGTTCCATAGGTGCTCTGATAGGCGCGGCCAAAGTCAAACGAGACCGAATATCTAACCGACAGCATCCGCGTTAAAAAATTTTCTGTTTCGTTTAAGACAGCCACTCGGCCGGAGACCGCGCCCGTTTCCGGCTCTTTGAGCAGAGGAATCAAAAGATTTCGGATTCCGTTTCGACCGATTTTGCTATCGCCGTCAAATGTCACAATAACGTCGCCCCGAGACTTTTTGAGTCCGACGTAAAGCGCCTTTCGTTTCCCTAAATTATTTCGAAAATTGATTATCTTTATCCGGTCCCCATATTTTTGTTTAGCCCGCATCATATAATAATAGGTCATATCCTTGGAACCATCGTTGACACAAATGAGCTCCAGCTTATCCGGTGGATAATTGCTGCTGAATATCGAATCGATTGCTTTCCCGATTAGTTCTTCTTCATTCAAAGCGGACATAACCACAGACACGAATGGCCATTCTATATCTTGACATTCGTCTTGCAATGATTGAGGTTTATAGCGAAGCCAAAGGATCGTCTGAAGCATCAAGGCCAGGACAACGCTTATCGCGGAGATAAGCAATGGGTACGTAGCAAGCCTAAAGAATCTTGTACTCTGCAAGAATTCTGCCCAGTAGTTGAAAAGGCTGAATTTAATCGAAACAATTAAAATTAGGGCACTGCTGATGATGATTAAGAATACGATGA
>Ga0315268_10002271_pt1 | contig 21866 bp, 16 predicted proteins | sample C1_top_MG_FD_204535 | JGI IMG/M metagenome (GOLD analysis project Ga0315268, IMG submission 204535) | Sediment microbial communities from Yellowstone Lake, YNP, Wyoming, USA - C1_top | ecosystem: Environmental > Aquatic > Freshwater > Lake > Sediment | place: USA: Wyoming | collected 2017-08-01 | reverse complement strand
CAACTGCGCGAAAGCCGGCAATTGGGCCACGAATTGCAGCTCCGCTTGCGCGCCGGCGATCTCGCTGTCGAACCGCTGGGCCATCAGCAGGGCCGCCGATTCCTGAGCTTTCCTCACCTCCGCCAGCGTTCTTTTCTGGAGGATGCGCCAAAGGAAGCCGGCGACCAACACCACCCCAATGAGGCTCGACAGGGCGAAAGTCAGCAGGATCTTTCGCTGGACCACGATGGGCGTCGCCTGGCTGGGGGCTGTGGCCTTCATGGGCGGATGGTCGAAGGGGACGGGTTGATGGTTGATGGTTAATGGTTAATGGTTGATGCGCGACGGCTGATGGGGCGTGACTATTCCCATGCGTGTTCAAATTGACCCTAACTGCGCTGGAACCATGGGCCTGCCTTTCCCCTCACCCCGGCCCTCTCCCCCGATGGGGGAGAGGGGGGCGAGCCTCGCGCGGCTGTCCACAGCGCGGTTCACTTTTCCCATCCTGTCAATCCTGTTCATCCTGTCTGAAGACTGTCGCGTCGGGTTCTCCTCAGGGCTGGGCCTTGAGTTCTGTGTCCGCGGCCTCCAAGCCATAGCGCGGGGGCTGGCCCAGTTGGCGGCACAGTTCGTTGATTTCCCGCTTGAGTTCGATCATGCGCAATTCCCGCCCCACGCTGGCTTGGCTCAACCGGGTGAGTTCCTTGGTGCGCGCCTGCAATAATTCCTCGGCCTGCCGGCGCAAGGCTTCCTCCGCCCGCTTGCGCTCCACGGCATACTGCGCCGCGCGCACGAGGGCTTGGCCGGTGAATTGCCCCTTGACCAGGTAATCCTGGGCGCCCTCCTTCACGGCGGCAATGGCGGTCTCCTCGTCGCTCTCGCCCGTCAGCACAACGATAGGAACCGCCGGCGCCGCGCGCTGGACCTGGCGAAAGGTGCCCAGTCCGCCGCTGTCCGGCAGGCCCAGGTCCAAAAGCACCAAGTCAATGCCTCCCCGGCTCAGCCGGGCCGCCGCCTCGCCCAGGCGCGCGACCGATTCCAGCGCGAAGCTTGGCTGCCCTGCCGCCGGCAACGTTGCTTGCAGCAACTCCACGTAGTCGGGATCGTCCTCGACCACCAGAACTTGGATTCGGTCGCTCATGGGGTGGCTGGGGCTGGGCAGAGTTGAGTGAGCCGGGCGGGGGGGGCGGGCGAGATTGGGGCGTCGAAAAGCTCTTCCACCACGTCGGCAAGCGCTTCCAGCACTTTGGGCACCTTCTCGAACTCGGCTGACTTGCTGAAAAAGAAATCCGCCCCCAGTTGCCGGCAGCGGTCCCGGAACGGGGCGGTGGCATAGTTGGTCAGCACGATGACGACGCAGGCCGGGCGGCGTTGCTTGATGTGTTCAAGCACCTGCATGCCGTTGCCCCCGGGCATCACCAAGTCGAGGATCACCGCGTCCGGCCTCAGTTGCTCGAAAAGCTCGAGCGCCCGGGGCACGTCCCCGGCCAGACCGACGACCTGCACGCGCCGGCCCAGTTCAGCCAGCAACTGCACCAACCGCTCCCGCAGCAGGGCGTAGTTCTCAGCAATCAGCACCCTCAGGGCCCGAGGCGCGCTCACGGTCGAGAGCTTCGCCAATGCTGCCGGGAGGGGGCAAGTGGGGGAAATCCTGATTTTGGTGTAAGGATTTTCCTGACCTCAATCCACCAACCGATGCTGCAAGGCGTAGCGCGTCAGTTCCACGTCCGTGCGCAAGCCCAGCTTCTTGAGCAAACGCAGGTGATAGGTGCCGATGGTCTTCTGGCCCAGGGACAGTTGGGCGGCGATTTCCTTGAGGGTCTTGCCGGTGGCGATGAGCCGCAGCACGTCGAATTCGCGCTCCGACAGGGCTTCGTGCATGGCCTGGCCGCCCCGATGGGCGACGGTGGCGGCCAGTTGCTCGGCCACCAGGGGGCTGACATAGCAGCCGCCGGCCCGCACCTTTCTGACCGCGGCCACCGTTTCATCGGCGGCGCTTTGCTTGGTGACATAACCGGCCGCGCCCAGGCGCAGCGACCGCACCGCGTACTCTGACTCAGGATAGGCGCTCAGGACCAGTATGCGCAGTGCGGGCCGCCGGCGTTTCAACTCCGCCAGCACCTCCAGCCCGCTGCGGTCCGGCAAGTTGAGGTCCAGCAGCACCAGCTCCCAGTCACCGCCCAGCGCCTGGGCCACGGTTTCGCGCGAATCCCCGGCTTCACCGACCGTCATCGGCCCGAACTCCTCAGCCAGGAGTTGCTTGAGCCCGCGTCGGAACAGCTCGTGGTCGTCGGCAATCAGGACGTTCATCACTTCAGGGTGCAGTAGGTGCTGAACTGGACGCCAAACCGATGGTTAGGCGGGCTGGCGGAGGTCTCGGCGTATGCTTTGCCGTTCCAGTAGATGAACCGCATGAGCGGGTCCTGGAGTTTTTCCCGCAAGTATATGTACTGCGCCAGGTCATACACGCGCCGCACCACCTCGGCCCCGTCGAATCGCGCGCAATACCGCGTGTCGCTGTTGCTGAACTGCGCGCCGGTCGGCCCGACCTCGACGCCCACGAGCGCATGTTGAAACCAAAACCGCGGCTCCGCGCCTTTGCCGGCGGCGGCAAGGCGGGCGGGCCGAACCAATCCCAATCCCAGGCAAAGACAGGAGACGAATATGGAAGTTCGCATACGAGATTCGCGCCAATTTGCTTCCCGGCCGGGGATGAAACCTACCCGGACCGTGGAGGACGTCAAGGCCGAACCAGCAGAAACGCCTGGCCCCGGCGCGACCACACGGGTCAGGTCTTGACGGTTCAGATTTGGTGACTGACCCCAAAATGACGGTTGGGTGCAGGTGCGCGAAGCGTCTTGGAGTGCGGCAGTCCCCTGCCGCCTTTGCGACCGGGCCGCGGGGAAAGCGCCAGAGGACTGGCGCACCCCAAGGCGCTTCGCGCGAGCCGGCGCACATCCCATCTTCATTGTTTGTGGCGCCGCCGGCGGCATGAAGTGTGAGCAGAAAACGCTGACCACCTCCGAGTGCGCGAAGCGTGTGGAGTGCGCCGGCTTGCCGGCGCTTTTGGGGCGCACGAAAGCGGGAGCAAGCTCCCGCACTCCAAACGCGCCGCGACTATGGCCGGCAATCCCATCTTCCTTGTTTGTGGCGCCAGAGCCTCGACAAATGAGCATTGCCTGGGCGGGGCAATTGGGTAGAATCACCTTCAAGCCGCTGCCCTCGGGGGAGCGGCGCGCGGAGTCTGGCATCATGCTTGATTCAGGCCCCAACAACCTTGGCCTTGGTGAAACTGGCTGCCCGCTTCGGGCGGGCACGCGGGGAGGCTCGCCATGAGCTTTCCGGACATCCGCCGGCGGTGGCTGGCGCAGACAAGGCTCGAGCGCTTTGAGGACATCGAAGCGGCCCTCCAGGCCAAGCGCGCCCAACTCGAAGCCGAGTTCGCCAAGGCCGTTGCCGAATCGGACCTGGCAGCGCGTGGTTTTCGCGTGGCGACGCTGCGGCCCCAGGTGGAGCTCACCACCGGCGGCGCCACGGCCATCAGGTTCGCCGGGGTGGGCAAGTACGAGACCCGCGACGCCAGCGGGCAATGGGTCGGGCTGAGGCGGAGTGCGCTGCGCGAGTGGCCCGCCCACGAGTTGCAGCGGCTCAGCGAGCTGGCCCTCCGATTGCGCGAGCTTGCGCAGGACGTTGAGCGGCTCCCGGACGAACTCAAGGCGTTTGAAGCCGAATACCGCCAGCGCCTCGATGCCGTTGGCCTGGCCGCCTCACCGCGAGACGCAGCGGACGCCCTCACCGAGTTGCGCAAGTTCCTGGAAGATCGCCGGGATGACCTGCCCGAATGCGTCGAGAAAGAGAGCGAACACGTCCAACACCAAGCCCTGCTCCGGGGGCTTTTCCTGCCCAAGCCCCCGACTGGCGTGCGGGCAACGTCTAATCGGAGCGACGGCGTCAAGCTCGTCTGGGGAACCGCCGCCGGGGCGGAAGAATACTTGATTTACTGGTCTGACCCGGCGGCGCCCGCTCAGCCGCAGCCCCCTCAACCCGAGTTTGTTGACTCCGTCCCGGCGAGCGGAAGCAAGGAGTACTTGTGGAAGGACGCTCCTTGCGGGCGGGAACTCCACTTCTACGTCACGGCGAAGAACCAGGCGGGCGAAGTGAGCCTGGAGGAGGTTTCGCCGGCTCGGGGCAAACGAACTGAACCGCCAGCAGGGGCAACCGCAACCGCGGCAGTCGTCGAAGCGGTGCTAAGGAAGCTCAAGGAGGCCGAGGAGAAGCCTCGCCGGGAGGCCGAAGCTCGTGAAGCAGCCCGTTTGGCCGCGGAAGCCGAGGCTAAACGGCTGGCTGAAGAAAGACGTATAGCCGAGGCGAAAGCCAAGGCCGAGGCCGAAGCCCGCGCCCTGGCAGAAGCGAAGCGGTTGGCCGAGGAGAGGGCCCGACAAGAGGCCGAGGCGCGCGAAGCAGCCCGGTTGGCGGCGGAAGCTGAGGTCAAGCGGCTCACCGAAGAGAGACGCCTGGCCGAGGAGAGACGCTTGGCCGAGGAAAAAGCCCGGTTGGCCGCGGAAGCTGAGGCTGAACGGCTGGCGGAAGAGGAACGTATGGCCGAGGAGAAGGCCAAGGCCGAAGCCGAAGGTCGCCGACTGGCCGAAGAGAAACAGCTGGCCGAAGAGAAACGCCTCGCCGAGGATAAACGCCAAGCGGAGGAGAAAGCCCGCCGAGAGGCCGAGGCCCGTGAAGCAGCCCGGTTAGCCGCGGAAGCTGAGGCGGAGAGGCTGGCGGAACAAGAACGGATAGCTGCGCAGAAGGCCCAGCGGGAAGCCACGGCCAAGGCCGAAGCCGTGTCCTGGGAAACGGTGCCGTTGCCCGCGAAGCAAGGGGTTTTTCAGTGGCTTAAGTCCCATGAGTTTTTTGTGATTTGGTCGGTTGTGGTGGTCGCGGCGGTCGTGGTTGGGGCGTTCTGGCCAAAACGGAAGCCGCCGCCGCCGCCGCCGCCGGTGGGTGTGAGGGTGCGCGTGGTGCCCGCCAACGCGGAAATCTATGTTGATCGCCAGCGGGTGACTCTCGATCGCCGGCGCCTGGCGCAGGTCCAGCCCGGAACCAGGACCTTCGAAGCGCGCCTCGCTGGTTATGAAACTAATCGGACCACCGTAATCGTCCAACCCGGGAGGCCAATGACGGTCAATCTCGGCACACTGCAGCCGCTGCCGGTGGCGGTGACGGTCAACCTGAGGGCGCTGGAGCGGCTGCCCGCAAGCGCGCCCGAGCCGCGCCTCGAAGCCCATGCGCTAAGCCCGGGCGAGCGCTGGACGAACAGCCTGGGCATGGTGTTTGCCCCGGTGCCCAAGACGGACGCGCTTTTCTGCATTTGGGAGACGCGGGTCAGGGATTTTGCCGAGTTCGCGGGCGACACCAAGGGCAATGGGGGGTGGAATTATCGCGCTGGCCAACAGCCTTACGTGGCCAAGAGCGACGGGTGGAAGCCGCGCGGCTGGGACTACGGCTGGAACAATCCGGGGTTTGCGCAAACCGATGAGCATCCGGTCGCGTGCGTAAGCTGGGAGGATGCCACGGCTTTTTGCGCCTGGCTCACGCAGCGGGAAATATCGTTGGGAAGGCTCAAGGCCGGTCAGGCCTATCGGCTGCCGACCGATGCCGAGTGGAGCCTGGCGGTGGGCCTGCCCAGTGAAGCCGGGGCGACCCCTGCGGAGAAAGACATCAAAATCAAGGGTGTGTACCCTTGGGGCAGGGAGTGGCCGCCGCCGGAGTCGGCAGGCAACTATGCTGGGGAAGACGCCAAGGACGCGGACTGGCCGAGGGGTTGGCCCGTGATTTCTGGCCGTCGCGATCGCTATGCCCGGACGGCGCCGGTGGGCAAGTTCAAGGCGAACGAGTTTGGGCTTTACGATCTGGGTGGGAACGTATGGGAATGGTGCGAGGATTGGTGGAATAACGAACAGAAATACCGTGTTTTGCGCGGTGGGTCGTGGAACAACCTCGGCGATCCCGACCTCCTCTTGTCGTCGAGCCGCCTCAACTACGCGCCCGACCGTCGCAACGACTACAACGGATTCCGGGTGGTGGTGGGTGCGTCTCGGTAAGGCTGGGCTGGTTTTTGTCCTTTTCCCTTTTACTCTTTTACACTTTTCCCTTCCGCGCCGCGCACCCCGCGAACCAAAGTAGAATCTCGGCGCGCAACGGGGTGCGCGCCCTGCCATGGAAAGGGGGGTGGCGGACAGTTGACCTGCATCAAGGCCCTCGGCTCAGGAGCATCCCAACCTGCTGCGGACATGAAAGGTGCCTTGCCCTTAGGGGTTTGTCTTTTGTTCGCCGCCGGCCACGTCAGCCGCCAGGCGGCGGCAGTTGATTCGGCGGCGGCCAGACGGCTATTCGCCGACCCGCCCCGCGACTACAGCAGCGCGCCGCTCTGGGTCTGGAACGATATGCTCACCGAACAGCAGATCGTTGAGTCCATGCGCGAGTTGGCCAGCCAAAACGTCAAGCAGGTCTTCGTCCACCCCCGCCCCGGCCTGATGACGCCTTACCTGTCGCCGGATTGGTTCCGGCTGTGGCGGGCGGCGCTTAGCGAGGCCGAGCGGCTGGACATGAACGTCTGGATTTATGACGAGAACTCGTATCCATCGGGCTTCGCCGGCGGCTGGGTGCCGGAGCTGATGCCCGAATCGCGCGGGCGCGGCCTGAGCCTCCGCGAGAGCCAGAGCGTTCCGGCGTGGAGCACCAACCTTGTGGCCGTGTATCGTTTGACGGATACCGGCGCCGAGAACATCTCTGCGGCGGTCCGCGCGGGCGAGCGCCTGCCCGAAGGCCGTTATTTGGTGGCGGCGGTGCAGCGGGCCGGCAACTCGCCGTGGCACGGCGGCCGGTGTTACGTGGATTTGATGTATCCGGGCGTGACGGAGAAGTTCCTGGAAGTGACGCTGGACGCCTACCAGCGGGAAATCGGCGCCCAATTTGGCAAGCGCGTGCCGGGGGTGTTCACCGACGAGCCAAACATCCGGCCCGCCGGCGGCTTGCCGTGGACGGATGGCCTGCCGGCGGCCTTTGAAAAGCGTTGGGGCTACAGCTTGCTGGAGCACTTGCCCAGCCTGCGGTTGCCCATCGGCGATTGGCGCAGAATCAGGCACAACTATTTCCAGGTCCTCAACGAGCAGTTCATCGAGCATTGGGCCAAGCCGTGCCACGACTACTGCGCCAAACACAACCTCGAATGGACGGGCCACTATTGGGACCACGAATGGCCCAACTGCCTCGGCGTGCCCGACAACATGGCCATGAACGCCTGGCACCAGCGCCCGGCCATAGACTGCTTGATGAATCAATACCGCGAAGACACGCACGGCCAATTCGGCAACGCCCGGATGGTGAGGGAACTGGCCAGCATCGCCAACCAGATGGGGGCCAAGCGCACTTTGTGCGAGCTCTACGGCGCGGGCGGGTGGGACCTGCGGTTCGAGGACATGAAACGCATCGCCGACTGGCTGGCGGTGCTGGGCGTCAACACCATGGACCAGCACCTTTCCTACGTGACCATTCGCGGGGCCCGCAAACGCGATCACCCGCAGTCCTTTTCGTACCACGAGCCGTGGTGGGGGGCGTATCACGTGTCGGCCAGTTATCTGGCGCGGCTGTCGGTGGCGCTTTCCCAGGGCGAGCAACTCAACCGCATCCTCGTCCTGGAGCCAACCACCACCGCCTGGATGTACCAGGGCGACGAAGCGAAGCTCAAAGAGCTCGGCGACCAGTTTTTCAAGCTGGTCATGGCGCTGGAGGCCGGCCAGGTCGAATATGACCTCGGTTCCGAAGACGTGATTGCCAGGCACGGCGCACTGGCGGGGGAAACGGTGGTCCGGCCCGAGGGCGCGCGCCGCACCCAACTGCGCGTCGGCCAGCGGTGCTACGACACTGTCGTGGTGCCGCCCATGATGGAAAACCTGAACGGGACTACCGCCAAGCTGCTGGAAAAACTCGCCGACACCCGCTACTATTGCACGCGCCACCCCACGCGCACCGACGGCCAGAGCAACGCGGGCGCCCAAGGCAATTCGGGCCGCCGCACCGAGGCGCAGGGAGATGTCATTCAGTTGATCGTTGCCGACCTCCAGAACCGTCCCGCGCGGACGGGCGTGACTACGCGGCAGCCGCAGACGCCAGGCTTTGAGATCAAGCGTTCGCCTTGGGACAAGGGCATTCTGTTTCACCAACGCCGGCAGCTCGATGACGGCGAGCTGCTCTTTCTGGTCAACACCAGTATTGACGCGCCCTCGGCAGGGGAAGTGGTCACTCCCCGCCAAGGCGCGGAGCGTTGGGACCTGGAAACTGGCGCGGTGACACCTTACCCGGTCGCCACAACCTCCGCTGGCCGCTCGCTGGAGTTCAACCTCCCGCCCTCCGGAAGCTCGCTCTTGTTCCTCTCCGACAAGGCAGTCGGGGCAGCGCCGGCGGGCCCGGCGCAAATCGCGTCCGTCATCTCTGCCGTCCAGGCGCCGGTTGTCCGCCGTCTCCAACCCAACGTGCTGACGCTTGACTATGTGGACGTGACCGTCGGGGGCGAGACGCGCAGCGACCTCTACTTTTACCGGGCGGGCCAGTTCGCCTTTCAGAAAAACGGCCTGGACCGCAACCCGTGGGACAGCGCAGTGCAGTTCAAAGACGAGTTGATCACCAGGAGATTCCCCGACACCAGCGGGTTCACCGCCAGCTACAAGTTCACCATTGCTGAGGCTGTGCCGGAGTCCTTAGCGATCGTGATTGAGCGGCCCGACCTTTACACGATCACCTGCAACGGGCAGGCCGTGGCCGCCGCCAAAGGCGCCTGGTGGCTCGACCGCGCTTTTGGGCGCATCAACCTCGCCGCGGCGGCGCGCGTGGGCGAGAACCTGGTGACGCTCAAGGCCGCGCCGTTCACGCTTTACCATGAATTGGAGCCCGCTTACCTGCTGGGCGGCTTCAATCTCCGCCCGGCCGAGCGCGGTTTTGTCATCGCGCCTGACCGCGACTTGCAGCTTGGCCGATGGAACGAGCAGGGGCACCCCTTCTACAGCGCCGGGGTGGGCTACGGTGAACGATTTGATGTGCCCAAGCCCGCTGGCCGCTACGCCGTCTTCCTCCCTTCGTGGTATGGGAGCGTGGCCAAAGTGAGCGTCAACGGCAGGCTCGCCGGCTATATTACGGCGCCGCCCTGGGAGTGCGACGTCACCGGGGAAATCCGGCGCGGCGCCAATGCGATTGAGGTGGAGGTAATCGGCACGCTGAAGAACACCCTGGGGCCGCACCACGGCAATCCGGGACTGGGTTCAGCCTGGCCGGGGATGTTTCAGCGCGGCCCAGACCCCGGGCCGCCACCGGGCGCCAATTATGCCACGGTGGGGTATGGCCTGTTCGAGCCGTTCGTCCTCAAGCAGGTGGAAAGATGAGGAGTGCGGAGTGCGGAGTGCGGAGCGCCTGTTGGCGATCGGCTGTTGGGCATTGGCGATCCGCGCGGAGCGCGGCATGTGCGCCGCGTCCTTCGACATCCAAGTGGCCCATCACAGGTCCCTCTCCAGAATTCGGGCGTCACCAAGTCATGCAAAGAGCGCCCGAATCCTGGCGCGGACTTCACCAAGTTTGTCGGCCTCCACGCGGGCCGCGGTGTAAAGAATGACCGACCAATTGACGGTGAAGAGCCGATTCGGACGAATTAAGCTGTCCGCCGCCAACCGTCCCCGGTCAAAGTCGGGGGCCCGCAGCGGAATTGAGCAGCCATCGGGATGGACCTGGGTGGTGACCTGGCAAAGGACCAGGTCGTCGCCCGTCAGTTCGGCCACGACGAGAGCGGGCCGACGCTTGCCCGCCCGCAGGTCGGTTTGCGGGAACGGCAGGACCACTATGTCGCCAGCTACAGGTTTGCCCAGGCGGCGTCCTCCTCTGGCGTATTCCAGTCTTTGGCAAGCGCCGATTCGCTCAAGAGCAGGCCGTTGAAGGAATCTGCCTCGTTCTTGGAGCGGAGGAAGCGGGCAAAATCGTACACCTGGCGCTGCAAAGGCTCTGGCAGGTTCGTCACCTCGTTCGCAATCAATTCTTGCGTGCTCACGCTCGATTTGTCGCACCTTGGGCAACGGTGTCAAGGCGGGGCGCGCCAAAGCGGGAGCAAGCTCCCGCACTTCAAACTCCGCGCGCCAGGTGCCGCTCAACCATGTGTTCGGCTGGTTCCCGCAAGCCACGCCGCCGCACCGGCAACGAGGTTCAGCCCGGCCGTCAGCAGACATGTGGCGCTGACGCCCAGCAGGGGGAGCAGCAACGTGCTGGCCAGGAATGCGCCCAGACAGGCGCCGAGAAAGTCAGCCGTGTAAAGGCGCGCGGCCGTGGCGGCTGGGTCCTGGCCTTCGAGCCGGCTGGCCAGCGGGAACTGCATCCCCACCAGTGCGGCCAGAAGGAACGTCAGCAGCGGAATCCCGGCCTGGGCGCCCAAGGCAGCGCCGGCCGCATTGCCAAGCCGGCCCAGCCCGCTCAAGAGCAGCGGCAATAGGGCGGCCAGCAGCGCGATCGCCCCGGCCAGCATGGCCAGATGCCGGCGGCCCCAGCCTGGCGCCCGGCGGTTGGCCCAGTGCGCCCCCACCGCCAAGCCCGCCATGAACAAGGTGACGATTACCCCGATTTGCCGATAGAGCGTGCCGTGGAGAATTTGAAAGCCCAGCAGCAGCACGACCTCCAGCGCCGAGGCCGCAAAGCCCGAAGCAAACAAAACCAGCGACCCAGCCGCGGCGCCAGCGCGCCAAGCCACGGCCTGCCTGCCCAGCAGCACCAGGCAAGCCAGGAACAACCCCGCCAGCAGCCCCGCCAACAGCCCGAAGCGCGCCTTGAATTGGCTCAGCCAATGGACAAGATGGTAATAATAGAGCACGGGACTGAAATCGCGGTTGATGGCCGCCGGCTGCTCGGTCGCGCGCCGCACGTCGGCCAGGCGGTCTGGCGCCAGCATCGCATTGAGGTAGTGCGCGTTGACCAATTGAGTAGTGATGCCGCGCTGCGCCAGGCGCTCGGCAATGTCCGCGTGCAACGGACCGTCCGAGGCCAGGAAGAAAACCCGCCCGCCAGGTATGACCAAGGTGTTGGTGAACGATTGGCGGAGCGTCTGGCGGGCCGTAGCCAGCAGCCGGCTCAATTCGGGGCTGACGTAGTTTTCGTAGTGGCCCAAGGAGAAAGCGAGCACGCCCTGGCGTGTCAGGGCGCGCTTGGCCTCGGCGAAAAACTCGGCGGTGTAGAACCGGTTCAGTTGCGAGGTGGAGGGGTCCGGCACGGCCACAATGATCACGTCAAACCGCTGTGCCGTTTGCTTGATGAACAGGCGCCCGTCGGTGTTCACCACTTTGATGCGCCCGTCCGCCAGGCTTTCCGGCAGGTATTGCCGCCCCACCTGGAGGATGAGCGGGTCCAGCTCCACGTAAGTCACTTCTAAGGGGTTGTATTTGAGGATCTCCCTGGCCGTGCCGGAGATGCCGCCCGACACCAGCAGCACCCGGCGCGCCTCGGGCCGCTGCGCCATCGCGTAGTGGACGGTTTCCTCGATTTGCTCGACGTTGTGCGTGGAAAAGACCGGCACACCGTTCTCGATGAAGTTCAACTGGCGCGCCGAGCGGGTGACGACCAGCCGGCCATAAGGCGAGTTGCCGCGGAAGACTACTTGCTGGCGCGCGTATTGCAGCGCGGTCGAGAATCCATCCACGTCGGCGGCCAGCAGCAGCGCCAACAGCCACAAGCCCGCCGCCGCCGCGACGCCGAGCAGCGTTCGTTTGCCAAAATACCACGCGAGCAAGCCCGCCAGCAACAGGTTCAGCAGCGCGGGAAAACAGAGCAAGCTGAAGTGGTCAAACCACTGGATCAGAACGAAGGTGAACAACGCCCCGCCCACGATGCTGCCCAGGCTGTCGGCGACATAGACGCGGCCGATGGCGGATTGGTTGAGGGTTGAGGGTTGAGGGTTGAGGGATGGCGGATTGGAGATTTCCAACTTGCATTTTTCAGTTTTCAATTTGCAATTTGGAGTCTCGGGGTTGACCTCCTGGCGGGCGTCGGATCCGGTGGCGCCCGTGTCCCGCCCGACACGACTCAGGATGCCGCAAGCCAGCGTCAGCAGGCACCCGGAGACGGCGCAATAGGGCAGCAGCAGGATGAGACTGCTCAGCACCGTCTCGGTGAGCCCGATGGTGGCGCCGCGGATGAAGACGACGTTGCGCAGGGCGCGCAACAGGAGCACTTGCGCCAGCGGGGTGAGCGCGATGAACAGTTGGCACCCCACCAGCACGCTGGCCGGCGCGCGGAGCCGGCTGGCAGCGCGCCCCAACCCAGCCCCCAACCCGGTCAGCAACAGCCAGTTGCCCAGAATGGCGCCGAGCACCAATTCGTTGCCGCTAAAGGCCTCCAGCAGCTCCCGCATCAGCCCCAATTGGGTCATCACGCTGGAGACGCCCAGCCCGCCGACCGCCAGCAGGATCAGCCGCCGGGTGCGCCTGCTTGCTGGAAACTCCGAAAGCACGGCTCAGTCAGACAGCCAGCCTACCATGAAAAATCTCCAACCGCATCCGATTTTTCGGGAATCGTTGCTAAGGCCCTTGTTGCCAACAACTTACGTTGCCTACGGTCCGGCCGATGAACCGCACGTTCGTGGTCCTGCCTGGAAAACATCCCCCGTCCTTTCGTGCTCCGCAGGGGCTGACCGGATCCGCACGGGAATCGCAAGGTTTGCGCCGGTGGGCGATTTGCGACAGACTGCGCGTTGATGAGCGCGAACCAGACCGGAGAGACACCCAGGCCCACAGAACGGCGGCGCCGGAGCGGTTGTTGGCGGGTGATGGCGTGGGGCTGCGGAGGGTCGCTGGCGCTGTCAGCACTGTTGGTTGGCGGCGTGTTTCTGCTGTTGAACCGCGTGCCGCGTTCCTACCCGGAGGCGAAGAACCCCATCCCGCCGCCCACGGCGGCAGAGAAGTTGGGCGGCGGCTTGGACGGATTTGAGTCGCCATTTCTGGGGCATACAGGGAGCTGGGACGGCAAAGGCGGGCGGATGGGCGGGAAGCCCAAGACCAACGACCTGGAACTTGAGGTGAAGATGGGCCTGCGCTGGACGTTCATGCCGGTCTATTGGCGGGCGCTGGAGCCGGCCGGCCCGGTCGAACTTGACAAGACCAATCCGCCGGCGTGGGCGGCGCTGGATGCGTTCGTGGCGGAGGCCAAAGCCAGGAAGCTGAACATCCTCATGCAGGCGCCGGTGGTGGGCGGAAACGCGGGTGGGCCGCCGGATTGGGCGGGGAGACGCGAGCCGGGGAAATCGGCGCCAGCCAATATGGCGGCAGCGGCGGAGTTTGCCGGCAAGCTGGCGCGGCGGTACGCGCCCAGAGGCGCCCTGGCCCGCGAACGTGGCTGGGGCGCGAACTACGGCGTCAGAGCGTGGGAACTTGACAACGAGCCGGACGGGTATCGGACACACTGGAGAGGGCAGGCGGGCGATTACGCGGAGTTTGTGACCCTGGCGGCCCGACAAATCAAGGCGGCGGACCCGCAGGCGGTGATTCTGGCGCCCGGGGTGATGGGCGGGGGCGGTGCGCTGCCGTGGGTGGAGGCGGCGCTGGACGCGCGGCGCCTCGAAGGCTCGCCGGCATACAAGCAACGGGGCGTGGCGCATTCACTGGGGCCGTCCCTGGACGTCGTGAGTTTTCACGTTTACGAGGGACTCGACTCGGCCCTCGCGGGCAAAGAAAGGACGGTGGAGGTGGCCTTCGGCGAGCTGCGCCATTTGTTCGAGAAGTGGGAGCAGGGCGCGGAAGGATTCCACTACGCGCGGAAGCGGGAATACTGGCACACCGAAGGGAACTACGATTTTCTGGGCGTGATGTCGGCCCGGCGGCGGGCGGCCTGGCGGATGCAGTTCTTCACGCGGGCGTTTGCCGCGGGCATCCGGAAGGTGAACGTGATGGATGCGAACCCGGCGGAACAGGCGGCCGTCAGGGCCTACGTGCAGGCGCTGTCGAATCCGTTTCCGATGCGGCGGGTGCAGGAGAGCTTTCGGGTGGTTGGCGGCGAACCGGTGGTTTACCTGCACGAGGACGGGCCGGAGGCCGGGAGCGGGCGCGTGTGGGTGGTGTGGGCCAAAGCGAACACGGGGGACGCGGTGGTGCAGCTCCCGTGCGCGCGCCAGGCAGTGGAATGGGTCTCGACCGAGGGAGCGCGCGCACGAGTGTCGGCGGTGGACGGCCGGGTGCAGTTGAGGCTCAGAGGCGACCCGAAAATGGCGCCCCCCGTGCTGGTGATTGACCAGCCAAGCGGCAACGCGACTGGCCGTTGAGGCCAGCTTAACGGCGTAAGGCAAGAATCTTCGGGGCGTCAGTTTTCCGAAGCCATTCACCTGAAAAGCACGCGTGAACGAACATACCCGCGCGTGCGATTCTCATTGACACCCCGCTTCAGTGGGGTGGCACAAGCGCAAGTGAGAGACCGGAACCGCTTCAGCGGTTTTCATGCCGCGAGTCTCGGCGCCAGTCGCTGGAAACCGCTGAGGCGGTTGACTGCCCACTGTGGCGCGCGTCACCTCGCTAAAGCGGGGTAAGCGGGGTGTGAATGAGAACTGCCGCCGCACGAGAAGAAATCCCTCGTGCGCCCGCGGCCTGAAAGTCTGTTTTTTGCCTTGATGTCCTTTCCGCGCCGTGCCAAGAGTCCCGCGCAACGGCAGCAGCCAAACCGGACCTATGAAACGAACCATCGTGAGCTTTGTGGCAGCGTTTGTTCTCTCGAACCTGGGCGTACTCTCGGCACCTGCGGATGATTTGAGCGCGCTGGCCGGGAAGTGGGTCGCGGAGAAGACCGACGAGCGAGGCCGGTTCTCCAAGCAAGTGCTGGAGATCAAGACCAACAAGTTCACCTTCCAGGTCCTGCGGGAGGGAGAGGAACTCAGGCTCTACGCTGTGGGCGACGTGGCCGCCGAGCGGTTGGGGCCGTTCAAGGCGGCCAAGTTCTTCAACATCAGCGGCGGCAGGTCCGCGTCCGACCTTCAACCGGTGGACGATGAGCGCACCGTGATCTACACGCTGGTTAACAATGAATTGACGGTGGCGGCGAATTTGGACAAGGAGCGCTCCGAACCCGCCACGCTGACCAAGTTCAAGAAAGCAGCGGCCGATGGGCCCAAGACGCTGGTCATTGACAAAATCTTGATGCACCAGACGCCCCAGACGGAAGTGTGGTATCTGTGCTTTGACGCCTCGGTGGGCGAGGCGGCCAAGCGCTTCAACATCCCAAACAAAGGTTACGAAAAGGACGAGTTGACCATCCCGACGGACCTGGCCATCCCGAACGTCCTCCCGGGGCAGACCTGCAAGTTTGTGATGAAGCTCGATGACGTGCCGGGAGACGAAATCACCGAGGAGATGGATAACCGGAGCACCGGCAGCTTCACCGTCACCGAAAGCGGTTCGCAGACGTTCAAACCCGAAGACCACTGGCGCTACACGATTTACTGGCATTTGAAATAGCGCGGAAGTCTGCTCTGAGACGGGGCGGGGCCGTCTGCTTCGACGAAAAAGTGCCGCTGACCGGAAAATGACGGTTGGGTGCGTGTGCGCGAAGCGTTTGGAGGGCGGCGGCTTGCCGGCGCTTTTAGACCTTTCTGGGCCGAAAGCGGGAGCGAGCTCCCGCACTCCAAACGCTCCGCGCCAGCCGGCCGTGAGGCCAGGAGCTCCTGTCGGGAGCGGTTAGAGGGCCACGCTGGCGGTCGCGCTCGTGGCGGCCACACTGCCGGCCTGGTCCGTTTCGGCGGCGGAAGCTAGCGCCACTTCCCCAAACAGCTCCCCACCGCCCGCCGGCATTCTCAAGCGCACGCACTGCTACAAACAGGTCGGCGACTGCCGAATCCAAGCGGATGTTTATCGCCTGGCTGAATCCACAAACTGTCCCGCGCTGGTGTGGGTTCACGGCGGGGCGCTGATCACGGGGAATCGCGCGAGTCTCCGGCCACAGCAGTTGCAGAAATACCTCAACGCCGGCTTCAGCGTCATTTCGATTGACTACCGTCTGGCGCCCGAAACCAAGCTCAAGTTCATCATTGACGACTTGCGCGACGCCTTCGCGTGGGTGCGCGAGCGCGGCCCGGAGTTGGCGGGCATTGATCCCAAGCGCATCGCCGTGGTTGGCCATTCGGCGGGCGGCTACCTGGCGCTGACGTCGGGCGTTTGCGTGGAGCCCCGCCCCAGAGCCATCGTCTCGTTTTACGGCTACGGCGACATTGCGGGAGCGTGGTACGCGCGCCCCGATCCGTTCTACTGTCAGCAACCGGCCGTGGCAAAAGAGGAGGCTTGGGCCGCGGTCGGTCACGGCGTCATTTCCGAAACCGCGGCGCCGGAGCGATCCCGGTTCTACCTTTACTGCCGCCAAAACGGGCTGTGGCCCAAAGAGGTCGCCGGCCACGACCCCGACAAGGAACCGAAGGCCTTCGATCCGTTCTGCCCGGTCCGCAACGTCACCAAGGAATATCCGCCGACGCTCCTGCTGCACGGCGACAAAGACACCGACGTGCCTTACGAACAGTCCGTGCTGATGGCGAAAACGCTGGCAGGCCACGGGGTCGAGCATGACTTGATCACGCTGACCAATCGCGGGCACGGCTTCGACGGCGGCCGGAAGGCAGCCGAGGACCCGGTGATCGCCGAGACCTTCGACCGGGTCGTGGCGTTTCTCAAACAGCACGTGAGCCAGTGAGCTGCAGGCGGTGGCTCGAGCGTGGCATAGGGTCGCATCTCTGCATTTTGCATTTGCGGCGGTTTGCGCGCTTGCCGGAGGATGCCCAGCAACTCGGCCACGGCCAAAACGAATCAATCCAGCCGGGCTTGAGACCACCGGTCGGCGGTGATGCGTGCGCGCTTGGGGCTGGCATTCCGACGGTGTTCGTGTCACATTGCGTGGCGTGCCGCGGAAGATTCGCCAGCTTGTAGCCGACCTGGAACGCGCCGGATTCGTCCGGGTTCCGGGTGGTAAGGGCTCGCATCGCAAGTTTCGGCATCCGACACTCTCCGGGTCGCTGATTCTGAGCGGTCAGGACGGCGATGACGCACATCATTACCAGGAAAAACAGGTTCGCAACGCGATCCGCGAGGCCAGTGCATGAAAGCTCAAGACCAGTATCTCAAATTCGTCCGCTGGGAGGAGGAAGACGGCCTGTATGTGGGCTATTGCCCTGACCTCTTTCCTTGGGGCGGCGTCTGCCACGGAGCCTCCGAGGAGGAAACCTATCAAGAACTCTGCGCGCTCGTTGAGGAGGAGGTCCAGCAGTTGCTCCGCGAGTCCAAAGCCCTGCCTCCGCCCAGCACACGGCCGATGCGGGAGGCCGTGCCAGCGTGAGAGGTTGCCGGCCCGCTTTCTGCCGCTTGGAATGTAGTTGCCAAAGCCGCGGGTCTGCGTCATTCTATGGCCGTATGCTGACCGAATACATGTCGGCTGCGATGGCGACGGCGCGTTACGAACTGTTGGGCGGTGGGGAGGGATTCTATGGAGAAATCCGCGGCTTCCAGGGCCTATACGCGAACGCGGACACGCTGGAGGCGTGCCGTGAGGAATTGGCCAGCACGCTGGAAGACTGGCTGCTGTTCCGCATCTTGCGCCGCCTGCCAATCCCCACGGCAGTGAGATCGGCCCCAGGCTGTTGAAGCAGGTCTTGCGGCAAGCGGGCATCTCCCGCGAGGAGTGGGAGCGGCTGTGAACTCATCGAGTGGTCCCCGCTGGGGAACGTGCTAATGAGCGCGTTGGATAGACCACAAGGCGATTTGCCGCGAAAAGGCACTAAAGACGCAAGAGCCTTTTGTTTTGCGCCGTCTCTGCCTTTTAGCGGCTACTCCTGACCAGAAAAGGCGTAGGAGCCGACGTGAGGAGGCTCTGTCTCCGTTTTCATCGTTTGTGGCGCGCCAGCTTGGGGGCGCACGAGGATCTGACCCGAAAATACGTAGCCGCCGACGTAAGGAGGCGGGCCCCGCCAGCCCGGCCCGTCGCGGTCAGGCACGCGCGGCTGAAGATGCCAGCCGGTGGCCTCCACTTCGCATAATCCGCTTGACATCGCCATCTGTCTGACGTCAGCGCATTCCTGTTTACCCAATTGTCAATCATTCGAATGTGACCCCATCCTAGATTTTGTTCGCCATTTTCTTTGCCTTACTTCCGGGTGACGTTTTCAAAGGATTCTCGGACGAACGCCTCTGCGTCGCGAAGACGATCCAGATTGTTCACCGCAAGTTCAACGTCACCGGTTCCCCAATGTCCGATCTTGGAAACGTCTCTGGCAAAAGAAAGTGAGGACTCAAGTTTCTTGGGATCGGTTTTCACCCAGACCCGAAGCCCGCCTTGCTGCAAGTGTGCGCAGCAGAATACGGCCTTCTCCAGAGACCAACTGACGTATATGGCTTTGTATGAGCGAGTCACCTTGCCAGGGGCGAGATCCTGACAGAATCTGTCCAAGCCCCGATAGAGTTCAACAACCTCACCCGGTTTCCCTCCCGTATGATGGTTTTCTGAATACTCGGCAGACGGACGCGGCGGAACCCGCGGGGGTTGTTTCTGGGAGTCAGTGCCCACTGAGCTCGCCGGGGGCGTCTGCTTACCGGCGTCCCATATGCGCCGAAGTGCCTCTTCGATCTGGGATGGTGTCACCGAGGCATCACCCATCATCTTCCGAATCAGGCGGATAAATGAAGCCGGTGTCTCGGCGAAGAGACGATCCAGCACTTTGCGGACTTTGCCGGTGGTGAAGATTTCGGTTCCCAATTGGTTCAATAGTCCTTTGGCCATGGACTCGCGGGAGAGGCGGTTGAATTGTCTGGCGATCTCCTCGACTGCCAGTCCGCCGGCATCCCTCGAGTCGATGCTGAGCTCAAACAGGAGTTTGTCGGGCGCGCTCGCCCTTTCCGATGCCTTGTACACTTTGTATCTGACGCCGTTGGTCAGCACGCACCACTCTATCCCGTCGTTGGCCGCATAGCTGACCACCTGCGTGATGGACTTGACGTCATCGAGTGGGTCGCCGAGTTGCTTGGCTTCAAGATAAAGCACAACCTTTCGGTTGACTTTCATCGCGTAGTCCACTGACTTGCCGTCGACTGTGGGGTGCTCAAGCTCGACCTCGTCCGGGTCACGTACATCCCAGCCAAGAGCAGCGAGAAGCGGGTCTATGAAGATCGTGCGGGTCGGGTACTCTTTGAGGCCATCCTTGCGGTGCCGGTCAAGTTGGACACGCAGATTCTCAATGCACATCACGATGTTTTTCATTTTGAGGCCCTTTCTTTCTCGTGTGGCGGACTATTGATTATCGGGTCATTTTGTCCCGATAAAATGGTCTTGGCAGGGATTTGGCTCAAGACTCCTGGAAGTCATTCCGTGTCCGGGCTGCGTTCACGGGCGTAAGTTGAGAGGGTCCTTTATGGACAATCAAGCGGCAACGCCAGCCCCAAGGTTGCTGGACCCCGGAGTGGTGAACAAGGCCATCAAGGTGGCGGCGCGGCGGGCGGGTTTGGTGAAGGTGATCAGCGCGCAGACGCTCCGCCAGGGTAGTATGTGGCCCCCGCCCCGAGAAGGAGCCAACCGACGGGGTGCAGCTCGGTCTTGCTACGCCATGCCCATCCAAGATCACGTGCTAAGTGTAGCGGTTAAGGAGAGGCCGCGCAAGCTCTTTCTGCAACGGTTTTTTCCTGCCTGAGATAATCCGCGATGCGGTCGGCGACGTTGTGGGCGGAGATGATGGAGTCGCCCAGCGAGATGCCGTCGCGGTAGTGGCCGGCAAAGAAAAGGCCCGGCGCCTCGCGCTCCAACTGGGTCATTAGGTCTTTGAACCGGCCATAGCCGACGACGTATTGCGGGATGGCCTTGGGGTAAAGCACGTGGTGGGCGAAGTTGGGTTGGCCGGTCACGCCCAAGATGGCGCGCAGGTCATTCATGGTCATCGCGACCAGTTCATCCGCGCTGCGCAAGGCGAGTTGAGGCGCGCGCACGCCCCCGATGTAGCTGGTGAGCGTCACGTGGCCGGCAGGGGCGCGACCTGGAAAGAGGGACGAGGAAAAGAGCGTGCCCAGGATGTTGAAGCCTTCGACGCGCGGGATGAGCATGCCGAAGCCGTCGAGTGGGTGGGCGACGTCCTGCCGGCGGAACCCCAGCACGACGCTGGCGACTGGCGGGTAATGGACTTGGGCCAGCGGCTCGAGACTGCGCGAAGCGGCGTGGGCGCGCAGCTCCAGTTGGGCCAATTGATAAGCTGGGGCCGCCAGGAGGACGGCAGCGTGTTCGTGGGCGGCGTCCGTCTCCTCACGTTGCCGCCTGCCCGCCCCCTCACCCTGACTCTCTCCCCCGATGGGGGAGAGGGAAGTTGTCACGGCCCATCCCTGCGCGGTCTGTTCCAGGCAGTTGACTTGGGCATTGAGCCGCACCGCCGCGCCGAGCTTGGCGTGCAGCGTGTCGGTGAGCACCTGCAAGCCCTCATCGAAGGAAATCTTCTTCGCCTCCATCTTGGACACTTCGCCGCGGCGCTTGCGTTCGGGCGCGCCGAGGATTTGCCCCAAGATGAGCGAGCCGTAGCGTTGCTCGACGGCGTGGAGTTTCGGGAAACCATGCTTGACGGAGAGTTGGCTCGGCTCGCCGGCATACACGCCGGCCACAAGCGGGTTGATCGCGTAGTCGAGGAACTCGCGCCCGATTCGGCGCAACACGAAATCGGCGACGTTCTCCTCGGCGCAGGCGGGCGCCCGGCGGATGAACGGCTCGGCCAGCAGCCGCAGTTTGGCCCGCGCCGAAAACAGCTCGGTCGCAAAGAAAGCAAGCGGCGACAGCGGCAGGCAGACCGGCCTTGCGCCGCGCACGATGTAGCGGTTCTCCGCGATTGGGCTGGAGTAAAGCCGGCGTGGTTCCAGGCCCAGGTCACGGATGAGGCCGGTGATCTTGGGCGAGGTCTCCAGGATCGAGTTGGGGCCGAATTCCGCCAGGTACCCAGCCTGCCGGAGCGAACGGATCACGCCGCCCACGCGCCCTGTGGCCTCATAGACGGTGACCCCCAAGCCCTTTTGCGCCAGGCGAAAGGCGGCGGTGAGGCCCGTGATGCCCCCGCCGACGATGGCCACCGAGGCGTTCATATCGTCTTTGAATAGCGGCGCTCGCTTGGTTTGGGCAGATAGGCGTCGAACCTCATGGCGATATTGCGGATGAACAGCCGCCCCAATTCCGTTACCACCAGCCGGTCCGGCTCGCGCCGCAGCAGCCCGTCGGCTTCCAGATCATCGAGCGACGCCAGTTCTTTGGCGAAGTAGTCGGTGAAGGCTGCGCCCGCCGGCCCCGACACCGCGGCGTAATCCACCCCAAGGTTGCACATGATCTGCATGATGACGGCGCGCCGCAGGCGGTCCTCTTCGGTCAAGAGGCAGCCGCGCGCCAAGGGCAGCCGGCGCGCTTCGAGCGCGGCGTAGTAGGCCGGCAACTCCTTGTGGTTTTGCCAGTAGGCGCGGCTGAGCAACGAGATGGACGACATGCCAAAGGCGTAGAGGTCAGCGCCGGCGCGCGTGCTGTAGCCCTGGAAATTGCGTTGGAGAACGCCTTGTTTTTGGGCGAGGGCCAGCTCGTCAGTCGGGCGGGCGAAGTGGTCCATGCCGATAAAAACGTAGCCGGCGGCGGTCAGCTTCTCGATGGCCAGTTTGAGCAGCTGCAGCTTGGTTTCGGCCGTGGGCAGGATCGAGTCCTTGAGGATGCGCTGGGCGGGCTTGAGCCAAGGAACGTGGGCATAACTGAACACGGCAAATCGGTCTGGCCCCAACGCCAGCACTTCGTCAAGGGTTTTATCGAATGAAGCAGGGGTCTGAAACGGGAGGCCGAAGATCAGGTCAATG
>Ga0315268_10002270_pt1 | contig 21870 bp, 16 predicted proteins | sample C1_top_MG_FD_204535 | JGI IMG/M metagenome (GOLD analysis project Ga0315268, IMG submission 204535) | Sediment microbial communities from Yellowstone Lake, YNP, Wyoming, USA - C1_top | ecosystem: Environmental > Aquatic > Freshwater > Lake > Sediment | place: USA: Wyoming | collected 2017-08-01 | reverse complement strand
GCGCCCGCAGTGGGCGGGGCCTTTGCCGACCACACCAAAACCGAGCAGGAAGCCTGGCTGCTGGCGGCGCGCCTGCGCGAACTCCAGCAACAAGGCTTTCAGGTTTGGGACGAGGAAAAGCAGGCGCTCCGCCCAGCCGCCTGGCGCGACATGGTGATCCTGTTGCGCGCGCCGCGCGACAAGGCCGAGGACTTCGCCAAGATTTTCAACCGGGCCGGGGTGCCGCTGGTGGCCGCCCGGCGCGGCCTTTACCAGACCACTGAGGTGACTGACCTGCTCAGCGTGTTGATGCTGCTGGATAATCCGCTCCAGGACGTGCCGGCCCTGGCGGCGCTGCGCTCCCCGCTGGCCGGCCTGACGCTCAACGAACTGGCAGTGATCCGCCTGCACCAGCGGCGCGGCAGTTTCTGGAGCGCCTTGCGGCGGTTTCATCGCGCCAAAGGGGTGCCGGCGGATCAGCCCGGCGGGGGGCAGCGTGATAGCGAGGAGGGGGCCGAGAGCGATGAGGCTGGGGCCACCGAGCAACGAGTGCTCAGCTCCCCTCCTAATCCTGATCTCAATCCTATCCCTGACCAGGAAACGCCGGCTGCCGCCGAGGGCGCGAAGCGTTTGGACTGCGCCGGCTTGCCGGCGCTTTCGGATGCTGCCGGGGCGCACGAAAGCGGGGGCAAGCTCCCGCACTCCAAACGCTTCGCGCCGGAGACAACGCAGGCCGAGGACGAGAACGAGGGACGAGGAGGAGTCTCGACTCAGGACGCCGACACGCCGAATCAGCCGGCGGCGGCCGGGGAGGCCGATCCTGTGATCGCCGCCGCCTGCGCTTCGGCCTGGAGCAAAGTGGATGCGTTCCTGGAAAAGTACGCGCGCTGGCGTGAGCTGGCGCGGCGCGGCGCATTGTCGCATTGCCTGGAGAGTGTGCTGGAGGAGTCGCACTACGAGGATTGGCTGCTGGCGCAAGAGCGGGGCGAAGAGCGGCGCGCGAACGTGGAGCGGCTGCTGGCCAGCACGCGCCAATTCGACCAGTTCCAGCGTCAGGGCCTTTACCGCTTCCTCAAGTTCGTCGAGGCTCAGCAGGCCGCGGAGTTCGATCCGGAGCCTGCCGCGCTCAACACGGCCAACGCCGTGCGGCTGATGAGCATTCACCAGAGCAAGGGGCTGGAGTTCCCCATCGTGGTGGTGGCCGATTTGGGGCGGCGCTTCAATTTCGAGGAACTCAGGGCGCCCATCATTTTGGACGAGGTCTATGGCTTGTGCCCGTTGGTCAAACCGCCAACCAGCGCGCAGGCGTATCCGAGCTTGCCCCACTGGCTGGCGGCGCAGCGGCAAAGGCGCGAGGCGCTCGGCGAGGAACTGCGCCTTTTCTACGTGGCGATGACGCGCGCCTGCGATTACCTCATCCTCACGGGCATGGCGACCCGCAAACGCGCCGAGGCCGATTGGTCAGGCCCCGGCCAAAGCCAGTTGAGCGCAAAGCAAATCCTGGCCGCCACCGATGGCCTCGACTGGCTCGGCCCGATGGTCAGCACCCTGGCCGGCAGCCCGGACTGGCTGGGCCAAGCGCGCGGCCAAGCCCCGCTCCTGACGTGGCGCCTGGTGTCGGCTGACGACTTGGGGCCAATGGCGCCAACCCAACCGCCAGACCGTGGGCTGGGCCAGTTGCCGGACTTGGCCACACTGGCGGCCCAGCACGCCCAGCTCACCTGGGAATACCCTTACGGGTCAGCCACCATCGAACCTGCCAAGACCTCCGTGTCGGCCCTGCGCCGGCGGGTGGTGGAAGAAAGCGACGACGAAGCGCGGCGGTTGTTTGGCTTCCCCCACTCCCCCCCCGTTGGGGGAGAGGGAAAGGGTGAGGGGGTGCGCCTCACGGTGAAGGGCGATGCCGGCCGTCGGGGAACCGCCAGGCGCCGCAAGTTGTCCGCCGTTGAAATCGGCTTGGCTCACCACCGGTTTCTCCAGTTCGTTGCGTTTGACCAAGTCGGCAGCGAGACCGGCCTGCGGGCCGAAGCGGAGCGCCTGGCCCAAACCGGCGCGCTGAACGCCGCCGAAGCCGGCGCGCTGGACCTGGCTGCCCTGGCTGGCTTCTGGAGTTCAGAACTTGGGTTGAGGATTCGCGCGCACGCGGCGCAGGTCCAACGCGAACTCCAGTTCACGGCGCGCTTTTCGCCGGCTGACCTGGCGGCGGTGGGGGTGCCCATCGCCCCCGGTTTGCCGGCCGAGGAATTCATCGTGGTGCAAGGCGTGGCCGACCTGGTCGTGGTGCGTCCCGCCGGCCTCTGGCTGTTGGACTTCAAGACCGACGACATCGGCGCGGCGGAGCTTGCCGAGAAGGTGCGCGACTACCAGCCGCAACTGGCGCTCTACGCGCTGGCCTTGGGCCGCATTTATGGCCGCCCCGTCACTGAGGCTTGGCTGCATTTCCTGGCGCTCAACCAGACGGTGCGGGTGCAGGTTGGGGGCGTGAAACGTGATGCGTGAAGCGTGATCCGTGAAACGTGAAACGCGCGGCGTGACGGCAGACGGAGTTGCCAAGTTATCAGGTTGTCAGGTTATCAGGTTATCAAGTCCTCAACTCATCAAGTTACCTCCATCATCATGCGCTGAACGCCCGTTCGCGCCGGGGCGGCTGCAAGCTGGCGCTTGGGTTTTCCCCTTTGCAAACGAAAAGGAGCGGTTACAATAAGGGCATGAAACACGCGGGCAAGGCAACCGAAGCCGGCCTGAGGCTGATCTACTGGGCGCTGTTTTACCTGCTGGGCTTGACGCTGGCGGGGGTGCTGGCGGTGGTCTTCGGCAAGCTCTTGGTGGCCGTCGCCGGGGGATTGTTCGGGCTGTGGGTTTTGTTTGCCTTTTTCTGCTTCTATTTCTTTCGGGATGGGAGGGCGGAGGTGCCCACGGCCCCGGAGGCCGTGGTGGCGCCGGCTCACGGCAAAGTTGACCTGATTGATGAGGTCGAAGAGCCGGAGTTCATGGGGGGGCGGTGCCGCCGGGTCTCGGTATTCCTGTCGCTTTTCGACGTGCACGTGCAACGCGCCCCGGTGGCGGGACGGGTGGCGCTGCGCAAACGCACCCCAGGCCAATTCTTGAACGCCATGCGGACCGACTCGGCGGCTTACAACGAGAACGTCCTGTTCGGCTTCGATTCCAGCGAGCGGGCGGGAGAGAAGATTGGGGTGCGGTTGATCGCCGGGGTGATTGCCCGGCGGATCGTCCCCTGGGCCGCCGAGGGTGACGTGGTGGAGCGCGGGGAACGGATCAGCCTGATTCAATTCGGCTCGCGGTGCGAGCTTTACCTGCCGTTGTCAGCGAAAGTCCAGGTGCAACTCGGCCAGCACGTCCGCGGCGGCACGACCGTGATGGCCATACGTGGATGAGTGTATGCGTGAAGAACCGGCCAACAACGTGGGCGCCGCGCGGCCGCCGGAACAGCTCAAGGTTTACGTGCTGCCCAACCTCCTGACGGGCGCGAACCTGTTCTGCGGCTTCATGGCGCTGACCAAGATCGTCGAAGCCGACCCGGAGCTGGCCAGTTTCAACGCGGTCATCCGCAATGCGCTGGGCTTCATTCTGCTGGCGTTCGTCTTCGACTTGCTGGATGGGCGGGTGGCGCGGTGGGGCGGCCGGGAGAGTCCCTTTGGGCGGGAGTTCGATTCGTTGGCGGATTTGGTGTCGTTTGGGGTGGCCCCGGCGTTTCTGGTGCATCGGATTGTGTTGAAGGACGTGTTCCAGGAGCACCAAGAGGTGGGTTGGTTCATTGCGTCAATCTATCTGCTCTGCGGCGCTTTGCGGCTGGCGCGGTTCAACTGCTTGTCAGCGATGGAGAATTCGGGCGGCACCAAGGAATTCATGGGCTTCCCCATCCCGGCGGCCGCCGGCCTGGTCGCTTCGCTGACGCTGTTCCTGCTTTGGCTCGGTGACTTGGACGCATCGCGGGGCGGCTGGCGCTACGCGCTGCCCGTCTTCGCCAAGGGCAACTCGCGCTACGTGTTGCCGGTCATCCTGCTGTTCCTGTCCGTCATGATGGTCAGCCAAGTGAAGTATCCTTCGTTCAAGACGCTGGACCTGCACGCCCGCCGGCCGTTCACCAAGATGGTGGCGGCCATCCTGTTCATCGGCCTGCTGCTAATCATGCGGATGAAGATCCTGCCGATCGTCTTGCCGGTGCTCTTCACCGCTTATCTGCTCTATGGGTTCGTGCGACCGCGCATTTCGCGCCAGGCCCGCCGGGAGATCGAGGAAGAGGTGGAGGAAGAGGAAGACGAGGCGGAGGATGCCCGCCAGCGGCAGGCTTGAGCCGGCCACGGTTTGTTGCTTGACCAGGCGCGCGGGTCCGCTAAAAGCTGGCCCCGACAGGCGGACACGAATCAACCAGTGGACTGCAAAAACAATATGCGTTTCTCCTTGACATTACTCACAGTTGCGGCGGCTGCGCTCTTTGCCCCGCTGTCCCAGGCGGCTGAGGCCCCGCCGAAAATCAGGGTGCTCTTGGTGACCGGCGACGACGTGTCGCCGGCGCACAACTGGCTGGAGGTCTCGCAGGCGACCCGGGACATCCTGGCCAAGAGCGGGAAGTTTGAGGTAAAGGTGTGTGAGGACGCGGCCATTCTTGATTCGGGGGCGGCCCTCCAGCGTTATGACTTGGTCTTCCTGGCGCTCTACAACGCCAAGACACCCACCCTCTCCGACCAAGCCAAGGCGAACCTCCTGGGTTTCGTCAAAGGCGGCAAGGGCTTCGCGGTGGCCCATCTGGCCAGCGCGTCGTTCAAGGAGTGGCCGGAGTTCAAGCAGCTCTGCGGACGCAACTGGGTGATGGGCAAGTCGGGCCACGGCCCCCGAAGCGTGTTCAAGTGCAAGATCGTCAAGCCTGACGACCCAATTGTCAAAGGCCTGGCGGATTTCGAGGCCGACGACGAGCTCTACGCCAAGCTCGAGGGGGGCGCTCCGATCAACGTGCTGGTCACCGCCGATTCGGAGTGGAGCAAGCAGACCGAGCCGTTGGTCTTTACCTTGGGGTGCGGCCAGGGGCGGGTTTTCCATGAGACCTTCGGCCACGACGGCAAGGCCATGCAGAATCCGGTCGTGCAAAAGATCATCCAGCGCGGTTGCGAGTGGGCCGCCACGGGAAAGGTGACCGATTAGGCGGAGGCTGGGCGCTTGGGCTGAAGCGACGGGCAGGAGCGGCGGGTTTGGGGCATCCCGGCCCAGGCTCGGCGGCGCCCGTGGATCAGGCGAGGCCAAGTCCCGCTCAAGTCAGGGGAGCGCAGGATCTTAGCCGTGCTGATTCATGGTTTCTCCTTGGAGGCAAAATAGGATGACTTTCGGGCAATTGGCGGTTAGCCGGCGGGTTGGGGCCGCGCTAAGTTCCACGGGAACGGCGGGCTGTCCGTGCTCCAGGGTGTGGCGCACGGTTTCCAATGGGGACGGTTTATGGTAAAGCTGGAACGTACGATCAAATTCGATTCGGACCGTGTGCCCGGTTTCGGCCGGGAGGTGATGAGCGTGCCGGGGTGCGAGCAGTTGGAGAGCTGCATCCAATGCGGCACTTGCTCCGGGGTGTGCCCCTTGAGCATTTACATGGACTACTCGCCGCGCCAAGTGATGGAACTGACGCGTTCGGATTTCAAGAACGAGGTGCTGCGCAGCACGACCATCTGGCTCTGCGCTTCGTGCTACGCCTGCACAGTGGAGTGCCCGCGCGAAATCCGCATCACCGATATCATGTATGAGTTGAAGCAGCGGGCCATCAAGGAAGGCGTCTATCCGAAGCGGTTTCCGATCCCGGTGCTGGCCAAGGAGTTCTACAAGATGTCCCATACTCACGGGCGCGTGACGGAGAATTTCCTGGCGACCATCATGTTCCTGAAGACCAACTGGGTGGCCGCGATGGGCATGTGGAAACTGGGCTTGGGCCTGATGCGCCGGGGCCGGTTCCCCTTAAAACTTGAGGCCATCCGCCGCAAAGACGAGTTGGCGCGCATGATGGAGACGGTGGATAATCTGGCCATTGCTCAGTTGCCCAATGCCACGGCCGCGGCTAAGAAAGGCTAAACCAGCCTGGTTCTTATGAAGTATTCTCTTTTCCCCGGTTGTTCGCTTAGAGGCACGGGACGGGCCTACGAGGAGTCCCTCTTGCCGGTGCTCAAGGCCGTCGGAGTCGAGTTGGAGGAGTTGGATGATTGGAACTGTTGCGGCGCCACCGCCTACATGGCCTTGGACGAAGTCAAGGCGTGCGTGATGGCGTCGCGGAACTTGGCCATCGCGGAGAAGCTCGGCCATAAGGAGCTCCTTGCCCCTTGTAGTGCATGTTACTTGGTGCTAAACAAAACCAAGCACTATTTGCAGGAGTCACCCGCCGTCCGGGCGGTTGTCAGCAAGGCCCTCAGCCAGGCCAATCTTAGTTACCAGGGCGACGTGGAGGTGAAACACCCGCTGGACGTATTGGTTAACGAGGTGGGCATCCCGGCCATTAAACAGCTCGTAAAACGGCCGCTCAAGGGGCTCAAGGTCATTCCTTACTACGGCTGCCAAATCGTCCGGCCCTACGCGACGTTCGACGACCAGTACAATCCTACCACCATGGACCGCCTCCTGGAGGCCATCGGCGCGACCGTGGTGCGTTGGCCTTTGAAGACCCGCTGCTGCGGGGGCAGTCTGACCGGCACCTTGCCGGAGCCAGGCTTGTTGTGCGCCTATGTCCTGCTCAAGGAATCGGTCAAGCGTGGCGGAGACGTCATCGCCACCGTCTGCCCGCTCTGCCAGTTCAACCTCGACTGCTACCGGGACAAGATGGCAGACAAATGGGGCGAGGAGACCGTGCCTGATCCGCAGCACAAAGGCGGCGCCATGCCGGTGGGACCCCATCTCGATATGCCCGTCGTGTTCTTCACTCAGTTGATGGGGCTGGCCTTTGGGCTATCGGAGACAGAATTGGGTTTGCACCGCGGCTTTGAGCGAATGAAACCGTTGCCAATGCAAGCAGCCGCCTGAGGCGCGGCCCGTCCAGCAACCAGACGCAGGCTTTCAGCGCGGAGTGAATCACATGGACAAGAGCAAGCAAGAAGTGCGGGTCGGCTTTTACATTTGCCATTGCGGGCACAACATCGCCAGCCTCGTGGACTGCCCCGCCGTGGTGAACTACGTGGGCAAGTTGCCGGACGTGGTACTGGCGCGCGATTACAAGTACATGTGCTCCGACCCCGGCCAGGAGCTGATTCAACAGGACATCCGGGAGCACAAGCTCAACCGCATCATTGTGGCTTCCTGTTCGCCTCTTTTGCATGAGCACACGTTCCGGACCGCCACCGAGAAAGGGGGACTCAATCCATTCTACTTCCACATGGTCAACATCCGGGAGCATGACTCGTGGGTCCACACCGACCGCGCCGAGGCGACCGCCAAGGCCAAGGCGCTCGCCCACGCCGCCGTTGACCGGGTGCGCCACCACCGCGCCCTGGAAACCAAGCGGGTGCCGATCAACCCGGCCGTGCTGATTGTTGGCGCCGGCATCGCCGGCATCCACGCCGCGCTCACACTGGCCAACGCTGGCAAGAAGGTTTATCTAGTCGAACGCGAGCCAACCATCGGCGGCCACATGGCGAAGTTTGACAAGACCTTCCCGACGCTGGACTGCGCGGCTTGCATTCTTACACCCAAGATGTCATCCGTGGGCGCCCATGAGAACATCACTCTCTGGAGCTACTCTGAGGTGGCCAAGGTGGACGGCTACGTTGGCAACTACACCGTGACGGTAAAGCATAAGCCACGGTATATCATTGAGGACTTGTGCGTTGGATGCCAGGAGTGCATTAAGGCCTGCGTCTATAAGGAGCCCAAGTTCCCGGATGAGTTCAACCTTGGCCTCGGCAAGCGCAAACCGATCTATATCCCCTTCCCACAGGCGACGCCGCAGGTGGTCTTGATTGACCCTGATACGTGCCTGAACCTGAAGATGGGCAAGTGCAAGAAGACGTGCGTGGAGGCCTGTGCGGATCGGCAGGCGATTGATTTTACGCAAAAGGAGCGCTTTGAGGAGGTCAAGGTCGGCACGATCATCGTCGCCACTGGCTTCAAGACCTTCGATGCCGGGCGCAAGCCCCAATACGGCTACGGTCGCTACCCAAACGTCTATACCGCGCTGGAAGTCGAGCGCCTGGTCAACGCCGCTGGCCCGACGGGCGGCGAAGTCGTGCTCCGGGACGGGCGCCGTCCCAAGACCATCGGCATCGTTCACTGCGTCGGCTCGCGCGATAATAGGACTAACCGCTGGTGCTCGCGGGTCTGCTGCATGTACTCCATGAAACTCGCCCACCTGATCAAGGAGCACACTGGCGCCGAAGTGTACAGCTTCTATATTGACATTCGGACGCCAGGCAAGGGCTTCGACGAGTTTTACGGCCGGGTCTTGGACGAAGGCGTGCACTTCATCCGTGGGCGCGTGGGCGAAGTCACCGACTGGGCCTTCATACCGGAGGAAGAAGACAAGCTGATCATTCGCGTGGAAGACACGCTGGGCGGCGTCGTGCGCCGCATCCCGGTGGACATGGTTGTGCTGTCCACGGGTCTGGAGCCGCACGTTGACGCTCAGGACGTCCGCCGCCTGTTCAACATGAGTTGCAGCTCGGAAGGCTTCTTTCTGGAGCGCCATCCCAAGCTGGCCCCGGTGAACACCTTCACCGACGGCATCTTCATTGCCGGTTGCTGCCAAGGGCCGAAGGACATCCCTGATTCGGTCGCCCAAGCCGGGGCGGCGGCGGCCGAGGCGATGGCGCTGATTGACAGAGGCTATATCGAGCAGGAGCCGAACACGGCGTTCATCCGGGAGGAGGATTGTTCGGGGTGCAAATCGTGCATTCCCCTCTGTCCGTACACGGCCATTTCGTTTGCGGAAGACAAGAAGAAGGCGGTTATCAACGAGGCGCTGTGCAAGGGCTGCGGGACGTGCGTGGCCTCGTGCCCGTCGGGTTCGATTGTGCAGAACCTTTTCGAGGATCAGGAAATCTTTAGTGAGATTGACGGGGTGCTGGCGTGATGGGTGACAGCCCATCGGTTTCCGGGCAGCGACGAGTTGCGGCAGAAGGTTGCGACAGTGGCGGACTTTGGTCTCTTCGGCCACAGAATGGACAAGGGCAAACAGCGATTCAGATGGAACCCAGGACCAGCCGTCCTTTTGCTTTGTCTTCCCGGCATTCTCTCGGCCGTTGCGTTTATTCTGCTGATGCCGTTGGCGATCAGTTGGTGCGCGCGCCTGCCTTGGGTGGTCGGGGCCGTTGCGCTGGCGCCATGGTGGTTCCTGTTGGTTCGATGTTACCGGGTTATCGCCGTGTTTTTTGCCTACTTCATGCCGGCGTTCGCCTTTCTCGGCTGGCTGGTGCTGGCGGTTTCCCTGCATTTGGTGGGCGTTTTCTAGCGGCGACCATCGAACGGCAAGAAAGGATGAGTCTTTGGCAATTGGCGGTTAGCTTCTGATTCAGTTTGGGTGATGTTTGGAAGAAAAATGTATGATTGATGCGATAGAGATTCCTGGCCAAGCGTGACCCTGCCCAGCATGTTGCCCTTATGAACTTGTTCGTCCTGCTGAAGATGGTCCCCGATACAGTCGAGGAACTGGAGCTCGCTGCCGACGGCACGGCTCTGGATTCAGCCGCGCTGAGGTTCAAATTGAGCGACCCGGACGAGCACGCGCTGGAAGAGGCGCTCATTCTGAAGGAGAGACACGGCGGCAAGGTGACGGTGGTGGCGCTGAACTCACCGGAACTGGACGACGTGCTCCACACGGCGCTGGCGAAGGGCGCGGACCGGGCGGTGAGGCTGGCGGTGGATCAGACGGCGCTGGGCTCGGTGGCTACCGCCAAAGTCTTCGCCGACTTCTTCAAGTCGGGCGCCGTGGCGATCACCCCGGACACGCTGCTGTTGCCGGGCGCGCAGGCCTACGACGACTTGGAAGGGGAAGTGGCGCCGTATTTGGCGGGCGCACTCCAGATGCCGTACGTGGGCGTGGTTTGCAGCGTTAAACCGATTAGCGGCAAGGTGGTGGCAGTCAAGGAGTTTTCCGGCGGCCGGCGCGGCGAATTTGAACTGCCCCTGCCCGCCGTGCTGGGCATCCAGTCCGCCGAGAAACCGCCGCGCTACGTTCCCATTGCCAAAGTGATGGCGATGCGGAGGACGGCCAGGATCGAAACCGTGAACGTGCCGGCGCCTGAACGGCCGGCAGCCGTTTCGGTAGCCAGGATGTACAAGCCGGAGGTCGCGGCTCACGCCCAGATGCTCGAAGGCAGCCCCGAGGAGGTCGCCGAGCGGATCGCCGGCCTGCTGGCGGAACGCGGGTTGATTTGACGAACCAAGGCTTAATCCACTAAGGAGACCCAGAGATGAACAGCGGAATCCTGGTATTGGTGGAGCACCTGAAAGGCGCGGTGGCGGACGTCAGTTTCGAGGTCTTGGGCGCGGGGCGGAAGCTGGCAGACGCGCTGCAGGCCAGGCTTTACGCGGCGGTGCTGGCCAGGGACGCAGCCCCTTTGACCGCAGGTTTGGGCTTGGCTGATGCGGTCCTGGCAGCAGAGGACTCAGCACTGGAAGCGCCCTCGCCCGAGGTAGTGGCGGCTGTTCTCAGCCAGCTTTTGGCCCAACAACAGGCCGCGCTGGTTCTGCTGCCGGGCAGCAACATGGGCATCGGCGCCGGCCCAACGCTGTCTGCGGCGACGGGACTGCCGTTTGTGAATTTCTGCAAGGAGGTCAAGGCGTTGGACGGGCAGGTGGTAATCACCACCCAGTTGTTTGGCGGCAAGATCCTGGCGGAGGTGCTGCTGGCCGGGGCCGGCGGCATCCTCAGCCTTGTGGCTGGGGCACTGCCGGCGGAGGCGGGCAGGAGCGACCGGGCGCCGGTGGTCAGGAAGGTGTCGGTGACCATCCCGCCGCCGCAAGTGGTGTTCAAGCGGCTGCTGGAGCCGGCCGCTGGCGACGTGGACATCACCAAGCAAGACGTCTTGGTGTCAGTGGGGCGCGGCATCCAGAACCAAGATAATATCGCGCTGGCGGAGCAAGTGGCGGCGCTCCTGAACGGGGCTGTGAGCGCCTCGCGGCCAGTCGTGGACCAGGGTTGGCTGCCCTTGACCCGCCAAGTGGGCAAGTCGGGCATGACCGTAGCGCCCAAGCTCTATTTGGCGCTCGGCATCAGTGGCGCGCCGGAGCACTGGGAAGGCATGAAGAACGCGCAAATGATCATCGCCGTCAACACCGACCCGCAGGCCCCGATCTTCGGCTTCGCTCACTACGGGGCGGCGCTCGACGTGTTGGACTTGATCGAGCCGCTCAAGGCCGCCATTGAGGCGAGGAAGTCCGCGCCTTGACCAGCAGGTTTTATGGAACCGGCGCGCCCCATCTTCTGGAACGTCCACGAGCACTATCGCTGGGCAGAGTACGCGCAGTACGTGCTGGGCGGACTGGTGTTCCTGGCGTTCTTGTGGGGCCTGTGGCAGCACGTGCGGAAGTGGCGTCTGGGCCGCCCGGAGTCGGCGCCCAGCGCCATCGTTGAGCGCCTGAAGGCATGCATGCGGTTCGCTTTGCTGCAAGGCCGGCTGGCCAGCGACCGGTACGCGTGGGCCATGCACTTGGCGATCTTCTTCGGCATGGCCGTGCTCTTCCTGGGCACCGCCCTTGCCACCGTTGACTTGGACGTTACCCATCTGCTGTTTGGGTTCCAGTTCTTGCGGGGCCATTTCTATCTCGGCTACAAGCTCGTGCTGGACGTATTTGCGGTGGCATTGGTGGCCGGGCTGCTGCTGGCCTTTTACCGGCGGTACGTTTTGCAGCCGGAACGGCTCAAGAGTCTGGTGTACCCAACCTTTCCCCTGGATTCGTGTTACCTGCTGGCGATTCTTTTCTTGATTGCCGTCACCGGCTTGATCGTGGAAGGTTTGCGACTGGCCGCCGCCCTGCAAATGGGCAAGCTGCTGCCGGAGTGGGCCGCCTGGTCCATTGTGGGAAACGCCTTGGCGCGCCTATTCCGTCCACTGTCCGTTGACACGCTGAACCGGGTTCACTTTGCTTTTTGGTGCGTGCATGGGCTGGCGGCCTTCACTTTCATTGCCTTGATCCCGCATTCAAAGGCCTTTCACTTGGTTTCGTCGGCCATCAGCATCTATTTGCGGAACCTGGCGCCGCCGGGCGCGTTGCTCGTGGGGGAACCGGCGGGCGTGGCCAGGATCAGCGACTTTACGCGGCGGCAACTGCTGCAGTTTGATGCCTGCACTTGGTGCGGGCGCTGCCAGGAACAGTGCCCGGCTCATGTGGGGGGCTACTCGCTCTCGCCCAAGAACTTGGTGCTCAAGCTTGATGAGCACCTGTTGAAGGTGGCGGGCCGGAATGGCCAGAGCCAAGGCAACGCCGCCGGCCAGACGGTCGGGGCTGGCGAGTTGCACGGAAAGGTGGTGGCTGCGGCGGAGCTGTGGGCGTGCACCACTTGCCGGGCCTGCGAAGAAGTGTGCCCGGTGTTCATTGAGCAGCCGCGCGCGATTGTTGACTTGCGCCGCCACTTGGTGAGCCAGGGCCAGATTGACAAGACCTTGCAGGATGCCCTTGGCAGCCTCAATCGCTATGGCAATTCGTTCGCCAAGTCCGACCGGATGCGCGCCCGCTGGACGCAGGGGCTGGAGCCAAAGATTAAGGACGCGCGCAAGGAGGAGGTTGACTACCTTTGGTTCGTGGGCGACTACGCCTCTTATGACCCGCGCGTGGTGGAACTCACCAAGGCCGCCGCCCGGCTTTTCCAGCGCGCTGGTTTGAGCTTTGGCATCCTGTACGAGGCCGAACGCAACGCCGGCAATGACGTGCGGCGTGTGGGCGAAGAAGGCCTCTATGAACTGCTCAAAGAGAAAAACCAACAGGCCCTCGGCGCGGCCAAATTCAAGGCCATCCTTACCACCGACCCGCACACCCTAAACGCCCTGAAGAACGAGTATGCCCTCGCCAATGGCGTCGAGGTGAAGCATTACACCGAAGTGCTTGACGAGCTAATCCAACAAGGGCGGCTGGTCGTGAGGCCGAAACTGGCTGGCCGAGTGACCTATCACGACCCATGTTATCTTGGGCGCTATAACGGTGTTTACGACCCGCCGCGCCGCATCCTTGGCGCATTGGGGGTGGAACTGGTTGAGATGCCGCGCCACCGGGAGCGGAGTTTCTGCTGCGGCGCGGGCGGTGGCCGGGTGTGGATGGAGGACGCGCCCGGTGTGAGGGAACGCCCGGCTGAGAGCCGGGTGAGAGAGGCTGCCGCTTTGCCAGGGGTTACTACCATGGTGGTGGCTTGTCCGAAAGAGATTGGCATGTTCGGCGATGCGGTGAAGACCACTGGCAACGAAGGGAAGCTTGCAATCAAAGACATCGCTGAACTGATCGCCGAAGCGCTGGAATGAACGACACGGGAGGACCTCACTATGCTAGCCGTTGTGGAACCTGATGTCTGCGAGCGAAACACTACGCTGGAGACGTTGTTAGGCACGCCCGAGGGGCGGCGCATTCTCACTTGCATCCAATGCGGGATATGCTGCGGCACTTGTCCCTATGGCGAACACATGCAGTACCCGCCTCGCCGCATCATTAACATGCTGCGGAGGGGCCTGATCGAAGAGGTCTTTCAGACTGACAGCATGTTGCTTTGTGTGGCCTGCTATTCGTGCATGGCCAAGTGCCCGCGCGGCATCCGCTTGTCCGACGTGCTTCTGCCACTGGTCAAGGAGCAGACCCTCATTCACACGCCAGAGATGCCAGCCGAATTGCAGCGGTCACTGCAAAACACCCTTCGCTATGGCAACCCCATGGGCGAGTCCTCCCGGAAGCGAGCCGCCTGGGCCAACACTTCTCCGGTTCCCGTCCCCATCATGGCAGAGGTGAAGCGACCGGTGGACGTGCTATGGTTCGTGGAGTGCTACACTTCCTACTACGGCCGGGGCCAAGACAACAGCCGGGCGGTCGCCAAGCTGTTCCATGCGCTTGGGGTGGACTTTGCCATCCTGGGCAATGAAGAGAAATGCGCGGGCGATTGCGGTCAGCTCACTTGGGAGTCGGGTCTGTTCGAAACCCTTACCGACTTCAACATGGAGATCTTCAAGAAGTACCGCTTCAACCGCCTCGTGACTGGCGATACCCACGCCTATAACGCCTTCCGCATCCGCTACCCGATGTATGGCTTCAACTATAACCTGGAACACACCACGCCATTCTTCGCCCGCCACCTCGACCAGTTGAAGCCCAAACTCAAGAAACGACTTGACCTTACCGTTACGTACCACGATGCCTGTTGCCTTGGCCGGCGGGCTGGCTATTACGAAGAAGGGCGCGAGCTGCTCCAGGCCATCCCTGGCGTCAAGACCGTGGAGATGGTCCACAACCGCGTCAACGCCATCTGTTGCGGCGGGGGCGGCGGCGGCATGTGGCTCGACACTTACTTCAAGCAGAAGGGCTTGGAGCGGCTTTCGGAGCGGCGCATTCGGGAGGCGATTGAGACCGGCGCCGACGTCCTCGCGGTCTCATGTCCCTACGAGATTTACCGCTTTGAAGACGCGTTAAAGGTAGTGCCCCACGACAAGCCCATGGTCGTGCGGGATGTCGTGGAACTGCTTGCGGAAGCGTTGGAAGATTGATCCCATGAAGGAGAACAACGGCCAGCCGCGCATCGGCTTCTACATCTGCCACTGCGGCACCAACATCGCCGGGGTGGTTGATGTGAACAAGGTGGCTCACTATGTAGCCACGCTCCCAAACGTGGTCATTTCCAGGACCTACAAGTACATGTGTTCGGACCCCGGACAGGAGCTCATCCAGCAGGACATCCGCGAGCACCAACTCAACCGGGTGGTGGTGGCGGCTTGCTCGCCCCTCCTGCACGAGGCGACCTTCCGCAACGCGACCGCCAAGGCCGGCCTGAATCCCTTCTGTTTCCAGATGGTGAACATCCGCGAGCATGATGCCTGGGTGCATCCTGATGGGGCGCAAGCCACGCAAAAGGCGATGGACCTCGCCCGGGCGGCTGTTCTGCGGGTGCGCTACCACAAGCCGTTGGAGGTGAAGAAAGTGCCGATCAACCCAGGCACGCTTGTAGTCGGCGGCGGCATTGCCGGCATCCATGCGGCGCTCACACTGGCCAATGGCGGCCAGAAGGTGTATCTGGTTGAAAAAGAACCGACCATCGGCGGCCACATGGCCAAGTTCGACAAGACCTTCCCCACGTTGGACTGCGCTGCTTGCGTCCTGTCTCCCAAAATGTCGGCCGTAGGCAACCACCCCAACATCACACTATGGACCTACTCGGAAGTCATCAAGGTGGACGGCTATGTAGGCAACTACAAGGTCACGATTCGGCGCAAGCCCCGGTACATCGTTGAGGACCTCTGCACCGGCTGCCGGGAATGCGTGGATGCTTGCATCTACCGGGAGGCCAAGTTCGCGGACGAGTTCAACTTGGGCTTGGGCAAGCGCAAGCCGGTCTATATGCCATTTCCACAGGCCGTGCCACCGATCGTGGTAATAGACCCGGACACGTGCATCGAGGTCAAGACCGGCAGGTGCAAAAAGACCTGTGTGGAGGCGTGCGGCGACCGCCAAGCGATTGATTTCAAGATGAAGGAGGAGCTCCTCGAAATCAGCGTCGGCACGATCATCGTCGCCACGGGTTTCAAGGTGTTCGACGCCACCCACACGCCTTACTATGGCTATGGCGTCTATCCGAACGTGTACAATGCGCTGGAGGTGGAGCGGTTGATCAACGCGGCTGGCCCGACCGCCGGGGAAGTCGTTCTCCGCGACGGTCGGCGCCCGAATCGCATCGCGATTGTCCATTGCGTCGGCTCGCGGGACGAGAACACCAACCGCTGGTGTTCGCGCGTTTGTTGCCTCTATTCGCTGAAGCTGGCCCATTTGCTGCAAGAGCGGACCCACGCCCAGATCTACAACTTCTACATTGACATTCGGGCCCCGGGCAAGAGCATGGAGGAATTCTATAACCGGATTTGCGAGGAAGGCTTGAACCTGATCCGGGGCAAAGTAGCTGACGTTTACCCCGATCCGTCAGACGGCGCGACCGGCAGACTGATTGTGCAGGCCGAGGACACCCTGCTTGGCCGCATTTTCAAGGTGCCTGTGGACATGGTCGTGCTGGCCGTGGGCCTCGAACCCCAGAAAGATGCGCAGGATGTGCGCCGCCTCTTCAACATGAGTTGCGGCTCCGAAGGCTTCTTTCTGGAGCGCCATCCCAAGCTTGCCCCGGTCAACACCTTCACTGACGGCATCTTTATTGCCGGTTGCTGTCAGGGTCCAAAGGACATCCCGGACTCTGTGGCTCAGGCTGGGGCGGCGGCGGGGGAGGCTTACGCGTTGATTTGCCGCGGGCATATCGAACAAGAGCCGAACACGGCGTTCATCCGGGAGGAGGATTGTTCGGGGTGCAAATCGTGCATTCCCCTCTGTCCTTACACGGCCATTTCGTTTGCAGAAGACAAGAAGAAGGCCGTTATCAACGAGGCCCTATGCAAGGGCTGCGGCGTCTGCGTGGCTTCGTGTCCGTCGGGTTCGATTGTGCAAAACCTCTTCGAGGATGAGGAAATCTTTAGTGAGATTGAGGGCGTGCTGGCGTGAGGCGTGGTGAGTGATGCGTGAAACGTGATACGTGGACACTGAAGGGGGCAGGGGTCCCTTCACGAATCGCGGATTAGGATTAGGATTAAGATTAGGATTAAGATCAGGATTAAGATTAGGAGTGATGATGGGCGAAAGCAAACCTACTGGCTCTGGGGATGGGGCGTGGCAGCCTCGGATCGTGGCGTTCTTCTGCAACTGGTGCACCTACACCGCGGCGGACCTGGCCGGCGTGTCCCGGCTGAAGTATGCGCCGAACGTGCGGATTATCCGGCTGATGTGTTCGGGGCGGGTGGACCCGCAGTTCATAATGGAGGCGCTGGCAAAAGGGGCGGATGGGGTGCTGATTGGGGGATGTCATCCGGGGGACTGTCACTATGTGGAGGGGAACTATAAGATGCTGCGGCGCTATCAGTTGTTGAAGCGGATGCTCCGGGACCTGGGGATAGAGGAGGAGCGGGTGCGGCTGGAATGGATATCGGCAGCGGAGGGGGAGAAGGTGAAGTGGGTGATCAATGACATGGTGGAGAAGGTGAGAGCGTTGGGGCCGCTGGGGATGCCGGAGCGGTTTGCGGCGTGGGATAAGGAGGTGGCGGGGGAGCGTGAAACGTGAAACGTGAAGCGTGAATCTGGAAGCAAGACTTGGGTGAGTTACCACGGATTGGGATTAAGATAACAGCGAGTGACGGAGGCATAGCGCATGGGTAAGCCGAAGATAGCGATGTACTGGTGCGCCTCGTGCGGGGGGTGCGAGGAGGCGGTGGTGGACCTGGCCGAGGATATTCTTGGGGTGGTGGCGGCGGTGGATATCGTCTTGTGGCCGGTGGCGATGGACTTCAAGAAGGCGGACGTGGAGGCGCTGCCGGACGGGTCGCTGGCGGCGACGTTGCTGAACGGGGCGATTCGGACCAGCGAGCAGGAGAAGATGGCGCATTTGCTGCGGCGGAAGAGCCAGTTGTTGGTGGCGTATGGGGCATGCGCGCACTTGGGGGGGATACCCAGCTTGGCGAATGAGTTTTCGCGGGAGGAGTTGCTGCGGTATGTGTATGAGGAAGGGCCGACGGTGGTGAACGAGGGCAAGCAGCGGCCCCAGGTGGCGTATGAGGAGGGCGGGCGGCGGGTGAGCTTGCCGGCGTTCCGGGAGGTGGTGCGGGCGTTGGATCAAGTGGTGGAGGTGGATTACTACATACCGGGCTGTCCGCCGACGCCGAAGCTGACGAAGGCGGCGGTGGGGGCGATTTTGAGCGGGCAGTTGCCGCCCAAGGGGACAGTATTGGCGCCGGACATAGCGTTGTGCGACGAGTGTCCGCGCAAGGCCAGCAAGCCGGTGGACGTGGCGTTTACGGAGTTCAAGCGGCCACACCAGAAGGTGCTGGCGCCGGACAAGTGTTTTTTGGCGCAAGGGGTGGTGTGCATGGGGCCGGCAACGCGCGGTGGCTGCGAGGCATTATGTCCGGGCGGGAACATGCCGTGCAGCGGCTGTTTTGGGCCGACGAGCCGGGTGCGGGATCAGGGGGCGAAGATATTGTCGAGTTTGAGCGCGAACGTGGGGCCGAAGGAGGAGGGGGAGATCAACACCGTGCTCCAAGGCATACCAGACCCGGTGGGGACGTTTTACCGGTATGGATTGGCCAAGAGCCTGTTGCGGCGGAAAGTGGACTTGTGAGTTGGTGTTGGCTATTGGCTATCGGCTATTGATGGTCGTGATGCGTGAACACGGAGGGGAGCGGGTCCGTTGAGGGTTCACGGATCACGTATCACGGATTGGGATTAAGATTAGGATTAAGATTAGGAACCGGAACTGAGATTTGAGCGATGAATACAGAAGCGCAAGCGGCAGGCAATGCGGCGGTGAGGCGGCGGGTGACGATTGATCCGATCACGCGGCTGGAAGGGCATGGGAAGATAGACATTTTTCTGGATGAGCAGGGGGACGTGGAGCGGGCGTATCTGCAGATTCCGGAGTTGCGTGGATTCGAGGTATTCAGCGTGGGGCGGCCGGCGGAGGACATGCCGCAGATCACGAGCCGGATTTGCGGGGTATGCCCCACGGCGCATCACATGGCGGCGACCAAGGCGCTGGACGATTTGTATAAGGTGGAGGTGCCGCCGGCGGGGCGGAAGATACGGGAGTTGGTGTATAACACGTTCATGCTGGAGGATCACGCGCTGCACGTGTACATCCTTGGGGGGCCGGACTTTATCGTAGGGCCGCAGGCGCCCAAAGCGGAGCGGAACGTGGTGGGGGTGATTGGGAAGGTGGGGTTGGAGGTGGGCAAGAAGGTGATCGGGATGCGGCGGCGGCTGCGGGAACTGATCAGCTACTTTGGGGGCAAGGTGATTCACCCGGTGCTCGGTTTGCCGGGCGGTGTGTCAAAGGGGCTGGCGGCTGAGGAGTTGCCGAAGTTCAAGGAGTTGGCAAAGGACAGCGTGGAGTTTGCCCAGTTTACGTTGCAGGTGTTCAAGGATATCGTGCTCAAAAACAGCGAGTATGTGAAGCTGATCACGTGTGAGGCTTACACGCACAAGACGTACTATATGGGTTTGGTTGACGGGAACAACCGGGTGAATTTCTATGATGGGCTGCTGCGGGTGGTGGACCCTGAGGGGAAGGAATATGCGAAGTTCTCGGCGCAGCAATATCGGGACTATGTAGGGGAGCACGTGGAACCGTGGAGCTACATCAAGTTCTGTTTTTTGAAGCCGGTGGGGTGGCGGGGATTTGAGGAAGGGGCCGGGAGCGGGGTGTATGCGGTGGCGCCGTTGGCGCGGTTGAATGCGGCGGCGGGGATGGCGACGCCGCTGGCGCAGGCGGCGTATGAGGAGTTCTTCAAGGTGCTAGGGGGCAAGCCGGTGCATCACACTTTGGCGACCCACTGGGCGCGGGTCGTGGAGATGATATATGCGGCGGAGCGGATTGTGGAGTTGGTGAACGACCCGGAGATCACGAGTCCGGAGATTAGGCGGATACCGACGGCGACGCCGAGCGTGGGGATGGGCGTAGTAGAGGCGCCCCGGGGGACACTGTTCCACCACTATGAGACGGACGAGAACGGGCTGATTCGGAAGGCGAATTTGATTGTGGGGACGCAGAACAACGCGGCGCGGATAGCGATGAGCGTGGATCGGGCGGCGAAGGGATTGATCAAGCGGGGGCAGGTATCGGAGGGCTTGCTGAACATGGTGGAGATGGCGTTTCGGGCGTATGATCCATGTTTTGCGTGCGCGACGCACGCCTTGCCCGGCCACGTGCCGCTGGTGGTCAACATCTATGACGCCCAGCGCCGGCTGGTAAGACAATTGGCGCAGGGGTAAGGGCGGTGCTAAGATTTGGCGGCGGATTTCCGGCGAGACTTCATGGCCTGCCGTGCGGCGCCAAAAACGATGAGAATGAGATGTGCGCCGGTTCGCGCGAAGCGCACATGAGCCCAAGCGTCATTTTCGGGCCGGGTTAAAAGGATGACAGGATGAACAGGAGGAACAGGATTCGCGGGCTTCGGCTTGGCCATCCTGTTAATCCTGCTCATCCTGTCTGAGTTTTCTGGTCAGCCGCTCGTGATTGAACTTATCCAGTTAGTTAAGCGGTTCGGGGATTTGATCGCCGTGAACGAGGTGAGCCTCGTGGTGAAGTCCGGCGAGTTTTTCGCGTTGCTCGGGCCCAACGCCGCCGGCAAGACCACCACCATGAAGCTCATTGCGGGCCTGATCAAGCCCACTGCTGGCACCGTGCGCGTGGCTGGCTACGACGTGCAAGCCCAGCCGCTGAATGCGCGCCGCCGCCTGGCCTACGTGCCGGACTTGCCCTTTCTCTACGAGAAGCTCACGCCTTGGGAGTTCCTCCGGTTCACGGGCCAGCTTTTCCTGATGGACGAGCCGCGGATCGAGTGGGAGGCGCAGCGATTGGCGGCGCGCTTCAACTTGCAGCCGTTCTTGGGCAAGCCGATTGAAGGCCTGTCCCAGGGCACCCGCCAGCGCGTGGCCATCGCCTCGGCACTGTTGCACGCGCCGGAAGTCTTCGTGCTTGATGAGCCAATGGTGGGCTTGGACCCGCACCATGCCCGCGTGGTCAAGGACATTCTCAAGGAACGCTCCCACAGCGGCACCACTGTCCTGGTCTCCACCCACCAACTCAGCGTCGCCGAGGAAATGGCCGACCGCATTGGCATCATGCACGAAGGGCGGCTCATTGCAGTGGGCACGCGCGAGGAGTTGCGGCGGCAAAGCGGCGTGTCCGGCGCGCTGGAACAGACTTTCTTGTCCCTCACCGAGCAGGAGGCCAACGCGTCCGAACAAGCCGCAGGCTTGACCTGAGGCGGTGGTGGGCGTTGAGTGGTGCCGACATGCATGCGGGCGCCGCTCACGACGTGTTGGAGCGCGGTATTGATGCCGCCGCTTCGGGGCGCGGAATCCATTCCGCTGCAAGGACCTTAGGGCAGCGTGCGGCGCATTGAATTCCGCGCGCCTGGCTTGCCCACGCGCCTGCCCATCAACGAAAGACCAACCATGAACAACACTGACTCTCTGACTCGCCGAGACTTCGTCAAGAAGGCTGGCACGATTGGCTTGATTGGCTTCGCGGCCAGCCCGCTGGCGGCCGCTGAGCCGGAACCAGCCCGCAAAACTGGCCCCAACAGCCGCATCCACCTGGGCCTGATCGGCTGCGGGGGCATGGGCCGGAGCAACCTCAACGAGTGCGCCAAACACGCCGACGTGGTGGTGACGGGCGCCTGCGACCCGTGGAAGTCGCGCCGCGATGCCGTCGTGGATCAATTCAAAGACACCTGCAAGCCGTACGCGGACTTCCGCGAAATGCTGCAGCAGAAGGACCTTGACGCCGTCATCATTGCCACGCCGCCCCATTGGCACGCCCTGGTGGCCATTAGCGCCTGCGCGGTCGGCAAGGACATCTACCTCCAGAAGCCCATGACTCTCCATCTGGGCGAGAGCCTGGCGGTGCGCAACGCCGTCAAGAAACACAATCGGATCAGCCAGATCGGCACCCAAATCCACGCTTCCGAAAACTACCGCCGGGTGGTGGAGTTTATCCAGTCAGGCAAGTTGGGGCAGGTCGGCGTGGCGCGCACGTTCAACGTAATGAACCAAGGCCCTGGGGGCGTTGGCAGGGCCAAGGACACCAAGAGGCCCGAGGGGCTGGACTGGGAGTTGTGGTGCGGGCCGGCCCCTTTGTGCCCGTTCAACCCCATCCTGGCCGGGGACTCTTACAATCACGGCTCGTGGATGGAC
>Ga0315268_10002268_pt1 | contig 21874 bp, 19 predicted proteins | sample C1_top_MG_FD_204535 | JGI IMG/M metagenome (GOLD analysis project Ga0315268, IMG submission 204535) | Sediment microbial communities from Yellowstone Lake, YNP, Wyoming, USA - C1_top | ecosystem: Environmental > Aquatic > Freshwater > Lake > Sediment | place: USA: Wyoming | collected 2017-08-01 | reverse complement strand
TACGTCCACATATTCGAGATTAAAGCGTTTGGGTAAAGCAAAATCACATTGAACCGTCGCACACTGCCAGGCTCTTTTTAATGCGTCTTTTAATTTTATATCTATCTTTGGTCCGTAAAATGCTCCTTCGCCTTCATTGACAGAATAAGACAAACCCAGTTCTTTCAGGGATTCTTCAAGCGCAACTGTGGCCAGTTTCCAGTCCTGGTCTGAACCAATGGATTTTTCTGGCCTTGTGCTTAAACCAATCTCCATATTAGAGAATCCAAATACTTTCATTGTTGCAAACACAAATTCGACTATGGCTTTTATCTCTGCTTTTAATTGCGAAGGCAGGCAAAAAATATGCGCATCATCCTGGGTAAAACCGCGCACCCTGAGCAAGCCGTGCATTACCCCTGCTTTTTCATGGCGGTAAACCGTGCCTAATTCAAAAAATCTAATCGGCAAATCCCTGTAGCTGCGCGTTTTTGATTTATAAATCAAAATATGTCCCGGGCAGTTCATCGGTTTTAAGACAAATTCCTTGTCTTCAATTTTAAAAGTATACATATTCTCCCGGTAATAATCATAATGACCGGATTTCTTCCACAGCTCTGCCTGCATAATATGCGGGGTAATGACCATTTGATATCCGCGTTTTAAATGTTCGCTCTTCTCGTAGTCTTCGATAATTTTACGCAACAGCGCTCCCTTGGGATGATAAAATACTAATCCCGGCCCTGCCTCTTCCTGATACATATCGAAAAATCCCAGCTGCGGCCCTAATTTCCTGTGGTCACGTAATTTGCTTTCTTCCACATCCTTTAAATATTGGTCTAATTCTTTTCTGGTTTCAAAACAAGTACCGTAAATCCTCTGCAACATGGGATTTGTTTCTATGCCGTGCCAGTAAGCGCCGGCAACAGAAAGCAATTTAAAAGCCTTGATTTTGCCCGTTGATTCTATATGCGGCCCGCGGCATAAATCCACAAAGGAATCGCCAGTTTTATAAATGGAAACTTTCTCATCAGGGATGCCTCTAATTAACTCTAGTTTATAATCTTCTTTTAGCTTGCCAAACAATTCTTCGGCTTCTTTCTTAGAAATCTCCTCACGCAGGAATGGCTCATCCTTGCGGATAATCTGAACCATTTTTTCTTCGATTTTTACTAAATCCTCGTCGGTAAACGGCTCTTTTTTGTCAAAATCATAGTAGAAGCCGTCTTCAATAGAAGGGCCGATAGCCAATTTTACGTCTGGCCAGAGCTCTTTTACCGCCTGAGCCAGAATATGTGCGGTTGAGTGACGTAGAATTTCTAAATTCATGGTATTTATTGTCCCTTTAAACTTAAACTAAAAACTTTAAATGTCGGGTCTTCTCTATAATGAAATTCATCCAGCCAGATAATCTCGTCATTGCCATCATTATTGAGGTCGATTATCTTTACTCTTTCAGAAAGAATACGAACAATTGTTCCGGGTCCGGAAGGACATGTACCTCCTGAATAAGTAAGCTTTGGCTGATAGGTAGCGACGAGATTAGATTCAGCATCGTATATATTCATTGTAAGTTTATATAACTCAGGGTATTCTTTTCCACCGTATTCCTTAACTATGCGTTGTTCCATTTTAATGGTGTATTGTTGCTTATCAAAAGAAAAATTCAACTGAGAACTTTGTTTTACTGATAAGACAAGAGCATTTATAAATGCTTCTTCTTGGGCCTTGGTAAGTGTAATGGGATTAAGGTTTCCATTTAAATAGTGATAGGCATAAAAGGGGAAATCGTATCTAAAAACAACCTCCCCTCCTTCATCAATAATGATATCTCTCTGCCGCCCGTCAGAAGAACCACGCGCCACCCTTTCGCCAAAAAAGATAGCCATCTCTTTTTGACCGTCAGCGTCTATATCTCTTACAAGAATCTTATGCTCAACATAGGAACCCGCCGAGGAGAGTGAAACGTTTGTCTTAATGTTGCCCTTGTCATCTAAGATAAAGAAGGCATACTTGCGATCTGCAGATACGGCACCTGCAGCAAAGATTAACTCTTTTTTACCATCGTTATCTAAATCATCGACTAATTCCGGAGAAAATCCCGGATAAACATCTGCATCAAAATTCCATTGAGCTTTAATATTGCCCTTATAATCCAAAATTAAAATAGTATGTTTCTCATCTATGTCTCCGCCGCTGCCTATGACCTCTTTTTTACCGTCCCCATCTAAATCCACTACTAAGTATTTCTCGGGATAAAAATCCTTATATTCCCAAAGCTTTTGTTGATTTATCCCGTAAACTACGAGACTGGCGCGCATGTTACGGTTCTGGTCAAACCCTCCTCCAATGAGTTCTTTTATGCCATCACCATCTAAATCCACAAAAGAGGTATCGCCCCAAAGGGAGGGATAGGTGAATAAAAGAGTAAGGTTCTTTACAATACTCTGCGCGGCAAGGCAGAGGCTCGCCGTCAAAAATAAAATTATGCCTACAAAAACAATAATCCTACGCACTTCATACCTCAGGTTTTATTTTCTGCGTCTTAAAAAACGCAGTAATGCCCCTCGGTCTACCTTAGCCGGATCAATCTCTCTAATGGCTAAGGTATAGGTATCTTTAGGAATATGCAAATTAAATATCGTCAGCCAGAAATTTAAGACATCGGGAAGCCAAACTCCACGCTGAGGAGATTTTAATGCTGCAATGATATCCTCTTTAGGATATACCTTAAATAGCCACTTTATGCCTTTAAGATCTGCCCAATTTAAAACCTGGGTAATAATCAATCCCTTATTTTTTCTCAACTCCAGCGAAGGTAATCTATAAGACCAAAAACATCGTGTAAGAAAAGAAGGAATTTTATTATTCATTATCTTAACACCTTCTGGCGCATAAAAAGATTTACCTTATTTACTATACCTTTCTTGATCTGGCCCCAACTAATCTTGCTTAACAATTTGAATCTTTTCTCTTCACTAACATCTTCGGCATCTGCGTCTACAAAATAAGTTAGGCTGCGTAAGGCTAAATATTCATTGTAAAGACGGCCGTATTTTTCTTGAGTAAATTTAAGTATCCTCTCTATACCAAATCTTTCTAATAAGAAATAAATATCTATAAAATCTCTTTTTCTACCCCTTTGGATTAAAGAAACTATTTTCATTGCCGCAATATCTTCTAAAGACAGAAGTAACAACTCTTCAGTCTCTACAAATGATTTAATTACAGGATAATTATATTTAAATAGGCTTATTCCCGAGTTTTTAGATTCTAAAATTAAAGTATCCTCTTTTTCTACATCTACAGAAATATTCCTGAGTTCTTTTTGAAACTTCTCAAGGAGAAGTGACGCAAGAAATCCTCTTTGTCGATAAAAATCAAAATCTATGGAAGTTCTATGCCCTAATTGTAAAGCCAAAGCTGTCCCTCCAGCCAAATAAAATCCTTCTTTTTTAAGAAAGCTTAACTTGGGTAATAACTCTTTTTGTTGCTTATTTAAAACTTCAAAGTGTAAATTCATATTATCTATAAGCAGACAATGCCACCCTTCACCTCTGGCCAGAGCTGTTTTACTGCCTGGGCCAGAATATGTGAACAAGAATGTCTTAAGGTATAGGCAGAGGTATAGAAATGCACTTCTTTACCTTTACCTCTACCTTTACCTATGTCGTTCAATCTTATAAAATAATTAGTATCTGTCCCTATTTGTTTATACTGGTGGGCGCTACAGGACTTGAACCCGTGGCCTTTTCCATGTCAAGGAAACGCTCTAAACCAACTGAGCTAAGCGCCCGAAAATTTTTATACTCTTCGCTCATAGCGAACACATCTCTAACCTCCGCCGCAGGCGGATCAGCCTTCGGCTGAAACTCAAGCTATGAGCCCGAATTAGTGCCGGGGGAGGGAATTGAACCCACAAGACCTTACGGTCGCGGGATTTTAAGTCCCGTGCGTTTGCCAGTTTCGCCACCCCGGCATATAATTTAACTAAATACTGCTTTATCCCCCACCTAAAAACTTCTCTAATTCATTAATAATGCGCGTGTCTTCTGCTACATCAGACAAGCGTCTTGCCCAATCCCGGAGGTATTTTACATCTAGTCTCTTCTTATGCCTTTGTATTATTCTCTGCACGTCCAATAAATCCTGGAGCCTGCCTGGAACGAGCTTAAGAAGAACCAAGTCTTCGGGAGTCGGGAAAAATGCCTTTATATTATACAACCGCAGTGCTTTTTTCCTTGTCCCCGGTAACCCTGGGTTCCCCTAAAGTCCCTGCGGCTATGCCCCCAATGATAATATACTCGTATTTCCCCTGATTTAAAAATTTAACTGTTTTTTATAAACATCTTCTAACCGGGGTTTAAGGATATGGCCTTTTTCATCGACAAATTTCTTAGCCAATGTTTTTTCTCTCTCTCAAATGCCCTAAATTTATCTTTCTGCCTCATAAATTTATGGAGGCGCGGAGCGGATTCGAACCGCTGAATAACTGTTTTGCAGACAGTTGGCTTGCCACTTGCCTACCGCGCCAAAATTATTTCAAAATCTTTTCTGCCTCTTTTACTATCCTCTCCACCTCAGCCAAGCAGCCAAGGCCCATTTTACCGCAGGCAAGCCTGCCTTTGCGCGGTTCGACAAATTTATAGCCTAAGGCTTTTAATTTCTTAATATTCTCCTGTGTAATCTTATTTAAATACATATTCTCATTCATTGCCGGACAAATTAAAACCGGAGCCTTTGTGGCACAGACAATACAAGCTACCAAATCATCGCTTATGCCACAGGCAATTTTCGCAATAATATTTGCGGTTGCCGGCGCAATTAAAACCAAATCCGCCTTTTCTGCCAGCGATACATGTTCTATGTCCCATGTTTCTGGCTCATCAAACATTCCGACGTATGCTTTATTACCTGAAAGGCTCTCGAACAATATCGGCTTTATGAACTCCTGCGCCTCTTTAGTCAATATTACTGTGACCGAAAAACCTTTTTCCTTCAGCCGGCGAATAATATCACATGCCTTGTATATTGCAATGCTTGCGCTAACTCCTAAAATAATCTGATTTTTTTTTGCCATTTATTTTCCAATATTAATGTTTAATTTTAACTTTGCCTTCCATTATTTCCTTAAGAGCTATGGTAGATGGTTTAGCGGCTGAATTTAGTTCCTTAACAAGTTTTGGCTGTCCCTCGGCAAGCTCTAATGCCCTTTTGGATGCCAGAACTACCAATTTATAAATTGAATCGCCACTTTTATCTAACAGTTTTTCCAAAACCACATAATCCATAGACGAACCCTCCTAAAATTAAGTAATAGGGCGTCACAAAAGTGCCGCCCTTGATTACAGTGATTTTAGTAACAGGAGATAATCTCTGTAATCATAACATATTGATTTTTATGAAACTATATTAATTAAGATGTTTATTAATAACTCTCTTCAACTCTCTTATCGCCTGATGTAAATCCTTATTTATCAGACGATAATCGTAGCTCCGAGAAACCAATATTTCATCCCTGGCACGTTTCAGGCGTCTTTGAATTTCTTCTTTCTTGGTTTTACTGCACCGCTTTTGAATCCTTGCTGACAACTCTTCTAAAGAAGAAGGCATAATAAAAATTGTCACCGTATTCTTGGGATAAAGCCGCTTAATTTTTGCCGCGCCTTTTAAATCGAGACACAGAACTATTCCTGGGTATTTATAAAGTTCTTTGTCCAAAAAATCTTTTGCCGTCCCGTAATAATAGCCCAAATATCTCGTCCATTCAAGAATTTTTTTCGCTTTCCGTTTCTTTTTAAATTCTTTTTCGTTGATAAAATAATAGTCCCACCCATGTTTTTCTCCCGACCTTTTGGGGCGGGTAGTAAAAGAAACAGACCTCGCCAGCTTTTTCCTGAATTGCCTATCCGATAAAACAGCCTTTACAAGCGTTGTCTTCCCCGAACCGGATGGGCCCGAGATAACAAATATCCACCCTTGCGACTTTTGACTTTTTCCCGCTCGACATTTTGATATAGTGCGGGATCCCGCGTTGCGGGAGATTTTTGACTTTTGACTTTGACTCACTCTATATTCTGCACCTGTTCCCGTAATTTCTCAATTTGGCTTTTTATCTGTACAACCTCGGCAGAGATTTTCACATCACATGACTTTGCGCCTATTGTATTTGCCTCGCGCTGCATCTCCTGCGTAATAAAATCCAGTTCCTTGCCTATCGCTCCGACACCAGAAAGCTTGTTTTTGAAATTCTTTATGTGGAATACCAACCTCTCTATCTCTTCAGTTATATCTGTTTCTTTTAAGAAAGCTGTGCGTTCCACATCCGTTTTTATCTCTCGCATTTTATTGCGGATTACTTTTTTAAATCTGTCCTGAATAAACTTAATCTTCAATCCTAAATCCTTGATTCTCGACTCAAGATATTGAAACAACGCCTTGCCCTCTCTGCAGCGCATCGCTATTAAATCATTTAAAGCATCATTCAGCGCTTTTTTTAAAAGCGGCCAAAGACGGTCTGTGGAAATCTTGTTTTCCGTCAATGACAAAACGCCGGGCAGGTTCATCAGGGTATCAATCCTGGGTTTTTCATTAATAGCGTAGTATTTACTTATATATTTTGTTACCGCGATGTACCTATTCAAGAGGACTTTATTTACAGAAACCAAGGGTGAAACCTTGCTGTGAATGTTTATAACACAGGTAATGCGCCCCCTCTTAAGTCTTGCCTCTATCTCTTTCTTGACCTTGTCTTCGAGAGACAAAAGACCGTCGGGCAAATGTAAAACTGTCTCTAAAAATTTATGATTAGAACTTCTTAGCTCAACACAGATTTTACCTAAAGCCGTATTATTTTCTTCGCTACTACCAAAACCAGTCATGCTCTTAATCATCTTTCTCCCTCGTATAATATGTCACTATTCTTTGGGTTAATAAAGGTTACCAGCGGTTAAAAACTGTTAATAACAGTTACATTAAACCAGACTTTTTATTTTCTTTCTTCGATTCCCGGTAACTGATATTAACTGTTAGTAACCGCTATTAACTGCTAGTAACTTTATGCTATAACTTTCTTATTCCCATACCCTTTTTTTAAAATCTTTTATAACAGTCTCTTTTGTCGGGTATAAATCTACAATTATTTCATCTGGAGCAAACCAGAGCTTTATTTCTCTGGCAGCTTCCTCTTCGTTGGAAGAAACATGAATAACATTTTCATAAAGTCCCGAAGTGAGAATTCTGCCATACGAACCCCTGATAGACGTCGGGTCAGCTTCTTCGGGATTAGTGGCGCCTGCGAGTTGCCGGCATTTTTCAATCGCCTCTTTGCCCCAATATATTAAAGCCATAACTTTTCTACGGTCATGCAGCTCGCCCCTTAAATACTTTATCAGTTCCTCAAAAAATGGCTTATCCCTAAGATACTTGTAGTGCTCTTCGGCTAATTCTTTTGACACTCTCACCATCTTGGCAGCGACAATTTCTAGCTTGGTCTCCGAGAGCCTGGTTAAGATGTTGCCAGTTAAAGATTTTTTTAGGCCGTCGGGTTTGATGAGAATCAATGCTGCCTGATTCATATTTTTGCCTCTCCCCTTAACCTCTCTACAATTCTTTGCAAATCTTCCTGAGAATAAAATTCAATAAGAATATGTCCTCGTTTCTTCTTCTTGATAATTCTAATTTTGGTGGCAAGAATCTGTTGTAATTCCTGCTCAAGAATTGCTATATAGGGTTCAGTCCCGCTAACTTTTATTCCGGGTTTTAATCTCATCGTCTTTGTTCGGCGTGCTTTGATTAAATTCTCTAACTCTCTTACAGACAATGACTTAGTTATTACATCCTGAACCAGTCGGCGCTGTAGATTGGTATCCTCTATTTCTAATAGCGCCCTTCCATGAGCAAAAGTAAGTCTCTCGTTCTTAATTTCTTCCTGTATCTCAAGGGGGAGTTTTAATAGACGCAAAGTATTTGTGATGGAGACTCGAGATTTACCCAAAACTTCACTGATTTCCTCCTGGGTGAGTTTAAATTTGTCAATGAGATATTGATAAGCGTGTGCCTCTTCAATCGGATTTAACTCTTGCCTTTGGATGTTTTCAATGAGAGATAATTCCAGAGAATCCTGATCTTGTACATCTTTGATAATTGCTGGTATCTCCTTTAAATTCAACATGTTAGCAGCACGAAACCTGCGTTCACCGGCAATTAATTCATACCCATCTCCTTTAGGTCTAACTAAAATCGGTTGTATGATGCCTTTTTCTTTAATCGATTTAATGAGTTCTTCCATGCTTTCAGAATCAAAATTTTCCCGCGGCTGAAAAGGATTGGGTTTAACTTGCTCAATTCTGAGAAAAACAATTTTCTGGCCTCTGTCCTCTTCAACCGTTGGGATTAATGCACTTATTCCTTTTCCCAATGCTTTTCTTTCCATATTAGTCTCCTCAAATTTTTCAAAACATTATTATAGAAGAAAAATTTGTTCCTAACCCCATCAAGGCAGGTGCAGGATATTAATTTTTCCCAAACCTTAAAGGCTCAATTCTCTATTTTTCCCGGCAGTCAGTCCATTGTCCGCCAAGGCGTTAGCGAAGACGAGCATCTACTGTGTTCCGTAACTCTGAGGTTCATTAGTTTGAACCACATCATTTTCTTTAATAACCGCATCAGACGCAGAAATTGATATACCTATTATTTCTCGAGTTAACTCTTCATACTTTATTGCTCCTAAATTGTTTCTATCATACAGAGCAATTGGTTTACCATAACTCGGTGCTTCGCTTAAACGAATGCTGCGCGGAATAATTGTATCATAAACTTTTTCTTTAAAATTATTTTTTACTTCACTGATAACTTCTCTGCTGAGATTAGTACGAAAATCAGCCATAGTAAGAATTATCCCCTCGATAACCAAGTTGGGATTAAGGTTATTTTTTACTAAATTAATAGTATTCATAAGTTGACTTAAGCCTTCCAAGGCATAATATTCACACTGCACAGGAATAAGCACGGAATCCGCAGCGGATAATGCATTAATAGTTAATAATCCTAACGACGGCGGTGAATCAATAATTATAAAATCAAAGCTTTCTCTTTCTGCAATTAAAGCTCTTTTTAATCTGAATTCTCGGCCCATAACCCCCACGAGCTCTACTTCTGCACCTGTAAGATCTAAATTTGAAGGCGCTAATGCTAAATTCTCAATAATTGTCGGTTGTAATATATCTCGCAAATTAACTTCTTCTAAAAGAACATGGTAAGTGCTTTTTTTGATATTGTGTCTATCTATGCCTAAGCCGCTGGTAGCATTTGCCTGGGGATCTACATCAACAAGTAAGATTTTTTTACCCAACAAAGCCAGGTAAGACGAGATATTAATTGCTGATGTAGTCTTACCCGTACCGCCTTTTTGATTGCATACTCCTATGATTTTTCCCATTGTGAATTATAGAGTTACAAAAAGTTCCCCGAGAAACTCCGGCTTAATTTTACTTTAAATATATTATCCTAATTTTAAATATTTTGTCAAGTTTTTTCTTTGCGTGCTATTGTAGTCACTCTTATTTTAGCCATTTTTGCACCTGGCATACCAAAAAGACCCTTTTTTTCTTCGCGCAGTATCTTAATTTTAACTTGATCTCTACGCAATTTTAGTTCTTTCAAAGCCTTTTTTATTGCCTCTTCTATAGTCTTGCCTTCTACTTCGAGTTCCATTTTATTATACTCCGTCGGGGCCCAACCCACTTCCTTTAAGACACAGATTTATTAGGTGCTGCTCAGTATAAACCCTGGGCAAGCGAAGCAAGTTGAGTTGAAAGGTTTATTTTGCTCTGGTAACTACTAATTGATACCATAAACTAAGAGAACTATTAATAAACCAATATAACACTAATCCAGCAGGCATATTATAGAAAAGAATTCCAAACATAATTGGGAAGACTATCATCATTAATTTCTGCTGTTCTACAGCAGTACCACTCATTTTAGCCATAGAAGTTTTTTGCTGAATGAACATACCTATTGCCATTAAAATCGGTAAAAGATTAAAATATTGACCTAAAAAGGGCAGTTCCATGGGGAACCGAAATAAATGGTCTGGTTCAGACAAATCTTTTATCCAAAGAAAATCAGCTCCTTTTAGGGCAATTGAGCGAGACAAAACTTGGTAAAGGGCAAAGAAAATCGGGATTTGTAGAATTAAAGGCAGACAACCCCCAAAAGGATTAACTTTGTGCTTACGATATAGCTCCATAATCTCTTTATTTAATCTCTGTGTATTGTTTTTATATAACTTTCTTAATTCTTCTATTTGCGGTTGCACAAGTTGCATTTCCTTCATAGATTTCATTTGTTTTAATGTTAGTGGATAGAGGACAATATAAATAGCCAGACTTAATATTATTATTGCCAAACCCCAGTTATGTACGAGATAAAAGAAAAAATCGAGTAATTTTAATAAAAGTTGGGCAATTAAATCCAATTTACCATAATGAATTATTGCCTGCCAATCTGGATTAATAGCTTTAATTAACTTTAACTCTTGTGGTCCCAAATAGATATGAAATTTTTGTTGCAATTCAGCGCCCGATGCAACATCTAATTCTGGAGAGACAATTCCAACCTCTGATGCATGTTGGGAAATTTTATTAATAAAACCTGAGTAATTTTCTTCTAAGGGTTCGACAATAGCACAAAAATATCTATCTCGTAACCCTATAAATTTCAAATAATTAAATACATTCTCTTTGCGAATATTTGGATAAAACACTTTATCTTTTTCGACAATAGTTACATCCTGATAGATCATTCGATTTTTATTAGGAGAATAGTCCAATACGCCCAAAATTAAAGGTAATTTAATTTTTAGGTCAGAAGAGGACAAATTGCGGATTTTTATCTCTAATGCTATGTCATAATTAGACTTAGAGAAAAGAAAATGTTTGGTAATGTTTTTATCGTTATCGCGGTAAAAGTATGTAACTTCATTAGTTGCAACATGTTGTCTTGTAAAAGCCATAGCTTTATTGCCTACCAATAAACTGTATTTCAGTGGGAATTTATAGGCCTGGTAATCTTCAAATATAATTTCCCTTATCGCTGCCTGAGGCTCAATGAAAATAATTTTTGATTTTCCGCTCATATATTCAAATTCCGACGATAAAGGAAGTTCCTGTGAGGACTTTATCAAGGGTTCTATTGTTGGCGCCTCTTGTGGAGAGCTAATCTGTGGCTGGGGGACAGTTACAGGTTTGGTCATTAACTTAGATGAGACAAGAAGGACTAAAAAGGATAGCGTTAAAGCTAAAATAAGTCGTCTTTCCATAATTTATTGTACTTTGTCAACAAAATAAAGCTATGCTCCAGAGATTAATACTCAACGCGTAATTGCTCTAATCAATGTAATCCTTGTTTTTGTTATAATGCATTATAGTAATGGGTCGTAGCCGGATTTGCCAGATAAAGGATGGCACCGTAATACTCTAACTATTGCCTTCAATCCACCCTTACATAAACCATATTTCAGAATGGCCTGTTTTGAATATTGCGAACAGTTTGGCCAAAACCGACACGAGGATGGCAGAATTATGCTTATGTATTTTTGATATATATCCAGAAGGGCAATGGTTAAACTTTGTAACTTTAAATACAAAGTCTTTTTCTCCCTTTTCGCCGTCGACGAGATAAAACTTTTCTGCCGGATTTTGTAGCCATTTTGCTGCGAAACCCTTGACTGCGCTTGCTTACAATGTTTGACGGAGTTTTGAGATTTTTTTTCATTTCTTAATAACCCTTTTATTAAAGTGCGCTTTATTATAACACAAATAAAACTGAAGTCAACCCCGTTAGAGATAAGACGCAAGGGCATCTGACGGCTGCCTTTGGCAGCCTATCTCTAACGGAGTCAACTCTTACCGTTGGATGCAATCGGTAATTCTATCATATAAATTGGGGGGAGTCAATACAAACAAAAAAAGCTCTCAACTGAAAAGCTGGTAGCTCTTAAAGTAATAAATTGTTAAACGCTAACCCATGAGTTATGAGCCAAGAGTTATTCTGCTTATTTTTATATTGACTGGTAAAAAAATTAATGTATAATGTTGCTTGGCTTTTTTTAGTCTTCATTTTTGATAAACCTTAAAAACCACTTTTTCCACAAAATTATCCAGTCTGTGCATAAACTGTGGATAGTGTGAATTAGAACAATGTTAGACATCCAATCAGTCTGGCAAGAGGTAGAGAGGCATTTAAAAACCAGGGTGGGCGATACTGTCTTCCAAACCTGGATTTTGCCTTTAAAACCCAAACAGAAAAAAGGCACCAATTTTGTTATTGAGGCGCCAGATACTTTTTTTAGAGATTGGGTTGACCAACACTATAAAACTGTCATCCAGGAGGCGGTGTGCCAGATTCTCAAAGAAGATATTCAATTAATCCTGGAAATCAATTCCCAGGCTAAAGATACTATTTCCCGGGATGCAGCAGACCAAACAAAGCTAAAAAACCCAGAGGTCTCTTCACCGGACCTATTTTTGAACCCGCGTTATACTTTTGAGAATTTTGTTTTAGGCCCTTCTAACCGACATGCGTATGCTTTTTCTCTGGCTGTAGCTGAATCTCCCAGCAAAAGCTATAATCCTTTATTTATTTATGGCGGGGTGGGGCTGGGCAAAACCCATCTTATGCAAGCAATATGTCACTACATAAAAAATAAGTTTAGCAATCTAAAAATTTGCTATCTGCCTTCGGAAAGATTTACCAATGAACTTATTGATGCCATCCAGCATCGTTCCACATCTAGTTTCCGTCAAAAATACAGAAACGTTGATGTTTTAGTCTTAGATGATATACACTTTATTGCAGGCAAAGAATCCACCCAAGAAGAGTTTTTTCACACCTTTAATGTTTTGTATGATGCCCACAAGCAGATTATTATCTCCTCTGACAGGACACCTAAAGAAATCGCTAATTTACAGGAGAGGCTGGTTTCACGCTTTGGCTGGGGTCTGACCACAGATATCCAACCGCCGGACTTAGAGACACGTGTTGCCATATTAAAAAAGAAGATTGAAAGAGAACCTGTCTCAGTCCCCGACGACATCATCTTTTTTATTGCCCAACTTATCAAAACCAATATCAGGGAATTAGAGGGTGCCCTTATCCGCATAATTGCCTATTCATTATTAGAAGAAAAACCTATTGGTTTGGAACTGGCCAAGGAGGTCTTGAAGGATTTAGTAAAAGAACCCAAAAAACTGATTACGATAGATTTTATACAACGCTGCGTAGTGGAGGAATTTGGTATCTCATTGCAAGATTTAAAATTAAAACGCCGGAATAAAAATATTGTTTTGCCCCGACAGATAGCTATGTTTTTAAGCAGGGAATTAACGGATTTGTCTTTTCCTGAAATAGGCGATTTTTTTGGGGGTAAAGATCACACCACTGTGTTACATTCATATAATAAAATTAAGACGGAAATGAATAATAATGTGTTTTTAAAAAACAGGATTGATAAGATTATACAAGTTATTCAACAATAAATCCAATGTTTATACCCAAGATAAATTATATCTAACATAACTAAATTATAGAAGTTAAAATTTTTTTAATAGAATTTAAACCCTATTATTGCTATTATGATATTAATATATTCAATTAATAATAACAGAAGGGGGAAAGATGAAGTTTAAAGTAAACAAAGATGTTTTATTAAAAGGTATAGAAATAATTCAAAATGTTATTAGTACCAAAGCCACATTACCCATACTATCTAATTTTTTAATTGAAACCCAAAAAGATAACCTTAGATTAACGGCCACAGATCTTAATATCGGAACAAGTTGTGTAATACCTGTGGATATTCAGGAACAAGGAGCAATAACCATACCGGCGAGAAGATTTAGTGGTATTATTAGAGAATTATCCGAAGATGAGGTGGAGCTAACCACTAAAAAAAATAACATTGTGATTATAGAAACTAAATCATGCCAGTTTAAAATTATTGGGCTACCTTCAGAGGAATTCCCCAAATTGCCTGAATTTAAGGATAAAGAAGCAATAAAATTAGAGCAGGTGAGTTTAAAGCAAATGTTAAATCAAACATCATTTGCTGTTTCTTGGGATGAGACCAGGTATATTTTAAATGGTATATTATTTAAAATAAACCAGAATAATGCGACCTTTGTAGCCACTGATGGGAAAAGGTTGGCAATTATCAATAAAAAACTAAACCAGGTTATTAATAAAGATATACACATCATTGTGCCTATTAAGACCATACAGGAGTTGTTGCGTAATTTGAGAGATGAGGGAGATTTGTCTTTAGTAATAAGCTCAAATCAGGCCTTGTTTGATTTTGGGGATGTGGTAATTATATCCAGGTTGATTGAGGGCGAATTCCCGGATTATCAACAGGTTATACCTCCAACATCAGAGACAAAAATAAAAATTAATCGCGAACAATTCCTGTTAGCCATTCGTAGAGCATCGTTATTGGCAACTCCGGATTACCAGGCGGTGAAGTTAGAAGTGTTTAAGGAAAAACTGGTAATCTCTAAGTCTACGCCAGATGTGGGAGAATCGCGCGAAGAGATAGCCATAGAAAACACAGGCAAAGAACTGGTAATTGGGTTTAATCCCAATTATTTAATAGACGTTCTAAAAAATCTTGTCAAAGAAACAATAGAATTTGAATTATCTGGTAGCGAGAAACCCGGGGTGATACGCGATGACGGCTATATTTATCTTGTTCTGCCCATGAGGTTAGGATAAGAAGTTAGGTTATGGAACCAATTAAAGACACCATAGGGGCACTAATTAAGGATTTGCAGGATAAAAGGCAAAAACCGCCTAGTGATAGTCCTGCAGGACTATTAAAAAAAGCCTTTTCCAATAAAGAATTAAAGCATTTGCAGTTTTCTTCGCTAAAAAAAGGTATCTTAAACATCAAGGTGGATTCTTCAGCATGGTTTTATTATTTGAATTTAAAAAAGAAAGCGTTGTTGGTTAAGTTTACCGAGAAACCATCACAGATAAAAGACATCCGTTTTAGCATAGGCGATATTAAGACGGAAAAAACCGCGTACAAATAATAAATTTAATTGCAATGGGTTAAATTAATGGTAAAATTATCCTCTTTCGCCTTTTGAATTTGAAGTAAGAGCTCCAACAGGCTTCGGAGGATTCCGTCGTCGACCTTACTCAAGGAGTTTTATTTAATTTTTGGAAGAGAGTGTTATGAAAAAGAAGGATGAAAAAATAAAAAAATCTACCACGCCCCCACCAGGTGCCGCAAAAGGCAAGGCTTATGATGCCACGACCATACAGGTTCTTGAAGGAATAGAAGCGGTCAGGCGCAGACCTGCTATGTATATCGGCGATACCTATAGCCGCGGTTTGCACCATTTAGTTTATGAAGTGGTGGATAATTCTATCGACGAAGCATTGGCCGGAGCTTGTGATAAGATAGATGTAGTCGTAAACCCGGATAACAGCGTGAGTGTTACTGACAACGGTCGCGGTATCCCCGTAGATATGCATAAGACCGAAAAGAAACCCGCGATAGAAGTGGTATTAACCACACTGCATGCAGGCGGCAAGTTCGATCACCAGGCTTATAAGGTTTCCGGCGGATTGCATGGTGTGGGCGTTAGCGTGGTCAATGCCCTGTCAGAATGGCTGGAAGCAGAAGTAAAGCGTGACGAGAAAATTTACCATCAGCGATACGAAAGGGGCAAGACTGCATCAAGGCTTACAGTTATCGGCAAGGCCAAGTCCACGGGCACAAAAATTACCTTTAAAGCGGACAAGGAGATTTTTAAATCCATAGAATATTCCTACGATATTCTGGCGCAGCGCTTGAGGGAACTGGCATTTTTAAATAAGGGCTTGGAGATTACCTTAAAAGATGAGCGTCAGGATAAGGAGAAACAGTCGGTATTTAAATTTAGCGGCGGGATTATTTCCTTCGTCGAGTATCTCAATAAGAACAAGAACCCTTTGCACAGTAAAGTGATTTATTTCGAAAAAGAAAAAGAGGGGGTTTATCTTGAAGCAGCGCTGCAATATAACGATGGTTATACCGAGAACCTCTACTCTTTTGCCAACAATATTAATACCGTAGAAGGGGGAACGCATTTGTCGGGGTTTAAATCCGCGTTAACCCGGGCGATAAACCAGTATGCCAAAAACAAAAACCTTATAAAAGATGAGATTGGTATTTCTGGGGACGATGTGCGTGAAGGGTTGACCGCAGTTATTTCTGTCAAAATTCCTAATCCACAGTTTGAGGGGCAAACCAAGACCAAGCTGGGCAATTCTGAAGTAGAAGGATTAACTGCTTCAACGGTGCTTGATGCCCTAACCAGTTTCTTTGAAGAAAATCCGCCGCTTGCCAATAAAATTGTGGATAAGGTAATTCTCGCTTCCCGCGCGAGAGAAGCAGCCAGGAAGGCGCGGGAATTAACCCGTAGAAAAGGTGCATTGGACTCTGGGGGCTTGCCAGGCAAATTAGCCGACTGTTCTGAACGCGATCCGGCATTATGTGAACTCTACATAGTAGAAGGTGATTCCGCAGGAGGCTCGGCAAAACAAGGCCGAGATAGAAGATTCCAGGCAATCTTGCCGATTAAGGGAAAAATTTTAAATGTGGAGAAGGCACGGTTAGATAAGATTTTGTCGAACGAAGAAATACGCACCATAATCTCTGCTTTAGGCACAGGGGTAGGCGAAGAGTTTGCTATAAACAATCTGCGCTACCATAAAGTAGTTTTAATGGCTGATGCCGATGTGGACGGTTCACACATACGCACACTTTTATTAACTCTTTTATATCGCCAACTGCCAAAGCTTATAGAAGATGGTTATGTGTATATTGCCCAACCGCCGCTTTATAAGATTAAACGGGGCAATCGTGAGGAATATATTGAAACTGAAGAACAGATGAATGAGTTATTGCTGGAATTGGGCAAGGAAGGACAAACCCTGGAGTGCTTAAAAGAAAAGCGTGAATTTAGCGATCACCAGTTTGGAGAACTATTAAAGCTTCTGGTTGAGCTGGAAAAAATAGGAAAGATTTTAGAGAAGAAGGGAGTAAATTTCACAAAATACTTGGGTTTTAGACATCCAAAGACCCAAAAAATGCCTATTTATAGGATAAAGGTGGAGGGAAAAGAGCAATTTGTCTATTCTGACCAGGAATTGGCAAAATTAACTGAAAAAGCAGGGAAAGAAATAGAGCAAGACGTGTTAGAGCTTTTTGAAGCGCAAGAAATAGATCAAATAGTTGCCAAGATAGAGAAATTGGGGATAGATATGAATACCTATGGTCCGGAAATATTGACTCAACCAAAGGAAACTTCTTCTGGAGATGCTGCAAAAAAGAGCAAAGCCCTTTACCGTATTCATGCCGAAAAAGAACACAGGGATTTTTCCAGCCTGAAAGAAGTGTTAGCGTATATCAAGGAACAGGCCAGTAAAGGCATGCATATTCAAAGGTATAAAGGTCTGGGAGAAATGAACCCGCAGCAACTCTGGGAAACAACCATGGATCCGGAAAAACGCACTATCTTAAAGGTAACTTTAGAAGATGCGGTTGAGGCAGATGAGATGTTTACGGTTTTAATGGGCGACCAGGTAGAGCCGCGCCGCAAGTTCATTGAAGACTATGCGCATCAGGTGAAGAACTTGGATATATAATCTCGTTGATATTGTTAGGTTCGTTATTGTCGTTATTTTCGTTTAAGAGCAGCAGGAAATTATATCAACCCTTTTAAACTCAAATTATGCTAAAATCAACAAGAGGGCGATGATGGAACAAAACAGGCTCGTTGTTTTTAAGCCTCTGGCCGTAAGGGTGAGATTTTGCTTGACCTGTCAAACGAAATTAACGCACCTAACGAAGTTAACGCACAAAACGAATGATGTATACACGTAATGAAAAAATAATCCCGGTTTCGATTGAGTCTGAAGTAAAGGACTCATATTTAAATTATGCGATGAGCGTAATCATCGGCAGGGCTTTGCCTGATGTACGCGATGGGTTGAAGCCGGTGCATCGGCGCGTGCTTTATACAATGAAAGAACTGAACCTGGAACACGATAAGCCTTATAAAAAATGTGCACGCGTCGTGGGCGACACAATGGGTCGTTTCCACCCTCACGGTGATGTAGCGATTTACGATACCCTGGTAAGAATGGCGCAGGATTTTTCCCTGCGCTATCCTTTGGTTGATGGGCAAGGGAATTTTGGCTCTGTCGACGGGGACCCCGCTGCCGCGATGCGCTACACCGAGGCTCGCTTAGCTGCGATTTCCGACGAAATGCTCAGGGATATTGATAAGGATACGGTCAATTTCGGACCTAACTTTGATGCTTCTTTACAGGAACCGCTTTTATTGCCCGCAACCCTGCCCAATCTTTTGGTCAACGGCTCGAGCGGTATCGCCGTAGGCATGGCGACCAATATTCCGCCGCACAATTTATCCGAGGTAGCCGATGCGATAGTCTACCTTTTGGATCATCCCGAGGCCGAACCCAAAGATCTGATGCGTTATATTAAAGGTCCGGATTTTCCCACAGGCGGAGTTATCTGCGGGAAGGCCGGGATAAAAGATGCTTATAACACCGGCAAAGGTAAAGTTACTGTGCGCGGCAGGGCAACTGTGGAGCACCAGAAGAACGGTAAGGACTTAATAGTCGTTACAGAGATCCCTTATCAGGTTCAAAAGGCAGGGTTAATTGAAACTGTCGCTGCCCTGGTTGAAGATAAAAAGCTCGAGGGGATTTCTGATATCCGCGATGAATCCGATAAAGACGGCATGCGCATTGTTTTTGAACTTAAGCGCGACACCGAGGCGCAGATTGTCCTAAACCAGCTGTTCAAGCATACCCAATTAGAAACCACGTTTGGCATAATAATGCTGGCTCTGGTAGAAAACCGGCCGCGGGTTTTAAATCTTCGTCAGCTACTCGATTGTTATATCGGCCACCGCAAGAGCATTATTCGTCGGCGCACCCAGTTCGAACTGGATAAGGCCTTAAAGAGAGCGCATATTTTAGAGGGTTTAAAAATCGCCTTGAAATTTATTGACCGGATTATCCGGGTGATAAAGACTTCCAAAACCGTGCAGTTGGCCAAAGAGAGCCTGATGAAGGAATTCGGGCTTTCCGAGATACAGGCCCAGGCAATTCTAGAAATGCAGCTACAGCGGCTGACCGCTTTGGAACGCGATAAAATCGAGGCAGAATACCTGGAACTGCTGAAAAAAATCGAGCTCTGTCGTTCAATTCTAGCTTCGGAAAAGAAGATAGAAGGGATTATTAAAGAAGAGCTTGAAGAGCTGAAGAAAAAATACGGCGATGAACGCCGCACTGATATCGTCGGAGAGGTGGAAGATTTGGAAGTGGAAGATTTGATTGCCGAAGAAGATGTTGTGGTAACCATTAGCCACGCCGGATACATCAAGCGTTTGCCGGTAAGCTCTTACCGCAAACAGAAACGCGGCGGGAGAGGCGCTAGTGGGGCGGAAGTAAGAGAAGAGGATTTTATCGAGCATCTGTTTGTCGCCTCTACCAAAGATTTCCTTTTAATTTTTACTGATAAAGGGCTGGTGCACTGGCTTAAGGTTTATGAGATACCGCAGGCAAGCCGCATTTCCAAAGGTAAGGCAATCGTGAACCTGCTGCAAATCACAGCAGATGCAAAAATCAGCTCCACCATTCCAGTGCGGGAATTTAGCGTAGATAAATATTTGGTGATGGTGACAAAACAGGGGTTAATTAAAAAGACCTGTCTTGACGCTTTCAGTAATCCGCGCAAGGGCGGGATTATTGGGATTACCTTAGAGAAATCCGACGAACTAATTGAGGTCAGGTTAACTGACGGAAAGCAAGAATTGCTTATCGGTACCAAGCAAGGTAAAGCCATTAGATTCCCGGAGACCCAGGTGCGCGATATGGGCAGGGCTGCACGGGGAGTGCGTGGGATTTCCTTGGCTAAAAAGGATGAGGTTATTTCTATGGCCCTGGTTCAAAAAGAAGCCACGATATTAACCGTAACAGAATTAGGTTTTGCCAAACGCACTACTGCAAAAGAATACCGCTTGACCCGCAGGGGAGGTAAAGGTATTATTAATATAAAAGTTACCAGTAAAAACGGGCAAGCCATAAGTCTTAAGACAGTGAACGATAAAGATGAGTTAATGGTGATTACTCAGAATGGTATGTTTTTGCGCTGTGCAGTAAAAGATATCCGCACCACTGGCAGGGCTGCCCAAGGCGTGCGCTTGATTAAATTGCAGGATAAGGATCGTGTTTCCTGTGTTGCCCCAGTTATAGCCGAGGAAGAAGAATAAGATAGCTCATAGCTCGTAGGTAATTAGTTATAGTTCCTATGTTGCCTAAGAGCTAACAGCTAAGAGCCAGACACGGTTCAATAAGTATACATTAGACCCCGTCGTCTAGCCTGGTCTAGGACAAGAGCTTTTCAAGCTCTCGACACGGGTTCAAATCCCGTCGGGGTCGCTGATTTTTAAAACACTACATCAGTAGTTTAGTCCGTAGTCGAGAGTCCACAGTCAATAGTAACTGCACAGTTTTGATAACTATCGACTATAGACCATAGACTATTGACTCAAAGCCATTAAACTATTAACATATGTGCGGAATAGTCGGCTATATCGGTCAAAGAGAAGCAAGTCCAATCCTCCTTAAAGGATTGCAGTCCCTGGAATACCGCGGATACGATTCCAGCGGCATGGCATTAATCCTCTCGAAAAAAAAATCTATTTCGCTAAGAAAGTCTCCCGGTAAAATTAGTGCCCTCGAAAGCATTCTTAAGAAAAAACCGCTTTCTGGAGCCACGGGAATAGCACACACCAGATGGGCAACCCACGGGAGTCCAAATCAGATTAATGCCCACCCACACTTAGACTGTTCAGGCGAGGTCGCGGTTGTCCACAACGGAATTATCGAAAATTACCGGGAACTTAAAGAGGGGCTCCTTAAAGAAGGGCACAAATTTAGAAGCCAGACGGATACTGAAGTTATTGTGCATTTGATTGAAAAGTTTTTTAAAAGCGGGGATTTAGAAGAAGCGGTACGAAAGGCGATATCTAAATTAGAGGGTTCTTTTGCCATAGGGGTTATTTCCAGCAGGGAGCCGGATAAACTTGTTGGTGCTCGAGCGGGCAGCCCTTTAATCGTGGGTGTGGGCAAGGGCGAGAATTTTCTCGCCTCAGATGCTCCGGCAATATTAGCGGACACCAGAGATGTTATTTTCTTAGGCGAAAATGAATTAGTGGTTTTGACCAAAGACAGTTATAAAATAACTGATTTTTCTGGCAGAGGGGTTTCCAAAACTCCTACCCGCATTAATTGGGATATCACCCAGGCGCAAAAAGGCGGATATAAACACTTCATGCTTAAAGAAATCAATGAGCAGCCCAAGATACTGGAGAATTTTTTAAATGCAAGAATTCAAAAAGGGGCTAACAAAATTGTTTTTCAAGAACAACACATTCCCGAAGAGCAGCTTAAGGGTATTAAGAATATCGCTGTCGTTGCCTGCGGCACAGCATATCACGCCGGCTTGGTAGGAAAATATATTTTAGAATCAATATGCGGAATTCCCACCACTGTTGATGTTTCCAGCGAATTCCGCTACCGGGATTTATTGATAGACAAAGAGACCTTAGTTATTGCCATCAGCCAGTCCGGAGAGACAGCAGACACCCTCGCGGGCGCCAGGCAGGCAAAAAAGCAGGGTGCGCCGGTGTTGGCTATATGTAATGTGTTGGGCTCAACGCTTACCCGGGAATCCGACGGCATTATCTATACCCATGCAGGGCCGGAAATAGGCGTTGCTTCTACCAAGGCCTACACAGCGCAACTGTTG
>Ga0315268_10002267_pt1 | contig 21881 bp, 18 predicted proteins | sample C1_top_MG_FD_204535 | JGI IMG/M metagenome (GOLD analysis project Ga0315268, IMG submission 204535) | Sediment microbial communities from Yellowstone Lake, YNP, Wyoming, USA - C1_top | ecosystem: Environmental > Aquatic > Freshwater > Lake > Sediment | place: USA: Wyoming | collected 2017-08-01 | reverse complement strand
CCACCCCGGTCAGCCTCGAATTCGCGGGAACGGGAGATTGCCATCTGGATCAGCGCTGCCGCCAAGGGCGCAACGATCATGATGGCCAGGCCGACGATCGGATTGCGGTTCTCGCGGTCTCCGCCAATAAAGACACCAAACTGCGCCAAAGCGGAGATGGCGCCGGCAACCGTCGCCGAAATCGTCGATATCAGGATATCGCGGTGCTGGACATGTGCGAGTTCGTGCGCCATGACGCCGCGCAGTTCGCGCTCGGACAGCATTTGCAGAATACCGGTCGTTGCCGCGACGGCAGCGTGCTCCGGGTTGCGTCCGGTGGCGAAGGCGTTGGGCTGCGCTTCGTCGATGATGTAGACGCGCGGCATGGGAAGATTGGCGCGCTGCGCCAGGTCGCGGATCATGCGGTAGAAGTGCGGCGCGCTGCTTTCATCCACCTCCTGGGCGTTGTACATCCGCAGCACCATGTCCGCGGAATTCCAGTAAGCCCATACGTTCATCGCCGCGGCGAACACCAAGGCCAGCAACATCCCGGTCAAACCGCCCAGCATCAGGCCGATCGCGCCGAACAGGGCGGCGATCGCCGCCATCAAAATCGTGGTTTTCAACCAGTTCCCCAACATTTCAGCCTCTCGTGTTCATGCAAAACCGCATGCATAGAATGGGTATGCCCCTGAAAAATTCAAGCGTCAAACCGATCCCCCGGCTTTACCGGGTTGCCCGCCAGGAAACTTGCCGCTGGCAGCCGTTTTCCGCCCGCCTTCTGAACTTCCGTCAGCCGCAACGCGCCTGCGCCGCAAGCCACCAGGATGCCGTCCTTGTCTGCCTGGAGGATTTCGCCTGGCCGGCTATTGTTTTGGTTCACGGCTCTGGCCTGCCAGACACGCCAGGTTTCACCTCCGAAGCGGGCCTGCGCCACCGGAAAGGGATTGAAGGCGCGCACCGCGCGGGCTAACTCGCCGGCGCTTTTGTGCCAGTCGATCAGGCCTTCCGCCTTCGACAGCTTCGCCGCGTATGTGGCGCCCCGCTCATCTTGCGGCTCCGCGACCAAGAGGCCTTGGTCCAGCTGCCGCAGGGCAGAAACGATGGTCGAGGCGCCCAGGACCGCCAGTTTGTCATGCAGGGTTTGCGTCGTATCATCGTCCGCTATCGGCAGCGGCAAGCGCATCAGCATGGCGCCGGTGTCCAGCCCCGGATCCATCTGCATGATGGTAATCCCGGTTTCAGGATCGCCTGCCAGCAGCGCGCGCTGGATCGGCGCCGCCCCGCGCCAGCGCGGCAGGAGTGATGCGTGGATATTCAGGCAGCCGAAACGGGGGATAGCAAGCACCGCCGGGGGTAGCAGCAGACCGTAGGCGGCAACAACCATCACCTCGGCATTGAAGGCCGCAAGCTGCGCCTGAATCCCCGCGTCTTTCAAAGTCGATGGCTGCAGCACGGTCAGACCATGCTGCAGCGCCAACTGCTTGACCGGGCTGGCCGCCAGCTTCATGCCTCGCCCGGCGGGACGGTCCGGCTGGGTCAGCACCAAAGCGACCTCATGTCCGGCCTTGATTAACGCCGCCAGGGCAGCAGCAGCAAACTCCGGCGTGCCGGCGAAAATTATCCGCATTACATGGTTTCCTGCATCCGCTTTTTCTGCTTCAGCCGGATACGCGCCTGCTTCAGCCGAGACAGGTATTCCACGAAAACCTTGCCTTTCAGATGATCGATTTCATGCTGGATGCAGATCGCCAGCAAGCCCTCGGCTTCCAGCGTGAAGGGTTTTCCCTCCTTATCCAGCGCTCTGACTGTAACTTTCTCAGCACGGGTGACTTTTTCGTAAATGCCCGGTACGGAAAGGCAGCCTTCCTCGTGCTCTTTTTTCCCCTCGACAGTCACGATTTCCGGGTTGATGAAAACTTGCAGGCTGTTGCGTTCCTCGGAAATGTCAATCACTATGAGCTGCTTGTGTACGTCTACCTGGGTTGCAGCGAGCCCAATTCCGGGTGCGGCATACATGGTTTCAGCCATGTCGGCCGCAAGCTGCCGGATTTCCGCGTTCACTTCAGCCACAGGGGTAGCCACGGTATGCAGCCGCTCGTCAGGGTAATGCAGGATGTTTAAAATGGCCATAAAAGCTTGCTTGTTTAATTAATTACATGCAAAATTCAATCCAACCCCTGAATTAGTCAAGGATTGTATGCGTTTCGTTGATGCCGCTCAGGGACAATTCACCCGTCGAGGCCTTCCATGAAAAAGCCTATTTTAGCTCTGATTTTGTTTTTCGGCTTAAGTTCGCTGTCCGCCGCTGCCAATATTGAGATGCAGGACCATCATCCCGATCATTATGTGGTGGTCAAGGGCGACACGCTCTGGGGAATTGCCGGTAAATTCCTCAAGGATCCCTGGCGCTGGCCCGAAATCTGGAAACTCAACGCGCAGCAAATCAAGAACCCGCACTGGATCTATCCTGGCGATCTGATCGTACTGGATACGACCAGCGGCTCTCCCGTGTTACGGCTGGTCAAGGGAGAAACGGGGGGCACCGAAACCGTAAAGCTGAGCCCACGCGTCCGTGCTGAACCGATTGAAGCAAGGGCTATTCCGAGCATCCCGCTTGCGGAAATCGGTCCATTCCTCAGTAGGCCGCTGGTCATAGAAAAAGACGAGCTCGACAAATCCCCTTACATTATCGGCGCAGATGATGACCGCGTCATTTTCGGTTCCGGCAATGCCGCCTATGTGCAGGCTATCAGGGAGGGCGGCGGACTGCGTTGGCACATCTACCGGCCGGGCAAGGCGCTGAATGAGCCCGACACAGAAAAAACCCTGGGATATGAAGCGGTCTATTTGGGCGACGCAAAGGTCACCCGTTTCGGTGCGCCGGCCACCGTCGAAATCACCAAAGCCGTCCGGGAAATCAATATCGGCGACCGGCTTGTGGAAGCGAAGGAAGAGGCGGTCAAAGCTTATGTCCCTCGCGCGCCGGAAAAAAACATCAATGGTAGAGTCATTTCCGCCTACGGCGGTGTCGCCGAAGTCGGAAAAGGCTCGACAGTTACCCTCAACAAGGGTACGCGTGACGGCCTCGAAATCGGCCACGTGCTGGCTCTATATCGTCACGGACGTAGCGTTGCGCCATCCGAGCACGACACAAGCTCGCCGGATGCCGTCAAACTGCCGGACGAACGTTACGGCCTGGTCTTTGTCTTTCGCGTCTTCGACAAGCTATCCTATGCGCTCGTAATGCAAAGCACCCGGCCGGTGCAATTGCTGGATGACGTGCGTACCCCCTGAAAAACGCATTCTCCCGGCTTCTGCGCCCGCGATGGCCACCTCTGGCGACGACATTGCTTACTGGGTTGGTTTAAGTCTGGTCCCTGGGCTAGGGGGCGAATCATACCGTAAACTTCTGCGTGCCTTTGGGGCGCCGGAAAACATTTATAGCGCCCCTTATGCCGCCCTGAAAGACGTCGTTGGTAACGCCGTGGCCGATGGCATCCGCAACGGCATTGACAAGGCCGATCTCGGCCCTCTCTTCGACTGGCTCGAAAACGAACAGAATCATATCGTCACGCTCGCAGATATCGATTATCCGCAAGCCTTGTTGCAAATCCCCGATCCGCCCCCGCTGCTGTACGTTAAGGGGCGGCTTGATCTTCTGAACCAGCCTGCATTGGCGGTTGTTGGCAGTCGCAATGCCACGCCCCAAGGGCAAATGAATGCCGAATCGTTTTCATTAAGCTTGAGCCAAAGCGGACTGAGCATTGTCAGCGGGCTGGCCTTGGGCATTGATGCCGCCGCCCATCGTGGCGGGCTGGGTGGAGCCGCCAGCAGTATCGCCGTGGTCGGAACCGGACTTGATATCGTTTACCCCTCGCGCAACCACGCCCTGGCCCACGAGCTGGCGCAGTGCGGCGCGCTGATTTCCGAGTTCCCGTTGGGCACACCGGCCAGGGCAAACCATTTTCCTCGCCGTAACCGCATTATCTGCGGCCTTTCCCTTGGCTGTCTGGTGGTTGAAGCCGCACGCCAAAGCGGATCACTGATCACCGCTCGCCTGGCAGCCGAGCAGGGAAGGGAGGTTTTCGCCATTCCCGGGTCGATACATTCCCCGCTTTCCAAGGGCTGCCACGCCCTGATCAAGCAGGGCGCCAAACTGGTCGAATGTGCGCACGATATTCTCGATGAACTGAAGTGGCAGGCTACGCCGTTTCCAGCCCCGGAGAATTGTGCCCAGGAGGCTGAATTTGTTGATGGCCCGTTGCTTGAGTCGTTCGGATTTGACCCCGTGAGCATCGATGCGCTGGTCAAACTCAGCGGCTTGACGAGTGATGCGGTTTGCGCCATGCTGTTGCAACTGGAGCTGGACGGGCGTGTTGCCAGCCTGCCTGGTGGGCTATATCAGCGGATCTCCCGGCCCAGCTAACTCCCACGCGGATTTATTATTGAAGCAATAAGCATGTTTGATATTCTGGTCTACCTGTTTGAAAACTATTATGAGGCGGATGTTTACCCCGACGAGGGAACGTTGACCCGTGAACTCAGCGCGGCAGGATTCGGCCGCGATGAAATCAGTCAGGCCATGGCCTGGATCAATGGCCTGGAAAAACTCGCCCAACAAAGCTATCTTCCCGGCTTGGCGGATTCCAGCGCGCAGCGTCACTATTCCGATGCCGAGGAAATAAAGATCGGCACCGAAGGTCGCGGCTTCATGCAATTCCTGGAAACCTCGGCCATCCTTAACCCGGTGCAGCGGGAATGGGTAATCGATAGAATCATGGCGCTCAACGAACACGAGGTGTCGCTAGAACAAGTTAAGTGGACCGTTCTGATTGTACTCTGGAGTCAAGACCAGGCAGGAGATTACATGTTTATTGAAGACCTGCTGTTCGGGGATATTCAGCCCACGATGCACTAGACGATAACAAGAAACCTTGTCATTCCATACGGTTCTTCATTATCATCCGCGCTCCAACCCTTTTAACCTTTGCGAGAGCGCATGTCTTCCAGCCTCCTGATAGTCGAATCCCCTTCCAAAGCAAAAACGCTTAAAAAATACCTCGGCGCTGACTTCGAGATTCTTGCTTCTTATGGCCACGTACGTGACCTGGTTCCCAAGCAGGGCGCGGTGGATACCGAAGATGGATTCAAGATGAAGTACCAGTTGATAGAGCGCAACGCCAAACACGTTGATGCGATCGCCAAGGCCGTTATGCAAGCCGACAACATTTATCTGGCAACTGACCCGGACCGAGAAGGTGAGGCAATCGCGTGGCATCTCTTTGAGATTCTTAAATCAAAAAAACTGCTCGCCAAAAAGACGGTGAAACGTGTGGTTTTTCATGAAATCACCCAATCCGCCGTGCAGGCTGCCGTTGCGGAGCCGCGCGACATTCTCATGCCCCTGGTCAACGCTCAGCAAGCGAGGCGGGCGCTTGATTACCTGGTCGGGTTTAACCTTTCACCGCTGCTGTGGCGCAAGATTCGTCGTGGCCTTTCTGCCGGCCGCGTGCAAAGCCCGGCTCTGCGCCTGATCGTCGAACGCGAAACCGAAATTGAGGCGTTCAAGACCCAGGAATACTGGAGCATTCACTTCGATTCCCGCAAGGGAAAGCAGAAATTTTCCGCCAAGCTGTTCCAATACAAGGGCGAAAAGCTTAACCAGTTCAGTATTGGTACAGAATCCGCACAACTTGAAATCACCGAATACCTGTCCCAAAATGGCGGCAACAAGGCGACGGTGGTTCAAGTCGAAAAGAAACGCAAGCAACGCCAGCCCACGGCGCCTTTCACCACCTCCACCTTGCAGCAGGAAGCCGTGCGCAAGCTCGGGTTCACAACCGACCGCGCCATGCGCGTGGCACAGCAGCTTTATGAAGGCATAGATATCGGCGGCGGTGCTGTCGGTCTGATTTCTTACATGCGTACGGACTCGGTCAACCTCGCCAACGAGGCGGTGGCAGAGATAAGAGAATATATCAGCAACAAGTTCGATCCCGACTACCTGCCCAAGGCGCCGGTGCAATACAAGAACAAGTCCAAGAACGCCCAGGAGGCGCACGAAGCCATCCGGCCCACCTCCATTTTGCGCACCCCGGATAGTGTGCGTGCCCATTTGACGGCGGATCAGGCAAAACTCTACGAGATGATCTGGAAGCGGGCTTTGGCATGTCAGATGAGTCCGGCCAAGTTCGACACCGTCAGCCTTGATCTGGCCGTCGCGGATGATGGCACTTTGTTTCGCGCTACAGGACAGACGCTAGTTTTCCCCGGCTTTATCGCTGTCTATCAAGAGGGTGAAGATGATCAGGAAGAAGAGGGTGAAAGCAAGCTTCCCCCTATGGAATCTGGCGAACAGCTTCCCATCGACAAGCTCTATGGAGAACAGCACTTCACCCAGCCGCCACCACGCTTTACCGAGGCCAGCCTGGTCAAGACGCTAGAAGAGTTCGGCATCGGTCGGCCCTCGACCTACGCCAGCATCATCTCTACACTTCAGGCGCGAGAGTATGTAACTCTCGATAAAAAACGGTTTTTCCCGACCGATGTCGGCACGGTAGTCAACAAGTTTCTGACCGAGCATTTCACGCGCTATGTCGATTATGATTTTACCGCCAAGTTAGAGGATCAACTTGACGTTATCGCCAACGGACAAAGAGAATGGCTGCCGGTTCTTGAGGATTTCTGGAAAGGTTTCAGCGCGCAGATAGAGGAAAAAAAGAACATTGCCCGCAAGGATCTTACCCACGAGCAACTCGACGAAGCCTGCCCAAAATGTGGCAAGCCGTTGTCCGTTAGACTAGGAAAACGCGGGAAATTCGTCGGCTGCAGCGCTTATCCCGAATGCGACTTCACCCGCAGCATGGATGGCGAAGTTAAGCCGGATGAGCCGGTCGTCGTCGAGGATCGACTTTGTCCAAAGTGCGACAGTCCTCTTCATGTAAAATCTGGCCCGTACGGCAAATTTATCGGCTGTTCCGCATATCCTAAGTGCCGCTTCATCGAGCCCTTGGAAAAACCCAAGGATACCGGGGTAACATGTCCGGAATGCAAGAAGGGCAACCTGATTGAGCGGAAAAGCCGCTACGGCAAGCTATTTTATTCCTGCAACACGTATCCTGATTGTAAATATGCCGTCTGGAATCCCCCTGTCGCAGAACCTTGCCCTAAATGCGCCTGGCCTTTGCTGACCATCAAAATCACGAAACGGCGAGGCACTGAGAAAGTCTGCCCGCAAAAGGAATGTGGTTTTGCCGAGCAAATTTCTCCACCCGGAGATTAATAATTTTTTTATGCAAAAAGGGGCGATTAAGCCCCTTTTTGCATTGCCGCACCGCGCTTTATATTGTCAGGCGGCGACTCGGCGCTTGAACTCGGCGGTTCGGGTGTCGATTTCGATTTTATCCCCGATGTCGCAGAACAACGCGACCGGCAGTTCAAAGCCGGTGGAAATCTTGGCTGTTTTCATTACCTTGCCGGAGGAATCCCCACGAACGGCCGGCTCCGTGTAGATGATCTCGCGCACCACGGTGGTGGGCAATTCCACGGAAATAGCCTTGCCCTGATAGAAAACCACCTCACATGGCATTCCATCTTCAATATAGTTGATGGCATCGCCAAGGTTTTCCTGCTCAACCTCGTGCTGGTTATATTCAGCATCCATGAAGACATACATCGGGTCGGCGAAGTAAGAGTAGCTTACCTCCCTGCGTTCAAGGACTACCACTTCGAACTTGTCATCGGCCTTGTAAACTGACTCAGTGCCAGAGCCGGTAAGTAGGTTCTTCATTTTCATTTTTACTACCGATGCATTGCGGCCGGACTTGTTGTATTCGGCCTTCAGGACGACCATGGGGTCGTTGCCGATCATAATTACATTGCCTGGGCGTACTTCTTGTGCGGTTTTCATGGGTTTTCCTGCGGAACTATTAGGGTTGAGCTGTAAAAAGCTGGTTATTTTAGCTTATTTTTGCAAAATAATACTAGGCTTGTTGCCAAATCCTCTTTTTTTATCAGGTGGTTTGCCCATTCTATAGCATGGGATTCCAGTACTGCGCGATGACGCCATAAATTTTCCCAGTCCAAAACACCAGCCTCTCTGCTGTTCCAGGCTTCCGTGAATGCTCTCACGGCCGCGGCAGAAGCGGGTGGCAAATCGGAACAATATATATCCAGGAACGCCTCCAGCTTCGGCCAGTGGGCCCCGCCTTCCTGAGGATAAATCTGCCATACCATGGGTCGTCCTGCCAACTGTGCGCGGACAAAGGAATCTTCCCCCCGTACCATGTTGAAATCGCACCCCCATAATAGTTTATCGTATGAGTCCTGCTCCAGAAATGGCAAAACCCAGACAGTAAGACTGCCTTTTTTATAAAGGTTCCCTGTTCCGACGCTGGGCTGGCCAAAAAATTCAGAAATCTGGATCGAGACCACCCCCTCTGGAATCATGCACAGTACTGGGTATGAAACTTCCGACCAGGCAGAGAACAGCGATAGGGCAGGAGTTTTCTCATAACCAAAAAGTGAAATACGTATTTCCTCTTTCCTTGGTGTATAGGATAGGCCCAGACTTTCCCAGAAATCACTCTGTGCCCGAGAATCAGTTAAAAAGGACGTGCGTCGCGCAGCCAAGTCTTTTTCGACTATTAAACCACCCGTGTTCTGGGAAAACCCCGGAAAAAAGAAGTACTTGGTCAGCGGTAATTTAGGGTGGGGCGAGGCATGGCCATGATGGCTGGTGACCCATGTTTCTGCGCTCAGGTATTCGAGATTAATCCAGACATGATTGCGGCCAGTTTGGGTCATGGCCGTTACATAGGTTTGTGGCAATTCGCATGCAAACGCTTCCACAACCACGTCTGCGGGCATTACGGTAAGATTGCCTTCTGCCCATAATCTTATCTCCACGCCTCGGGAATATTGACTCGAAGCGAGCAGATCAATCTCCGGACAAATCTTTTTAAAGCTAGATAAATTGTCTGTCCAGAGCCGGACTTTGAAACCATGTTCAGCAACTAGTTGCCGTGCAAGTCGCCAACAAACCCCTATGTCGCCATAATTGTCCACGACAGCACAAAAAATATCCCATGATGTACCAGGATCAGATATCGAGGTTTCTTGCCTTAAGCGCATTGGTTTCGATAAATATGCGTCGTGGTTCGACTTGGTCGCCCATTAAGGTGGTAAAAATTTCATCCGCTGAAATGGCATCTTCGACCTGCACCCTCAGCAATCGCCTTACTTGAGGGTCCATGGTTGTTTCCCATAGCTGGCCCGGGTTCATTTCACCCAATCCCTTGTAGCGCTGTACGCTCATGCCTCGCTTTACTTCTCCCAGCAACCAATCCATGGCTTCCTTGAACTCTCCAATCGGCTGTACTCGCTCCCCGCGCTTGATGCTTGCTCCTTTCTTTAACAAGCCATCCAATACTTGAGCGGTTTTTTTCAACTGCGCATAATCCCCGCTTTGCTGGAAATCCTGGTCCAGGTAAGTTATCTGCAAATTGCCATGAACCATCTTGCTTACTTTCAGGAGGCAACTCTCTGTCGCTTCATCATAATCTGCTGAAACCGTATAGAATTCATTTGCCAGCGCTTTTATTAGTTGCTCGGCACTTTCATTTGCGCTCGCGAGGTTGCTTAGATCGAGAGTTGGATTTTTGAGCAGGGCATATAGCACCGGTTCCGCGAAGATGCTGCTCAGGCGGGAGATAATTGCTTCGGCCAGTAGAAACTCCTTCGCGACTTCTTCCAAGCTTTCTTTGCTTAATGCTGGGGTATCCGTTGCGGTTACTAATTCCGCATCGCTTAGTGCCATTTTAAGCATGTATTGTTTGAGTTCGTGATCGTCCTTCAGGTATTGCTCCTGTTTGCCATGCTTAACCTTGTACAACGGAGGCTGCGCAATGTATATATGACCACGCTCCACCAATTCCGGCATTTGGCGGTAAAAAAAGGTGAGTAGCAGTGTGCGAATGTGGGAGCCATCTACGTCCGCATCGGTCATAATGATGATACGGTGATAACGCAGTTTATCCGGCGAATATTCATCCTTCCCGATACCGGTTCCTAGTGCAACTATCAGCGTTGCTATTTCCTGGGAAGAGACCAGTCGATCAAATCGTGCCCGCTCGACGTTGAGAATTTTCCCCTTGAGCGGAAGAATCGCCTGGAACTTCCTATCCCTTCCTTGCTTTGCCGAGCCGCCGGCAGAATCACCCTCAACCAAGTAAATCTCGGACATTGCCGGATTTTTTTCCTGGCAATCGGCCAGCTTTCCAGGTAACCCCATTCCGTCCAGCACGCCTTTTCGTCGGGTCATTTCTCGTGCCTTGCGTGCAGCATCCCTGGCACGTGCCGCATCGATTATTTTACCGCTGATAATCTTTGCATCGACTGGATTCTCAAGCAGATATTCGGTGAGTTTGCCCGCCACTATTTCTTGAACTAGCGGTTGTACTTCGGAGGAAACCAGCTTGTCTTTCGTTTGTGAAGAAAACTTCGGCTCAGGAACTTTCACCGAAAGAACGCAAGCCAGACCTTCGCGCATATCGTCGCCTGCCGTCTCCACCTTCGCCTTTTTTGCCAGTTCGTTTTGTTCAATATAACTATTGAGGGTACGTGTCATCGCGTTGCGTAAACCCGTAAGATGGGTGCCCCCGTCGCGCTGCGGTATGTTGTTGGTGAAGCACTGAACTGTTTCTTGGTAGGAATCGTTCCATTGCATGGCAACTTCAACAGTAATGCCTTCTTTCTCTCCGTGCGAAAAGAATACCTTGGGGTGCAGAACAGTTTTACTGCGGTTCATGTATTCCACAAAACCCTTGACGCCGCCACTAAAAGCAAAATTTTCACTTTTCGCCGTGCGCTGATCAATTAAATCGATTAGTACCCCATTGTTAAGAAAGGACAATTCTCGCAATCTTTTAGCTATGATTTCGTAATGGTATTCAACATTCCCGAAGATCTCTTCGTCGGCGAGGAAATGTACCTCTGTCCCCTTTTTTTCTGTTTGCCCAGCCACAATCAGTGGCGAAACAGGAACCCCATGGTTAAATTCCATGAAATATTTATTACCATCCCGTCGAATGGTTAACTTTAGCCATTTTGAAAGGGCATTAACACAAGACACCCCTACACCATGCAAGCCCCCGGAAACTTTATATGAATTGCTGTCAAATTTTCCTCCCGCATGCAATTCTGTCATGACAATTTCTGCTGCTGAGCGCTTGAATTCGTCGTCTTCTTTTATACCGGTCGGAATTCCACGGCCGTTGTCATACACACTGATAGAGTTGTCGGTATGTATAACAACTTTAATTTCGTCGCAATAACCAGCAAGCGCTTCGTCGATCGCATTATCCAGAACTTCAAAAACCATATGGTGCAATCCAGAGCCATCGCTCGTGTCCCCTATGTACATGCCTGGACGCTTTCTTACAGCATCCAAGCCTTTGAGAATTTTTATGTTATCAGATGTATATTCAGACATTGTTTGTAGGTTCCACGTGAAACAGTTGGTTTATATGCGCATGGGCATAACAACATATTTGAAATATTCGTTGCCAGGAACGGTGAATAATCCACTGCTGTTTGCATCGCCGAAAGAAATAACAATAGAATCGTTGCTAACGTTCATGAGTACGTCTAGCAAATAGTTGACATTAAAACCTATATCCAGAGGATCCCCGGCATAGTTGACCTCAATATCTTCCTGCGCTTCTTCCTGTTCGTTATTGTTGCAAATAATGCGCATGTTGTTTTGGGTCAAGACAAGACGTACACCACGGAATTTTTCATTGGAAAGTATCGCGGCCCGTTGAAGGGCTTGCAGCAAACTCATACGGTCTAGTTGCATTTGGTTCTGATAATTGGTAGGAACCACCCGGTTGTAATCAGGAAATTTTCCTTCGACAATTTTTGAAACCAATACAATGTTTGAAAAAGAAAATCTCGTATGATTTTGACCGATTTCCAGGCATATTTCATCTTCGCTATCGCCTAGCAGTTTGATTAATTCGATCACTGTCTTACGTGGCAGTATTACTTCCTGAGTCGAATTATTTGTGGATTGGATTTCCTCTTCTAGCGGATGGCTTACCATGCTTAACCGATGACCGTCCGTCGCGACAACTCTAAGCAGTGCCGGCTCAATAACCAACAACAATCCATTTAGGTAATAGCGAATATCCTGCTGTGCCATCGCATATTGAACCTGGTTCAATAGATTTTTTAGGGTCTTTTGGCCCATTTTTACGACTGAACGATTTTCCGCAGACGAAACAATTGTTGGGAAATCCGCTGCTGGAAGTGTTTGCAGATTGAAACGACTTTTCCCTACTTTGATCTGTAATCGAGTTTCTTCTGTTTTTAAAGATATTTGGGCGCTTTCAGGAAATGCTTTGCAAATATCCTGCAATTTCTTAGCGGCGACTGTTACGGAAAAATCCGGGAATTCCTCTGAACAGCTAGAAGTTGCAGTTATTTGAATTTCTAAATCTGTAGCCAATACGGAAAGTGTATTCCCATTCTTTTCAAGAAGCACATTTGTAAGAATTGGTAATGTATGTCTTCTTTCAACAATGCCAATAACGCTTTGCAAAGGTTTCAGAAGAGCATCCCTGTTTGTTTGTATTAATAACATATATATATTCCTAAGAATAATAGTAAGCTAGGCCATTTCTAGGGATAGAATCTAATTCTCTTTATTAAACAATTTGTTGAAACATAGAAAAGCTTGTGGATATAGTCAGTTTTAGCTTGTGTACTAAAAGGGGATCAAATTTTTCCCTGCAGGATAAAATCGATTTGTCCACATTAAACCCCCACTTATTAATTGCGTAGCATTTGTAGCAATATTTCAAAATCCCGACTAATCGTTATATCGGAGTTTTTTAATTCGGCAATCTTGCGACAAGCATGAATTACAGTTGTATGATCGCGGCCTCCGAATGATTCACCTAGTTCGGGATAGCTGAGTTGAGTTAATTCCTTTGCAAGAGCCATAGCGACTTGTCTCGGACGAGCGACGTTCCTCGTGCGTTTTTGTGAGAACATCTCCGCGACTTTTATTTTGTAGTAATCAGCGACGGTCTTTTGTATATTATCCAGAGAAACCTGTCGATTTTGGACTGCGAGTAAATCCTTCAGGGCTTCTTTTGCTAATTCTAAGCTGATAGGGCGGCCAGTGAAACGAGAATAAGCTAAAACCCGTTTCAGGGCACCCTCGAGTTCGCGCACATTGGAACGAATTTGTTTTGCGATGAAAAAAGCGACTTCTTCTTGCAATTTTACTTCTTCCGCAAGTGCCTTTTTCAACAGTATTGCGACGCGCATTTCCAATTCTGGTGGTTCGACTGCGACAGTTAGCCCCCATCCGAACCTGGAGATTAGGCGATCCTCCATCCCGGAAATTTCTCTTGGATAAGAGTCGCAGGTAATGATTACTTGTTTGTGGGCTTCTATAAGCGCATTGAATGCGTAGAAAAACTCTTCTTGCGTCCGGTTCTTGCCAGCGAAAAACTGTATATCGTCTATCAGCAGTAAATCCAAAGAGTGATAGTAGCGCTTAAAATCGTCAAAAGCTTTATGTTGGTAAGCACGAACTACGTCTGAAACATAGCGTTCAGCATGTAGATAGCTAATTTTGGCGTTGCTATTTTGTTCTTGGACAAGATTTCCAATAGCTTGAATAAGATGGGTTTTTCCAAGACCAACACCACCGTAGACAAACAATGGGTTATATGCGGTTCCAGGATTTTCTGCCACTTGTATGGCAGCAGCCCGGGCAAGTTGATTTGCCTTACCCGTAACGAAATTAGAAAAAGTGAACAAAGGGTTGAGTCGAGATTGATCAGATTTTGAATTCTGTCTGGCTGGCGCTTGTTGTATTTTGGTAGCCGGCGTGTTTGCGGTATTTTCGGGTTGGCTGTCCGGGAGCGCTAGAACAAGGGACAAGGGTTGTGAAAAACGAGCTTCCGTCATTTCCTCTATTTGTGCCAGGAATTTCTCCTTGACCCATTGCAGGATGAATCGATTCGGAGCAATTAAACGGGGCGTGCCATCTGAATAATCGAACTTAAGGGGCTTGATCCATGTGTTAAATTGTTGCGAGGGCAATTCATCTTTAAATTTGCTTAAACAATCAAGCCAAAAACTTTCCATTGGGGAATCCAAAAAGCTTTCCAGAAATTATACGTTGGAGATGTTTCGATTAAGCTTAAGGGGCGTGTAGAGTACCCAACAGCAGTCGGTTATTTTAGACCCTTTAATGAAACTTATCCACAGGAAGGAAAGAGAAAATATAATTGACAAAAGCAACTAATAAAGAGTTTAATTACACGTTTTGCTTAACAAGATTCTGAGGTCAGAGAATGAAACGTACCTATCAACCTTCCGTTGTCCGCCGCAAGCGCACTCACGGTTTTCGTGCGCGCATGAAAACCGTAGGCGGCCGTGCAGTGATCAATGCCCGTCGAGCTAAGGGCCGGGCAAAGCTCAGCGTCTAGTCGTCCCCGCAGGAGTGCCAGCCATACATGCTTTCCAGAAAAGCAAACGGCTAAGGAGAACGGATGAAATTTCATCCGTTTTTTCTTTTAAGTGCCAGGCATATGGTGAATATTTGCGTATATTGGTTAAACCGAACAGGCTGATTCACCCACGTTTTACGGCGATTGTCAGGAAAAAAACGGTGGTTCTCGCGGTAAACAGAAATTACATTAAGCGCAGTTTGCGAGAAATTTTCCGGGTGCACCAAAGTCTTTTCGATAGGCTTGATGTGGTGGTGTTGGCACATAGAGGGTTTAATAAAATAGCCTTTAAACGGGTAGAGCAGGAATTTTTGCTTCTTGTGCGTGAACTAAACACTCGGCGGGTCGGATAAAATGGCTCGATTTTTAATCGGAATAATTCGGTTTTATCAATACCTGATCAGCCCTATGCTCAAGCCAAGCTGTCGTTTTAGCCCGACTTGCTCGGAATACTCATGCCAAGCCTTTGCTAAATTTGGTGTGATGAAAGGCGGATGGCTTGGTATAAAAAGGGTTTGTCGCTGCCACCCCGGAAGTCAGGGCGGCTATGACCCGATACCCTAATAAAATTGAGGTTTTATGGACAGTAAGCGCCTGATTCTCTTCATCGTATTTTCTTTTTCTGTTCTGATGCTATGGGATGCCTGGCAGAAGCAACAGCATCCTGTTCCGGTCGCCCGCCTTACACAAGAAAAAACCGAACAAGCACAAACACCCAAACCGAGTGTTCAACTGACAGACGTACAGCCCAAGGATGCGGGCGGACCGCTTCAAACGGGTGAAAAAATCAGGGTTCAAACCGATTTTCTTATTGCAGAAATCGATACGCTGGGAGGGGACCTGCGAAGAATTGAACTCCTGAAGCACCATGACACCGAGGATAAAAGCAAAAACTACGTTCTCCTGCAGGATCATCCGGCGCACATCTATATCGCGCAATCTGGCCTGATCGGAAACGATTTACCAACCCATAAAACACTTTTTTCGGCGGATCAAAAGCAATATAAATTGGCCGAAGGGGCTTCCGACCTGCGGGTTGCCCTGAGCTGGATCGGTGCGAGCGGGGTCAAGGTAGACAAGATTTTTACCTTCCACAAGAGCAGCTACGTGGTGGACGTAAGCTATGAGATTAACAATGGCAGCGTTAACCATCTGGAGCCACACGCCTATTACCAACTGGTCAGAAATAGTCAGCCCCCGCTTGGAGACCCCAAGTTCATCTCTACCTATACCGGTCCCGCGGTATATACCGACAAGGAAAAATTCCACAAGATCACCTTCTCAGATATCGCGAAGGACAAGGCAAGCTATCCGAAGCAAAGTAACGATGGTTGGGTAGCCATGGTTCAGTTGTATTTCCTCAGCGCCTGGCTACCCGCGAACAATCAGCCGCGCGAATATTACGCTAAAAAGTTGGGGGAAGACCTTTATGATGTGGGCTTGATCCTGCCGGTGGGAGCGATTGAGCCGGGTGGCGTGAAAAAAATATCCGTTCCTTTCTATGCCGGTCCGCAGGAGCAGAGCCATCTTAGCAAGGTCGCCCCTGGGCTTGATCTTGTTGTTGATTATGGCGTATTGACGGTGATTTCGGCCCCGCTGTTCTGGGTCCTGGCCCTGATACACAAGGCCGTTCAAAACTGGGGGGTGGCCATCATCCTGCTTACCTTTCTGATTAAGCTGGCATTCTTCCCCCTGTCCGCAAAAAGTTACCGCTCAATGGCGCAAATGCGCGTGCTCGGGCCAAAATTGCAAAAGCTCAAGGAGCAATTCGGGGATGACCGCCAGCGCTTGCACCAGGCCATGATGGAGCTCTACAAGACAGAGAAGGTCAATCCGCTGGGCGGTTGCCTTCCAATCGTAGTGCAAATCCCGGTGTTTATTGCACTCTACTGGGCGTTGCTGAACAGCGTCGAAATGCGTCAGGCGCCCTTCATGCTGTGGATAAATGATCTGTCTGCGCCAGATCCCTTTTATATCCTGCCGATCGTGATGGGTATTACCATGCTCATTCAGACGAAGCTCAATCCCACGCCGCCTGATCCAATCCAGGCCAAGGTTATGATGATTATGCCGATCGCCTTCAGTGTTTTCTTCTTCTTCTTCCCTGCGGGTTTGGTGCTGTACTGGGTGGTAAACAACGTACTATCCATTTCCCAACAATGGTATATCACCCGCAGCGTAGAGCAGGCCAGGGCCGCGAAAGGGCATGCCAAAACCTGACGCCATTGCCGCCATCGCGACCGCCTCCGGGCGCGGGGGCATTGGCGTGGTCCGGGTTTCAGGCGAGGGCTTGTTCGACCTTACACGAGCGGTACTCGGAAAAGAACCTGCTCCTCGTGTTGCTACTTTAAGTAACTTCCTTGCTTCCGATGGCAGCGTGATTGACCAGGGGCTGGCGCTGTATTTTCCTGCGCCCCATTCCTATACGGGGGAAGACGTCCTGGAGCTGCAAGGGCATGGCGGCGATGCCGTATTGCGCTTATTGCTTTGCCGTTGTCTAGAGTTGGGCGCTCGTCCGGCTGAGCCGGGAGAATTCACTCGCCGCGCTTTTCTCAATGACAAGATGGACTTGGCCCAGGCCGAAAGCGTTGTGGACCTGATTGACGCGGCAACTGCGGAAGCCGCAAAAACCGCGATGCGCTCCTTGCGCGGCGAATTTTCCCATGCCATCCACCAATTGGTGGATGCACTGGTCAATCTTCGCATGCTGGTAGAGGCGACTCTTGATTTCCCAGAGGAGGAAATCGACTTTCTCGCTGAATCAGACGCAATGGGCCAGCTCACGGCCATAAAAACCCGGCTTGAAGAGATCCTTCGTCGTGCGAAACAGGGCAGCTTGCTGCGCGAAGGCATGCACATCGTATTGATCGGCCAGCCCAACGTTGGTAAATCCAGCCTTCTCAACCAGTTGGCCGGGGAAGAGGTTGCAATCGTTACCCCTGTGGCGGGAACCACTCGTGATGCGATCCACCAGCATATTGAGATCGACGGGGTGGCGCTTCACTTTATTGACACTGCCGGGCTGCGCGAGACAGAGGATGAGGTCGAAAAAATAGGCATCGCGCGGACCTGGTATGCGGTTGAGCATGCCAATGTGGCGCTGCTTCTGATCGATGCTGCGAAGGGTGTGGCGCCGGCAGATCTGGAGATTATCTCCAAGCTGCCGACTAGTTTGCCCTTGGTGCGGGTATTCAACAAGATTGACCTGATCGGGCACGCCCCTACGGCGATCAGCTCCGGTGGTGTAACCGATATCCATCTTTCTGCCAAAACGGGTGCCGGCATGGATCTGCTCCACTGGCATCTGTTGCAAATCGTAGGCTGGCAACATAACGGGGAGGGACTGTTCATGGCGCGTGAGCGGCATTTGAGCGCTTTGCGAGAAGCTAGGGAACGCCTCGCTCTGGCCGGGGCGTGCGACAGCCAAATCGAGCTCTACGCTGAAGAGCTCAAGCTGGCACAGAATGCTCTTTCGAGTATCACCGGCGAGTTTGGCGCAGACGATCTGCTTGGCGAGATTTTCTCCCGTTTTTGCATCGGCAAGTAGCCCGTAAACCTTCTCCTTTTTGTTTCACGTGAAACAGAAGTGATTTTGGGTTATGATTTGCCCTCGTTTTCTGTCCCCGGTTAGCCCATGCTTTACCCAACCAAGTTCGACGTCATTGTAATCGGTGGCGGCCACGCCGGCACTGAGGCCGCGCTAGCCAGCGCCCGTATGGGAGTCACAACCCTGCTGCTGACGCACAACATCGAAACGCTCGGCCAGATGTCGTGCAACCCTTCCATTGGGGGCATAGGCAAGGGGCACTTGGTGAAAGAGGTGGATGCCCTGGGTGGCGCAATGGCTGCCGCGACGGACGAAGCGGGAATCCAGTTCCGCATCTTGAATTCGAGCAAGGGTCCGGCCGTACGGGCGACGCGTGCACAGGCAGACCGTGTTCTTTATAAGCAGGCGATTCGCGGCCGGCTGGAGAATCAACCCAATTTGTGGCTATTCCAGCAAGCCGTGGATGACCTGATTCTGGAAAATGATCGTGTTGCCGGGGTAAAAACGCAATTGGGTTTGAATTTCCGGGCCAAGACCGTGGTGCTGACTGCGGGTACGTTTCTGGCGGGCCTGGTCCATGTAGGGCAGTCAAGCTACCGGGCCGGGCGAGCAGGAGACCCGCCCTCGATTACCTTGGCCCACCGTTTGCGTGAGCTCAAGCTGCCGGTGTTGCGATTCAAGACGGGCACGCCGCCGCGAATAGATGGCCGCAGCCTGGATTATTCGGTGATGGTGGAGCAGCCCGGGGATGATCCCGTGCCGGTGTTTTCCTTTCTCGGGGATCCCGCCCAGCACCCTTGTCAGCTGCCATGCTGGATTACCCAGACCAACCAGCGTACCCATGAAATAATCCGGGGCGGGCTGGACAGGTCGCCGCTTTATACGGGGGTTATTGAGGGCGTGGGCCCACGCTATTGCCCGTCTATTGAAGACAAGATCATGCGCTTTTCCGGCAAGGATTCGCACCAGATTTTCGTTGAGCCCGAAGGACTGAGTACCCACGAAATTTACCCCAATGGTATTTCCACCAGCCTGCCGTTCGATGTGCAGGTGGAGTTGGTACGGTCTATACGAGGGTTCGAGAATGCACACATCACGCGCCCGGGCTATGCAATTGAGTACGATTATTTCGACCCTTTGGGCCTGAAAAGCTCCCTGGAAACCAAGATGATCCACGGCTTGTTCTTCGCCGGACAGATCAACGGCACCACCGGCTATGAGGAGGCGGCAGCACAGGGGCTTTTGGCGGGCATCAACGCGGGGCTGATGGCGCAGGAAAAGAGCGCCTGGCATCCGGGCCGGGATCAGGCATACATGGGCGTAATGGTGGATGACCTGATTACTCGTGGAGTCGTAGAGCCTTACCGCATGTTTACCAGTCGTGCCGAATACCGTCTGATGCTGCGCGAGGATAACGCCGACCTGCGGCTGACGGAAGCCGGGCGAAGCTTGGGTGTGGTGGATGATGCGCGCTGGCGGCATTTCGAGGAAAAACGCGAGGCTATTGCTCGCGAACAGGAGCGCCTGAAAAGCACTTGGGTGAGCCCCAAGCTGTTGCCCCAGGAGGACGCGGTAAGGGTTCTTGGAAAGGGGATCGAACGTGAGTATTCACTATTGGATTTGCTGCGTCGGCCGGACATCAGCTATGCGGATTTGATGACCTTGCCAGGCGCTGGTGTAAGCGTCAAGGATGAGCGTGTCGCGGAGCAGGTAGAGATCCAAGCCAAGTACCAGGGCTACATAAGCCGCCAACTCGAGGAAATTGCCCGCCATCAGCATTACGAAGCCTTGATTTTGCCTCTTGAATTGGATTACCGAGTGGTTTCGGGCTTGTCCATTGAAGTGCAGCAGAAGCTGAATCATCACAAACCTGAAACACTTGGGCAGGCCGCTCGAATTTCCGGCGTCACTCCGGCAGCAATATCAGTATTGCTGGTTCACTTGAAGCGGGGTTTCAGCATAAATAACGCTAAGAAAAGCGCATGATTCTTGAACAAACATTGTCTTCCGGTCTGGAGCAGTTGGGCATAGCTCTGGACGTAATGACACAACAGCGTTTGCTCGATTATGTGGCGCTGCTGCAGAAATGGAACAAGGTCTACAATTTGACGGCGGTACGCGATCCGGAAAAAATGCTGACCCAGCATCTGCTCGACAGCTTGGCAGTATTGCCCCATATTTTCGGAAAGCGGGTTGTTGATGTTGGCAGCGGACCGGGTTTGCCCGGAATTCCTTTGGCACTGGCAAATCCATCGCTAGACGTTACGCTGCTAGACAGCAACCATAAAAAAACCACTTTTCTTCGTCAGGCCTGCCTCGAACTGGGGCTAGAAAACATAACCGTTGTCTGCGAGCGGGTAGAGGCATGGCGGCCGGCGGAGTGCTTCGACACCGTGGTTTCCAGGGCTTTTTCCGATTTGGCGGAGTTTGCCGGTTTGGCATTGCACTTGTGCCGTGAAAATGGGGTGATGCTGGCCATGAAGGGAATATATCCCCATGAAGAGCTGACCCGGTTGCCGGAAGGGGTTGCGCTGCAACATGTGGTGCAACTCCGGGTCCCGGGTTTGGGGGCCGAGCGGCATTTGGTGGTTCTGCGACCGGCATCATTGAAAACGAAGGCTTAGGGGAACCCGATGGCGAAAATACTTGCAATTACCAACCAGAAGGGTGGCGTGGGGAAAACCACCACCAGCGTGAATCTTGCCGCAAGCCTTGCGGCAACCAAGCGCCGGGTTCTGCTGGTCGATCTGGACCCGCAAGGCAATGCCACAATGGGCAGCGGCGTCGACAAGATGGCTCTGGAGCGGACGGTTTACCATATTCTGCTTGAGGAAAAAAATATAGAGGAAGTGCTAATTGCGGAAACACAGGGGAAATATAGCCTGATTCCAGCCAACCGCGAACTGGCGGGGGCGGAGGTGGAGCTGGTGCAGGAAATGGCGCGTGAATGGCGCTTAAAGAAAGCGCTGAGCAAAATCGAGAAAGAATACGATTATATTCTGATCGATTGCCCGCCGGCCCTGAATCTTCTTACGGTCAACGCGCTGTGCGCAGCCCATGCGGTCATGATCCCGATGCAGTGCGAATATTACGCCTTAGAGGGGCTGAGTGATTTGGTGCAAACCATCAAGCGGGTTCGGGCAAATCTTAACCCACAGTTGGAAATAGAGGGTTTGTTGCGTACCATGTTCGACCCGCGGAATACGTTGGCGCAGCAGGTATCGGAACAACTAAAGCGCCATTTTGGCGACAAGGTTTATCGCACGGTAATCCCGCGTAACGTGAGGTTGGCGGAGGCGCCAAGTTACGGCACACCAGTTCTGTACCATGACAAGGCATCAAAGGGGGCGCAGGCCTATTTGGCTCTGGCCAGTGAAATGGTAAGAAAGTGAGTAAGGGATGGTAAAAATGAAGGGATTGGGGCGAGGGCTGGATGCGTTGCTGGCGGGTGATAGTGCAGAAAGCAAGAAGGACGCCCTGCAGACTCTGAGCATAGATCGGCTCCAGCCGGGGAAGTACCAGCCGCGCACTCAGATGGACAAGGCGTCACTGGTAGAGCTGGCCGAATCAATCAAATCTCAGGGCATCATTCAGCCAATTCTCGCGCGAGCATTACCCCACGGCGATTATGAGATAATTGCCGGCGAACGCCGTTGGCGTGCGGCTCGCCTGGCAGGGTTGAGCGAAGTGCCGGTGCTGGTGCGCGAAGTGCCGGACGAAGCGGCGCTGGCGATGTCGCTGATTGAGAATATTCAGCGTGAAAATCTCAATCCCCTGGAGGAGGCGGCGGGCATCCAGCGGCTGATTAGCGAATTCAGCATGAC
>Ga0315268_10002266_pt1 | contig 21885 bp, 20 predicted proteins | sample C1_top_MG_FD_204535 | JGI IMG/M metagenome (GOLD analysis project Ga0315268, IMG submission 204535) | Sediment microbial communities from Yellowstone Lake, YNP, Wyoming, USA - C1_top | ecosystem: Environmental > Aquatic > Freshwater > Lake > Sediment | place: USA: Wyoming | collected 2017-08-01 | reverse complement strand
CCGCTATAATTTTTTTGAAAAACTGCGAAAAAAATGCGGCGCTGATGTTATCGCCGTCGGCCACAACCTCAACGACCAAGCCGAAACAGTTCTTATGCGAATTTTGCGGGGAACGGGATTGCGCGGACTCGGTGCCATTAGATTTAGGAACAACTATGTTATCCGTCCGCTCCTCAATATTCCCCAAAAAGAGATTTTGAGCTATTTGCGTAAAAATAGAGTGCCCTTCCGAATTGACAAAACTAACTTGAGATCCGATTTCACGCGAAACAAAATCAGAAACAAGCTTTTGCCATACCTTGGAAAAGAGTTCAACCTGAATATCCAAGAAACTCTGTATAAATTGTCTCAATCCGTCGCTGATGATTATGATTTTATTTCCTATATTGCGCGCCAGTGGATCAAAAAAAACAAAAAAATTGCCCTAAAAAAATTTCTCAAGCTTCATCCATCACTCCAAAAAGAAATCCTGCGCCAAAAAATAGAGGAAATTGTGCCGGCATTAAAAGAAATCGAATCAGTGCATATAAATGAAATATTAAAAATCATAAAAAGCACTAAGAATAAGCGGCAGAAAATCAACTTGAAAGGCTTGAAAATTGAGAGAAAAGGTGATAAATTGAATATAGCGAGAAACTAGAATCGAAAAACTAAAAGCAACATCTAAAATACGAAAGTTTTTAGTTTTCAGTTATAGTTTTTATATTTTAGTTTTTAGTTTTTAGATTATCATAACTCATGCGGAATTTTATAAAAAACCTAATAATCATCCTACTGGTGTTTTTCGTCATCTCCGGCATTGTGATGGTCTATAACGCCCCCGTTCAAAAGGTGCAAAGTATTACCCTGAACGAGCTGGCTAACCAGATCAATGACCAAAAAGTGAAAGACATCCAGGTTGAAGGCGAAAAGCTGAACGTAACTCTAGACGATAACACCAAGGAAAGTTCCCGGAAAGAAGCGGAGTCTTCTCTTTCCGAATCGCTTAAAAACTATGGAGTCGATCCGGAAAAACTCCGCTCGGTCAGCGTTGAAATCAAAGATACAACCACCGCCGCTTTCTGGGTGAATACGATTATTCCCTTTCTTCTTCCGTTTATCATAATCGGCGTTTTCCTGTGGTTTATGATGCGCTCGGCCCAAAGGGGAAACACCCAAGCTCTTTCTTTCGGGCTTTCCCGCGCCCGGCTTATTCAGCCCCAAAAAAACCAGAAGAAAAAAATTACTTTTGCTGACGTGGCCGGCGCAGAGGAAGCCAAGGAAGAGCTCAAGGAAATCGTTGAATTTTTGAAGCACCCGAAAAAATTTTTGGATCTCGGCGCCAGAATTCCCAAGGGCGTCCTCCTTCTCGGACCTCCCGGAACAGGAAAAACATTGATTGCCAAAGCGGTGGCTGGCGAAGCCAATGTTCCTTTCTTCAGCATCTCCGGATCGGAATTCGTGGAAATGTTTGTTGGGGTGGGAGCCAGCCGCGTCCGCGATCTTTTCAAACAAGCCAAAAAGAACGCGCCGGCCATTGTCTTCATTGATGAAATCGACGCGGTCGGACGCCATCGGGGCGCGGGACTCGGCGGAGGACACGACGAGCGCGAACAGACCTTGAATCAGATTCTCGTCGAGATGGACGGCTTTGAAACGGATACAAATGTGATTGTCGTTGCCGCCACCAATCGTCCCGATGTTCTTGATCCGGCCCTTCTTCGCCCGGGAAGATTTGACCGCCGGGTTGTGCTTGACTTTCCAGACATCCGGGAGCGCGAAGAAATTCTTAAGATTCATACCAAAAACAAACCTCTGGCCAAAAATGTCGACCTCAAAAGAATCGCCTCGCGAACACCCGGTTTTTCCGGAGCGGACATTTCCAACCTTGTGAACGAAGCGGCGATTCTTTCCGCCCGCCGGGGAAAGAAAATTATCGACACGGACGAACTGGCTGTTTCAATTGAAAAAGTAATCCTGGGGCCGGAAAGAAAAAGCAAGATTCTCTCTGTTGGGGAAAAAGAAATCACTGCCTATCACGAAGCCGGGCATGCTCTTGTTGCCTCAAGTCTTCCCAATGCCGACCCGGTCCAAAAAGTCTCCATCATTTCCCGCGGCCAAGCCGCCGGCTATACCTTGAGCGTCCCTCAAGAAGACAAGCGCCTCTACAGCCGCGCCTATTTTGTTGACGCGTTAGCCGTTCTTTTGGGGGGATACGCGAGCGAAAAAATAACTTTCGGCGATGTAACCACCGGTGCCTCGAACGATCTCGAAAAAGCCACCGATATTGCCCGAAGGCTTGTCACCCGCTTTGGAATGAGCAAACTCGGGCCGCGCACCTTCGGCCGCAAGGAGGAGCTTGTTTTTCTTGGAAAAGAAATCAGCGAAGAAAAAAATTATTCCGAATCAACCGCCAATAAAATCGACCAGGAAGTTTCCCAGTTTATTCAAAATGCCTATCAAACCGCGGAAAAAATAATTTCCGAAAAGAAAGAAATTCTCGAGCGAATCGCCAAGACTCTTCTTGAAAAAGAAACTATTGAAATTGATGAGTTCAACCTGCTTATTGGAAAAGTGGCGGAGAAAACTAAGTCAAAAGAAACTACAGATGGCAAACCAAAAAAATAACCCTCCACAAAAAGAAAACGAGAGAGGAATAGACTTCTTTGGAATCTTGAAGCAGGCCGCTCAAATCGTCTGGCAAAACAAATATCTGCTTTGGTTTGGCGTTTTGATGGCTTTGGGTTCTCCCGGAAGTTTCAATGTCGGAAACAGCGAGAATTGGAGCGACAAAGGAGAAACCGCCAAAAATTTTATTGAAAGCCACTGGCAGATAGTTCTGGCTGTCTCGCTTGTTCTTTTTGCGATTGGCATTGCGCTTTTCCTCATTTCCCTTGTTGGGAAGGCGGGGCTTGTGAAATCAGTGAGTCTCCTTACCCAAAACAAAAAAGCCAATTTCCGCGAAGGTTGGCAAATGGGAAAAAATTATTTGTGGAAGTTATTCAAGCTGTTTTTACTTTTCTTTGCCGCAACTCTGGTTGTTATCATCATTTTGGCCGTGCCCGTCATTTATCTTGCCGTAAAGGGATCTTGGGTCAGCGCTCTCATTGTCGGGCTTCTGGCTGTTGCCATTTTCATTCCCCTCATTTTCATTCTGGCGCTCACAAATATCTTCGCTGAATTCTACATCATCCTTTCCGATCTCAGGGTCTGGAGCGCGGTGGAAGCAGGATATAATCTGCTTCTCAAAAATGTTCTCAACTCGATTGTCTTTGGTCTGCTTCTTTTGGTTGTAAATATAATTGCCGGAATAGTGCTTCTTCCCGTCGCGGGAATTGCTCTTCTTATTCTTGTTCCAACGGGCCTGCTGTTTTATTATCTCAACAAAATTGTCTTTGGAATTTTTCTGGCGGTTGCCGTTTTGCTGTTTTTGGTCGCCGTGCTTTCCATCTCTTCAATTTTCCTCACCTACAAAACCGCCGCCTGGACGCTTTTCTTTCAGGAAATCGCGCGGGTGAAAACCGAAGAAGCCGAAAAAGTTGCCGAAGAGGAAACTAAAAAAGAAATCGCCGCCGCGCCGGAAAAAGCATAGAAAAATTCACGAATCTCCCAATAGAAAAGGCTCCTCAAAAGGGAGCCTTGTTTTTTGGGTGTTGGCATTTTTATGTGCCCATTTCCTGAAGGAAATTATCAATTTCGGATTGTTCAGGAAGACGCATATACGAGTGAGTGAAACGATGTGTTACTTGCCGCCCCAGCCTATTTTGAAGATGAGTATTTTCTTCTGAGGAAGTTCTGAAATTATCCCAGAAGTTTGCATTCTCAAGAGGATACAATTTTTTCATTTCCTCCCCATGTTTCTGTAAGTACTCGCTTCCTAAATCTTGCGGACCACTCCAACAAAGGGAGTCGGGATAATATTCTTGATAGTGGATAAACTCGCCGAGGTCATTAGCGACATAATGGTTTATGTCACCGCTGCGCCTCCGGAAAAAGGAGATTAATCTCTCGCTGGTTATCAGCCTTAAGATTTTCCGGGACCCGATATCAACCCATGGTCCCGCTAAAATGTTGACCTTAACCTCCCGGCCTATCGCCGCTTTTAGCGCTTCCAGGATTTCCGGTCTCGTCCAGGTTGTGTGGCACAACTCGCCCGAAATGATTTTGATCTCGTCCCGGGCATGATTGATGACGTCGACAACCGCCTGAGCCGCAGTAGTTCTGGCGATATTTCGAACTAGCGGTTTTGAACGAAAGCGACGAACAAGAAAGAACGCCGCCACCAAAATTAAAGGAACTGCCACGAAAGCCCAATATTGTTGCATCTCATATCCCTCCTTCTTTTTTTATATCCTAATTTCGTGGGCAATGCAGGAATTGAACTTGCGGCCTTCTGCGCTTGCCCCGCACCAAATCCCTCGTGCGCACAGCAGGGATTGAACCTGCAACCTCTTGCGTGTCGAGCAAGCGCTCTACCATTGAGCTATATGCGCAAATATTTGGCGCGGGGTGAATCGAGCAAACGCTCCCTGCCCCGTAGTTAAATGCAAAGCATTTATACTTCGGGGTAACCAACTGCCTGTCCGCCTCTGGCGGAAGCTATACGCCCGCTGTGGGACCGGTTGGATTCGAACCAACGACCAACTGGTTATGAGCCAGCCGCTCTGCCGCTGAGCTACGGTCCCGTCATTGCTCTTAGATTATTTTACCATAATTCAGCGTAACTAAATATATTATTTGCGTCAACGATTTCATCTGATATACTTAATACTAAATACGAGATACTTGATACCATCTTTATGCCCGAAGAAAAATCAAAAGACTCGCCTCGCTCTCTCGCCTCGTCTTCAACTAGTCGAAGCGGGAGCTCCGGCGGAGCGGGAAAAGAATTAACAAAAAAAGAAGAGGAGACGTTTCACGTCTTTTTTGTTGACAAGATCGTGACGCTCATGACCGGCGCGATGGGACTTGTTGCGGCACTTGCCTGGAACGACGCCATCCGAAAGCTCTTTGAGCGAGTTTTTGGCACACAGGGAAGCGGGGACGTTACGGCGATGTTCATCTACGCCGCCATTGTCACCACCGCTGTGGTTGTCGTCACTTACCGCCTGTCAAGAATCGTAGAGAAGATGAAAAAGAAAGAGAAAAAATAGAGTCGTCAAATATAACCATATGGTATAGGTTGACGACTTTTTGTTTTGGCAAATTTGGAATTACTTTGAAAAAATTTAAGAGATAAAAGGTGTCAAATGTGTCCATATGGACTAAAATGACACCTTTTTTATTTTCTGAAATCAATTTGATTATTTCCTCCTTCTCCCGTGAAACGCTTTGTGCACTTCTCTTAATTGTTTATTCGTCACATGAGTATAAATTTGGGTTGTGGTCACAGATGAATGCCCAAGCATTTCCTGAACGGAGCGAATATCGGCTCCGCCCTGAATTAGATCGGTAGCGAAAGAGTGGCGAAGAGTGTGCGGATGGACGTCTTTCACAATGCCGGCTTTCGTGGCATAAAATTTCACGGTTCTTTGCACCGTGCGGGGTGTGATTCGCAGGTCATCAGACTTATTTTTCCTTTCCAGGTGTTTAATCCCCACCCGGACGAATAAAGCTGGATCAATATCACTTCTTTTTTCCATATATCCTTCAAGGGCTGATTTCGCCCGATCGGATATAAACACGACTCGCACTTTGCTTCCTTTTCCACGCACGCTAAACTCGCCGGTCTTCAAGTTTATTTGATCTTTGTTTAAGTTCACTAATTCAGAAACACGCAAACCCGAGCTAAACAGCAGTTCCAGAATTGCCCGATCGCGAAGCGACTTAAGATCCATGCCGCCAGCCGCCTGAAACATTCTATCGATTTCTTCAATCTCCAAAAAATCAATTTGCCTTGAGCTGGTTTTCCCGAGTTCGACTTTGTCCGCCGACAAAGTCTTGACGTCGCGCCTGGCCAAGTATTTGAGGAAATTCCGAAGAGCAATCATATGATAATTTTGCGTTATCTTCTTGAGTGGTTTTCCCTTTTCATCGCTTATACGATTAAGGCGCAGACGATAATTTCTCACCAGCTCGTCTGTTATGTCGCCCGGAGAGCTGACTTTTGTCCACTTCAAAAACCGCTCAAGGTAGTGATCGTAATTTTCGATCGTTTTTTGGGAGCGGTCTTTCTCGATTTCAAGGTATTCGAGGTATTGGGTTTTGAGTTGGCGCAAATCCATAGCGATAATAATTCCAGCGGCATACCAATTATAGCAAAAAAATTAGTAAAGCCAACTTCTTCTGCTTAAAAAGGCTTATACAAGCCAGAATATCATTCCCACGCATTTTTTCCCTCGCTACAAAACTTGACATAAAATGCCGCTGTGATAACCTATTACCCGTTATAAAAATTAGGGATTGGGCGGAAATCGCATCTGAAAATCAGCAGGTTGCCGAAATGCTCCGAGCCCCTAATCCAAGAGAAAGGTTAAACCGCAATTAGTAACTTTTTCAAAAGCTTCTTCCGGGCAATCTGGAGAAGACTGCGAATAGTGCTAAAGAGAAATGACTCTCGTCCCGAACTGTATCATTCTCGCTACGCGAGTCATGGAGTCCTTCATAGAAACAATTCTCTCCAACTTCAAATAACATCTTTTCTTAAGCGCCGGTTTGCCGCTCGAAAACTTCTTGCCCTCTTCAGAGAATATTCGGCAACCATAGTTGTCGCAGTTTGTGTCATTATCGTGGCACTAATAAATTTTTCCTCGGCCAAAGGAGCCCAGGGTTCTCTTTTTGACACTTTTGGAATGAGTCCCAAGAATGACAGTTCCCTCAAAAATAAAATTGCTCTTCAAAATGAAAGCAAGAATAATCTCGCTATCGCTCCGCTGGCTGAACCAGTGTATTTCGTGTCTCAAGTCGCTCCAGAAGAACAATATGAAGATACAACTTTTCTTTATAGCGCGCCGACTATCCAAAGTCAAGTTTTTTTGGCTTCCTATAGCCCAAATGCTCCCGGAGGCAACGGCAGAGAAGCTAAAATCTATGTCGTAAAGCAGGGCGACACGGCTGGCTCCATCGCCGCTCGACATGGTGTTTCCGCGAATACAATCCTTTGGGCAAATAGTCTCTCCGATACTTCAATCATAAAGCCGGGAGACAAGCTCACCGTTCTCCCTGTCACTGGCATGAAATACAAAGTGCAAAAGAATGACACTCTTGATGCCATTGTCAGCAAATTCAATTCCGACAAGCAAAAAGTTTTGGCCTATAATGAAATTCCAGCAGACGAAAAACTGAAAGTTGGACAGGAAATCATTCTTCCTGACGGGTATATTTCGGCTCCAGCGCCAGCTCCGGCGCCAGCCTACAGGACGGGAGCCTATGGGGTACAATATGCCACCGCCACAAGCGCCTATCGCGTGGACGCAGGGACGGGAGGCGGGCATCGGTTTCCTTATGGTTATTGCACTTGGTACGTTGCCCAGAGGCGATACGTTCCTTGGGGAGGAAACGCTGGCGCCTGGCTTGCCAACGCCCGCGCTTCTGGAAAAGCCACCGGCCAAGCTCCGCGAGCCGGAGCCATTATCGTAACAGGGGAGTCGCGCTGGGGGCATGTTGGGATTGTTGAAAAAGTAAGCGGGAGCACTGTTACTATCTCTGAAATGAATTATGCCGGTTTTGGAAGAAAGTCCACCCGGACGATAAACGTCAACAGCCGGACAGTAAGGGGATTCATATATTAGTCAGTTTCATATAATCCAAAAACAGAGCCTCAATCTATGAATGGCTCTGTTTTTTGTCGCCTGTCAGACAGAAAGACTAAATCTTTTTCAGCTTTCCCAACTTTGCCGAAATTTTTTTGAGGCCGGACTTCATAAAAGCAATGGTGACAAGATCATCCTCTGCGGATATGACAATTCCTTCTCCAAAGGCCGGATGCTTGACTCTCTCGCCGTTTTTGAAATCATCAAAGTCAAGTTTTGGGGAATCTCGCCGCTCACGAGTGGCGAGAGGAAAAAGCTTAGCTTTTGATTTTCCGTATTCAGCTACCAATTCCTCCGGAATATCATCCAAAAATCTCGAAGCGACATTCACTCGCACTGATCCAAAAATGTTTCGGCTCTGTGCCCAAAGGAGATAGACTCTTTTTTTGGCCCGGGTGATTCCGACATAGCATAACCTTCTTTCCTCTTCCAATTCACTCGCATCAAGCATCGCCCGCGAATGGGGAAACAGCCCTTCTTCCATTCCAGCAATAAAAACCGTGTTGAATTCCAGCCCTTTGGCGCTATGAAGAGTCATCAAATGAACAAGCCCGCTTTTTGAATCAATATTGTCAGCCGAGGCCATTAGCGTTACCTCCTCCAAAAACATATTGAGTCCGTCTGTTCCTCTTTCTCGGTTGCATTTTTCCGCCACCGTGAAAAGTTCTCGCACATTTTCGTAGCGAATTTGGCCTGCTTCACCTTCGGAAAGCAACAATTTTTGGTACCCCGTCTCCACAAGCACCGAGTCCATAAGGTCTGCAAGCGGAACGCGCCTCGATTCATCGCGCAGCCGCTCCAAAAGCTCTCCAAATTTTGAAAGAGATTCAGTCTTGGCTGCATTGATTTCCCTTATTTTTCCCGCCACTTTCATGGCTGAAATGAGATCAATATTCCTCTTTCTCGCAAATTTGATAATTCTACCCAGGGTCACTTCTCCAATCCCGCGCGCAGGAGTATTTATGACACGCTCAAGACTCAATTCATCGTTAGGGTTGGAAATTATTCGAAGATAGGCCAGGAAATCCTTGATTTCACGGCGCTCATAAAAACGCAGCCCGCCCACTACCCGATAGGGAACCGCTGTTTCAAGAAAAGCTTCTTCAATCGCCCGCGATTGGGCGTTGGTGCGATAGAGAACAACAAAATCATTAAGGGTCAAGGCTTCCTCCTTGGAAATTCTTTGAATTTCTCGGACAACGAATTCAGCTTCATCCTGTTCATCAGAGGCCTTATATGCAACTATGTCGTGCCCTCCGATATTGTCTGTCCACAATTTCTTATCCTTGCGGTGAACGTTTTTTGAAATCACGCCATAAGCGGCGTCAAGAATTTTCTGGGTCGAGCGATAATTGCACTCAAGCTTCACTACTTTCGCTTCGGGATAGTCCTGTTCGAAATTAAGAATGTTTCGGACATCCGCCCCGCGAAAAGCATAGACCGACTGCCAGTCATCGCCCACAACACAGAGATTGCGATGACGCTGGGCAAGAAGGTTCACGAGAACATATTGAGCGTGGTTTGTGTCTTGATATTCGTCAATCAAAACATAGCGGAAGATATTCTGGTATTTTTCAAGCACATCTGGAAATTTCTGGAAAAGTTCGACTGTTTTTTGGAGCAGGTCGTCAAAATCAAGAGCATTTCCATCGCGAAGATTTTTTTGATAGGCTTCATAGATTCTCGCCACAATTCTTTCAAAATAGCTTTCCCCGCCAATATAATCTTCAACCGACTGGAGTTCACCTTTGGCTTTTGAAATAACAGCCAGTATTGCCCGGGGATGAAATTGCTCCAAGCTGATTTCCTTTTCTTTCATTATCTTCTTCACCAGCGCCAGCTGATCCAATTCATCGTATATAACAAAGTTTTTCTTGTATCCGATTTTGCTGATTTCAAACCGCAGAATGCGAACGCAAATATGGTGAAATGTTCCCATCCAGGGCTGCTGGCCTGCCCCGTGCCTAAAGTTTTGTGGTGCGGGGCGAAAATCTTTTCCAAGAAGCTTTTTCACTCGCTCCTTCATTTCTTCAGCTGCCTTGTTCGTAAAGGTCACCGCCAGGATATTACGCGGAGAGATTTTTTTTTCTTTGACGAGATAGGCAATCCGATGCGCCAGAAGGCGCGTCTTGCCCGATCCGGCTCCGGCGATCACCAAAACCGGCCCTTCCGTCGCAAGAACGGCCTCTCTTTGCGCTTCATTCAAGCCCGCCAGAAGCGCCCCGATACGCTTCGGGGCGGGCTGGCCCTTGATTATCTCCATACCCGGTAGTACAATGATTAACCAGCTTGATTCCCAGAAAATAACCGGCTAAACCCAGCAGTACATTATTGTACTACTGGGATAATATATGTATAATAGTTCAATTGGCGCTAAATGGAAATATTCCTTGTAGAAACCGAGAAATAGTTGTATTATTAAATTGCGCTGAATAACCAATCTAAGGCGACATTATGGTGCTGACCAAGCAAAAAAAGACCAGGGTAATCGCAACGACCAAAATCCACGAAAAAGACACTGGCTCTCCGGAAGTCCAGATTGCGCTGTTTACGGAAAAGATAAAAAGTTTGACGGCCCACCTCAAGAAAAACAAGAAAGACAACCACTCCCGAAGAGGACTCTTGAAAATGGTCTCAAAAAGAAAAAAGCTTTTGAGTTATCTCAAAAACAAGAACCCGAAAAGATTCAAAAAAATCACAACTGCTTTGGAGTTAAAGGAATAAACACTAAACTTTCTTTACGAATTACGAATATACGAATAAATTATATTTTATGTACTCGCAGGAATTTCCATTGATTAGTATATTCGTACGAAACTCGTAGTTCGTAGAGATATTATTATGACAACTGGCAAATTTCCGGAACAAAGAATCGGAGTTCTGGTGGACATCCAGAATATGTATTATTCAGCCAGAGTCCTTTATAAAAAGAAGGTGAATTTTAAAGAGGTGCTCAAGAGCGCTGTATCCGCGAGAAAGCTTATCCGAGCCATTGCCTACGGGATCAAAACCACCGAAGGACTGGAAAAAAATTTCTTCGAGGCTCTTCAAAAATCCGGCTTTGAGGTCCGCACCAAAGATCTCCAAATTTTTCCCGGCGGAGCCAAAAAAGGGGACTGGGACGTGGGCATCACGGTTGATGCCGTGAAACTCGCCGAACATTTGGATGTGATAGTTCTCGTCACCGGCGACGGAGATTATCTCCCGCTTGTCCAGTATCTCCAAAATACGAAAGGATGCCGGGTGGAAGTGATTGCCTTCGCTGAATCGGCCTCTGGAAAACTCACCGAAGCGGCCGATGATTTCATAAATTTGAGCGAAAGCAAGAGAAAGTTCCTTATATAATTCAAAATTAAAAAATCAAAGTGTAAAATGATAGTTTAAAATGTCAAAATTATTTAAGTGCCAGAGTTACTTTATTTTTTAGACATTTTACACTTTACATTGTCATTTTTCATTTTGATTTTTACATTTTTAATTCCAGCTGTGCTAGTAACTAATACCACGTATCCCGTACTAAACCGATTGGTGCTGAATACGTGTGATTCGTCTATTAGCGCTGTGACGGGAAAAATCTTCAAATGGAAAAAGTGAAAAAATTCGAAACTGAAATTGCCGGACGAAAACTAATCGTTGAGTCCGGTCTTTTGGCCGGGCAGGCCAACGCTTCCGTCACCGTCCGCTACGGCGATACGGTGGTTTTGGCAACGGCCGTCATGAGCCCCAAGGCCAAAGAAGGAATGAACTATTTTCCTCTGATGGTTGACTATGAAGAAAAATTTTACGCTTCGGGAAAAATCAAAGGTAGCCGTTTTATCAAAAGAGAGGGAAGGCCAACTGATGAAGCGGTTCTTAACGGACGACTTATCGACCGGACGCTTCGCCCGCTTTTTGACCAGAGAATGCGCAATGAAGTGCAGATTATTGTCACCGTCCTTTCCATTGATCAGGAAAATGACCCGGCGCTCGTCGGAACAATTGCTGCTTCAACGTCTCTTGCCATTTCTGACATCCCTTGGAACGGGCCGATTGGAGCAGTTCACATTGGAGAAAACGAAGGAAAAATCATTATCAATCCCGTAAACGGGGTATTGGAAAAAAGCACCTATGACATTTTCGCCTGCGGCATTATCGGCAAGATAAATATGATTGAAACCTCGGCCAAGGAGGTGGGCGAGGAAGACATTTTCAAAGCTCTCGTTGAGGGACAAAAAGCAATTGACCAAATAGTGGATTTCATAGCCAGGATTCAAAAAGAGATTGGAAAACCAAAAGTCCAAGCTTCGCTTCTTGCTCCTGGAGAAAGTTTCAAGAAAGAAATTCTGGAAAAATTTTCCTCGAAAATTCCTGAAATTATTTATCAAAAAGATTATAGCGCCCAAACAAAAACTCAAAATGAATTTTTTTCTGAAATTGATGACTATGTCAAAAAAAAATATCCCGACGACTGCGACAAGCAAAAAGAACTGGCCACGCTCATCGTTGATTCAGAAATGGAAAAGATCTTCAAAAAGAATATCCTTGAGCGCGATCAACGCCCCGACGGAAGAAAGCTTGACGAGGTGCGAGAAATCTCGTGCCAAGTCGGCGTTCTTCCCCGCACTCACGGCTCGGCTCTTTTCACCCGCGGAGAAACCCAGGCTCTTTCAATCGTCACTCTCGGTTCTCCCGGAATGGAACAAATCATTGACACGATGGAGCTCGACGAAAAAAAGCGCTTTATGCACCATTATAATTTTCCGCCCTTTTCAGTCGGGGAAGTCCGCCCTATGCGCGGACCGGGCCGGCGCGAAATTGGACATGGGGCTCTCGCTGAAAAAGCGCTTGAGCCCGTCATGCCTGACAAGGAAATTTTTCCCTATACAATTCGAGTGGTAAGCGAAATTCTTTCTTCGAATGGATCGTCTTCGATGGCTAGCGTTTGCGGGTCCAACCTTGCCCTTCTTGATGCCGGCGTTCCGACGAAGGCAACCATAGGCGGAATTTCGGTGGGAATTGTCATAGGAGGCGACGGAAAATACAAGTTGCTCTCTGATATTCAAGGGCCGGAAGATCATTTTGGCGGAATGGACTTCAAAATTGCCGGCTCCAAAAGGGGGCTAACATCTATTCAGCTCGATGTCAAAGTTGACGGTCTCACCGCCAAGATGATACGCGACACCTTCTCATTATCGCGAAAAAACCGGATGGCCATTATAGACATAATGAACAAAACCTTGAGCGCTCCGCGGGCCGAACTTTCAAAATACGCGCCGAGAATCATCACTATTCGAATCAGCCCTGAAAAAATCCGCGACGTCATCGGTCCGGGCGGAAAAGTCATCAATCAGATTATTGACAAAACCGGCGTTGAAATTGACATTGAAGACGACGGTTTGGTTTTCATCACGGCTGGCAATCCGGAAGCGGGCAAGAAAGCTCTCGAATGGGTGAAGAACCTGACTCACGAAGTTGTTCCCGGTGAAGTTTTCAAAGGACGCATCACAAGGATTATGGCTTTCGGCGCTTTTGCCGAAATTCTTCCCAATCAAGAAGGTCTTATCCACATTTCAGAAATATCAGAAAAAAGAATCGGAAAAGTTGATGATGTTCTCAAAGTTGGACAGATCGTAACAGTAAAAGTCAAAGAAATTGACAATCTTGGAAGAATAAATCTGACTATGAAGGGTTTGGGAAATAGTGTAAAATGATTATAGTAAATAAAAATAAAATTTATCCGCCCAAGCTTTTGGACCCGTTTCATAAATTTTATGCCAAAAGCACAAATCCAAAAACTTGGGCGGAAGCACAAAAATGTTCAAATTAAAAAAAACTTCGACCGAATCCAATCCAGCTAATGTTGATCCCAGCGCGGCCCTTCCTAATAGTTATGGTCATATCCGCACCCTTAAGGAAGATTTCGAGAATTTTCAGACTGGGAAAAAAGAGAGTGCCGAAGAAGCAGTAACGGCCTCTGCAATCCCTCCGCAACCGCGCCAGGCTGCGCCAGCCAAAAAATCCGAAACGCCCCCTGAACCCGCCCGGATACAATCAGAATTTTCCCGAGTTCCTGCTGAACTCCCTCAAGAAAAGATTTCCATATCTCAAATGAAAAGCGAAAGTGATAAACGCATTGTCTCAAACCCGCTCGGCTCCGAAAACTTTTTTCAAACCCAGTCGCCATTTGACGAGAAAGCCAAGTCTCCGGGACCCGAAGTGAAAACAACCGCCCCAAAATCCAAAAGCAGTCTGATTGCAATTCTTTCTGTTATTCTCCTCTTTGCAATTGCCGGAGGGGGAGTTTACTATTGGTGGTTTTTCATAAAATCGCCAAAAAAAGAGGTCAGCCAGACTGTTCCAAAAACAAATACAGCCGAACAGCCGCCCAATGCTGCCAAAGACGAGAGCCAAACATTGAAACAATGGAATCTTGATCTGGAGGTTGATAAGATTGCCGACAAGCTAGCCATTGAAAGATATGCCAAAAGCCTTAGTACCTCTGCCAATGAAGAACAGGCAGTTGAAATAAAAATTTTATCTAAAGACAATCAGCCGATATCGCCTCAAAAATTGGAAGAGATCTTTGATTTTCAGCTTCCGGTCAGTGTTTCTGACAAGCTTACTGAAGATTATAGTCTCTTTCTGACGAGGGAAAACGGCGAACCACGAATGGGAGCCGCCTTCAAGCTCAACCAGGTGCTAGGCCTTGCTGAATCTCTGAAAAGCGAGGAGGCAACAATTTTTGCCAACCTCAAGTCGTTCTACCTTGACAAAGCGCCGACTGATGTCAATATGACCTTCAATTCCAGCAAATACAAAAGTGCCGATATCCGATATTTCAATTTTCCTAGCCCCCCAAATACCTCTCTTGACTATACGGTTCTTTCTGATAAGCAAAACAGCTACTTTCTTTTTTCCATCTCCAAAAACTCTATCCGGGCGATTTTGGACTATATGTCGGAGAAATAGAAGTGGGAAGTGAGATATAAGATGTGAGAATTTTTTTACATTCCTCGCATTTTTAATTACAGTTTTGCACTTCTCATTTCTCATCTCCCATATCTCATCTCTCACGTTTGACCTTTTACCAAAAATCTGCTATACTGTACATGTAGCCTAGAAACTAAATATTTGCTGGCCAATGAGTTCCAATCACAATTTCCCCCTATTTGTGATTGGAACTCATTGGCTTCCCCATTTTTTTCCTTTCAACGCGAAGGATAAAAACAAAAATAAAATTTTTGTAAAATTACAAAACAAAAATAAATAAAAGGTTCCTTTACACCGTGGGGAGGTTAGTGAAACAGATGGCATACAGTCAAAACACATAATTATAGAATGTTATCGTAACGCCTTTCACCCGGGCTAGCGATACTCTTGTTATGTTGTTGTATGCCAAACACTGGCGGGCCCCGCCACTTAAATATTTTTTTGCGGGCGCTTGGGCCCGCCAGTTTCAGATAGCTTATAAAATAGTGAAATCAAATCGGCCAAAGAAGGCGGTTTTTTTGTTGGCTAAAATTGACACGAGTTTTCTTGTTGATATAATAACTGCATATGCGATCGAATTCCGAAAAAATGTCAGAAATTACGCGAGATATCGGACAAGTATTTTTCGCTTCGGTTTTCATTGGTCCTTTCTTCAGCAAAACGTTGAATTGGACTGTTATAATTTTCGGTCTTGTTCTTTCGCTTATTTTTTGGTCGATAGATTTATACTTAATCAAGGAATAACTATGAATTCAGTTTACAACGCTATGATCAATGTCTATATTCTCGGCGCATTGCTAGCCATCGCCATCATTCTTTTGGTAGTATTTGCCAAAAAAAATAAATAGCAAAGGCTCTTTTTTTATGAGCGCCATATTCAACTATTTCATCCTTAGCGCATTGACAATTATCATTGTTCTCTTATTGCTTATTTATAAAAAACTGGACTGATCGCATTGAATAAAAATAAATTCTCAAAAGAAAAGCGGGCCATTGACCCGCTTGTTATTATTTCCGGTTGAAGCCCGCACCGAAGCGCGGGGATTTATTTTAATTTGAATTCGGTGACCATGATGACAGGAATTTTCCCTTCTTTCACGATCTTGTATTTTAGTTTTAGTTTTTTTGACGAAAGATACTTTCCAATCAATTCTTGCGGGACAACTTCCCGATTAGCAATTCGCCATTTTTCGTAATTTTTCCCGCTTCTCCTCTCCCAGAATTTTCCTCCGCGCCTGATCTGCTCTTCAGTTTTCCAAAGGATAATCACATAATGTCGATCATCCATAAGCGCATGTACTGGGGCTTCGATTGACCGCTCGAGTTGATAATCGGGCGGCACATAAAAATCATTAGTCATAAGAACCAGAAGATAATGGAATAATAAAATTGCTGGACCGATCCACAACAGATCTCTCATACAATCTCTCTCGCGATTTATTTCTTTACTCATCGCGCTCCTCCTTTCAAGGTTAAGTCGGAAAATCGTTTCGCAAATGTTGAACGATTTTTCCCAAGAGGAAGATAATTCCCCTGCGCCATATCCACCCTGACCCTTCGGCAATCAGTTGAATAGCCGAAAAAACACACCAGAGAACAACATACAAGAGCGAGATCGGCCATAGGAGACAGCATAGATACATTTGCCAGTTTTTGATTTTTATTTCTTTCAGCCTGACAATCTTGGGCAAAGTAAATAAGGTAAAAAATACCCCCCAAACGGAAAGCGCAATAAAATCTAATAGCGTAGTAAACATAGAAATATCCATATTTTCCTCCTTCCTTATTTAGTTTTTAAAGAATATTGCATTATAGAGCTTTGCTATAAATATTCAATGCTATCCGTCTTTATTATTTTTAATATCCCGATATATTGACAAATAAGCCATAATTTCCTAAACTATCAGTAGCCGGTTTTTTACGAATATATCTGCGATATAAGGTTCAACCTTAAAAACGCCTCAAGATTGAACCCTCAAAAAAAAGACGATGGATATAAAATACGCTCTCGAACAACTGGGAATGCACGAGAAAAAGGCGGAAGTGTACCTCGCCTGTTTGGAATTGGACAGCGCCACCGCTTATCTCATTGCCAAAAAGGTCGGCCTCAAGCGGCCGACCGTCTATGATATCGCGAACCAATTGATGCGCGAGGGACTGCTGTACAAATCGATGCGGGGACAGGTGAAATATTTTTCGCCCGCCGATCCGGAAAAGCTGATCCGAATGCTTCGGGAAAAAGAAAGAAAAATTCGCGAAGCAATGCCCGAACTGCAAAATTTGTATAATTCGCCAAAAGCCAAACCTTTAATCCGGTACTTTGAGGGCAAAGAGGGAATCATCGAAATGTACGAGGATAGTTTGCGCTCATGCAAAAAAGGCGATGAGATTCTGGCTTATGTCGGCGAAGACGTTTTACGGCATCTTCCAGCGTATGCCGCCGATTATGTCCGCCGCCGGGCGGAGAAAGGAATCATTTTGCGCGGGATTTATAAAAAGGAGAAAAAACTTCTGGAATACACGGAAAAGAGCCGTCAGCAGCTTCGCCTGGCTCGCGTCCTCGATGAAAAAGATTTTCCGGTGAACAACGAAACAAATATCTATAAAAATAAAATTGCCATCGCAAGCTATGGAACAGAAATGTTCGGAATGATCATCGAATCCGAAGAAATCGCCCGATCACAAAGAGCCATTTTCGAGCTGGCATGGCAAGGTTCGGAAAGTTTAGTTTCCAGCAATTAAATAATTTTCACTACTATATATAGTAGTGAAATAAAAAGAGCTGTATTACACTTATTGACGATCGTCATTATGTGTAATAAGTCTGAAGCGCGAAAAAGCTAGTGGGCAAAAGTATGAATAATATTTCAGAACTCGGAAAAACTGGGGAAATCATCGCCGCCAATTATCTCCGGAAAAACGGCTATGAAATTTTGGACACGAATTTTTCCAATGAGTTGGGATATCGGCGGGGAGAAATCGACATCATCGCCAAAGATTCTGAAAATAATGAGTTAGTTTTCGTGGAAGTAAAAGCGCGAAGGAAGAGTTTATATTCTCAAGAGCCCGAGCAAGCCATCACCCGCCAAAAATACCGCCGCCTGGCCCGAGCAATTTCGAATTATTTGAACAGGAACGGTCTTCACGGCTGCGATTACCGCCTCGATGCCGTCTCTGTTGAAATTGACCCAGAAAAAGGAACAACTAGCCTGAAACATCTGAAATACATCTACTATTGAAACTCTAAATCCTAATTTCTAAATCCTAAATAAATTCAAAATAATAAAATTCAAATGCTCAAAAGTTTTAAATTTTGGTCATTTGCCCGCCCGCTTTGACTTCGCCGTTTTAAACAACTTATCAAGTTCTATAAATTTATTATTGACAATGTAATTACCTGAAACGTGGAAGTCAAAGCGAAGTCGGGCGGGGATTTTAATATTATTTAGAATTTAGTGCTTAGAATTTAGTATTTGCTATGGTCGACATATTTCTCGCTTATGCTATACTTCAAAAGCCTAAATATTCATTCAACTTTATGTTGGACACGAAAACTCTGGAGGAACTTAAACAAAAACTTCTCGAAGAAAAAAAGAAAATTGAAGAAAATTTGGCTAAATCCGAAACTGACAAGAAAGGGTCTGACCGGGAATATCAAACTGCATTTGTGGAAATTGAAAGAGACCAAGAGCAAAATGCCGATGAGATGGAAATGTATGAAAGCAATCTTGCCACCGATGAGACCCTCAAAACCGAACTTCAAAAAATCAATTCAGCCATTGCGGCGATGGAAAAAGGAACTTATGGCATTTGCCAAAATTGCAATAAGGAAATCTCTCTTGAAAGGCTGCGGGCTTATCCTCAAGCTGACACCTGCCTTGATTGCAAAGCGTAATTATTCTTGATGAAAAAATATTTTTTTCTTTTCCTGGCCGCAATTGATCAACTTTCTAAATTTTTTGCCATTCGCGGAAAAATAACCGGCACTTTATTGAACTTTACTTGCAACAGAAATATAGCTTGGAGTATCCCAGTCGCGCCGGGCATTTTTTATTTTCTCTGGATTATTATTTTTATTTTCCTGATATATTTTTTTTCCATAAGCAAGCACCAACTTGAAAGAACGGCTCTCGTTTTCATTCTCTCCGGCGGAGTTTCTAATCTAATTGATCGCATAATTCATGGCTGCGTAATTGATTTCATTGACCTCAAGTTTTGGCCGGCGTTTAATATTGCAGATATATATATTACAATAGGAGTAATTGTCTTATTAACTATTAAAATTCTAAATCCCAAACACTAAATTCTAAATAAATCCAAATATCAAAATTCAAATTTTCAAAAAGTTTTATTCATTCGGTCATTGGAATTTGGGATTTGTTTAGAATTTAGAGTTTAGAGTTTAGGATTTTCAAAATTATGTCTTCAAGAGTCCTCTCTGCCGCAACGTTGGGGCTTGAAAGCTTTCCAGTTGAAGTTGAAGCCGATACTCATTCGGGGCTGCATACTTTTTCCATTGTCGGCCTTCCCGACATGGCCGTGAAAGAAGCCAGGGATAGGGTGGATTCGGCCATCAAGAACTCGGGTTTCAAGCCGCCGCACCGCTGCGGGCACATCACCATCAATCTCGCTCCGGCTGATATCAAGAAAGAAGGGCCGCTTTACGACCTCCCAATCGCTCTTGGGTTTTTGGCCGCCACAAAACAGCTTCGAGCTGAAATCGGAAACAGGCTCTTCGTCGGAGAAATGTCGCTCAATGGAAATATCCGTCCCGTGAACGGAGTGCTTCCGATCGCCATAATGGCCAAAGAAAAAAATATTTCAGAAATTGTTGTTCCGGCCGCAAATGCTAAGGAAGCGGCCATTGTCGAGGGTATTAGCGTTATTCCGGCAAATAACCTGAGAGAGCTGATCGCGCACCTCGTGGGCAAGAAAAAAATTGTTCCCGAACCGCCTCAAGACCTTGAAAAAATTTTTGAACCCCAAAAATATATTGCCGATATGGCCTACATCAAAGGCCAAGAATACGCCAAGCGCGCTCTCGAGGTCGCAGCAGCCGGAGGCCATAACGTCCTTCTTTCCGGCCCTCCCGGATCGGGAAAAACGCTTCTCGCCAGAACTTTTCCTTCGATTCTTCCGCCGCTTACCTTTCCCGAAGCGCTTGAAGTGACAAAAATATTTTCAATTGCCGGAAAACTGACTCGAGGCATATCGCTTATTTCTGAACGACCCTACCGTTCTCCCCACCACAGCGCTTCGGCAGTGTCACTTGTCGGCGGGGGACAATTTCCAAGACCGGGAGAAATCAGTCTCTCTCATCGGGGCGTTTTGTTTTTGGACGAATTTCCGGAATTTTCCCGCGCAGTTTTGGAAAATCTCCGCCAGCCATTGGAAGACGGAACGATTTCGGTGTCGCGCGCCCAAGCTACGCTTTCTTTTCCGGCCCGTTTTACGCTAATTGCCGCGATGAATCCCTGCCCCTGCGGAAACGCCAGCGACCCGGAAAAACTATGCAGCTGTACGCCGGCCGCCATCGTGAAATATCAGCGAAAAATTTCCGGACCAATTTTAGACCGGATCGACATTCACGCCGAAGTCCCCCGAATGAAATTTGAAAAACTGGCTGACACGAAAGTCGGGGAAGAAAGCGTTTCGATTCGGGAAAGGGTGACTCAAGCCCGCAAAAGGCAGCTTCAAAGATTCAAAAATACTGACGGGGTCATTGCAAACAGCGAAATGCATAACCAGCATATCAAAAAATTCTGCCCTCTCGGCGAAAAAGAAATGGCGCTTCTCCGCCAAGCCGTTGATCAACTCCATCTTTCCGCCCGCGCTTTTCATCGCATCATAAAAATCGCCCGCACGATCAGTGACCTCGCCGGAGCAGAAAATATCGAAATCCCTCACCTCGCTGAAGCGATTCAATACCGGCAGAGGCAGGTGTGAAATAATTGAAAGTATCGTTTAGCTCGCAAATATCTGTACCTGACTGAGCTGCACCCTCAAATATGTCATATTACACTTGTTGACGATCGTTGTTAAGTGTAATATAGAATTTTTTCTCCGCATTTGCGTTGAGGGCAATTAGCGCAAATCGAAAAGTTTCAACATTTTCTCGTCGTAAACTTTCTCCACTAGCAAATAGTTTACAAAATCACTCAACCCCATCTTTTTGATGCCCCTCACAATATCCTGGCTTAATGGATATTTTCCAATAAAAACGCTTTTTTGAAGTTTGATATATCGCAGAAGATACAATTCTTCCCGCAGCCACCTTCGGGAACTTTTTTTTATTTCTGGAATGTCAAATATGACCAGTCGGTACTTGCCATCCCATTTTTTATCCATGATTTTTCGTTTGGCCATCAAACTACTCACGATCGAGCGGCCTTCTTTCGTGAGACCCAACTTAGAGCTCTTTTTTTCAACAATGCCCTGATCAATCAGCCTTTTGATCCCGACTTGGAGAGAATTCCGGCTCGGCTGCCAGCCCTGATCCAAGCCGAACAGTCTCCGCGAAGGCCGAGTGAAAGCATATTTCGGATTAAAGAAGATTTCCAGATATATTTCTCCCAATTCAAAGAGGGTAGCGCAAACAAAGCTGGATGTCTTGTAACTGCCGCTCATTATGCTCTTGGCGAGAGATGAAAGCATTTTTTGGCTTGGCATGATTTTATATTAACGAATTTTATTATTTTTACTATGCATTCATTATATTACATATGATGACGATCGTAAACATGTGTAATAGGCGCTCCAAATCAATCGGCTAGGGCAATTGGCTTAAAAGTTTATGGAAGATAACATTTCGAAACGGTATTACACTTAGGGACGATCGTAAGTTATGTGTAATACGATTTGGCAAAGGAAAGCTAAGCTAGAGAATTTCTAACTATAATATGCTCTTTTGATAGCCCGGAAAAATGCCTTGTTTTGAGTTGTTTTTTTTGTTTCCGCGGAAAATGAAAAAGGAGAACCGCGCGGTTTCGCGGTTCTCCCCTGTTTAAATTTCCTCCTTACTCCGATTATTGACTTTCAATGATGAATCTTAATTTGGCTAAGTCGAATGGTTTGCCCAAGCGCTCGATGCCGCGCTTCTCGTATTTCGGTTCAAGATCACTTCTTGCCGTCGTTGAGTAAATCTTGATACCTTGGACAGAGTCAGCAATCTCCAGCCCCTCATTTC
>Ga0315268_10002264_pt1 | contig 21888 bp, 20 predicted proteins | sample C1_top_MG_FD_204535 | JGI IMG/M metagenome (GOLD analysis project Ga0315268, IMG submission 204535) | Sediment microbial communities from Yellowstone Lake, YNP, Wyoming, USA - C1_top | ecosystem: Environmental > Aquatic > Freshwater > Lake > Sediment | place: USA: Wyoming | collected 2017-08-01 | reverse complement strand
ACTACGCCAGGGAGATTCTCCGCCGCTTTCCTGACCTTGCCACAGTCCACGACTCCAGCAATATTGCTACCGCAGTGGCAGACGAAAACACCAATCTTTGGTCCGGTGGTGTCACCGGTTTCCTTCTTCGGAGCGCTCGTTCCAGTGTCCTTTTCCTGCAGTACGGGTGCGGTCATGAGTCCACCTCCCCTCCCGACAGGCTAGACGTACCTCGACCGGCCCGAGTGACCCCGCGAAATCACGCCTTCTTCGGCTGTCTGGCGCATCCACCCGGCCCATAGAGTGGTCTTGCAATTGTGGATAATAAACCCCCTATTTATATACGTTTCGTTGCGCATTCTTCGAAAAGCGAGGGCCTGATGGCGATTATCATTAGACTCTCTCGGAAGGCTGTAGATTATCTTACAGTTATTGCCCACGAAATTCGAAAATCGATTAATCGGCGCTTTTCGAAGCCGTCGATTTCCGCCCCTCGATAAACGAATAGGAAGTATCTGTTGATAATGCATGATGGCACGCGCCTTGTGCTCGCATGTCGAAGCTCTGAAGTGATGGAGATATCTGCCAATCGTTAAGCCATACTGCATACAGATTCTCACGATTGCGTGTCATGGTGTCGAAATTTGTCTCCGTGGACATGCCTGGAAGACGGCAATCGCTCACTTGCGTCGAGTTTCGTCGAGGTGCATCCGATCGAATCCCGCAACGTCACTTCTTCAGGTACCTGTAGGCGATGTAGCAGCTGCCCTCTCGGGAGACCATGCACGGCCCCACAGGACTGTTGGGCGTGCATTTCTTGGCGAACAGCGGGCACTCCTCGCTAGTAAGGATGCCTCTCAGTATCTCACCGCACCGGCATCCTTTGGCCTCCCCATGGGCCCTGGAATGGACGGGTGCGAGAATGTCTTCGAATCTCTTCCTCGCATCGTGCCGCTCGAGCTTCTTCCTTATCGCCAGTCCGCTCCCCTCTATCACAGAGAACCCTCTCCAGACAACGTCAGCGGGAGCAAAAGCTTCCTTCATAGCCTTCATCGCGGCGGGGTTTCCGTCGGCGTGCACGACCCTTGTGTATTCGTTCTCCACAACGGCTTTCCCATCCTTGACCTGGACCGCCAGCATGTAAACGCCCATCATCAGGTCCAGGGGTTCAAATCCTGCGACCACCTGCGGGATGTGATACTTACGCGAAAGGAATTCGTAGGGTTTCGTGCCGATGATCGTGCTGACATGACCTGGCTCTATCATCCCGTCGAGCCGAATCTCACCCATGTTCGCAATCGCTTCGAGCGCCGGCGGTACTGTCCTATGGCAGCTCAGTACGGAGAAGTTGTCCGGAGGGTTTGAGAGCAATGCCGAGGCAGTCGTTGGGGCTGTCGTCTCAAAGCCTATCCCCATGAAGACAACATCTTTCTTGGTCTTCTCTGCGAGTCTCACGGCGTCGTCGACCCCGAATACAATTCGGACATCTGCGCCCTCGGCTTTCGCATCGTTGAGTGAACCGCTCTCTCCCGGGACCTTCATCACATCTCCGAATACCGCGATGGTCACTTTCGCCCTCGCAAGAGCGAGTATCTCCTCGATCTCGCCGGGCGGGGTCACGCAGACAGGACATCCAGGACCCTGCCTGATGTCCACCCCGACCCTCTCGAACTCGCTGTCGAGCCCGAACCGGATCAAAGTGTCCTGGTGGGTTCCGCAAACGTGCATGAAGGTCAGGTTTATGTCCATCTCTTTGAGCCTGTCAAGGATCCTCTTGGACATATCCTTGTCCCTGAACCTAAACGTCGGGAACCACCATCCTGATGTTCCTGATCACGCACTCCCTGCCCTCGGTTATCTGGGCCGGACCTCGACACTTGGGGCATTCTAGGATCGGAACCACCTTGTGTGGCGAGTCGGAGTCCGGAGCGGTCTCCCCTTCAAACCCGCACTTGCATCTTATCCTGCCCTTGATGTGTCCGACCTTGAGTTTGGAGCCCTGGAGAATGGTGTCTTTCGAGAGCACTTCGTAGGCGAACTTCATCTGCTCCTCGCCGAGCATCGTGAACTCGCCTATCTGCAGCTCGACCTCTTCTACTTTCTTGGCGCTCCTCTTCTTTGCCTCTGACAGGATGCTGTCGACTATCTGGCTCATGACTGAGAACTCGTGCATCTCTACGCTCCAGCGTCTTCCAGGTCGAGCATCTCCCGGAACAGCTCGAGGGTCTTCTCGGCTTCCTGCTTGTCCATGACCTGTATCGCGTACCCCGCGTGTACGATGACGTAGTCGCCGACGTTGGCGTCTACGAGCGAGATGTTGGCCTTCCTCGAGACGCCTCCGTAGTCGACGGTGGCCTCATGACCTTCGATTGATTTGATCTCGGCTGGAACGGCTAGGCACATCGAATGGCGAGTAAGCGAGGGTCGGCTATAAATCCTTACCCGATTAACGAGCCAGCAATGGCGTTCTGGCCCGTGGAGATGCCCCCGTCACCGTTCGAGATCCTCTCATGGCCAACGAACTCGAGCCCATTCTTCTCGACGGTCTCCTTGACCCAAGCGGTGATTGGGCCGCTGTACGAGACTCCTCCCGTGAGCCCGACTTGTTCAAGCCCAACGTCCTCGGCGCGTTCGCATGCGACCTGTGCGATCCCGGACACGAGAATCTTCACGAACGACGTTGCGGCGTCGGCCCTTTCGCGGTCCGATGATATCTTCATGTTGAGCAGTTCATGGAACATCGGAAGGGTTTTCGCGACCTCGAGTCCGCCTCTCTGTCCGAACTCCAATGAGAAATCATACCTCGGCTTTCCGATTTCGAGCCATCTCTCGAGTTTGATCGCCGGCTCTCCCTCGTAGGTCCTCTTGCAGCAGATGCCAAGTGCGCATGATACTGCGTCCAGTACTCTGCCCATGCTCGATGCAACGGGGCTTCTGTCGAGCATCTTCGCGTAAAGGTCGGCCTCATTTCCGGGAACCAGGGTGGGTCGCATCTTGAGTTTCAGTTGTATCGCGGTGACGACCCTCTTCGGGTCGACAACTGCTCTGTCGCCCCCCAGTAGCGGAATGCTTTCGAGCGTGCCCACGCGAGTGTATCTCGAGAACTCCGCGAGCAGGGTCTCTCCGCCCCATGAGGTACCGTCGTCGCCGTAACCTGTCCCATCCCAGGTCAGGCACATCAAGGGGCCCTTGACCTTCTTGTCGATCATGAGTGCTGCTGCATGCGCATGGTAGTGTTGGGTTTCGATCGTCTGGCACGCAAACTCCTTGGCCAGTCTCTTGGCTACTATGCGCGTGGAGTATTTTGGATGCTTGTCGAGGGTGATTGCTTCGAACACCTTCATTCCGAGAAGCCCCGATAGGTGATGGACGGCATCGTCGAGGTACTGGAGCGTCGGGTACTGCTGCGACTCTCCCACGTACTGCGTTAGAAATATCTCACCGTTCCTGGACACGGACCCGGTGACGTCCCATTGCGCCCCTACGCCGATGACCGCATGCTTGTGATTCGCTTCCACGGGCACCGGGACGAACCCTCTGGACTTGCGCGTGAAATTCGTTCTGCCGGAGTTGACCTTGACGACAGAGTCGTCACACCGGTGGATAATCCTCCTATCGTGCATCAGATAGAAATCCAGACCGAGGTCGAAGGCGTGCTTGTTCTCGATGACCATCGGCTCTCCGGGCGGGTTGGCCGATGTCATGATCACTCCATCCACCTTGAGGTGATGGAACATGAGTAGGTGCGCTCCGGAGTACGGGAGCATCACGCCGAGGTTCGCGAGGCCAGGAGAGACCTTCTCGAGCATCTCCATTGCTTCCGGTCGCTTGTGGATCAGGACGATCGGCCGCTGAGGTGAAGTCAGCTTGTCCCGCTCGGCCTTTCCGATGACGGCATACTTCGATGCGGTTTCGAGGTCCCGCATCATCACCGCGTAGGGTTTGTCTCCTCTCCTGTAAACCTTCCTCAATCTCGACGCATTATCGAAGGAGCAGATGATGTGCATCCCGCCCCAGCCCTTTAGGAGCCCGACATAGCCTCCGTCTATCCTTGCTGCAAACTCCTTGAAGGCGTCGCCCTTGACCTTCTTCTGGTGGCTGTCGTACAGTGTGTACCTAGGACCGCATTTCGGGCACGAGATCGTCTGGGCGTGGAACCTCCTGTCCTCGGGGGATTTGTATTCCTTGGTGCAGTCGGGGCACATCGGGAAATCCACCATGCTCGTCCGGGGCCGGTCGAAAGGCAGGTCCGCGATGACAGTGAAACGCGCGCCGCACTCTGTGCAGTTGGTGAAGGGGAACAGGTGCCTCCTGTCTCCTGGCCTGCTGAAGTCCCCTGCGCAGTTCTGGCAAATGGCGGTGTCCGTCGGAATGAGGGACACCCTCCGTCCATCGTGGCTCTGGGCTATGGTGAACTCCTCGAGCTTCTCGGAGACATCATCGAACTCGGCCCTGTCTATCCTCGCAATGGCCGGCAGCGCCTTCTTCAATTCCGACAAGAACCTATCGGCGTCTTTGTCTACGTGTATCTCTACGTTGGAACCGTTGTTGAGGACGAAGCCCTTCAGGCCCATTGCCTTGGCGACCCTGTAGACCGTCGGCCTGAACCCTACCCCTTGCACGATTCCGTAGACAGTGAGCTTCATCTGCTTGTCCTCTACAACCCCAGCGCTTTCGCAAGTTCATCAATCCCGACGCCATGGCGGGCATCCATCATGATGATCTTCGCGCCGGGGTTTGTGCGCCGGGCATCCCGTTCGAGTATCTTCGGGTCGACCTCCATAGCCTTGGCGAGGTCGATCTTGTTGATGACTATGACATCGGAGAACGCGAATATCGCGGGGTGCTTCCTGACCATGTCGTCGCCTTCGGTCACGCTGATGACGACGATTCTCTTGTATGAGCCCAGCGGGAAATCGACCGGACAAACGAGGTTGCCCACATTCTCAATGAATAGATAGTCGATACCTTCCAGGGGCAGATCCTCCAAGGCGTGGTCCACGAGGTGCGCGTCCAGGTGGCACTCCTTTCCTGTATTGACGTTGGCGGCTGGAATACCGTGGGCGACGAACCTCTGGTAGTCGTCATCGCCAGATACGTCTCCGGCTATCGCGGCCGCCCTCTTCCCCTTTTCCTTCAGAACCTCGACAAGCTTCTCGATAATGAGCGTCTTCCCAGAACCGATTGCGCCCAGGAAGTCGAATGATATCACGCCGTGCTCCTCGAGATGCTTCTTGTTCTCGTCCGCAATCCTCCGATTCTCCGAGAGTATGTCCTTCTCGAGATCCACGGTTACGACCTTGTGCATGCATGCGGGAGAACGGCTCGTCAGAATAACCTTTTCGGCGCCACTTGACCGGATTGCCTGGTCGTGATTTCGGTCAGGCTCTGACGAGTCGGCCGCATAGATTCGGAAGCGCCCCAGACTGGTGCAGAAACAGTGTTCTTCTCTGTCCAATCCAGTGGAAATCCAGGGTGGTCTTTAAAAAGGACTAATCCAATCTGGAGGATGGGCTGGGGGGGAAGACCGATGGCTCAGAAGACGTACAGAATCGAGAGTTTCCGGATAGGGAGCAAGAACCAGGGGGACCAGATAGTCTTTGCTTCCTTGGAGGACATGGAGCAGGCGTACAAGGACATCGACAACGGCCGTGATATCTATATCGAGAAGGACGGCATAGTCACGAAGCTGCTCCAGCCCATGCTGACAAGCAAGATATACGACGGCAGCATCGTTCTGAGCGCACGGGTGAGTCCCGGCACGAAAACGGAGGAGTGATTGATTTGGCTCTGATATCGGGGGATATGACGTTCCTGATTCTGGTTGTCGTAGTTATTATACTGATATTGATTGCGGTGCTCGCGCACCTGTACACAATCGTCCCCGCGGACTACGCGGATGTCGTGATCCAGAAGGGGAGAATGCGCGTCTTCTCACCTCACAGGGAATACAATCCGGTGGGCAAGTCCGCGTACTTCAAGATTCCGAATTGGTTCTTCATAGGCGGTCTAGGTATGACCGTTCACAGGATCCCGCTGAGGATCCTGGCGATTGATGTCCCGAACTTCCTGTCCTTCGACAAGGACAGGGCAAGGTTCCTGTGTGACATCATCGCCTATATCGCCGTCAAGGACCCCGTTGAGGCGGCGAAGAGGTTCGCCGGGAACCTGAACGAACTCTCTCTGCAGATCGGAAAGATCGTCCAGGCAACCACAAGAGATGTGTGTACCAAGTCCACCGTCAAGGAGATCATCAACGACAGAGCGATGATTATTCGCATGATCGACCAGCCCCTGAAGGACACCATAAAGTACTGGGGTATCGACCTCAAGGACATCGAGCTCGTGGACTTCAAGGACCCGACGGAAGCTGAGTACGGAGAAACCGAGCCGCCGCATGTTATCAGAGACATATCATCAATCATCGAGACCCAGATCCACTCTGAGGCGAGGCAGAAGAACGCCGAACAGATTAAGGCTGCTAGATTGAAGGAGGCCGAGGCGGACGAGACCGCGTCCATAAGAGAGATCCAGAGGCAAGAGGAGGTCAGCAAGCGTGTCCAGCTCAAGGACAAGATGGTCGCTGAGCAGGAGAGGCTTGCGAGGCTCCAGCAGCTGGAAGTCACACGCGTGGAGCAGGTCAGGACCGCTGAGATTCAGAGGGAGAAGGCCGTGGTCCAGGCTGAGCAGACGAGGGCGGTCGAGGAGATCAACAAGCAGAAGAAGCTGCTCGAAGGACAAGGTGACAACCTCATGCTGACCGAGAAGGCCAAGGGTGAGGCTGCAATCATCAGGGAGCAGCTGCTTGCAGAGGCCGAGGGTAAGATGAAGTTGCAGGAGGCCCTGACGAGGTTCGACGACTCGGCCATCAGGGCGCTCACGGCCGAGAAGATGATCGAGATGAATCGAGCGATTGGAATCGAGGGCGCGAAGGCTTTGGCGACCGCCGACCTGAAGGTGTTTGCGGGAGGCGGGGCTGGCCAGGCCGGATTCGACATCGGGAGGATGCTCGAAGCGATTGGCGTCAGCAGCCAAGGCTCGATGAGCTCGGTGCTCAACAGGCTTGCGCGGCCAAACGACCTGGGTTTCACCGAGTTCGGGCAGATGGTCCAGGGCGTCAAGGCGGACAAGGGCAAGAAATCCTCGGACACGAAGGAATCGTAGTCGGCCTGAAAACCCTAGCACTGCCCCGGGTGTCCGGGGCATTGAATTCTCTTTTCAAATTCTTACTTCCCAAATCCCACTGTTCTCCGGCAAGGAAATGTGTCTTATAGCGGGAAATAAGATGGGGGGAAGTCGATTCGAGTCAGTAGCTCGAATCCTATACTGACCCTCATGAGGTTCGTAGAGGGGGAGGGAGTAAACAATGAACGATTCTGAGAACGATAAGAATACGCGGAGTCGTCGAGCCCTGCTCGCCATGTTCGTGGTGTTTGTCATGGTCGCGACGGCATTCGCGGTAACCGGACAAATGGTGCAGCGGTCCCGGGCAGAGATACTGTCCGATGTCCCGCTGCAGTGGCAGAAGATTGTGAACAGTGCTTTGGAGAGAGGCGACCTTCCAGGCGACGCATCCTCGGCCGAGGTGAAGAACTGGCTGGCGGACCGCATCGCGGGATTGAGCGAGAAGGTCAAGAGCAGCTACGTGAATCCGCTGAACGCCAAGAGCGTCAAGGAGCGGGAAGCTGCATCTGGTGGCGCGTCTGAGCCCCCAGCGGTTGCCGGGACCGGCAAGATCCTGGTCATATTGCTGGAGTTCGCTGGTAATGACACGTACAAGGGAGTGACTTATACCGGACCGATGCACAACACTATCCCGCAGCCTCCGCCGGAAAACAACGTCGATTACTGGATGTCCGATTTCAGCCCAGCCCACTACAGGGACCTCCTGTTCGGGAAGAAGACCGGGTCGCTGGCCAACTACCTGAAGGAGCAGTCCGGTGGACTGTACACGGTTGACGGATACGTCACAGACTGGGTCCAGATCAAGGACCATTCGCAGTGGTATTACGGGGCCGATAGCCGCAAGAACGGCTCTGGTTCTGACGACCTGAACGGCCCCACGTGGCGCATTGCCATTGACGCCGCGAAGGCGGCCTACGAGCAGTACGGCATGTCCATTCCGTGGTACGATTTCGACGCCAACAAAGACGGATGGATTGACAGCCTGATGGTCATTCGTGCAGGCCAGGAGCAGGAACCCGGGCCCGCATGGTTAATCTGGGGCCACAGCTGGTTTGCCGACTGGCCGACCGGCTACGAGATCATTCCAGGGCTCAAGGTGGGCTCGTACACGTGTGAGGCAGAGGACGGTACTCTCGGCCTGTACGCGCACGAGTACGCCCACCAGCTTGGATTGCCTGACGAGTACGACAGGACATACATCGGAGAGAGCTCGACCGGGTTCTGGACGCTGATGTCCTCGGGAATGTGGAACCCAGGCCCGACGCCTGATGGCAGGTCCGCGCTCGGCGTTTCCCCGTCTCACATGAACGTCTGGAGCAAGTACGTTCTAGGTTGGGAGAATGGCGCGACGGCATACTTCGACTACTCCGGCAACACGCCGGTCCAGGGCTCTGTCAGCCTGTTGCAGTCTGAGGGAAGCCGCGGGATCAGGGCGGCCAAGGTAGAGTTGCCGAAGAAACCCGTGACGTTGCCTCTTCCGGCACCGCACTCGGACATATACCAGTGGTACTCGGGCTACAAGCCTGATGTAACCGATGTCATGGGCGATCAGTGGTCATCGTACATGATGACTACGACGCTCAAGGTCCCCGTGCCCGCGGGGGCGAAGCTCTCGTTCTACGAGTGGTGGGACGTAGAGGCTTACTACGACTGGATTTGTGTCGAAGCGTCGAAGGACAACGGCGCGACCTGGACAACGCTCGCGGGCAAGTATACGACGACCGCCGACCCGATCGGCAGCAACCCGGGTAACGGCACGACCGGCACCGCGAAGCGCGTCGTCCTCGAAGTGATGGACATGAGCGCGTACGGTGGCATGGCTAACGTGCAGCTCAGGTTCCGTCTGAACCAGGACGGAGGCGTCTTCGGGCTCGGCTGGACGGTCGACGACATAATGGTCGTAGGCGCGGACGGTACGGTGGCGTTCCAGGACATGGTCACACCGACATCGGTTGCGATGTGGAAGATCACGGCCACGGATAACATGGGTTCTGGATGGAACATCGCGTCCGGAAACACTGGCGGCAGCTTCCGGCACTACTACATCATGGAGTGGAAGAACTTCATCGGATACGACAGCGCACTGGCCAACTGCTATCAGTACGTCGGGCTTTACGTCAAGTACTGGGCAAGCACGCCTGGTCTGTTGATCTGGTACAGGGACATGTCCATAGGCGACAATGACGCCGGATTGCACCCCGGTCACGTCGCGATCGGATTGGTGGACGCGCACCCGTTGCCCACGTACCAGGCCAACGGATACTTCGTCAGGCAGCGGATACAGCTGATGGACGCGACCTTCGGTCTGAGGCCAACGACTGCGAACACGATCACGCTCGTGGGCGTGCCGACACAGTTCCCGTCACTTCCGGCCCAGCCGACTTTCGATGACAGCAACGCTTTCTACTTCACGCAGTTCTACAAGGGAAGCACCAGATTCATCGGAATGGATCTGCCGACATACGGTCTCAAGGTGACCGTGTTGACGGAGAAGTCGGATTTGACCGGTGCGACGATACGAATCAGCGGGACACCATTGGTGTAGGACCGAACAATCAAACCCCTTACCTAGTTTTTGTTTTCGACTGGTACGAGCGACAGCCAAGTTCGATCTCACGAGAATCACCGTCTGACCATCCCTTCAGAGGTTCCCGGCAGGGCGAATCGGCTGCTTCATCTCCGCAAATCAAGTACGTATATGATGTCACTGTCACCGGGTCCGTATGCCTCTTCGAGTACTGCGGCCTTCTTGAACCCCGCTCTTTCGTAGAGTCTTCTTGCACTTAGCCGGGAATTCTGGGTCGTGAGGACGACCTTCCTGAGCTTCACGTGATCTTCCTGGAAGAACGCCTTCATGTTCCGGATCGACTTCCTCAGCAGCCTCTCTCCGAGGCCTTTCCTCCGGCAATCTTCCTCGACCCAGATGTTCTCTATCCAACCGAGACCGCAGTACTTCTCGCCTTCGAGCCTCCAGAAACATGCTCCTTTGATTTCACCGTTGACCTTGGCGGTGTCGATGTGATGGTAGTCGAAATAACAGTTGACGAACCAGAACGATTCCTCTTCGGTCACTTTGAGATCTGGAGAGGCATAGATCCGGATCAGTGCATCCAGGTCTTTCTTGGTCACGCTGCAGATTCTCGTTGTCATGCCCAGTCCGACGTCGTCGTCTTATGCGACGCATTGGAGTGGGGGCAGGGGGATTTGAACCCCCATCGACGGGTTTCCACCACGCGGAGAGCGACTCCGCGCGACTCGAACATGGGTCATCGCTCCAGTTAGTCATCACTGGTCAGCAAACCCAACGGAAATCATTCCCATAACTGGAGCCCGTAAGGATACCAGACTACCCCATACCCCCGCATTGCGTGCGCTCGGCGAGTCTACTTCTTGCGCATCTTCTGAGCTCTCTTCCGCCTTCTCATCTTCTTCTTGCGCCACTTCCAGCGCATCTTGCCTCTCTTCTTCCAGGCTCGTGAGCTTCTCTTCATCAGTCAGACTCCCTTGCGCGTGTGGCGTACCTCGCTTCCTTTTTATATTACTTTGGGCGGGTCCAGCGGGCCGGTCGGGAGTTTCGGGCGCTATGAACGCCTTTCGAACCCGAGACCACTGGCTTTCTTCGGCCCCCCATGGGGCTTAGAAGGCCAGTGCTATATCCTGTCTAAGCCACCGGCCCATCTGGTGGTTCTCCACATGAGGAACACTTCTATTAAACCTTGGCTGGTTGGCTAGCTGTCCTTTCCCGTGGCCACATGGTGCCGACCGCCGAACAGCGAGCTGTGAAGTTCTATATTCTACGTGTTTCATCATGGTTTGTCATGGCGAATGTCGAGATAGTCGAGCTCAAGAGGATGGATCTCAGAGACGCGATAATCATCGACGGGTTTCCGAGTGTTGGCCTGGTCAGCTCCATCGTGGCCAACTACCTCATTGCCCTTCTGAAACTCGAATACATCGCGGTGATGGACTCTGATGCGTTCCCATCGCTTTCACTGATCAAGAACTCCGAGCCAATGGGCCCCGCGAGGATCTATGCCAGGCCGGATGTGAAGCCCGGAGAAACCCAGATCGTTGTGTTCTCGACGGAGCTGCAGCCGGGCGCGAACCTGCTCAGGGACATCGGCACAGCAATCATCGAGTTCGCCCTAGCCCAGAAGTGCAAGCTGATCATCTCTGCTGGAGGGCTCCTCATCGAAAGGGAAGAGGGGGATGTGCCGGAGGAAGGCGAGGAGATTGCGGTCTACGGCGTTGGGAGCACAGATTCCGCCCAGGAGATGTTGTTGAAAGCGGATGCTGAGCCCTTCATCGAGGGCGTGATCTCCGGAACGGCAGGCGTGCTTCTGAACGAAGGCAAGAGGCGCGGGATCGATGTGATAACCCTGCTCTCGGAGGCGCGACCGGAAACTGCAGATGCAAGAGCCGCTGCCCTGATACTCGCAGCGATTGACCAGATGGTGCTCCATCTGAATCTCAACGTAGAGCCCCTGTGCAAGGAGGCCGAGCGGCTAGAGGCGCAGCTCAAAATCATCCACGCCGACGCGCAGAAACAGAGCAAGGCGCACGGGCAGAACGTCGAGGGTTACTTCTGAACGCCTGCGAAGCTAGTGGAGCCATCCAGCAGGTCGATTGTTGGTTCGAACGCTCTTGAAGTTTGTTCCAAAAGACTATCTATGATTTCAACTATCCACGAACAAGAGCGCATATTGTTGCACGAAGTTCGAGGTATGCACATGGCATCGAAAAAGGCTTCAATCAAGACGGCGGAGGTCCCCGGACCGAAGTCGCAAGAGCTGCTGAAACTGAAAGAGAAGTATATCTCCAGGGCCGTGAGCATCGGTCAGCCCGTGTTCATCGCGAAGGCTGAGGGATCGTTGTTCTATGACATCGATGGCAACTCGTTCATCGACATGGGCAGCGGAATAGGCGTGATGAACGTCGGGCACTCGGTACCACAGGTCGTGACCGCCATCAAGAAGCAGGCGGAGAAGTTCAACCACCTCTGCTTCATGGTCACGCCGTACGAGGGCTATGTCCGGCTCGCAGAAAAGTTGGCCCAGCTGGCGCCTCATGCCGCGCTGACCAAGTCAGCCATATTCAACTCGGGCGCCGAGGCGGTCGAGAATTCGGTCAAGATATCGAGATCGTTCACGAAGAGACCAGCGGCGTTCTCGTTCGTGCATGCGTTCCACGGTAGAACCATGATGGCGATGGCGTTGACGTCCAAGGAGATGCCGTACAAGGCCGGCTTCGGTCCTCTTCCAGAGACCTACAAGGTCGAGTTCGCCTACTGCTATAGATGCCCATTCAAGCTCGAGTACCCCAACTGCGGCGTCGCGTGCGCGGACAAGATCGACGAGCTCTGGTCGACACCACAGTTCGAGGGGAAGGTCGCCTGCATCATCGGCGAGCCCATCGCTGGTGAGGGCGGATTCATAGTCCCGCCAAAGGAATTCTATGCCAAGATCACAAAGATCTGCAAGAAGCACGGCGCTCTCTACGTCGACGACGAGATTCAGACTGGCGCTGGCAGGACTGGCAAGATGTGGTGCATACAGCACTGGTCAGGTGTCGAGCCAGACATACTCGTCAGCGGCAAAGGCATCGGGGGCGGGTTCCCGATTTCCGCGACGACCGGCAGAGCAGAGATAATGGATGTCGTTCAGCCGGGCGGCCTTGGCGGGACGTTCGGAGGCAACCCGATTGGCTGCGCCGCCGCGCTGGCCCAGCTGGATGTTATCGAGAAGAACATGAAGAACGTGGTCAAGATTAACGCCTACTTGACCAAGCGCTTGAAAGAGATGAAGCAGAGGTTCCCCATAATCGGCGATATCAGAGGCATGGGCGCGATGATGGCGATTGAGCTCGTCTCGGATCAGAAGGCCAAGACGCCCGCCGCCAAGGAGACCAAGGCTATCAAGGGGGCCGCGTTCAAGAAGGGCATGGTGTTGCTGACCTGCGGGACATACGACAATGTCATCAGGATGCACCCGTCGATGATGATGCCCGATGAGCTCCTTGAACAAGCCATGGATATCTTGGAATCTAGCATCGAAGAAGGAACCAAGAGCTGAGAATACACCCCTCAAACCCCTTACATTCTTCTTGCTTTGATATCCTCAAGTGCGAGAGTGCTCTCGCCATGTTCTGTCGGGTCGCCGACGGAAAGGTTAAATATACTTTCATACTTTCAAGTTCACTTAAATCAGTTTGGTGCAGCGTCTTCTGCTAGCAATGGCGGGTGATGTTGTTGAACATCAAGGAGGCCTAAGGATGAATTCATCGGGATCGAGCAAAGGCGTGAGAATGATTTGGATAGTGCTAGTGATGGTCGTACTGGCCGTCGCGTCATTCATATCGGGAATCTACGTAGGAACCGTGACTATGGGCGGGGACAGCGGTTTCGTGGTGATTGACGACTACGGCAGGGCCGTCAAGATAAGCGGAGTCCCCCAGAGGATAGTGTCAGTGGCTCCTACACCAACTGAAATCTTGTTCGCCGTTGGAGCAGGCCAGCAAGTGGTCGGTGTCGATAATTACAGCGACTATCCAGCCGCCGCTGCGGCGCTTCCGAAGGTGGGTTCGTTCTCTCTCAACATCGAAGCGATCATGGCTCTCAACCCGGACCTCATAATCGCGGGCGACCTGGTCCCGCTCCAGCAGCTGGAGTTGATCAGTGACAGAGGCGTTCCGTACATTCTATTCGCTGACCGGACTCTCGAGGATGTCTTCAAGACGATCAGGTTGGCAGGTGTGGTGACAGGCCATGTTGATGAGGCTGACCAATTGGCGACAGACCTGTCGGCCAGGGTTGATGCGATAACCAACAAGACCTTGGCGGATGGTGTCAGCAAGCCAAAGGTCTATGTCGAATACTATCCAATGTGGAGCTACGGGCCGGGTTCGTTCGGTGACGATCTCATCATGCTCGCTGGTGGAGAGAACATCGCGGGCAATGCGAGTTCGGAGTACCCGATGCTGACGAACGAGTTCATTATCGCCCAGAACCCGGACGTAATCGTCTACACGACCGGAGTCATGTCAACGACGACGACGGACTCGATAGCTGGGAGGTCCGGCTGGTCGAGCATAACTGCGGTCTCGACTGGGAACATACACTCGGTCGACGACAATTTACTGAGTCGGTATGGACCCCGAGTCGTTGATGGTCTTGAGGCGCTTGCCGAGATACTGCATCCCGAGCTGTTCAGTTGAAGCGGCTGAGTGAGATGAGTCAGAAACAGGGTGCCTCTGACAAAGGCTGGGACAAGGACTTCGTCCACGTTAGGAGACGAAGGATTCTGATCTTGGCGTCGCTCCCTGCAGTCCTCGCAGGCATCGCGCTACTTGCGCTCTTCATCGGAACGATCGGGCCGATTGGTCCGGGCGACCCTGTGCGCTTGACGTGGGGGGAGGCAATCTATGCCATCCTGCACGGACACGGGGACTGGCCGGCCAACTACCACGTGATCTTCTGGGATGTCAGGGTGCCCAGGATCCTGCTGGCCGGACTTGTGGGAGCGGCGTTGGCATGCGCAGGGACTGCAATGCAGGCCGTGTTCAGGAACCCTATGGCCGACCCGTTCATTGTTGGAGTCTCCTCGGGAGCGTCCCTGGGGGCTGTCCTTGCGGGCTTGTCGAGTCTCGCTACGATGGCCGTAATAGGCTCCATTATCTCTCCGCTTCTCGCATTCGTCATGGCGATCATAACTGTATTCGCGGTATACTGGCTTGGGACTGTGAAGGGGCGAGTGTATGTCGACACTCTGCTTCTGTCCGGAGTTGCGATGGCGGCTCTCATCGGAGCAGTGGTCTCGTTCTTGATCTACTACTCCCGCCAGGAATATCATCGCATCATATTCTGGCTCCTGGGCAGTCTCTCGCTGGCTTCGTGGACCTCCGTCGGGGTCCTGGCTCTGGCCGTTGCTATGGGAGTCGTCTGCATCTTCCTCTACAGTAGAGACCTCAACGCTCTCTTGCTCGGCGAGGAAACTGCCCATAACCTCGGGACGGACCCAGAGTTCCTCAAGACGCTAATGCTTGTTATGGCTGCGGTCATGACTTCGGCCGCTGTAGCATTCACAGGAGTAATCGGGTTCGTCGGCCTCATCATCCCGCACATGATGAGGCTGGTCGTAGGTGCGGACCATCGCATCCTCGTGCCTGCGGCCACTGTCTCTGGAGCGGCGTTTTTGATCGCGGCTGACTCTCTCGCGCGCACTGTGATTCCTGGCGATGAACTGCCCGTTGGAATCATCACTGCCTTGTGCGGCGGGCCGTTCTTCCTCTTCCTCCTGCGAAGAAGCCGAACGAGGGGTGAGCCTGTATGAAACTGGACGTACTGGACCTCTCGTTCTCTTACGGAGAGAACGCAGTCCTGAGGGACATCTCCTTCGAGGTCAATGATGGCGAGTTCATCGGCCTGATGGGACCAAACGGGTCCGGGAAGACGACACTTCTGAGGTGCCTGATGAACTACCTCGCTCTGAAATCCGGTGTCATCACGGTTGATGGAAGAAAGCTTGGATCTCTCTCTCCGAGAGAGATCGCGAAGACTTTCGCGGTGGTCCCCCAGAGTTCAGCCACGGACTTCACGTTCTCCGCATACGACATCGTTATGATGGGCCGAATACCGCACATGAACAGCAGGCTCTCGGGGACGTCCAGAGAGGATGCAAACGCAGTGAGGTCGGCCATGGAGCGAACAAACACATGGAAGTTCGCTGGTCGACGGTTTTCCGATTTGAGCGGCGGGGAGAGGCAGAGAGTGATCATCGCAAGGGCAATCGCTCAGCAGCCGAAGGCCCTCCTGCTCGACGAGCCCACGGTCTATCTGGATATAAGCGGGCAGATAGAGATCATGGATTTGATACGGAGGCTCAACAAGGAAGAGAATATCACCGTGATCGCCGTTATGCACGACGTGAACTTGGCTGCGCGGTATTGCGATCGCGTGGCTCTTCTGAGCAATGGCACTTTGGAGGCGATTGGCCCGCCATCAGAAGTCATCACGCCGGGGACCGTTCAGGCAGTCTACGGCGTGGACGTTGTAGTGAGGAAAGACCCCTTCACGAACACGGTTTATGTCCTGCCCAGCTCTCCAGGTGGGCCGATACATCGTCACGGTACGAGGGTTCATGTATTGTCTGGAGGCGGGTCGGCAGGGCCGGTCCTGAAGATGCTCCACGACAACGGTTTCAGTGTCTCAACAGGAGTGTTGAACGTGCTTGACAGCGATTTCGAGAGCGCGGGGGATCTGCACATTCCAGTAGTCGCGGAAGTCCCGTTCTCCCCGATCGGTACCGAGGCTCATGCTGACAACCTTCGCATGATAGACGAATCCTCGGCAGTAGTCGTAACCCGATTCCCCGTCGGTCCCGGGAATTTGAGGAACCTCGAGGCGGCAATATACGCTGTCGGCAAGCATAAGTGCGTGTTCGTCCTCATTCCTCCCCAGGCAATGGACTTCGATTTCGTGGGAGGGAAGGCCAAGGCGATCGTGAGAGACCTCATCTCTTTCGGAGCCGTCCAGATCAAATCCGTGGATGGGCTTGTAGAGGAATTGAAGAGGGTTGGTGTAGGATGAAGAGCAAGCGTCTGCGCGATCTCAAGCGGAACACGGAACTACTCATCCTCGTGGAGATCTTGAAGTCTCCGACTGCCAGACTGAAGGACATCGGGGACGAGCTGGACATAACTGTTCAGGCCGTGAGCCAGTACATATCAGCCATGCGCAAGGAAGGCCTCCTGTCGGAGAGGACCGGCAAGCTGAGGCCAACTCGGAAGGGCATGCAGATACTCCAGGAGCATTTCACACGGTTGAAGCACGACGTGGACTCGGTCCTGAGGAGAATCGCAGTAGTTGACACATGTGTTGCCATCGCCGGCAAGCCGATCACTAAGGGGCAGTCGGTGAGCCTCATTATGGAAGACGGCATGTTGATGGCATATCCTGACGGGAAATCCTCCTCGAAGGGCGCCGCCTTGGAATTCGCAGATGAAGGCGACGATGTACATGTGGGTCAGCTCGAGGGGATAGTCGATATGGAACTGGGGGATCTCCTTATGATCGAGGCTCCGTCGGGAGAAGAAGGCGGCTCAAAGGCCGCGAATCCGGAGAGTGTCAGGCAACGGCTGGAGTCTATGTCTCCTGGGCTCATCGCAGCCGGTGACACTGTCGGGGCTGCCCTTCTATCCAAAGCAACAGAGGAGCTATTCACCGTGCACGCGCCAATCGAATCTTCCATGAGCGCTCTCAGCAAAGGCGTCGACGTGGTGTATTGCGGGACGAGGGAGTCCACAGATCAGATGCTTGAAGCCGTCGCCGCCCTCAAGAAGGAGACTGGGTACGCAATCAAGTGGAAGATCTATCGAGTCTAGTTCTTACCGCGTACCCAACCTCGAAACCGGTGTCAAATCTAAATCCGCCAATATCGTTCATCCTCCCAGGTGAGACGATGGATGTGGTCGACGCGATCAGGACAAGGCGTGCGCGGCGAGTGATCTCCGACAGGCCGATAGAGGACGACAAGGTCAATGCACTTGTGGAAGCGGTCAGGCTCTCGGCTTCCTGTAACAACAACCAGCCATGGAGACTTGTTCTGGCGCGCGGAAAGGAGGCTCTCGATGCGGTCAAGAGTGCCCTTTCTAGGGGAAACGCCTGGGCCACACGCTCCCCGCTGATCATAGTCGTCTCGGCGAAGGATTCGGACGACTGCAAGCTGAGTGACAACCGCAACTACTTCCTGTTTTCGACAGGCCTTGCCATAGGCCAGCTCGAGCTGAGGGCGACAGAGCTAGGCCTGATAGCGCATCCCATCGCCGGATTCGACCCACTCAAGGCGAAAGAGTTGCTGGGGATTCCACAAGATCATGTGGTGATAACTTTCGTGATTTGCGGGTATCCGGGGACTGACGATTCTCTGCTCTCGGACAAGCAGAAGGCGATCGAGCCGACTCGGCCGGAGAGGAAACCCGTAGTGGAGAACATCTTCCTCGACAAGTGGGGAAACGCCTACAAGTGATTTGGCCAGCATCGTCCTCTGAACAAATGTGTACATCCTGCAAAAGCGTATATCTGACCGGAGGTGCTCCGGGGTAAGAACCAGGATGTGTTCCCTATGCTCAGACTCTATTGTGTGGAGGGCGGTGAGCTCAAGCCCGCCGAGGCCTCAAGATTCAAAGAGGCCCGCTGGATTGACGTCATCGCGCCTTCGACCGAGGAGGTCGAACGGCTCCACGAGGAGTTTGACATAGATCTTCAGGATATGGCCGACTGCCTCGACCCCAACGAGCGTTCGAGGGTCGAGATTGAGGAGTCTTACGACCTGCTTGTCTTGAGGAGTGTTCTTGCAGAGCAGAAGAACGGCAAGCGGAATGTCAGCAAGATCGAGACGATGCCTATCGGCATCTTCGTGGTCAAGAACAAGATCATAACGGTCAGGATTGGGACTTCGTTCAGCTACGACGAGCTCACAGTCGACCTCAAGCGGAAGCCCAAGATGGACAGCAAGGAAGACCTCTTCCTCCTGCTCGTCCGGAAGGTCAACAGGGACATCGAGCGAAGAGTCAGGCCGATGGAGAGGACCATCGCAAACATCCAGGAGAAGATCCTCGAAGACGAGGCCGACGAGGTCGCCGACGACGCGTTCGCATTGAGCAACGGTTTGATCGTTCTGAACACTACGCTTCTCTCAAACCTAAACGCCATGTCTATGCTGTCACGTGTCAAGCAGCTCCATCTCACCAAGGAGAGGCTTGACCTCGCGGAGGACCTTGAAAACGATGTCGCCCAGTTATACGAGATGACTACGATATACCGCGAGATAATGTCCAACGTCCTCGATGCCTATGAATCTGCGCTCGCGAACAACCTGCAGGTGGTCATGAAGACTCTGACTACAATCAGCCTGATACTCATACTCCCGCTGATGATCACGGCCTTGTTCAGCATGAACGTCACCCTGCCCTTCGGGGATGAGGATCCGCTTGCGTTCTGGATGATCGCGGCATTGTCGGCAGTTGCGGTAGGAGCTCTCTGGGCCTTCTTCAGGATCAAGAAGATACTCTGACCTCAGGATGAGCGCCGATGCCTGTTCCTACAGGAGCTTGTTCGAGCCTTCGTAGACATGAATGCAGGTGACCGGGCAGTCCGCCGCAGCTTGTCTTGCACATTCTGCATCATCCAACTCGAGCTCGTCATTGTCTCCGACTCTGCGTCCGCCTTTCAAGCTTGAGAAACCATCGGCAGCCATCTCGAATATGTCCTCGCATGTCGTCGTGCACAATTCGCATCCGCTGCATTCCGGCCTTACTATTTCCACTTTGAACTTGCCCATTGGTACCACTCACTTTCAAATCACGTCATAGGGTGACAAGTAATATCCTCTTCGCCTTCGTTGTTAGGCTTGTGGGCGAATTCGGGCCTTTCAGGCAGAATCAACAAATTCCTAGGCTTAGGCCAAGAACCATGGTCGGCCAGTATGATTCAGCATCTTGATATCAGATGAGATACTGACAGCTGAATTCTTATCAACTTGTTCGCCGTTCACCTTAGCATGTCTATCGATGCCAAGCTCCTTAGCAGAATACGAAGTGAGTTCCCCGCAGTTGAGAGGGCTCCTAACGGAAAGAAGAGGGTGTTTCTTGACAACGGCGCAGGAACGCTCGTGACTCGCCGGAGCGCTGAGCGAGAGAACCGAGCAAGGATCGATTGGAGTGCCAATGTAGGCAACGTCTTTCTCGAGTCCAAAGGTGCAGGGGAGACGATCCTCGAGGGCAGGAGAGCGGTCTCCGATTTCCTGAGAGCCGAAGGTCCGGAGACGATCATCTCCGGGGAATCGTGCACGGCCCTCATGTTCGCGCTCAGCTACGCGATAAGCCGCAACCTGAAGGGGGACGAGAACGTCGTCACCACGGGCTACGAGCACTACGCGAACATCAACCCCTGGCTTGAGCTCGGCGGACAGGGTCTCATCAGTGAGCTCAGGTTCGCGAAGTTCAACCTCGACACTGGTCTGCTCGACATGGAGGAGTTCAAGCGGCTCGTCGACAAGAAGACCAAAGTGGTCACCGTTACCGCGGCATCAAACGTGCTCGGGACGCGGTCCGACTTGATCGAGCTGGGAAAGATGGCCAAGGAGGTGGGCGCGTACTTCGTCGTCGATGCGGTGCATCATGTCGCGCATGGACCCACGGACGTCAGGAAGATGGGTTGCGACGCCCTGATATTCTCCGGCTACAAGCTCTTCTCGAGGCATGGGAGCTTCATGTATCTCAGACCTGAACTGGTTGATAAACTGCAGCCGTACAAAGTGGATCCTTCACCGAAGTTCGGACCAGAAAAGTGGGAGATGGGTACCAGGGACCAGGCGATGTTCGCCGCAATCTCAGGGGCTATCGACTATCTTGTTTGGCTAGGGCACCCCTCATCCAAGACGCCTCCGAACCCGGGCCCGCAGAGGAGTGCTCACCTCAAGAGGGTCATGGAGGAGATCGAGGCCTACGAGAAGGAGTTGACCAGGATGGTCCTCGACGGATACGGGATAGTCCAAGGCCTCAGGTACATTCCAGGGCTGAGGATGTACGGGCCGAGGGAGATCCAGCCGAGGATCGGAAGGGATCCGACATTCGCATTCAAGCTGGAGGGCCATGACGATCACGACGTGGCGAAGCTCCTCTGGGATAAGTACGCGCTGGCTGTGGGGGCCGAGGACTACTACTCGAGAGTTCCAGCACTGTACAAGACTAAGACAATGCTCAGGGCAACGTTCGTGCACTACAATACGAAGGAGGATGTGCTCGCCTTACTGGAGGCTCTAAGCGAGATCGCCTTTGGAAAGGAGGCCCGGACTCCCCCGAGAAGGAAGCAGAAGAGACCCGAGAAGAAGCCGGCGAAGAAGGAGAAGAAGGTCGAGAAAGACAAGAAGGGAAAGAGGCGAAAGAAGTAAAGGATTTGCAACGCGCCAATCGCCTATTGTCGCAATACTTGACCTAGTCGTCCGGCTTCGAGCTGTCAAGAATCCGCTCTCCTAGACCAATCCATTGGCCAGTATCCGGGCTGCCATACTAAGATGTCCGTTTCTTTAACAACATGCGGAAAACTCGGGCCAAGAAGGGTTCTCATTTGTCCAAGAATCGTCGACTGCTTCTAACATGAGCATATATTCTGATGCCGCCTCTAGAGCATTGGAAGCCGGAGAATAGGACGGTGAAGAAATGAACAGAAACATAGCAAGCCGGGACGGAAGAATGCTCGTGAACCTCTTTGGGCGATCGAAGCTGAGGAGGACGGTGCAGGAGATTGAGGCAATCCACTCTCAGAGCGAAGTCTCGACTTGGAAGGCAATCGGGAACAGGTAGTAGACACATAGAATGTGGCTAGTGAACGCCATGAGAAACGCACTCGTGAGCGATCGTATCGCTGGACTGCCGGAAGTCGTGTTCGTCGGGACAACGATGGTTCAGCCGCTCGGGGACTTGGAATGCTGCAGCAGCATCTTGTCCCTCCAGGTATCGAATATGTAGTCAGCGTACCAGATGTTCGGAACCACTGACTTGATTTCATCCTTTCTCGTTATCTCGCTTGTGACCTCTTTGAGCTCGTTCATCCTGTTCGTCCAGATTATGCATATGAGGAAATCGGGCAGGTTGCTGAACGATCTGAGATACCACACTCGGGGCGAGTACTTCTTTAGGAGTTCTCTCCCGACCTCGTTCTTGTTCACA
>Ga0315268_10002262_pt1 | contig 21890 bp, 22 predicted proteins | sample C1_top_MG_FD_204535 | JGI IMG/M metagenome (GOLD analysis project Ga0315268, IMG submission 204535) | Sediment microbial communities from Yellowstone Lake, YNP, Wyoming, USA - C1_top | ecosystem: Environmental > Aquatic > Freshwater > Lake > Sediment | place: USA: Wyoming | collected 2017-08-01 | reverse complement strand
GGGGCAGGGCGTGGAAGGCCCGGTAGAAATAGGAGCTGATGTCAATGAGGTAAAGGACGCGGGCGCCTTCGGCCTTCTCTGCCATTTGCCTTCCTTATACTATCCGCGGTAGAGCAGTGTCAATGGAGTGCCTGCGGCCAGTGGCCGGTGGTCAGTGGTCAGTTAGGCCGGATACTGCTCACCGCTCACACCCGGGGCTTGGCCCAGAGCTCCAGGACGGAGAGGTTGAGGAAGCGCTTGGACGCGGCGCTCTTGACGATGGCCACCGTGTCCCAGCCCCGGGCGGTCCCCGCCGCGGCCACCGCTTCCTCCCCTTCCGGGAGGAGGCCGGCGTCCACGGCCTCCATGACGATTTCGCAGCAGACCTTGAGGCCCTGGCCCAGGCGGCGCAGGGTGTTGGCGATGAGCAGGGTGGGGGCGCTGCCCTTGAACTGGTCGGCCACCGCGGTGTCCAGGGAGTGGGTGAGGATGGTGGCCTTGAGGACCCGGCCGCCCAGCCGGGTGATTTCCTCGTAGTTCTCGGGTAAGAATTCGTCGAGGTTGGGCCCCTTGAAGCCCACGGAGTGGCCCACCACCACCAGGTTGACGCCTTTCCCCTGCAGGCGCCGGGCCGCCTGGGCCCCGGAGGCGCCGGTGGTGGAGGCCACCACCAGGTGGCGGAAGCCCTGGGCCGCGGCCTTCTCCAGCAACTCCAGGCAGGCCGGGGTGTTCTCCGGCCCCACCCCGGGAAAATACCAGACTTCCCGCTTGATCATGCCAGTCTCCTTTCGTTTAGCCGATATCCTTTATCTTATCCCAAATTTTCCCGGAGTCCTGATGATTTTTCCCTTTCTTGCCGATAGAGGGTGGAAAAAGGGGCGGTATGGGTTTCTTCCTGGGGGGCGCTATCATTCTGACTTGCCTGGGGGCCCTGTGTTACTGGGGGGCGGGGGCTTTGGGGGAGGAGAGCTGTTATTTCCCCGCGGCGGTCCTGCTCCTCCTGGCCTTGCTGGCCGCGGCCCTGGCCGGTTTAGGGTGAGGGGTGAGGGCGCGAGGGGGGAAGAAGGGCGGCGTTAAAACTCTGCCCTGAGGCAGGGCCATGTCACCTCTGTTTGCCAGTCTGCGGATTCGCCTGGTGCTGCTGGTCTTGCTGGCGGTCCTGCCGGCTTTGGGCTTGATCCTTTATACCACCCTGGAGCAGCGGCGCCAGTTGGCTGCCGGCGCCCAGGCCGAGGCCCTGGTTCTCGTCAAACACTCGTCCGCGGACTTTGAAGACACCATTCACATGAGTTCGCAGTTGCTGGCCCTGCTGGCCTCCAGCCCCGAGGTGCGGCTCCAGGACTGGAAGGCCGGCGCCGTGATGCTGGCGGATTTGCGGCGGAAGCACCCGGCCTTCCTCAATCTGGGGGTGGTGGACCGCCAGGGCAATCTGGTGTGCAGCGCGGTTCCCTTTACCGGGGCCCTGACCATGGGGGACTTCGCCTGGTTCCAACGGGTCCGGGAAACCCTGGACTTTTCCGTGGGGGACCTGCAAATCGGCCCGGCAGTGGGCAAGCCCACGGTGCACTGCGGCTATCCGGTCCGGGACCGGCAGGGGCGGTTGCAGGCGGCGGTCTTTGCCGCACTGGACCTGAACTGGATGAAACGGCTGATCCCCCGGGCCGATCTGCCGGCGGGCTCAGTGTTTGCCGTCATCGACCGGGAGGGGCACATCATGGTGCGCTACCCCGACCCGGAGGCGTGGGTGGGGAAAAAGGCCACGGAAGCTGCGGTCACCCAAGTCATTCTGACCCGGGGACAGGGGGTGGCGGAGGCCCGGGGGGTGGACGGCGTCCTCCGCTTGTATGCTTTTTCCCCCCTGGAGGGTCTGTCTCCCGGAGGTTATGTCTATGTGGGGATCTCCACGGCGGCGGTCTATGCCCCCGCCACCCGGGCCCTGGCCCGCAATCTTCTGGGGCTGGGACTGGTGGCGGCCCTGGCCCTGGCCAGCTCCCTGGTCCTGGGGCACCTGTTGGTCACCCGGGGCATGAAGGCCCTGGTGCGCACGGCCCGGCAGGTTTCCGCCGGTAGCCTGGAGGCCCGCAGCGGCCTTCCTTATCATGGGGAATTGGGCCAGTTGGCGCGCGCCCTGGACGACATGGCCGCGGCCCTGGAACAGCGCGAGGCTGAGCGTCAGCAGGACGCCGCTGCCCTGCGGGAGTCGGAGGCCAAATTCCGGGCTCTGGTGGAGCAAATCCCGGCCATTGTCTACACCGCGGCCATGGATGATTTCCATTCGGCGATCTATATCAGCCCCCAGGTGGAAGAAGTGTTGGGCTTCGCCCCCGCCGCCTTCCATACCGACCCCCAGCTCTGGCAGCGCCAGTTGCACCCCGAGGACCGGGCCCGGGTCCTCCTGGAGGTGGGGCAGGCCCACGGCGCCGGGGCGGCCTTCGTCTCCGAGTACCGGGTGCTGTCCCGGGCCGGCGCCGCAGTCTGGATCCGGGACCAGTCCCTGACGGTGCGGGACCCCGAGGGCCGGCCCCGGTTCTGCCAGGGGGTGATGCTGGACATCACCCGGGCCAAGGGCATGGAGACCGCGCTGCAGCAAGCCAACGAAAAGCTCCGGGTGCTGGTGGCGGAAACCGAGGAGCGCAACCGGAACATCACCTTGCTCAATGAAATGAGCGACCTCCTGCAAGCCTGCCATACCCTCCCGGAGGCCTTCTCCACCTTCGTTCATTTCGGGCCGCAAATTTTCCCCGGGACCGCGGGCGTTCTTTTCCTGCTCAACAACTCCAGGAGCCTCTATGAAGCGGTGGGCGGCTGGGGGGACTACACCGGCGGCGGCCACGGCTTTGCCCCCGACGAATGCTGGGCCATCCGCCGGGGCCGCCTGCACCTGGTGGCCGGCGGCCAAGCCCAATTGCTCTGTCCGCACGTCTCCTCCACCCCCGCCACGGCCCACCTGTGCGCCCCCCTGTTGGCCCAGGGTGAGGCCCTGGGGGTCCTGCACCTGAAGATGGCCGGAGCTGACAGCGCCGTCCCGGAGGAGGGTTGGCAGGCCAAAGCGGGGCTGGCCGGGACCATCTCCGAGAACATGTCCCTGTCCCTGTCCAATTTAAAGCTCCGGGAGACCCTGCGGAGCCAGGCCATCCGCGACCCTCTCACCGGCCTGTTCAACCGCCGCTATCTGGAGGAGACCCTGGAGCGGGAGCTTTACCGGGCCAAGCGTCTGGGAAGTCCGGTGGGCATGATCATGATGGACCTGGACCGGTTCAAGGAGTTCAACGACGCTTACGGGCACCACGCCGGGGACGCGCTGCTGGAGGCCCTGGGGCGCACCATCCAGAGGCATGTCCGCCTGGAGGACGTCGCCTGCCGCTATGGGGGGGAGGAATTTCTGCTCCTCCTCCCCGGGGCTTCCCTGGAGACCGCCCTGACGCGGGCCGAGAAATTACGGGAGGCGATAAAGAAGACGCACCTGGATTATCGGCGCCAGTCTTTGAAGTCCCCCACCGTTTCCCTGGGAGTGGCCGTCTTTCCGGAACACGGCACCACCGCGGAAGAAATGGTCGTGGCCGCGGACGCCGCCCTTTACCGGGCCAAAAAGGAGGGCCGGGACCGGGTGGTGGTGGCCGGCAGCCCTGGGAAGGCCGCCTGATCCTTATCTCAACTTAGGTCTTCGGGAAGGAAGACGACTTCCCGTTCCAGGGCCACGCCCTGGGTGCGCCAGACCTCCTCCTGGATTAGGGCCACCAGGGCCTGGACCTGGGCGGCGGTGGCCCGCCCCTGGTTGAGGATGAAGTTGGCGTGCTTGCGGGAGACCTGGGCGTCCCCGAGACGGCGGCCCTTGAACCCGGCCACCTCGATGAGGGCCCCCGCGGGCGGCCCGGCCGGGGGATTCTTGAAGACGCTGCCGCAGCTCCGGGGGTTGGCGGGCAGCCGGCCGCGCCGGAGAAGCAGCAGCTCCTCCATCCTTTTTTCCACCTCCATCCGCGGCGCTGGGCTTTCCAGGGCGAACTCCGCCTCCACCACCAGCCAGTGGGGGAGGTTGAGAAGCAGGGAAGTGCGGTAGCCCAGACCCAGCTCGGCGGCCTGAACCTCCAGAAGCTGGAGCCGGGGGGTCACCACCCACACCCGGGTGAGGACGTGGGCCAGGTTGCGGCCGTGGGCCCCGGCATTGAGGCGCACCGCCGCGCCCACGGTGCCGGGGATGCCGGCCAGAAATTCATAGCCGCTGAAGCCTAGGTGCGCCGCGGTGCGGGCCAGGCGGGGGAGAGGCACGCCGGCCCCGGCCCGGAGCCTATCCCCCCGGCGCTCCAGGCCCTTAAGGCTCCGGGCCAGGTGCAGGGTGAGGCCCGGCAGGCCTGCATCGGCGATGAGGAGGTTGGAGCCCCGCCCCAGGAAATACAGGGGCCACCCCCGGCTGTAGGCCAGGTGCAGGAGGCGGCAGACGTCCTGTAGGTCCCGGGGCACGGCCAGGTACTGGGCGGGCCCGCCGATCTTCCAGGTGGTCAGGGGAGCCAGGGGGTGCCTGGCGAACACCTGTCCTTTGATGCCTTGCCAGGGGAGAGGTTCAGGCTGGTCCATCTGGCTCTTAATGATATAGGCAACCGTGGGCCTTGAAAATGATAATTTCGATGAAAAGGGGCGGGAGGGCCTTCGGAGCCCACGGCGAAGCCGTGATTCTTGACAATTACTAAGGAAAAAGGTAGCTTGACCCCAGTAAGAAGGGGGGGAGATGCGGGGGCGGCGCAGCGCAATCCTGCTGGCGGCGGTGGTCCTGGGACTGGCGGCCGGGGCCTGGGGGGAGGCTCCCCCCGTGGCCTACGTCAATCTCAAGTACGACCTGATGCGCCAGGGGCTGGACAAAGACTTTGTCCAGAAGACCTTCACCGATAGCCGCAACAGCTTCCTCCCCGACGTGGTGCGCAAGATCGCCTATTTGCGCAAGGAAAGCCCGGAGATCTACCAGAAATTCCTGCGCCCGGAGGTGGCCGCCCAGGGGCGCGCTTATCTGGGCGAGCACCGGAGTGAGCTCACCCGGGCCGCGGCCCGCTTTGACGTGGCCCCGGAGGTCATCGTCGCCATCCTCACGGTGGAGAGCGGCCTGGGCCACATTACCGGCAACTATCCCGTCTTCAACGTCTTCGCCTCCCTGGCGGTCATGGACACCCCGGAAGTCATCCGGGACGTGGGGCTGGAGTCGGGCCTGAAGGACCGCCTGCGCAAGAAGGCGGCCTGGGCCCGGCGGGAGCTCTCCGTCTTTCTGGAGTATTGCGCCTCCCGGAAGCTGGACCCCTTCTCCTATAAGGGCTCCTGGGCCGGGGCCATGGGCTTTTGCCAGTTCCTGCCCACCAGCCTGAAGAACTGCGGCGTGGACGGCGACGGCGACGGCCGGGTGGACCTGTTCACCCACACCGACGCCATCTTTTCCATCGCCTGCTATCTCCACCAGAGCGGGTTTAACCGGCAAAACCGCGCCACCTGGCGCCGGGCGGTGTACAGCTACAACCACTCCGACGCTTACGTGGACGCGGTTCTCACCCTGGCCAACAGGTATTGAAGGCGGTGGGCAGTGAGCAGTAAGATTATTTTCTCACTGGCCACTGGCTACTGACTACTGCAAAGGGGGAATGATGGCGGCAAAAGTGCAAGTGGGCATCGTCCTGGGCAGCGGCTCGGACTGGCCCCAGGTGGAGCCGGCCGCGGCGCTCTTGAAGGAGTGGGGCGTGGCCTTCGAGGTGGTGGTGGCCTCGGCCCACCGTTCGCCCCGGCGGGCCCAGGCCTACGGCCGGGACGCGGCCGGCCGGGGCCTGAAGGTCATCATCGGCGCAGCCGGCGCGGCGGCCCACCTGGCCGGGGTGCTGGCCGCGGAGACCATCCTGCCGGTCATCGGCGTGCCTCTGCCCAGCTCGCCCCTGCAGGGCCTGGACAGCCTGCTGTCCACGGTGCAGATGCCCGCGGGCGTGCCCGTGGCCGCCATGGCCCTGGGGACCGCAGGGGCCGTCAATGCCGCGGTCCTGGCCGCGCAGATCCTGGCCCTGGAAGAGCCCCGCCTTCAGGAAGTCCTGGCCCGGCACAAACAGGGCCTGGAAGACAAGGTGGTCCAACAGACGGAGAAAATCCCCCCGGAGTTTAGGGGTAAGGAGTGAGGCGGCCCCTGGAAGCGAGGCCCTGAGCCATGATGGTTTCATCCCTGGTGGAGCTGGGCGTGGACCTGGCGGCCCTGGCCCACAACTACCGGGAACTGCGGCGGCGCTGCGAGTCCCGGGTGCGGTTCCTGGCCGTGGTCAAGGCCGACGCCTACGGGCATGGGCTGCTGCCCGCGGCCCGGAAGCTGGCCGCGGCCGGGGTGGACTACCTGGGGGTGGGGTCCCTGGAAGAAGGCCTGGCCCTGCGCCAGGCGGGGCTCGCTCTCCCGGTGCTGCTGCTGGCGGGGATGGTCCCGGCAGAGGCCGAAGCCGCAGTGGCCGCGGACCTGGAGGTCATGCTCTTCCGCCGGGATGTGGCCGAGAGCCTGGCGGCCGCGGCGCGCAGCCAGGGGAAAAAGGCTAAGGCGCACCTCAAGGTGGACACGGGCATGGGGCGCCTGGGCATCCTCCCCCAGGAGGTCCTGCCTTTCCTGAAGGGCTTGCGGGAACACCGGGAAGTGGAGGTCCTGGGCCTGTGCTCCCACCTGGCGGTGGCGGAGATCGAAGATAAGACCTATACTTTAAAGCAGCTGAAGGAGTTTAACGGCCTGCTGGCTGCGGCCCGGGGGCAGGGCTTTAGGCTCCCCTTGAGCCACATCGCCAACAGCGCCGCGCTCTGGGAGATAAGGGAAGCCCACCTGGGGTTGGTGCGCCCCGGCATCATGCTCTACGGGTCGCCCCCGGCCCCCCACCGGCCGCCGCCGGTGAAGCTCCAGCCGGTGATGTCCTTCAGGAGCCAGGTCCTCCAGGTCAAGCGGCTGCCGCCGGGGAGCGCCGTCAGCTACGGGGGCACCTACGTCACCCGGGACTGGTGCGACCTGGCGGTGGTCCCGGTGGGCTACTGCCACGGATACAGCCGGCTGCTCTCCAACCGGGGGGAGATGCTGCTCCGGGGCCGCCACGTCCCCATCCGGGGCCGGGTGTGCATGAACCTCACCATGGTGGAGGTGACGGGCATTCCCGAGGTGAGGGAAGGGGAGCCGGTGACCCTCCTGGGGGCCGACGGGGATGAGCGCATTACCGCGGAGGAGCTGGCGGAGTGGGCCCAGACCATCAGCTACGAAATTTACTGCGCCCTGGGGAGCGCCAATCCCCGGCATTACACCGGAGCCTGAATGGATAGAAAACCCGACACCCAGGAGCCCTCCATCTGCCTGGTGTGCGCCTGGCGGGAGAACTGCGTGAAGAAGTACTCCTTCACCGGGCAGCACTGCCTGGAGTTCACCCGGGATTTGACCCTGAAAGCCAAGCCCGCGGGAGAGGTCCCGGAAAAGAGCGAGAAATAAATCAAGCCGCCCGGCTAGGGGCTTAAGATAAAATGGGGAACAGCCGCCCCCGGCTGTTTCCTGCAGGGGCGACCCGCCGGGTCGCCCCTCGCTTAAGAACCAGGTGAAAGTCAGACCATGCAACCCAAGAAAATCTTGCGCCATTTGATCACTCAGGCCGCCGAAACCGCCCGGGAGGCGGGGTCGCTCCATTTCCACGGCCTCCCGGACTTCGAGGTGGAGGCGCCCAAACTGGCGGAACACGGCGATCTGGCCACCAACCTGGCCCTGGTGCTGGCCTCCCGGGCCGGGATGAAGCCCCGGCAAACCGCCGAAATTCTCCGGGGCCACCTGTCCCCCCCCCCGGGCCTGCTGGCCAAAGTGGAAATCGCCGGCCCCGGGTTCATCAACTTTTTTATCCAGGACTCCTGGTGGCCCCAGGTGCTCCTGGAGATTCACCGGCTGGGCGGGGCCTACGGCAACAGCGACCTGGGGCGGGGGCAAAGGGTGCAGGTGGAGTTCGTCAGCGCCAACCCCACCGGCCCCCTGCACATCGGCCACGGCCGGGGCGCGGCCCTGGGGGACGCGCTGGCCAACCTGCTTGCCGCCACCGGCCACGAGGTGGTGCGGGAATACTACATCAACGACGTGGGCACCCAGATCCTCACCCTGGGAAAATCCCTGTACTACCGGTTGCTGGAACTTAAGGGCGAGGCGGTGGCCTTCCCCGAGGACGGCTACCAGGGCGACTATCTCAAGGACCTGGCCCGGGAATACCTGGCCCAGGGCGGCGGCTTCTTCGGGCCCGAGCCCCGGGAACAGGACTTCCTGGTCCTGGGGAGATACGCGGCCAAAGTCATCCTGGACGGCATCAAAAAGGACCTGGAAGACTTCGGGGTGCGCTTCGATTCCTGGTTCAGCGAAACGGAGCTTTACCAGCGGGGCCTGGTGGACCGGGGCTTTTCCCTCCTTCAAGAGAAGGGCTTCCTTTACGAGAAAGACGGCGCCCTGTGGTTCAAGGCCACGGCCTTCGGGGACGAGAAGGACCGGGTGGTGAAGCGGCAAAGCGGCGCCACCACCTACTTTGCCTCAGACATCGCCTACCACCTTTACAAGTTTCAGCAGGGTTATGAACTGGTGGTGGACATCTGGGGCGCGGACCACCACGGCTATGTGCCCCGGCTGATGGCGGCCACCCAGGCCCTGGGCCTCCCCGGCCAACTCAAAGTCATCCTGGTGCAGCTGGTGAGCCTGCTGCGCCAGGGGGAGCCCGTGGCCATGACCACCCGGGGAGGCACTTTCGTCACCTTGAGGGAGGTCCTGGACGAAGTGGGCAAGGATGCGGCCCGCTTCATCTTTCTCACCCGTCGGGCCGACGCCCACCTGGACTTCGACCTGGAGGTGGCCAAGGAGCAGACCCCGGAGAACCCGGTGTACTACGTGCAGTACGCCCACGCCCGCCTGGCGTCCGTCTTCCGCCAGGAGGGAGCCCGGGGCCGGGAGGACGAGGCGCCGGACCAGGCGCTTTTTTCCCTTCTCAACCTGCCGGAGGAGCTGACGCTCCTGAAAATGCTGGCCAATTACCCGGAGCTGGTGGAGGCCGCGGCCCGGGCCCTGGAACCCCACCGGATCACTTATTTCTTGACGGAGCTGGCCTCCCAGTTGCATAGTTACTACTACAAGCACCGGTTCATCTCGGAAGACGCCGACCTGACCCGGGCCCGCCTTTCCCTGGTCAAGGGCGTCAAGGCAGTCTTGCACCACGGCCTAGCCATCCTGGGTGTCGCCGCCCCGGAGAGCATGTAAGAGAAGTAAGAGAAGGCTGATTTGCCGGGCGGGCCGGGGGACCGGGGGGCGGGGGCAAATCCGGCCCCGGCCAGCGCGGCCCGTCCCGAACCACCGTCACCGTCACCAGAGGAGAAGAGCCATGGAGGGGAGCCGGGGCAAACGGGGCAAGAAGGCCCCCTGGCAGGTGAGCGTCGGGCTGAAGGACGTGGTCTTCGCCGGCATCGGAGTGGTGGGGTTGATGATGATTGCCTTTGTCCTGGGGGCCCTGGCGGGCCGCGGGGATATCTACCGCGTCTTCTATAAGTGGGGGCTGGTGGGTCCGGAAGCGGCCCGGGTGGCTCAATGGCTGCCGCCTGCCCCGGCCCCGGGAACGCCTGGGGCCGGCTCGCCGGTGGCGGCTCCTGCGCCCGCGACGTCGTCAGGAGCGGTGCCGGCGAGGACCGCGGCCAAGGCCCCACCTCAGCCGGTGACCGGCGCCATCGCTCCGGCGCCGGAAGGCGCGGCGGCCCCGGCAGCCAAAAAAGGCAGGGGCGCGGCTGCAGCCAAAGACCAGAAGGCCCGGGAAGAGGAGTTGCGCAAGGCGCGCCAGGAAGTGGTGGGGAAGCTGAAGTTCCAGAACAGCCTGGACGGCCAGCCCAAAGCGGCCAAGGCCGGGGCCAAGCCCAAGGAAAAGGCCGGGGGCAAAACCCCGGCTGCCCCCGTGAAGGTGGCCCAGTACCGGGACGCCAAAGCCGCCAAGGCCAAGGTGGCGGAATTGCAAAAGAAAGGGATCAAGGCCACCCTGAAGGAAGGCAAGGACGACCAGGGGGCCCTGTACATCGTCTATCGCCCCGCGCCGGGGCCCCCTCAGGAAACCAAGGCCGTGGCCCAGAGTTCCGAGAAGAAGCGCAAACCCGCGGGGCAATAAAACCGGGGCTCGGGGGCGCCCCCCAAAGGCCCCTTGAAAAGGGTATAAAGAAGGATTTCGGGCAGGTACCCCCCCTAGCAAAGGGGGGAGTAATAAACGGCTCCATCGAGCTTAAAAGGGGTTTCGACCAACTGCTGGGGACCCCGCGCGGCTGCCCTAGTCGGTGTCTTCTGCCCCGCCGCGGTCTTCTTCCGCCCCCTGGCCGGACGCGGCTTCCTCCACCATCTGGTCCACTTCTTCCGGAGAAAAGTCATCCCCCATGAGGGGGCCCATTTTTTTCAGCGCCCGGGCCAGGCTGGCGGGGTTATTTTCGTCCACGCCGGCCAGGTCCAGGTCTCCCATACGCTCAAACCTGGTCTCTTCCGACAGGCGCACGTGCACCCGGGACAGGAGGCGCTCCAGTGAAGAGCCGCGGCAATGGCGGCAGCGGGGGGTAAAAGGCTCGTCCGCCCGCAAGAGGACAAAGCTGGAAACCTGGCTGCATTCCCGACAGCGGTATTCGTAAATGGGCATGGGGCTGCCCCCTCAGTTGGGAACCCGCACCCGCATCTTCTCCAGGCGGGCCACCTGGTTTTTCACCTCGGCATAGTGCAGGTCGGTGGTGGGCAGGTTCTGCATGGCCTTGCGGAAATGGAACAGCGCCGTGGGCAGGGCCCGGGAACGGAGGCTGTGGATTCCCAGGTAATAGTGGGCCAGGCCCAGCTTGCCCTTCTCCCCGTAAAGGGTTCCCAGGTTGTAATAGACCTCGGTGAGGGCCGGGTTGAGGTTGTAGACCTTCTCGAACAGGGCCAGCGCCTGGTCGGTCTGTTTGCGTTCCTGGTAGATGCGACCCAGGTAGTAAAGGATCACTTCGTCCTGGGGATAGCGCTGGGAAAGCTGATTTAACAGCTGCAGGGCCTCCTGGTAGCGGTTGCGCTGGAAGTAGCAGATGGCCAGGTCCCGTTGGATTAATGCATTTCCCGGGGCCAGGTTCAGGGCCTGTTTAAACGCCGCCACCGCCTCGTCGGTCCTCTCCAGCCTGGACAGGGCCAGGGCTTGGCCGTAGCAGTAAACCGGATTCTTGGGCTCCCGGCTGGCCTCCTGGGTCATTCTTTTCAGGAGCTGGTTGGGATTGCCCGCCACCGCCTCCATCCTGATGGAGAAGTATTGGAAATCCTGGGTGTCCGGCCGGGGGGACGGCAGCCGGTCCTGGTTCTTGGCCAGGAGGTTGGCGAACTCCACCTGGCGGCTGTTGATATCCGGGTGGGTGCTGAGGTACACGGGGATTTCCCTGCCCTCAAACCACCGCTGCCGGGACATCTTCTTGAAGATGGCCATCATGTCCCGGGGGTTGTAGCCCGCCTGGCTCATCCACCGGAAGCCCAGGGAGTCGGCCTCCTGTTCAAAGTCCCGGCTGTATTTGAGGTTGGCGCTGGCGCCGGCCGCCATACTGCCCGCGGCCAGGGCGGGGGCGATGGGGCCCCCCAGGAAGATGGCGGCCATGGCCCCCATCAAGGAGGCGATGTTGGGAATCCTGGCCTTCTCCATGGCCTTGACCATGTGCCGGGCGTAGATGTGGGAAATTTCATGGGCCAGCACCCCGGCCAGCTCACCTTCCCGGTCCATCAGGCGGATCAACCCGGTGTGGATGAAGATATAGCCCCCAGGCACCGCAAAGGCGTTGATGGAGGGGTCGGCGATGATAAAGAACCGGTATTTGAAGGGCTGGGGGCCCAGCTGGGCCACCAGGCGCTGCCCCAGGCGGTTGATATAAGAGGTGAGAAAGGGGTCCTCCACCAGGGAGACATACTGCTGCAGTTGCAGGACGAACTCTTCTCCGATCTGCTTTTCCTTCTCGATGGTGATCCCCCCGGTGATCCCCTCCAGCATGGCGAAGGCCGGATGCAGGGGCGCCAGGGTCAAGAGGGCCGCCACCAGGAAGGTGAGCCAGCGCAGGGGGCGAAAAAATCTGGTCATGGAGTCCTCATGGAGAGTCGCTGAGGCTCTTGGCGGAGGCAGGCCGCCGGGGGGTGCGGAGGCGGCCCTTCTCCACGGCCACCTGGGGGGCTTCGGCCCACAGCCCTTCCAGATGGTAGAATTCCCGCAGGGCCTGGGAAAAGATGTGGATTACCGCACCGTTGTAATCCAGCAAGACCCAGAGCCCTTCGGCTTGGCCTTCCACCCCCAGGGGCTTGATGCCCGCCCGGGCCAGGTCCTCCTGCAGGTGCTGGGCCAGGGCCAACACCTGGCGCCGGGAGGTGCCGGAGCAAATGAGAAAGTAGTCGGCAAAGGAACAGAGCTCCTTCACCTTCAGGACCACCAGGTCCTGGGCCTTGTGGGCTTCCAGGGTTCGGACGGCCAGCTTCACCAGGGCTTCCGATGTGCGGGGAACGGAAGGGGCCGCGGCCATTACCTCCTAGCGGTAAAGGTTTTTCTCTATTATAAAGCTTCGCACCGTCTCCGGCAAGAGGTAGCGGATGGAGCGCCCCTGGCGTACCAGGGAACGGATGAGGGTGGCGGAGATGTCCATCTGGGTGATTTCCTGGAAGAGCACCTGCTGCCCCGAGGGGTGCCGGAAGCCCGCGCCGCCCTTAAGGGGCTGAAAGCCCGGGTGCACCTCCCGGCCCAGGACTTCGGCCAGGTGCTCCCGTTCATAGCCGGGGCGGTCCAGGACCACGAAGTTGGCCAGGGTGAAAAGCTGGGCGTAGTCCTTCCAGGTCTGGATCTCCAGGATGGCGTCCAGGCCCAGGATGAAATACAGCTCCCAGGGCGGGGGGTACTCCTGGCGGATGAGCCTGAGCGTCTCGATGGAGTAGGACTTTCCCGGGCGCCGGCCCTCGATGTCGGACACCCCCAGGACGGGGTGGTCCCCCACGGCCAGGCGGGTCATCTCGTAGCGCAAGGCAAAGGGGGTGACCTCCCCCGGGGCCTTGTGGGGCGGCTGGGCCGCGGGGATGAACCAGGCGCGGGTGAGGTTCAGCGCCTCGGCCACCTCTTCCGCGGCCCGCAGGTGGCCGTAGTGGATGGGGTTGAAGGTGCCCCCGAAGAGGCCCAGGCGGGCTTCAGCCGATGATTTCATAAATATAGAGAATTTTCCAGCGCCCCCTCACCCTGACCCTCTCCCCCCGCCGGGGGGAGAGGGAGTGTACAGAAGCTCCCAGTTTATTCCCTCTCCCCCAATGGGGGAGAGGGTCAGGGTGAGGGGGAATTAACTCAGTTTATCGCTCCCTGATAAATACCCTTGGGATTATGAACCTCTGCACCTATACTCAGGTTCTGATCTGGCCGCTGCCATAAACGATGAATTTGGTGGTGGTCAATTCTTCCAACCCCATGGGTCCGAACGCGTGGAGCTTGGAGGTGTTGATGCCGATCTCCGCGCCCAGCCCCAGTTCGCCGCCGTCGTTGAAGCGGGTGGAGGCGTTCACCAGGACCACGGAGGAGTCCACTTCCCGCAAAAAGCGCTGGGCTCGAGCGTAGTCCCGGGTGATGATGGCCTCGGTGTGGTTGGAGCTGTACCGGGCGATGTGGTCCAGGGCCGCGTCGAGATCCGGCACCACCTTCACCGCCAGGATCAGGTCCAGGAACTCGTAGCCCCAGTCGCTCTCCTTAGCCGGCTTGACCTCCGGGTCGATCTCCCGGGTCCGGGGGCAGCCCCGGAGATCCACCCCCGCGTCCCGGAAGCGCCGGTTCATGCGGGGCAGGAACTCCCGGGCTGCGGCCTCATGCACCAGCAGGGTCTCCATGGCGTTGCAGACCCCGGGGCGCTGCACCTTGGCGTTGAAGCACACGGTCTCGGCCAGGTCCAGGTCCGCGCCCTGGTCCACGAAGATGTGGCACACCCCCTTGTAGTGCTTGAGCACCGGGATGCGGGAGTGCTCCGCCACGAAGCGGATGAGGCCCTCGCCCCCCCGGGGGATGATGAGGTCCACCAATTCGTCCTGCTTTAAGAGCTCCAGGGTGGCCTCCCGGGCCACGCTGGGGATCGCCTGGATGGCCGCGGCCGGCGCCTGGACCGCGGCCAGGGCTTCCTGCATGAGCGCGGCCAGGGCCAAATTCGAGTGCAGGGCCTCCTTGCCGCCCTTGAGGATGACGGCGTTGCCGCTTTTCACGCACAGGGCCGCGGCGTCCACGGTGACGTTGGGCCGGGACTCGTAGATGAAGCCGATAACGCCCAAGGGGATGCGTTGCCGCCCCACCAGAAGACCGTTGGGCCGCACCCACATGGAGGTCACCGCGCCCACGGGGTCCGGGAGGGCCGCCACTTCTTTCAGGCCCTGGACCATGGCGGCCATGACCTTGTCGCTCAGGGTCAGGCGGTCGATGAAGGCCGCGGGGTGGTCCTGCTGCCGGGCTGCGTCCACGTCCCGGGCGTTTTCCGCCTGGACGGCGGCCTGGCGCTCCTGGAGGAGTTCCGCCATCCTCAGGATTACCTGGTCTTTGACGGTCCGGGACAGGGTGCCCAGCACCCGGGCCGCGTCTTTGGCGTCCCGGGCCATTTGCCGCACTACTTCAGGGATATCCATGGTCTCCTCTGCCATAGGGTATCAACTTTTTGTCATTCTGAACGGCTCAGGCCGCCGCCTCCGGGTCCGGCTCCAGGGGGCGGGCCTGAAGGATGTCCCGGGCCTGGGCTTCGTCTTCCCTGGCCACCAGCAGGCGCACCCCCCGGATGAACTGGAGCATGGGGTAGAGGCCGCCGGCGTCGTCGGCCAGGATGAGGGCCTCGATGCCCTCACCCTCCAGCAGCCCCGCGGCCAGCTCCGCCTCCGCCCGACTGGTGAAGGTTTCGATTATCACTGCATTGTCGAGGTCCATGGCCGGTTCCGGTCTCGGGGGCTGGCTGAGGCCAAGACGCAAAGTCGCAAAGGGGCAATTCTTGGCGCTCTTGGCGTCGTGGCGAGAGACACCCCTCAAATCTCCGGGAAGATCACCAGGTTATCCCGGTGGATGACTTCGTCGTAGCCCTTGTAGCCCAGGGATTGGGCGATTTCCTGGGACTGGCGGCCCTTGATGCGGTTGAGGTCCCGGGCGGAATAATTCGTCAGGCCCATGGCAAAGGGCTGGCCTTCCGGGTCCACCAGCTGCACCGCGGCGCCCTTGCCGAAGGCCCCGAAGACCTCGACGATGCCCGCGGGCAGCAGGCTCTTGCCCCGGCGGGAGAGGGCCTCGAAGGCCCCCTGGTCCACCAGGATGGCGCCCTGGGGGGTGACGTTGTAGGCCAGCCAGTACTGGCGGCTCTTGAGCTTCTGGGCCTGGGGCTTCACCAGGGTGCCCACGGGCTGGGCCGCGAAAATTTTGGTGAGGATGCCGGGGGTGAGGCCGTTGGCGATGATGGTGGGCACGCCCGCGGCCGCGGCTTTCTTGGCGGCCTGGAGCTTGGAGGCCATGCCGCCCCGGCCCAGGGCTCCGGCCCGCCGGGACGCGGCCTTCTCCAGCCGGGCGTCGAAGGTCTCCACCAGGGGGATGAATTTCGCCTCCGGGTCCTCCCGGGGGTCTTTCTCGTAGAGGCCGTCGATGTCGGTGAGCAGGATGAGGAGGTCCGCGCCGGCCAGGTTGCAGATGAGCGCCGCCAGGTTGTCGTTGTCCCCGAACTTGAGCTCGTCCGTGGCCACGGTGTCGTTTTCGTTGATGACGGGCACCACCTGCCACTGGAGGAGGGTGAAGAGGGTGTTCCGGGCGTTTAAGAAGCGGTTCCGGGACTCCAGGTCGTCGTGGGTGAGCAGTATCTGGGCCACCTTCAGGTCCAGCTGGGCGAAGGCCTCCTCATAGGCCTGCATCAGGGCGCTCTGGCCCGCGGCGGCCACGGCCTGCTGCTGGGGGATGCCCCCGGGGCGGGCGGCGAGGCCCAGCTTGCGGCAGCCCGCGGCAATGGCGCCGGAGGACACCAGGATGAATTCCCGGTCCGGGCGCAGCTCACCCAGCTCCCCCACCAGGCGCTGAATCAGGGGGGTGTTCAGCCCGTCGGGTAGGGTGAGGACGGCGCTGCCTAATTTCAGCACCACCCGCCGGGCTTTACTGAGGTACTGCTGCCGCAAGGTCTTCATGGCGCAGCCGGGCAAATTCCTCTAAGATGGCGGCCCGCAGGGCCTCCAGACCCTGGCCCGTGGCCCCGGAGACCGGGAAGACCTGGAAGCCCGCCTCCTGGTAGGCCTGGATGACGGCTTCCCGGGGGAAGTCCGGGGCCAGCAAATCAATCTTATTTAACGCCATCAGGCGCGGTTTGTCCAGCAGGGAAGGGTCGAAGGCCCGCATTTCCGCGTCCAGTTCCCTAAGGGGGGCCAGCGGGTTATCCTCCTGGACCTGGCTTAAATCGATGACCGTGACCAGCAGCCGGGTGCGTTTCAGGTGGCGCAGGAAGCGGTGTCCCAGGCCCCGGCCCCGGTGGGCCCCGGCAATCAGCCCGGGGATTTCCGCCAGGATGAGGGGCTCCTCCCCGGGGAGCATCAGGGCCCCCAACTGGGGGGTCAGGGTGGTGAAGGGGAAGTCCGCCACCCGGGCCTTGGACGCGGTGAGGGCGGTGAGCAGGGTGGACTTGCCGGCGTTGGGCGCGCCCATGAGACCCACGTCCGCCAGGAGCGACAGCTCCAGGCGCACCCGGCGCTCGGCGCCCGGCTCCCCCGGTTGGGCGAAGCGGGGGGAGCGCATCCGGGAGGAGGTGAAGTGGGCGTTGCCCTTGCCGCCCCGGCCCCCTTTGGCCAGCACCAGGCGCTGGCCGGGGGTGAGGAGGTCACCCAGGAGGCGACCGGAAGCCACCGAAAAAACGCGGGTGCCCAGAGGCACGGGAATGATGAGGGGTGGGGCGCTCTTGCCGTGGCAGTCCCGGCTCTGGCCCCGGCGGCCGTTGTCGGCCTGAAAGACGCGGCGGCGTCTAAACAGGCTCAGGGTGCGGGGTGAAACCCGGGCTTCCAGGATGACGTCGCCGCCGGCACCGCCGTCACCGCCGTCGGCCCGGCCCCGGGGCTGGAAGCGGGCCCGGTGGAAACTGACGCAGCCCGCGCCGCCGTGGCCGGCCCGGACCGTGATTTCCACCTCGTCGGGGAAGGATTTCACATCGGCGGGGGATAAACGCTGACCCGGGTGCGGTCCTTGCCGAAGGCCTCGTAAGCCACGACGCCGTCAATCTTGGTGAACAGGGTGAAGTCCTTGCCCATGCCCACGTTGCGGCCCGGATGGATGCGGGTGCCCACCTGGCGCACCAGGATGGCCCCGGCCTTCACCACCTGGCCGGCGAACTTCTTGACGCCCCGGCGTTTCCCGGCGCTGTCCCGGCCGTTGCGGGAGCTGCCGCCGGCTTTCTTGTGTGCCATGAGAAAATCTCCTTGTCAGGGGCAGGAAACCAGCCCCTGAAGATTATACAATAATCTCCTGGACTTGCAAAGCGGTGTAGAGTTGTCGGTGCCCCTGCTTGCGCCGGTAGTTCTTGCGCCGCTTCTTTTTGAAGACCAGGATCTTCTTGGCCTTGCCCTGGCGCAGGATCTGGGCGGTGACCGCGGCCCCCGCCACCAGGGGCTGCCCCACCTTGAGATCCTGGCCGTCGGCCACCAACAGCACCTGGTCCAGGGTCACGGCGTCTCCCCGGGCCCCGGGCAGGCGCTCCACCCGGAGCTGGTCCCCGGGGGAGACGCGGTATTGTTTGCCGCCGGTCTGAATAATGGCGTACACTTGAAGCCTCCCATAAAACGAGTGAAGATTTTTAATGATAAAGGAATTTTCCCACCTGTCAAGGGGGAGGCCCCCGCCCCGGCATCAAGGCCCAATTTTGCTGAAGGGGCGCAGTTGACAGCAGTCCGCCGCCGCGTTTATGATGGGGTAATTATTCAGGGCCGGGAAAAAATGGACAGGACGGTCTCCCAGGAAGACCCCCAGGGGTACGTGGTCATTCACGGGCACTTCTACCAGCCGCCCCGGGAAAACCCCTGGATCGAGCAGATCGAGGTGGAGACCGGCGCCCACCCGTACCATGACTGGAACGAGCGCATCAACGCCGAGTGCTACCGGCCCAACGGGGATGCCCGCATTTACGACGGGCAGCGCCGCATCCTGGACCTCATCAACAACTACGAGCACCTGAGTTTCAACTTCGGCCCCACCCTGTTGAGCTGGCTGGAGACGGCCGCGCCCTTGACCTACGCCCGCATCCTGGAAGCCGACGCCCACAGCCTGGCGGCCCGGGGCCACGGCAACGCCCTGGCCCAGGCTTACAACCATACCATCCTCCCCCTGGCCACCCCCCGGGACCGGGAAACCCAGGTCATCTGGGGCCTCAAGGACTTCGAGCACCGCTTTGGGCGCCGGGCCGCGGCCCTGTGGCTGCCGGAGACCGCGGTGGACTACCCCACCCTGGGGACCCTGGTGGACCACGGCATGAAGTTCGTCATCCTCTCGCCCCACCAGGCCAAGCGGGTGCGGCCCCTGGCCGGGGGGGACTGGACCACGGTCATGGCCCATACCCTGGATACCACCCAGGCGTACCGCTGCTTCCTGCCCGAGCCCGGGGTCAGGCCCGCCAAGCGCCGCCACATCGAAGTCTTTTTCTACAACGGCGAAGTGGCCGCGGACATCAGCTTCGGGGACCTGCTCACCGACTCCTACCGCCTGGCGGGCCGGCTGGTGGAGGGCTTTTCCCCCAGCCGGACGCGGGCCCAGATTCTCACGGTGGCCACGGACGGGGAGAACTACGGCCACCACAAGAAGTTCGGGGAGCTGGCCCTGGCCCACGTGGTGAGCCAGGTGCTGCCCGAGAAGGGCTTCAGGCTCACCAATTACGCGGCCTTTCTGGAGGCGGCCCCGCCCAGGATGGAGGTGGAGCTCTACCTGGGTCCCCGGGGGGAGGGCAGTTCCTGGAGCTGCGCCCACGGGGTGGGGCGCTGGAAGGAAAACTGCGGCTGCGCGACGGGCGGCCGGCCCCAATGGAACCAGCGCTGGCGCGCCCCCCTGCGGGAGGCCTTTGATTTTCTCAACGAGCGGCTGGCGGCGGTGTTTGAGGACGCCGGGCAGAAGTACTTCCAGGACCCCTGGGCGGCCAGGAACGCCTATATCGACGTCATTCTCGACCGCAGCCCCCAGGCCCTGGGGGCGTTTTTCTCCGGGCAGGGGGCGCCGGGCCTCACCGAGGCCGACTGGGTGCCCGCCCTGAAGCTCCTGGAGATGCAGCGCCACGCCCTGCTCATGTACACCAGCTGCGGCTGGTTCTTCGCCGACCTGGCGGGGCTGGAGACCCTGCAGGTGATCAAGTACGCCGCCCGGGCCCTGCAGTTGGGCCAGGACTTTAGCGGCGAGGCTTTGGAGGAGCCGTTTCTCTCCATCCTGCAACGGGGACGGAGCAACGTCCCCGGAGAGGGCAGCGGCCGGGACATCTACCAGCGCCACATTAAACCCCGGGTGGTGGACCCGCCCAAGGTGGCCAATCAGTGGGTGATCTCCTGGCTCAAGAGCCGGGAGAAGCAGTGCCCCAGCCGGGTTTACCACTACCGGGCGGAGCCCCTGGACCTGGAGGACCGCGCCCAGGGGAGCCTGGTCTTCGCCGCGGGGCGGCTTAACCTGACCTCGGGCATCACCCGGGAGAGGCACACCCTGGCCTTTTTCACCGCGTTTTTGGGGAGCTACCTCTACCGCACCCAGGTCCAGCCCAATCCCGCGCCCACGGAGTACCAGACCCTCAAGGGGGAGTTCTTTAAGGTCCTGGAGAAGGCCCCGGAGGACCTGATTCCCCTGATGGTGCGGCGCCTGGGGGAGCGCTACTACAGCTTCCACGACCTCTTCCAGGACGAAAAGCTGGAGGTCTTTCTGGACCTGCTGCAGCACAACGCGGAGGAGGCGGTGGCCTTGATCGCCCATAATTTCGAGGAGAGCCGGACCCTTCTCCGGGCCATGGCCGGGGAGGGGCTGCCCCTGCCGCGGCTTTACCGGGCCCTGGGGGAGATCACCCTGAACCGGAGTCTGGTGCAGATCCTCAGAGCCATGGAGCCCGAGCCCACGGGGCTGCCGGCGTCCGAGGAGCTCCTGGACCTGCTGGAGGAGGCCGAGAAGCTGGGCTTGAAGCTGGAGTCCGGGGAGGGGGCCCGCATCCTGGAGCGGGTCCTTAACCGGCACCTCAGGGACCTGGCCGGCGATTTCCAACCGGACCGGGCCCTGGCCCTCAAGGAGTTCCTGGGCCTGGCGAGGCGCATCCCCATTACCCTGGACCTGACGGAGGCGCAAAACGCCCTCTTCGCCCTGATGCGGGAGCAGTTTCCCCGGGTGGCCGCCCGGGCCGCGGCGGATGAGGCGGCCCGGAATTTTGCCCAGGCCCTGATCGAGCTGGCGGAGGACCTGTACATCAGCCCGGTGAGGTACTTGAAGCTGCTGGGATAAGCTCTGGGGAGGAAAGCATGCCGTTGCTGGCGCGATTCAAGGAAGCCGTGGCCGAGTCCGTCCTGCTGAAGAGCCGGTTCGCCGCGGAGCAGGGGGACCGGGTGGTGGCCGCGGCCCGGATGCTGGCCGGGGTCTTTCAGGCCGGGGGCCGCGTCTTTCTCTTCGGGAACGGCGGCAGCGCCGCGGACGCCCAGCACCTGGCCGCGGAGTTCGTCAACCGCTTTCAGGTGGAGCGCCCGCCCCTGGCCGCGGTGGCCCTGACCACAGACACCTCCATTCTCACCGCGGTGGCCAACGACTATGACTTTGCCCAGGTTTTCGCCAAACAGCTCCGGGCCCTGGGCCGGGGCGGGGACCTGGCCGTGGGCCTCAGCACCAGCGGGGCTTCGGCCAACGTGGTGGAGGGCCTGAAGGCGGCCCGGGAGCTGGGGCTGGGGACCCTGGCCTTAAGCGGCGGCGACGGCGGCCCGGTGGCCCGGACCGCGGACCTGGCCCTGGTGGTGCCCTCCACGGACACGCCCCGCATCCAGGAGGTGCACATAACCATCGGCCACGTGCTCTGCGACCTGGTGGATTTCTTGCTGTTTCCGGAGAAATTTGGCGAAAAGAGGCCCGGATGAAGAAGCTCAAGCCCCTGTCCCTCAAGGGTATCAAGACCTCGTCCCTGGCGGCCCGGGCCTCCAAGGTCAGCCACCGGGACTTTGGCCGGGCCTGGCAACCGGGTGGGACCTTCATGGAATTTGCCGCCCGGCTGCCCCGCATTCTGGCAGGGGAGAAGCTCAGGGCGGTGGCCGCGGCCTGGGTCCAGGCCCGGCGCCAAGGGCGGCCGGTGCTCCTGGGGATGGGGGCCCACCCCGTCAAAGTGGGCCTAAACCCCATCCTCATTGACTTGCTGAAGCGAAGATTGATAACCGGTGTGGCCCTGAACGGCGCGGGGATCATCCACGACACGGAGGTGGCCATGGTAGGCCGCACCTCCGAGGACGTGGACCGGGAGCTGCTGACCGGCCGCTTCGGCATGGCCAGGGAAGCCGCGGAGTTCCTTAACGGCGCCATCTCCTGGGGGGCCAACGCGGGCCTGGGCCTGGGTGAGGCTGTGGGCCGGAAACTTCTGGAGGCGGATTTTCCCCACCAGGACCTGAGCCTGATCAGGGCCGCGGCCGAGTTGGGGGTGCCGGTGACGGTGCACGTGGCCGTGGGCGCGGACACCATCCACCTGCACCCGTCGGTGGACCCCGCGGCCCTGGGGGCCGCCACCCACCTGGACTTCCGCCTCTTCGCGGCCCAGGTGGCGGAGCTGTCCCAGGGGGTTTACATTAATCTGGGCTCCGCGGTGATCCTGCCCGAGGTATTCTTGAAGGCCGTGACCCTGGCCCGCAACCTGGGACATAAGGTGGCGCCCCTGACCACGGTGAACCTGGACTTTGTCCAGCACTACCG
>Ga0315268_10002261_pt1 | contig 21892 bp, 20 predicted proteins | sample C1_top_MG_FD_204535 | JGI IMG/M metagenome (GOLD analysis project Ga0315268, IMG submission 204535) | Sediment microbial communities from Yellowstone Lake, YNP, Wyoming, USA - C1_top | ecosystem: Environmental > Aquatic > Freshwater > Lake > Sediment | place: USA: Wyoming | collected 2017-08-01 | reverse complement strand
TAGTCGAAATAGTGGCGTGCATCGACCAGCGGTGAAAATCCAGGCACGCCGGCGACCTGCAGCGGCCTGATGTCGGAGCCGAGCTCGCCGTCATGGCGTGACAGTACGCTAGCGCCAATAGCGGCCAGGGCGTCCATCACCGGTTGCAGCGCGGCCAGCGACTCTCTGGCGACAGCGGCATTGACACCCAGCGCGCGACCGGCGCCTTCATCGCTTTCGATGGCCGCCACCTGCGTCCCGATCATCTTGCGGACTGAATCGTAGTAGGCCTGATTGCCGCGGCCGCCGTTTTCTTCGTCGGTCCAGCCGATGAAGCGGATCGTGCGCCGTGGATGCAGATCAAGCCGCTTGAGCACGTCAATTACCGCAGCCGCGGCTATCACGCCCACGCCATCGTCGGTCGCTCCAGTGCCGAGATCCCAGGAATCCAGATGCCCGGAGACGATCACGTACTCACCGGGTTTTTCGCGCCCGGGCCAGTCGGCGATGATATTGTGGCTGTCGGCATCCGGCAGCGTCCTGGGCGTAAGCAGCAGCTTGAGCGTCACGGGGCCGCTCACAGCCAGGCGCGCCACCAGATCTGCATCCTCCGCCGCGAGCGCTGCGGCCGGGATTGCCCTCTGCTGGTCCCTCCAGCTGGTCTCGCCGGTGTGCGGCAGACGATAGATCGCGCCGCCCACCGAACGCACCAGCGCCGCTACCGCCCCCAGAGCTGCAGCGCTGGCAGGTCCCGTGCGACGGAACAAGACCGCCTGGCTGTAGGCGTCAGAGGCGTTGCCGTTGTCCGCCAGGCGCTGATCGAAATGCTCGTCAAACAGGACTATGTTGCCGCGAACCTCGCCGGAGCGGGTCGCAAGTTCATTGAAGTTGTGCACGACAATGACGTGTGCGCTGAGACCCTCGGCAGGCGTAGCCGCTGAGGTGCCCAGTGCCGTCAGATGCAGGCGTTGCGTGAGACCTGGCGGTCTGCCCGGATAGTCAATCAGTTCTGCCTGTTCGGCGCCGCGTTCCCAATGGGGCACTTTCGCAGGCTGCAGTGTCACCTGCGCACCGAGCGAGCGCATGGCTGCTGCGACCTGGACTATGGCAGCACTCAATTGCGGCGATCCGGAGACGCGCGGCCCGATGGTGTCGGTCAGCTCTGCCAGATGGTTCCACGCCCAGGTGCCGTTCATTGCGGCGTCGCGGATACCTGCCAGCGTCGCCGCAGCCACTGGCGCCTGCGCAGCCTGCTCGGTGCCGCCGACAGCTGCCGCGGAAATTCCACAACAGCTCAGTGTGCCAGCGAGGATCAAGCCACGCGCCGCGGATGCTGCGAGCAAGCTTCGTGTGTATTGCATGGGGTTCCCGAAAATCTGCATGGGTGCCACTTTGGCATGCGCCGCTGAAGAGTTCCAGACGGCTTGAGATCGAACCAACCTGTCAGCAGCCGCTCAGGTACTGCATGTCTGGCGTTAGGCTCGCAGTTCCGTGCCCGGCGGCTGCAGCTTCCAGCGCCGATGGGTCCAGGCCCACTCCTCCGGTCGCTCGCGGATCAGAGCCTCGACACGTGCGGCATAGCGCTCGGTGAAGGTGCGCACCTCCAGAACTTCACCAGGCGCATTGAGTGCCTCGAATTCCACCTCGTAGTAACCGCGGCGTACACGGCGTTGCGCAGTGAAGTAGGCGCGGTAGTTGCCCAGGCGCGCAATCTCGGCCGGCCCCGGGAAAAACGCCGTTTCGCGTCCCAGAAACTTCAGCCACACGCGCCCGCCACTGCTGGTGGGCATCTGATCGGCCACCATGCCGGCGACATGCACCGTGCCGCGCAGGCGCAATAATTCCCGCACCAGCTTCTTGGCAGGCAACATGCGTATGCCCAGACGTGAACGCAGTGCCAGCATCGCCCGATCAGCGCGCGCGCTGTGCGGCGGCTTGTAGGCCGCATAGAACGGCGCGCCCATGTCGACCGCCAGGCCCTGCAGCATCCACTCCCAGTTGCTGAGGTGGGCGGCGAGCAGCAGCACTGGCCGGCCCGCGGCCAGATCGGCCTGCACTTCGGGCATATTGGCAATTCGCAGGTGGGCGCGTACCTGCGCGGCCGTAGCGATGCTGATCCACGGCAGCTCCACGATCACTTCGGTGAGCTTCTGGTATTGACGGCGCACCACGCGCTCGCGCGCCGGCTCAGCCAGCTCAGGCAACGCGCGGCGCAGGTTGTCACGTGCCACCTGCAACCGAAATCGAAACACGTAACGCAGTAGCCAGGCCAGCAAGGCGGCCAGCGCATACATCAGCGGCATGGGCACACGCCCCAGGGCCCGTATCCACAGAGCTGGCGGACCCGGTGCCGGCGCGTCGTTGACCCGGGCAGTTGTTGAAGGCGGTGCGCTCATGCCGGCAGAAGTCTAGGGCAAGTTCACTCCGCTTGCGTGACTGGTCGGCAAACAGGCAGGATGGCGCCCATGCTGTGGATCAAGAGTTTTCATATCCTGGGCGTCATGGCCTGGATGGCCGGCATCTTCTATCTGCCGCGAATCTTTGTTCACTACCGCGAAGGCAGTGATGCGGGTGAGGACGTGCGCCGCCTGGTCATCATGGCGGGGCGCCTCTATGGCTTCATGACCCTGATGGCCCTGTTCGCACTGGGCTTCGGGCTGTGGTTATGGGAAGCCTATGGTTATTCGGGCCTGTGGCTGCGCATCAAGCTGCTGCTGGTGCTCGGGCTGATTGCCTATCACATCGCCTGCCGACTGTTCGTGCAGCGCATGCGTGCCGGCGCCACACTCCCCAGCGGCCTGGCGTTGCGGTTCTTCAATGAGGGCGCGCTGGTGCTGGTGCTGCCGATACTGATTCTGGCGGTGCTCAAGCCCATGTAGGCCGGCGCTTGGCCAGGTCAGCTGGTGCTGCTGAACAGCGGCCGATCGGGACTGCGGCGCACCAGACGGGCATCGAAGGCCATGCAGATGTTGCGCAGGAACGGGCGGCCCGCTTCGCTCACGCGGCAGTGGTCGGCGGCCAGCTCGACCAGACCGTCGGCGGCAAATTCCGCCAGCCGCTCGGCCACACTATCCAGAAACGGCGTGTAATCCTCGCCCACCCAGCGGGTTTCCATCCGCGTCATCAGATTGAGAATATGCCGACGCAGCACCTGGTCCTCGGCGTCGAGCAGGTGGCCGCGGTGCAGGGGCAACTCGCGGCGCGCGATGCGTTCCTGGTAGGGCTGCAGGTCCTTCTCGTTCTGGGCAAAGGCGTCGCCGGCATCGCCAATGGCCGACACACCCAGACCCAATAGCGGGCGCGTGTAGGCATCGGTATAGCCCATGAAATTCCGATGCATGACACCGGTACGTGCCGCGGTCCACAGGCTGTCGGTCTCGAGCGCGAAATGATCGAGGCCGATTTCGCGATAGCCGGCGCTCTCCAGTCGCTCGCGCCCCAGTTCATAGAGTGCGCGCCGGGCCTCGCCTTCGGGCAGGTCGGCCTCGGTGAAACGCCGCTGCCCGGGCCTGATCCAGGGCACGTGAGCATAACCATAGAGCGCGATGCGATCGGGACGCAGCGTGCAGACCGCGTCCATCGTCGCTTCGATACTCGCCAGCGTCTGCAACGGCAGGCCGTAGATAAGATCGAAGTTGACGCTGTTGAAGCCGAGCGTACGCGCCTCATCGGTCACGCTACGCACCTGCTCGACACTCTGCACGCGGTTGACTATCGCCTGCACGCGCGGATCGAAATCCTGGACGCCGAGGCTGATGCGCCTGAAGCCATATTGTGCCAGCAGTGACAGCTGCTCCCTGGTGGTCACCCGCGGGTCGACCTCAAGCGACAACACCGCGTCGGGCCGCAGCCGCGAGGCGCTGAGCAGACCACCCACCAACTCGTCCAATTCATCGGGGTTGAGAAATGTCGGCGTGCCACCGCCCAGGTGCAGTTCGCCAATATCCAGCTGCGTCACACCGAGTCGCTCGCGATAGAGTGCGTATTCACCGAGCACCGAACGCACGTAGGGCTGCACGATGGTGTGGGTGCGCGTCACGCGGGTGTTGCAGCCACAGAAGGTGCACAGCGCGCGACAAAACGGCACGTGCACATAAATGCCAGCCCCGTGCCCGTTGCCGATACCGGCCTGCAGAGCCGCGCCAACCCGCTCCAGCCACTGCTGTTCGCTGGGCGTATCGTCCCAGTAGGGTACCGTGGGATAGCTCGTATAGCGCGGACCGGCCACGTCATACTTGGCCGACTGGGCGCGGCGCTGCTCGGCGTTCAAGTGAACATCTCGCGTTGCAGACGAATGACCAGGCGCACATTGTCCTCAGGCGTGTGTTGCAGCACGCCGTGGCCGAGCCCGCACACCCAGGCTGAGCGCACTGCCTGCGGCAGCGCGGCAACGCGTGCAAACACGCCGCGCACTTTTGTTTCGAGATCGGCCGCGGGCAGCAGCAGCCAGTCCGGATCAATGTTGCCCTGTATGCACCAGCGCGGCGTCTGCGCGCGCAGCGTGTCGGCCAGATCATGGCGCCAGTCGACACCCATGCACTGCAGATCGAGCGGCTCGAGCGCGCGCCAGTGTTCCGGGCCGGTATCGCGCGAGTAGTAGATCAGCGGTGTGCGCGGGCAGCTGCGGCGAAACTGCGCCACCACCTGCGCCAGCGGACCGACCGCGTGCCGTGCGAACTGCCCGGGATCGAGCGCGCCGGCGGCGGTGTCGAACAGCGCCACGCAATCGGCGCCCGCCTGCGCCTGCAGCACCATGTTCGCGGCCAGCAGCTCCACCAGGCGCTCACAGAAGCCCTCGTAGAGTCCGTCATCGAGTCCGGCTGGGCCCTGCCGCGCAAAGCCCTCATGTGAACCCGCCACGGCGTAGGCGTAGAGCGTGAAGGGCCCGCCGACAAAACCGATGAGCGCCTTGTCACTCGCCAATCGCGGCCGCAGCAGGCGCAGTGCCTCGGCCTGAAATTCCATGTGCGCGGCGGCCGCGGCACCCCCACGCAGTCGCGGCAGATCGGCGCTGCTGCGCAAATGCCAGCCCAGCTTTGGGCCCGGTTCGTACGTAAGGCCCATGCCCATCGCCTCGAGCGGGAACAGCAGGTCAGAAAAGAGTATCGCCGCATCGAAATCAAAATCTTCGATGGGCCCCATGGTCACGGCCACCGCCAGCTCCGGCTGCTTGCACAGACTGATGAAATCGTGGCGCGCCCGCAAGGCCTGATAATGCCGGTGATAGCGCCCCGCCTGGCGCATGAACCACAGCGGCGGCCGCCGCGTATTGTGCCGCCCCAACGCCGCTGCCAGTAATGTCTCAGTCACGTCCCACCTCAGTCAATAAATAGCCCACACCGCGTATGCTGCGGATGACACGCGGCTCGGCGGCGTCCACCTCGACCAGCCGGCGCAGGCGCACGATGAAATTATCGACGGTGCGCGAGGTTGGAAACTCGTCGGCCGACCAGGCGCGATCGAGTATCTCATCGCGGCTCACGGCCTTGCCGACACGGCTGGCGAGCAGACGCAGCACCGCGCACTCCTTATGTGTCAGTGCATGATGCTCGCCGGCCACTTCAGCGCTGTAGCGCTCGAAATCGACCTGCGCGCGACCGATGCTCAGGGTGCCACGCACTTCACCGGGCAGATCGGCCAGATCCTGTGCCCGCTTCAGGCAATTTTGAATACGCAGCAGCAGCTCGCGAAAATGAAACGGTTTGGTGAGGTAATCGTCGGCGCCGATTTCGAGGCCGCGCACCCGCTCTTCGGGGTTGCCGTGCGCGGTGAGAAAAATGATGGCGGTCTGCGGTGCCGCCGCGCGCAGCTCGCGCGCCAGCGCAAAGCCGTTGCCATCGGGCAAGCCCACATCGAGCAACGCCAGTTTTGGCGCTTCACTGCGCCAGGCCTGGCGCGCGCGCGCGGCGCTGTCGGCCAGCGTCACACGATAACCCGCCGCCTGCAGGCGCTCGCTCAGGGTCTCGCCCACGTTGCGCTCATCCTCGACCACCAGCAGATGAATGGCGTTGTTCACGGCAACCTCAGTCGGCACTGACTGCAAAACGCAGCTCAGCACGAAACCCGGCGCCCGGAGCCGTGAAAAATTCGGCGCGCCCGCCCATGCGCCGCATCAGCGCACGCACCAGATACAGGCCGACGCCACTACCACCCGAAGCCGTGCCGCGCTCAAACAGGCGCCCCAGCTCGCGCGCCGGCGCAGCCGAACCAGCCCCATTGTCGCGATATTCGATCAGCACCTGCCCGTCGCGCTGGCGTGCCGCCACACTCACCTGCACGCGCTCGAGACGCGAATGCCGTACGGAATTTTCCACCAGGTTGCGCAGGATCATCTGCACGGCGGCGGCATCGGCCGAAACATCGGGCAAGGCCGCATCGAGCTCAACGGCCAGTGCCACGCGCTCACCGTGCCCGGCAGCGATCGTTCCCAGGGTGCGCTCGAGCCAACCATTGAGCGGCACGGCCTGTTCCGCCAGCGGCCCGCCGCCTTCGATGCGCGCCAGTTCCAGGGTCTTGTCGATCTGCGATTCCAGGCGATTGGAATCTTCAAGCAGCCGGCGCGCCAGCGTGGCGCGCTGATCGCCCTCGGCAATGGCCTCGGCCTGCAGCCGGATACTGGTCAGCGGCGTGCGCAGCTCATGGGTAACGGCTGCAAAAAAAGCCTGCATGCCGCGCGCGCGCCGGCTCTCGCGCATATACAGCCAGGCCAGCAGCGCCGACACCGCCAGCAGCAACACCAGGAACACGCTCGATTCGCCGATCAGCATCAGGCGCGTGCGTGCCCACTGCGCCGCCACGGCGCTATCGGTGCGCCCGGTGATCGACTGCAACTCGGCGATCAGGCGCGCCTGGCGCACGAAAAAAGTAACCCACCAGGCGCCAAGGCTGAGCACCAGCAAAATCCAGAACGCCGCAAGCACCGCGATCAGCCGCGCACGCCGCGCCGGCATGACGCTCAATGAACCCTGCCCGGCCTTCATGTTCAAGACTGTAACCACTCCCGCCAATGGCGCACCGATGGAAACACGAGCAGGTCGGCGACACCCGCATGCCGCAAGTGCTCAGCCGTCTTGCCCGGTCCGCAGGCGTGAATACCACCGCTCACCTCGCCACGCCACTGATCGAACTGTACGCTGCTGTGCCACCAGACGTGAGTGGCGCCAGCCGGCGACGCCGCGGTACTGGGCCCATGCCGGTAAGTCGCCACGGCCGGCACGTCGCCCCAACCCTGGACGGCTTCAGCGCTGGTAAGCGCCAGCCACTCGCGCGGCGGCGGCAGATCGAGCAGCGCTTCGGCCAGCGCCGGCCGCAAGGCCGCGAAACCCAGTGACTCGGCGCAGCCTTCGACCCACACGCCGCGCGCCGCCAGCGCAAACCAGCTCTCCGTACCCGACACCCAGATATGCGGACAGCGATTGACTTCGGCGGCTGGCAAATCGGGCAGCGCACGACGATGCGCAATGAACGCAGCGCGCTGCTGCGCCAGCTGCTGCGCGCACAACCCGGCCGCGTTCTCGATGGCTGCAACCGCCGGTGCTGGTTGCGCAGCGCCGTCCCAGGGCCGCAGCGACGAGCGCGCGGTAGCGCCGCCGGCGGCGGCCAGCGGTGCTCGCGGCGCCTGCCAATGCAGCTGCGGCGCCTGCGCACCGTGCTCATCGGCAGCGCGCACGTAGAGCAGCCCACCGAGTCCGTCAACCTGCAGCTGCGTGGCGCCAAACTGCTGGTGACAGCCACCGCCGCGCTGCGCCAGCAGCACACGCTCGGCGGCGATCGCGGTGCGCGTCGCTGAATCATCGATGGCCGCCAGCAGCGCGCGCGTCTGCGCATCGTCGCTTCGGCATTCAATCGCCAGCGCGCCCTGTGCGGGCGCAGCGGGACACAGGTTCAGCGGCAACAGCATGCGCGGCAAGCCGGCCAGCAGCTCGCGCAGCATCGGGCCTGCGCCCACGGAAACGTCCTGCCACAGCCGCGATACACCGGCGAAGGCCAGGATGACGCCATCGAGCTGCCGCTCGCTGCCGCGCGGCTCGCGCAGGCGGCGCAGGCGCGAGTCGACATTGCCGCGCAGTGCAACGAGTTCGACGCGCGCCCTGCCGGCCGGCGCCGCGCCACCCGGCAGCGCGCGCTCGAGGAACGAGGGCACGAATGCCGCCCGCCGCGGCGAGGAGCTGCCGATACGCAGCGTGCCGCCGCGCGCCAGCACCGCGGCCACATCGGGCGCGAAATAGACTATGTCGCGCGGGTTCTGCCGCGCCGGCACAGCGCCGAGGTGCAGGCGCGCCGGGCGCTCCAGGCTTAAGTCCTTGAAGGAATGCACGGTCATGTCGACACTGCCATCGAGCAGTGCCGCATCGATCTCGGCGGTGAAGAATTCCTTGCCGTCGACCTGTGAGAGCGGGATGTCGAGGATGCGATCGCCGCGCGTCTCGATGCCGACCAGCTCGACCTTGAGTCCGGGGTGGGCGCGCTCCAGCTGCAGCGCGACGGCGCTGCTCTGCGCGCGCGCCAGCAATGAACGGCGTGTGCCCAGCCTGAGTGGCCGATTGATCATCCAGGGTTTGCCCCGCGTTGAATCAGGGGCTGATAGTGGCAAAAGCGGCGAGATCTTCCCAGCCGTGAGGCTGCGTAGCGTTGCTGCCAAGCGAGCGCAGCACTGCCTTCTCGGCACAGGCGCGGCGCGCACGAACCACCTGGACGCCCCGCAGATCGGATTGCGCACGCAGCATGTCGAATAACGCCGTCAGGCTCGTAAGGCCCGGCACACCCGCCCACACCGCCTCGCCAGTTGCCACTTTGTCGGTGCCGGAAGTGCCCAGCCCCAGATGCACGATGCGCCCGGTGTGCCCAGGGCGCGCGCGCCACGCGGCAATGCGCGCCGCATCGCGGGTCGCGTCGGCCGGAACGCAGATCACCACATCGCCGGCCTGTGACCAGGCGGCCAGTTCCGCTGCGAGTGTGCCTTCGAGCACCTGGCAGGCGCGCTGCGCGTGGCGTTCCTGCACCAGCGCTGCCAGTTCATGCGCGCGGTCCGTGGTGCGATTCCAGAGCAGCAATTCGTTGGTTTCGATCCAGGGCGCGACCGACTGTGCGAGCTGGCCGGCGCCGATCAGGAGCGTGGGTCCGGCACTCACGGTGCCGAGCAGACGGCGCACCTGCGAACCATAGGAGGCGCTGCCGAGCGCCGCGAGCTGGTTGGCGCGCACTTCTTTTGTATCCTGAAACAGCGACTGCACGGTGCCGGCAAGATGGCGCGACTGCAGGCTCGGCGCGGCCGAAAAGGCCCGCCAGGATTCCTTGATCTGACCGAAGATTTCGGTTTCGCCCAGCAGCTTGCTCTCCAGCCCGCAGGCGAAGCGCAGCAGGAAAGCATAGGCCTCAGCCCCTTCATAGCTGCGCGCGGTGGCAACGCCAGGCAGGCGCTGCGCTACTGCGTCGCGCGCCGCGCGGCCCGCCGCCACCACGACACTGCGCTGGCAGGTCGCGAGCACCCAGGCCTGCGATTGCGAGCCGGCAGCGCTAAGCTCCTGCGCCGAAGGCATGGCGCCCGCAGCGTCGAAGTGGAATACGTGCAGCTCTGCTAATTTCATGGTGTCGAGGCTAGCGGCCAGCCCCGGCCCCTGTGTCACGGGGCTGTCACGACCAGGGGTGCACAGGCCTCAGTTAGGTAAAAACCCTTATACTTCCCTTGATTTTCAATGGGTCACGGCCATTGGAGTGGCGCCGGCCGCACCCATTGGCAGCGCGCTCAACAGCTCCGCGGCCCCGTTCCAGAAGATCTGGATGCCAATGCAGAACAGCAGGAAGGACGAGAGCCGTACAACGATACTGGTGCCGGTCGCGCCCATCAGCCGTGCGAGCTGCTCCGAGTGGCGATAGAGCACGTAGATCAGCAGCGCGAGTGCGGCCACGGCGAAAACCGTCGCGAACAGGAAGGCGAGCGTGGCCTTGTGAAACCCGGTCGGGCGGCCGGTGCCGAGCGAAATGGCCACCGCGATCGTGCCGGCGCCGGTGGTCAGTGGCATGGTCAGTGGGTAGAAAGCCAGCCGGCTCGGCGCCACGTCGATGGAAGTGGGGTTCGGGGTCTCGCTGCGACGCTGCTCGGTCGCATCCGGTTGCGAGAGCATGCGCCACGCCGACAGCGAGATGATGATGCCGCCGGCAACGCGCAGCACCGGGATCGAGATACCGAAGAACTCGAGCACGTAGGCGCCGATATACAGCGACGCCGCGACGATGCAGAAGGCGTAGATGGCCACCCAGCGCGAGACCAGGATCCGCATGCGCGGCGCGAGTTCACGCGTAGCGCCGAAGAAAATGAACGCGCTCGAGAACGGGTTGACGATCGAGAACAGCGCGCCAAAGGTCAGCAGGAAAGTACTCAAGTCAGCTCCTCAATTCGCCCCGCGGGCAGCCGGTGCAGCTCATACTGACAAATATTCACCGTCGCTGCGACATTCAGCGATTCAATCACCCCGCTGCCGGCAATCGTGAAGGGCTGGGCCTTCACTGCAGACAGTGCCTCGCGCGGCAGACCCCGCCCTTCATTGCCAAAAAGATAACAGTCGAAGTTGCGGAACGCAGTCGTCGCGATCGACCGACCCTTGAACTCCAGGCTGGCGACACGCCCGAAGCGCGCCGGCAATGCCTCCATCGGCACATCGATTTCTACCGGCACATGGAAAATAGCGCCCATGCTGGCACGCACCGCCTTGCTGTTGTGCAGATCCACGCTAGCGGGGCTGAGCAGGCAGCGGAACTTTCCAAACCAGGCGAGCGTGCGCAGGATGGTGCCCAGATTCCCCGGATCCTGGATCTCATGCAGATAGATCGCACGATCACCGGCCTGGGGCGCGGGCGCCGCCAGCAGCGGCACGACCGCCGCAATACCCTGCGGTGAGCGCGTTTCACTGAGCTGCATCATGTGGCGTGAATTGACCACGTGGGTCCTGAGCTGCGTGGCCCAGTGCGCATAGTCCTCCGTGAAATAGATTTCGCTGGTGCGCAGGCGGGCGTCGTGCAGTGCCGCCTTCTGCAGCTCCTGAACCAGGTGCTCACCCTCGACCAGGAAGCACCCGTATTCCTCGCGGTACTTCCTGTGATGCAGTTTCTTGATGTCCTCAAACTTCATGACAGGCTCCGCGCCACCGCTTCAGCCACCCGGATGCCATCGACGCCGGCCGAGAGGATGCCGCCAGCGTAACCGGCGCCTTCACCGCAAGGATAGAGCCCGCACACATTGAGGCTCTGCAATGATTCCGCATCACGCGTAATGCGCACCGGCGAAGAGGTGCGACTCTCGACGCCGGTGAGCACGGCATCGCGACGATCGAAGCCGCGGAGCTGCCGGCCGAACACCGGCAAGGCCTCGCGCATGGCGTCGATGGCGTAGGCCGGCAGGGCCTGTGACAGATCTCCCAGGCGCACACCAGGTTGATACGAGGGAATAACGTCGCCGAGCTGCTTCGAACCGACGCCGCGCAGGAAGTCACCGACCAGCTGACCGGGTGCGCAGTAATCGCTCCCACCCAGTACATAGGCCGTCGATTCCAGCGTTTCCTGCAGGGCAACGCCGGCGAGCGGCCCACCGGGAAAATCCGGCTCGGGATTGATCGCCACCACGATGCCCGCATTGGCATTGCGCTCATTGCGCGAATACTGGCTCATACCGTTGGTGACCACGCGCTGCGGCTCGGAGGTGGCGGCGACCACCGTGCCGCCCGGGCACATGCAGAAGCTGTAGACCGAACGCCCGTTGCTGGCGTGATGCACGAGCTTGTAGTCGGCAGCGCCGAGTTCCGGATGACCGGCAAAGCGGCCGAAGCGCGCAACATCAATCAGTGACTGCGGATGCTCGATGCGAAAGCCGATGGCAAAAGGCTTGGCTTCGAGAAACACGCGCCGCTGTTCCAGCATGCGCAGCGTGTCGCGGGAGCTGTGCCCCAGCGCGAGCACCACGTGGCGACTGTGCAGGGTTTCGCCGCTCGCGAGCAGCACGCCCTCGATCTGGCCATTTTCGATGAGCAGGTCAGTGACCCTGCTCTCGAAACGCACTTCACCGCCGAGCGCGATGATCTGCGCACGCATTGCGGCCACCACGCCCGTCAGGCGAAAGGTGCCAATGTGCGGCTTGCTCATGTAGAGAATTTTCGCAGGTGCACCCGCACGCACGAATTCATGCATCACCTTGCGGCCGTAGAATTTCGGATCCTTGATCTGGCTGTAGAGCTTGCCGTCGGAAAACAGGCCCGCGCCGCCCTCGCCAAACTGCACGTTGGACTCAGGCGTCAGCGTGTTCCTCTGCCACAGCGCCCAGGTGTCGCGCGTGCGGCGTCGCACGTCGCGGCCGCGTTCCAGCACGATAGGCTTGAAGCCCATCTGCGCCAGCAGCAGCGCGGCGAACAGTCCGCAGGGACCGAAGCCCACGACCAGCGGACGTTCCTTGAGCAGCGCTGGCGCCTGCGCGACCGGGTGATAGGCCATGTCCGGCGCGGCGCCGACCTGCCGATCGCCCGCGCAACGCCGCAGCACCGCGGCTTCATCGCGTACGGTAACGTCGACGATGCAGACGAACAGGATGCCGCTGTTTTTCTTGCGCGCGTCATGGCTGCGCTTGAACAGGGTGAAGTCCAGCAGCTCGGCCTCAGAAATTGACAGGCGCTTCAGGATGGCCTGGCGCAGCGCCGCGGGCGTGTGTTCGAGCGGCAAGGGCAACTCAGTAATGCGGATCACCGCGTACTTCCTGGCCGGTTGCTCCGGCAGAGGGGGTAGAATCCCGCCATTCTAGCGCCTGGTTACCTCTGAAAAATGGCTCGTACAAAAAGCAGCGCCAGCTGGATGTCGCGACACCTCAGCGACCCCTTCGTCAAGCAGGCGCAGAAAGATGGCTACCGTTCGCGCTCGGCCTACAAGCTGATTGAGCTGAACGAAAGGGACCGGCTGATTCGCCCCGGCATGCGCGTCATGGATCTGGGCTCGGCACCCGGCGGCTGGTCGCAGGTGGCGGGCAAGCTGGTCGGCAGGAAGGGACGCGTGCTGGCCACCGACATCCTGCCCATGGACGCACTCCCCAACGTCGATTTCATCCAGGGCGATTTCACCGATGATGCCATCGTGCGGCAGCTCCTCGCCTGGCTCGACGGCGGCAAGTTCGACCTCATTATTTCCGATATCGCGCCAAACATCACCGGCATCAGCATGGCCGACCAGGCCTCATCGATGTATTTTCTGGAATTGGCGCTCGACACTGTGCGCAAGACCCTCAAGCCCGGCGCCAGCTTTGCTGCCAAGATGTTCCAGGGCTCGGGGTCAGATCAGTATCTGAAGGAGCTGCGGCAGCACTTCGAGAAGGTGCTCATCCGCAAGCCAGCGGCATCGCGCAAGGAGTCGCGCGAGGTCTATCTGGTGGCGAAGGGGTTCAGGCAGAAAGCAGCCGATTAATGGTGCCGGAGATAGGAATCGAACCTACGACCTACGCATTACGAATGCGCCGCTCTACCAACTGAGCTACTCCGGCAGTACCTGGACCCGAAACGCCAAACCAGCACCCTTGCCCTGGCAGGGCGCGGCATTCTAAGAGATGCCGTCAGCGACAGGCAATGCGATTCAGTCCGATTCCAGGCCTTCAGGCCTGCGGCCGTAGCCGGATCACCATGTCGATGCCCGCGACCTCCATGCCGCTGGGGGGTGCGGGCAGCTTGCTGAACTGCACCTCGGGCAGGGCGACGTCGGTGAGCGCGCCCGAGACCTCATCGTGAAAGTGGTAATGCGCCTGTACGTTGGAGTCGAACCAGTTGCGCTGCGCATCGACGCTGAGCTGGCGTATCAGGCCGCGGGCGGCGAACAGGTTCAGGGTGTTGTAGACCGTGGCTTTCGAAACCCGCAACCCGGACTGCTGCAGAGCCTCGGCCACCTGGTCCGCTGACAGGTGCTGGGGCGCGGTGAGCAGCAATTCGGCGATCTGACGGCGCTGCGCCGTCACGCGTATGCCGCAAGCCTGCAGGCGTGCGACCGCGGTGGCGGCGGCGGGTGCGCCGGCACTGGAGCCGGGCGCTGCGGCCTGCTCGTTGTCTTGCATGGGTAGATTCGCTCTCATAGCCGGCTATTTGTACCGCACCGGGCGCAAAACCGCCAATTTCGCGGGCTTTAGTTAACTAGTGCGCCGCAAGGCGCGCGGCAGGGCAAAGACTACATGCTCGGGCTTTCCGGCCGCTTCGGCCGGCAGCGCGCCGCCCCATTCACGGAGCCGCTCGACCACCTGCTGCACCAGCGCTTCCGGCGCGGAAGCACCCGCCGTGAGGCCCACGACCTTGCGATCGGTGAACCATTCACGGCGCAGGTCTTCAGCACCGTCGACCAGAAAACCGGGCACGCCGGCGCGATCAGCAAGCTCGCGCAGCCGATTGGAATTGGAGCTGCTGCGCGAGCCGACTACCACCAGCACCTCACACTCCTGCAGCAGTTGCTTCACGGCGTCCTGGCGGTTCTGCGTCGCGTAACAGATGTCTTCCTTGCGCGGCGCCTGCAGCTCTGGAAAACGCTCGCGCAGAGCCTCGACTATAGCCGCCGTGTCGTCGACCGAGAGCGTGGTCTGGGTCACGAACGCCAGTCGGGTCGGGCCCTGCACTTCCAGGCGCGCCACATCGGCCACGCTCTCGACCAGCAGAATGCGTCCACCGTACGCGGCATCGAAGCGCCCCATCGTACCTTCCACTTCCGGATGACCGGCGTGGCCGATCAGGATCACTTCGCGTGCTTCGCGGGCAAAACGCACGACTTCCATGTGCACTTTGGTCACCAGCGGACAGGTGGCGTCGAAGACCTGCAGTCCGCGCCGCTGCGCCTCGCTCTCAACGGCTGTGGAAACGCCGTGCGCCGAGAAGATGACCGTGGCGTGGTCGGGCACCTCGTCCAGTTCTTCGACGAACACGGCGCCCAGCGCGCGCAGACGCTCAACCACGCTGCGGTTGTGCACCACTTCATGGCGCACGTGGATCGGCGCGCCGAACATCTGCAGCGCACGCTCGACAATCTCGATGGCGCGATCGACACCAGCACAAAAGCCGCGTGGATTGGCGAGCAGGATACGCACGCTTCAGTGGCCAGCAGCGCGGCGCGAGCTCAGCAGCGCATCGAGGAGCAGGCCGCAGGCGCCAATGGTAATGGCCGAATCGGCCACGTTGAAGGCCGGGAAATAATGGTCGTGCCAGTGCAGCTGCAGAAAATCGACCACCACGCCCAGGCGCAGCCGATCGAAGAGATTGCCGAGTGCGCCAGCGAGAATCAGCGCCAGTGCGGCGGCCTGCAATTGTGCCTGCCGTTCAAGACGCAGCAGCCAGGTGATCAGGGCGACGCTGACGCCCAGCGCCAAAGCACTGAAGGCCCAGCGTTGCCAGCCACCGGCATCATTGAACATGCTGAAGGCCGCGCCGCGATTGTGGGCGCGCACCAGGTTGAACACCGGCAGGATGACGCGGGTTTCAAAGCTCTGCAGATGCGACTCGATCCAGCGCTTGCTGAGCTGATCAAGCACGATGATGGCGGCGCTCAATGCCAGCCAGCGCCATTGTCCGCGTGGCGGGCCACCGACGCGCTTGCCAAGTACGGCGTCCGCACGTGCCATCAGGCGAACCGGCGCGTTGCGCCGGGCTCCGCCAGGTTGCTGATGCAGCGACCACAGATCTCCGGGTGCTCGCTATGACTGCCGACGTCGGCGCAATGATGCCAGCAGCGCACGCACTTCTTGTGTTCGCTCGGCTGCACGCGCAACCACACGCCAGCGCCCGCCATTTCGCCCGCCGGCGTCGCGCCCGCAGGCGCCGTGGCCACGCGCTGCACGCGCGCCGCGGAAGTGATCAACAGGAAACGCAGCTCATCGCCCAGGGCATTGAGACGCGGATACAGCGCGTCGCTGCAATAGATATCGACCTCCGCCTGCAGCGGTGCGCCGATTCGACCGGCGACCCGGAGGGCCTCGAGTTCGTGCACCACCGAAGCGCGCAGGCTCAGCAGCAGCGGCCAATCAATGGCGGTTGCGGCGCTGGCGCTCGACTCAGCAACCGGCAGCTCGTACCAGGTGGCAAGAAACACCGACTCGGCGCGCGCGCCTGGCAGGAAGCGCCAGATCTCCTCGGCGGTGAAAGAGAGGATCGGTGCCAGCCAGCGCGCCATGGCCTCGGCGATATGCCACAGCACGGTCTGCGCGGAGCGGCGCGGCAGCGAATTCACCGGTGTGGTGTAGAGCCGGTCTTTGACGATATCGAGGTAAAAACCGCCCAGGTCAACCACGCAGAAGTTGTGAATCTTCTGGTAGATGAGGTGAAACTGGTAGTCGCGGTACGCACTGGTGATTTCCGTGTGCAACTCGCGCGCCCGGGACAGGGCGTAGGCATCGAGCGGCAGCAGTTCAGCCGGCGGCACTGCCTGGGCTGGTTGAAAACCATCCAGATTGCCCAGCAGAAAGCGCACCGTATTGCGCATGCGCCGGTAGGAGTCGCTGGTGCGCCGGAGGATTTCCTGCGACAGGCTCATCTCGTTGGAGTAGTCGGTCGCCGCGATCCACAGTCGCAGCATGTCGGCGCCGAGCGTGCGGGTGATGTCCTGCGGCTCGATGCCGTTGCCCAGCGACTTGGACATCTTGCGACCCTGCTCATCGACGGTGAAGCCGTGCGTGAGCACACCGCGATACGGCGCGCGGGCGTAGAGCGCCTCGGACATCAGCAGCGAGCTGTGAAACCAGCCGCGATGCTGATCAGAACCTTCAAGATAAAGATCAACCGGCGCATGAAAGTCAGCGCGCATGGCTGCAACGCACTCGAAGGAGAGTCCGGAGTCGGCCCAGACATCCATCACATCGGTGGCTTTTTCGTAGTGCTCAGCCTCGCTCCCCAGGAGCGTGGCCGCATCGAGCGCAAACCAGGCATCGATGCCACCGTGATCAACCAGCGTAGCGATCTCGAGGATCAGCTCCTGGGTGCGCGGATGCAGCTCGCCGCTGCTGCGGTGGGTAAACAGCGTGATCGGCACGCCCCAGGTGCGCTGGCGCGAGAGGCACCAGTCCGGGCGATTCTCGATCATGCCGGTGATGCGCGACTGGCCCCACTCGGGTGTCCAGCGCACGGCCTTGATGTCGCGCAGCGTGCCGGCGCGCAGCCCCTGGTTGTCCATGCTGATGAACCACTGCGAAGTGGCGCGGAAGATCAGCGGGCTCTTGTGGCGCCAGCAATGCGGATAGGAATGCGGATACGGCTCCTGGTGCAGCAGGCGACCGGCAGCGATCAGGCGCTCGACGATGACCGGGGTTGCGGCATCGACCTTCAGGCCCGCCACCAACTCGGTGCCTGGCGCAAACCGTCCATCGGCGCCGACCGGGTTCACGACCGGCAGCCCATAGCGCTTACCGATAATAAAATCGTCCTGGCCATGCGCCGGCGCCGTATGCACGGCGCCCGTGCCCGCTTCCAGCGTGACGTGATCACCAAGAATCACCGGCACCTGCTTCGCCAGCCACGGGTGCTCGAGCTTCAGCCCCTCGAGTGCCTCACCCTTGAAGCGGCCCAGCACGGTGCCCTTGAGGCCATAGCGCGCGAGGCAGGCCTCGGCCAGCGATTCCGCCAGCACCAGCACTTCGCGCCCGACGGCGTAAGCGGCGTAGCCAAAATCAGCACGCAGCGCCACGGCCTCGTTGGCCGGCAAGGTCCAGGTCGTGGTGGTCCAGATCACGATCGACACGCCACCCGCCCCTGCCGCATTCAGCGCCGCCGCTGCGATGCCGGTGCGCTGCGCGAAATCGGCCACGGCTACACAACGGAAGGCCACGTCGATGGCGGTCGAGGTGCGATTCTCATACTCGACTTCCGCTTCCGCGAGCGCCGAGCGGCAATCGAGGCACCAGTGCACGGGCTTGAGCCCGCGATAGAGATGTCCGTTGGCGATGATCTTGCCCAGGGCCCGGATCTGCTGGGCTTCGTAGTGCGGATCCATCGTGAGATAGGGCCGCTCCCAGTCGCCGAACACACCCAGGCGCTTGAAATCAGCGCGCTGGTTGTCGATCTGCTTCGCGGCAAACTCACGGCACGCGGCGCGAAACGCCGCCGCATCGAGCTTGTGACCGGGTCGGCCATGCTTTTTCTCGACTGCCAGCTCGATCGGCAGACCGTGGCAATCCCAGCCCGGCACGTAGGGCGCGTCCTTGCCATCGAAGCCCTGCGACTTGACGACGATGTCCTTGAGCACCTTGTTGACTGCGTGGCCGAGATGAATGGCGCCATTGGCGTAGGGCGGCCCGTCGTGCAGCACGAAGGCCGGGCGCCCATGGGCCTGCTCACGCATGCGCGCGTAGATATCGAGCTTCGCCCAGCGTTCCAGCTGCGCCGGCTCACGCTGCGCCAGATCGGCCTTCATGGGAAAGTCGGTGCGCGGCAGATTGACAGTGTTTTTGTAGTCGGTCACAACGATTCCACTTCAGGACAACAGTTGCCGCGCGGCAGCGGCATCACGATGCATCTGCGCCGTCAGCGCAGCCAGCGATTCAAAACGCTGTTCGTCGCGCAGCCTGGCAACGAACTCCACTTCGATCTCGCGGCCATACAGGTCAGCGCTGAAGTCGAACAGGTGCACTTCGAGCAGCGGCTCTACGCCATTCACCTGCGGGCGCGTACCGAGGCTGGCGACGCCCGGCCAGCCATTGAGCGCCGCGACCGGCTGGGCCGCGACGCTGGCCGCCGGTGCATGCACGCGCACCGCAAAAATACCTGAAAACGGCAACGCGCGCCGATGCATCGCCAGATTGGCAGTCGGAAACCCGAGCGTGCGCCCCAGCTGCGCACCGCGCCGCACGCGGCCGCGCATGGAATAGGCCCGCTGCAGCATGCGCTGCGCGCCGGCCAGATTACCGCTCGCCAGCGCCTCGCGCACCATGCGCGAACCCACGCGCTCACCGGCCAGCAATACCGGGGCGACGATGTCGGCGGTAAAGCCGAGCGCTGGCCCGTGTTGCGCCAGCATGGCCGCGTCGCCCGCGCCGCCGTGACCGAATCGAAAATCGTGGCCCACGGTGATGTGCCGTGCGCCGATGCGTGACAGCAGCTGCATGAAATCCGCGGCACTCATCTGCGCCATGCCCGCATCGAAGCGTGCGACCAGGAACTCATCCAGCCCCAGCGACTGCAGCAGGCGCCAGCGCTCGCGAAAATTGGTCAGGCGGGCCGGCGCGCGCGCGCGCTGAAAGAACTCACGCGGCAGGGGCTCGAAGCTGAGCAGGGACGCCGGCACCCTTAGGCGCTGCGCGGCGCTGCGCGCGTTACGGATGAGTTCCTGGTGCCCGAAGTGCAGACCGTCGAAGCCGCCAATGGTCAGCGCCCGGGCACCGGGCCACGAATCGCGCGCGCTCGACAGGCGCACCAGTTTCACGGCGCCACGCGCGTCTGCAGGTCGCGACGCCGCACACCCAGCGCGTACAGCACCAGGAAATACAGCAGCGCGGCCAGCGCGACGCCGCCGAGGCAACGCCCCAGGCGTTCCAGCTGACGGTAGGCGAGCCAGGCGTCCAGGCTCGATGCCATCCACCACAGCAACGCCGCCATTGCCACGCAGGCCACGGCCACGCGCAGCAGCAGGCCGCGCCACAGTCGCGAGGGTTGATACACGCCGCTGCGCCGCAGGCCGCGCCACAGCAGCACGGCGTTCACCGCCGAGGAGATGCAGGTCGTGGTCGCGAGCAACAGGTAAGGTGCGCCGAACTGCAACTTTACCGCCGGCACCACGATGCACAGGTTCAGCCCCATGTTGACGGCCAGCGCGATCATCGCGGCACGCACCGGCGTGCGCGTGTCCTGCCGCGCGTAGTAGCCCGGTGCCAGCACTTTCACCAGGCTGAAAGTCATCACGCCCCAGGAATAGGCGATCAGCGCCCAGCTTGCCATCTGCATGCCGGTGGCCGATACCTTCCTGAAGCCGAATACCGCCGTGACGATCGGCCCCGAGAAAAACATCATGCCGATCATTGCCGGCGCCACCAGCAGCACCGTGATGCGCAGCGCCCAGTCGAGCGTGGCCGAGAACTCGGCGCCGGCCTGCTTGGCGTGCTGCGCCGACAGGCTCGGCAGGATCACCGTGCCCAGCGCAATGCTGAACACGCCAAGCGGAAACTCCATCAGGCGATCGGCCAGATAGAGCGCGCTGATGCTGCCGACCGCCAGAAAAGTGGCGATGGCCGAGTTGAGCAGCAGACTGACCTGCGACATCGAGGAACCGATGATGCCCGGGCCCATGAGTCTGATGATGCGGCGTACGCCTTCGGCAGCGGGCCGCCAGCGCGGCCACGCCAGCAGTCGCAGGCGCGCCACCGATGGCAGCAGCGTCAGCACCTGCAGGATTCCGGAAATGAACACACCGATCGCCAGCACCAGGCCCGGCTTCTCGCTGCCCGACGCCAGCCAGATCGCCGCGACGATCATCACCACGTTCTGGATTACCTGCGTGAACGCCGGCAGCGCAAATCGCTGGTAGCTGTTGAGCACACCGGCGTAGAGCGAAGTCAGCGAGATGAACAGCAGATACGGGAACACCCAGCGGAACAGCTCCACCGCCACCGCCATGCGATCGCCGCCGGCATGGGCAAACCCGGGGAGAAACAGATAGACGATGACCGGCGCGGCCACTACGCCGACCAGGGTTACCAGCAGCAGCACCGCGCCCAGCGTACCGGCAGTATCGGCCACCAGCGCCCGAACCTCGGACTCCGCTCGTTGCTGCCGGTATTCCGACAGCACCGGCACGAACGACTGTGAAAATGCGCCCTCGGCGAACAGGCGGCGCAGGAAGTTGGGAATCGCGTAGACCGCGAAGAAGGTGTCGGATACCGCGCCCACGCCCATGGCGGCCGTAATGGCCATATCCCGCCCCATGCCGGTCAGGCGCGAGAGAAACGTCGTTACGCCCGTGACGGCAGTATTCTTGAGTATGGGGCGGCTCATGGGGCGATTTGGACTATACCGGAGCCGCATTGACAACGAGAGACCCGGTACGCAAACTACGCGGCCCTCTGGGGGCACCAGTTTTCAGCACGGCGGAGTCAGGCACTTGGCGAATACCAAATCAGCGGAAAAAGCAGCACGTCAGGCAGCGCAGCACCGGGAACGCAATGTCGCATTGCGCTCGCGCATGCGCACTGCCATCCGCAAGGTGATCGATACCACCGCCGCCGGCAAGAAAGCCGAGGCCCAGGCCAGCTATAAGGCGGCCGTGCCGTTGATCGACACCCTGGTCAACAAGAAGATCATTCACCGCAACCAGGCCGACCGGCACAAGAGCCGCCTGGCCGCGCGGGTCAACGCCCTCGGTTAAGACCTGGGCCGGGCCGGCTTGATCGCCGAGATGAGCTTCAGGCGGTGCGCCGAGGCCGCGCTGGCCTCCATATCCTCGACCGCCAGCAGCAGCGAAGTACGCGTATCCCCGCGCGCAATCTCGCGCCAATGGGTGCCTTCCGGCCACGGATCTAGGGCGCCGGCCAGGGCCCAGAGCAGATTGAGCGAAGGCGCCGCGCCCGAGCGTTTCAGTTCCGCATAGACCCGTACCGCCCCCTGCTTGCGCAAGGCATCGGCCGTGTAAATGCCCAGCGCGCCCAGTACCTGTTCGGATTTCACGCCCAGATTGCGCAGATCGCGAATGCGCAGCTTCAGCTTGCCGGCGGCAATCCGCTGCCGCACTTTACTGTTGCGCATTTTTTTTCTGCTGTTCCAGGAAAGTCATGATGGACTCGGCCAGCTCGCGCGTGCCGCGCCCGGTGGCGCCGGAAATCAGGTGCACCGGGCCTTTGTAGCGGAGCCGGCGCGCAATATCCTTCGCCAGTGCTTCGGCTTCCTTGTCAGGCAGCAGATCGCGCTTGTTGATCACCAGCCAGCGCGGCTTGCTGACC
>Ga0315268_10002260_pt1 | contig 21893 bp, 27 predicted proteins | sample C1_top_MG_FD_204535 | JGI IMG/M metagenome (GOLD analysis project Ga0315268, IMG submission 204535) | Sediment microbial communities from Yellowstone Lake, YNP, Wyoming, USA - C1_top | ecosystem: Environmental > Aquatic > Freshwater > Lake > Sediment | place: USA: Wyoming | collected 2017-08-01 | reverse complement strand
GTGCTGTACTATGTCGTCGAGGGGCAGGGCCGCCTGCGCGTGGGCGACGAGCAGGCTAGACTTCAGGCTGGCTCGCTGGTCGTCGTGCCGGCCGAGGCGGTGCGCAGCATCGCTGCCGAGGAGCGCATGCGAGCGCTGGCCGTGCAAGTGTTATGAGGAGTGAGACCGCGTCAGACCATCCACTTGTTCTGCTAGCCGTCTTTGCCCATCCCGACGACGAGGCCTATCGTCCGGGTGGAACGCTGGCGCTGCTGGCGTGGCGCGGCGTACGCGTTCACCTGCTCACGGCCACGCGAGGCGAGGCTGGCTCGTGCGGCGATCCGCCGCTGTGCGCGCCCGACGAATTACCCGCCGTGCGCGAGCGCGAACTGCGCTGTGCGTGCGCCACGTTGGGCATCGAGCCGCCGCACATCCTGGATTACCACGACGGCCATTTGAGCCAAGCTGACCCTGAGCGCATCATCGCGCAGATTCTCGGCATCGTGGACGAGGTGCGTCCGCAGGTCATGTTGACCTTTGGGCCGGATGGGCTGTCAGGTCATCCCGACCACATCGCCATTGGGCAATGCGCGGCAGAGGCGTTTCGCCGCGCGGACGAGGTTGCCGCGCTGTACACTGTCGCCATTCCGCGCAGCGTCGCGGAGCGCTTGGACATGCCACGCGTCCAGGCTGTGCCCGATGAAGCGATCGCGTTGAGCGTGGATGTGTCGCCTGTGTGGGAGATCAAGCTGGCGGCCATCCGTTGCCACGCCACACAGTTGAGTTCGTCGCCGATGATGCACGCGCCGGTCGAGCAACAACGCCTGTTCTTTGGAGCGGAGCATTTTGTGCAAGCGGCGATGAGGCAGCCTGACTGGCTGGATGAAATTCTGCAAGAGCAGTGCCAACAACTAGACTGAAGTGAGGTGCTATACTCCATGTCCAAAAAACATCGCGCTGGCAAGCGTGAGAGCAAGACCCCGTGGCCGCAGATCGCCGTCGTCGTGGGATTAGTCGTCCTGATCGGCGGCGTTCTGATTGCCAAGCAAACCCAGTCGGCGGCGCTACCCACCGTCGCGGCGCCCTCGCCAACGCAGGCGGCCAGTCTCCCGCCGGGCTTGCCGGAGCAGCAGCTTGATCAGTTGCTGGCCGACAAGCGTCCTACGTTGGCGTTTTTTCACTCCACTACCTGCCAGCAGTGCATTGACATGACCCGGATCGTCCAGCAGGTCTATCCCGAATTCGCCAGTTCCGTCGTGCTGGTGGATGTGAATGTGTACGACGAACGCAACGCGCGACTGCTGCAGCGGGCGAGCATCCGCGTGATTCCGACGCTTGTCTTTTTCAACCGCGAGGGCAAGGGCCAGGTGACGACGGGCGTCATGCAGCCTGCGCAATTGCGCCAGGTATTGCAGTCTTTGGGCAGGAGTTGACGATGCCATTCGATCCAACGATCCTGCAAACGGGTTCGCTCATTGCGTTCCTGCTCGTCTTTCTCGGCGGCATCGTGACCAGCATCGGCCCGTGCAACGTGGCGATGATCCCGCTGATCGTCGGTTACGTCGGCGGCTCGACGAACCTCTCTCGCGCCCGCTCGTTCGCGCTCTCGCTGGCGTTTGCCGTGGGCCTGGCGATCACGTTCATGCTGCTGGGTATCGTGGCAACATTGGTGGGCGGGTTGATCGGCGGCACGTCGCGCGTGTGGTATTATGGGGTCGCCGGAGTGTGCTTTGTCATCGGGCTGCAAATGTTGGGGGTGTTGAGCCTGCCGATGCCGCAGTGGTTTGGCCGTCTGCGGGAGCGCGTCGGCCTCAAAGGGTTGCCCGGCGCGCTGGCGCTGGGGCTAGTGTCGGGGCTGGTCGCCTCGCAGTGTGCCACGCCAGTGTTGGCCGCCATCCTCACGTATGTCATGGCGCAGCAAGCGGCCCTGGCCTATGGCGCGGCACTCTTGTTCGTCTATGCGCTCGGTCGAGGCGTGCCCATCGTGCTGGCGGGGACGTTCACTGGCGCACTCAAGCGATTGCGGTCGCTGGGCCGGTGGTCGGGCCTCATCGAAAAAGCCAGCGGCGTGATCGTCGTCGGTGTGGGGCTGTATTTTATCTGGATCGCGTGAAAGGAGCGCACAATGCTTATCGAAAAATACGACCTGGAAGTACTCACCCCGCCGTGCGAGCCGGGCGCGGAGCGTTTCACGGCCAAAGCGCGGCTGGTCACGGACATTCGCGAGGTCTTGCCGTACCTCAATGCCACACTGCGCGGCGCGGTCTACTTTCCCGATGCTGGCGCAGAGTACAGCGCACCTGCGCTGACGTGGAAAAAGGCCGGGCACAATATCGCTTTTCATCCTTACGAGATCGCGGTGAGCAACGCCGTTGACCGCGACAGCGCGCAAAAGGAACTCGACGGGCTGATCGCGCTGGTCAACCGCACATGGGAGCGGCGCGCGGAAATCACGCCGTCCGTTGAGGTGCGCCGCCGCCCGACGCTGATGGAGGTGTACAAGCTCTTGCCGCAGACCAACTGCAAGCAGTGCGGCCAGCCGACGTGCTTTACCTTTGCGCTCAAGCTGGTGGCGTCTCAAAAAAGGTTGCAAGACTGCCCGCCGCTGTTCGAGTCGCAGCGCGCGGACAAGCTGGCCGCGCTGCAAGACATCGTCGTTGACGCGCCGTCCATCGGGTGAGGTGGAACATGAAAAAGGGTTTGACGCTCACGCTACAAGATGCCGAGCTAATCGAACTGTGCCGCGTCCTGATTGACAAGGATGCCGAGGGCGCGCTTGAATTCTTGCAGGCGCATCTCAAAGGCAAGGCGCGTGACTTGCTGGAAGGCGGCTGACACGTGATGATTGACGTGCCTGGTGCAGGCATCACGCAAGCGAGTGGGAACATCTTCAAAGGATGAGGGCCATGGCCTTTCTCGATTCGTTGACGCTGACCAAGACATTGCCCTGCCTGGCCGAACCTGGCAAGATCATTGTGATCGCGCAACCCTCGCGCAACCTTGACGGTGTGTTGCCGCTCGTGGCAGCGGTCGCGCCCAATATCATCTCGTTCAACCCGAACGCAGGCACGCTCACCTTGCGCCGCCAACCCGGTTTCATCACGTTTTACCCGGACAAGGTAATGATCACCCAGGTCAAGGACACGGACGAAGGATTGGCCTTGCTTTCGACGGTGCGTGATCTGCTCAACCAATGTTGGGACAAGCGTGACACCATCCAGCCAGTCACCACCATGCGCCGCGCACCGCGTCCGCTGGATGTGTGGACGCTGCTCCCGCAGAGCAACTGCAAACGCTGCGGCGAGGCGACGTGCATGGCGTTTGCGTTCGGGTTGTTGCAGCAAAAGCGTGCCGTTGAGGAATGTCCGGTTATCGCGAGCGATCCAGCTTTTGCGGATCGCCGCGCGCAGTTGATGGCGCTGGTGTGACAAGAGGAGAAAATCATGCCAGACACGACCTCTGCCGATCAACTATCGGTGCTGCGCAAAATGATGTGCATGTTGGCCTGCCAGGCCAGCGACGATCAGGACGAAAAGGCCCGCAGCGTGCTGGACTGTATTATTCAGACGCTTGGCCTGGAGGCGGCCGGCTTTTATTGGAAAGAAAACGGGCAGGTCAAGTTGCGCGCGCAAACCCCACCGGGTATGGCGCTGGATGAACCCATTCAACAAGCCATCGCCGACCCGGCGCGTTTTGACGAGATAATCCAAGGCGGCAATGACCGGCAAGCGTGGCTGGCGCTGCCCATGAGAGCCAATGGGATGACGCGCGGGCGATTGTGGGTGGCGACTCAACCGGGCCGCGCTCTGCAAGACAGCGAGCGCGAGTTGCTGCTGTTGGCGGCGAACCAGATGGCGCTGGCGCAGCAGAGCGACGTTCTCTTGAACGAGTTGCAGACCATGGCCGAGCGCCGCGGAGTGCTGCTGCGCCAGTACATCGAACTGCACGAAAGCTGCAGCCAGAACGTCTCCCGCGAGTTGCACGACGAGATCAGCCAATTGTTGACGGCCTTGATCCTCAAAGTGGACACCGCCCTGGCTGCCGCTAACGACGGCGAGGCGGCCCGCCGTCACCTGGAGCGCTTGCGCGAAGGGGTAGTGCGTGTGCTCGACGAAGTGAACCGCATCGTGCTGGACTTGCGCCCCACGCTGTTAGAGACGCACGGATTGATGGAGGCGCTCAGCTGGTATGCCGTCGAGCGTCTCTCGCTCGCTCGAACCCAGGCGCACATCACCGGCGGGCAGTGCGCCCCGCGCCTGTCCTCGCCTTTGCTGACGATTCTCTACCGCGTCGGCCAGCAAGCCCTGTCCAATGTGGCGTGCCACGCCGCTGCCGCAAATGCGTGGCTGGATATTTCTTGCGAAGACGGCTGGCTCACGCTCACCGTCTGCGACGACGGGCGCGGTTTTGACGCGCGCCAGGCGCTCGCTCACCAGCAAGGGATGAAGGGAATTGGCCTGTGGAGCATGCAGGAGCGGGCTGCCCTGGTTGACGGCCAGTTGAGCATCGAATCGCAGCCCGGCCGGGGCGCGCGCGTTTCGCTCAAGATTCCCTTTGACTGCAAAATTACCAATGGCGAAGATTAAAGTTCTACTGGCCGATGACCACGCCATTCTGCGCGATAGCCTCAAGGCCTTTCTGGCTTTGCACGCCGATATAGAAGTGATCGGCGAGGCGGCCGATGGCCTGGAGGCAATTGCGCAGGCCGTGCGCTTGCAGCCGGATGTCTTGCTGCTGGATATAGCTATGCCCAACCTGAGCGGGCTGGAGGTCACGCGCCGCCTCAAGCGCGACTTGCCCACTTGCAAGATTGTGGTCCTAAGCCAGTATGGCTCGCCCGACCACGTGCTGCCCATCCTCAAAGCCGGCGCCGATGGCTATATCCTCAAACGAGCCGGCGGCAGCGAAGTGGTGGAGGCCATCCGCGCCGTCCAGCGGGGCGAGGCTTATCTGCACCCCACCGCGGCCCAAACCGTGCTGGCTTTGTCTGTCCGCAGCCAGGCAGCGTGGCAAGATCCGCTGGCAAGCCTCACTGACCGCGAGCGCGAGGTGTTGACCTTGATGGGGCAAGGACAAACCTACCAGCAAATCGCCCGGGCGCTCTCTATCAGCGCCAAAACGGTGGACAAGCACCGCGCCAGCCTGATGAAAAAGCTGGGCGTCAAATCGCGGGCCGAGTTGATTCGCTACGCGCTGGAAAAAGCGCCGCGCGAATGACACATCGCCCCCAACTGCTCACCTGGCCTGCCGCCAGAATCGCAGGCCAGGGGGACTCGCTGACCTGAGCCGGCACAGGCTCTGGTAAAGGAAATCGCCATGGACAAAATCAAAATTTTGCTGGCCGACGATCACGTTGTGGTTCGGCAGGGAACGCGGGAACTGTTGGAGCGCGAACAAGATATGCGCGTTGTGGCCGAGGCAGGCGACGGTGAAGAAGCCGTGCGGATGGCTGCCGAACACCGACCTGACGTAGCCATTATGGACATTTCTATGCCCAGGCTGAATGGCATTGAGGCAACCAGGCAAATCAAGGCCGCGCAGCCTGGCACAGCCGTGCTGGTTCTCACCGCTTACGATGATGACCAATACGTTTTTGCCCTACTGGAGGCTGGAGCCGCTGGCTATTTGCTCAAGAACGTGCGGGCGGATGAATTGGTCAGGGCCATCCGGGCCGTGCATGCGGGGGAAGCCGTGTTGCACCCCGCCATTGCCCGCAAGGTTCTCAACCGTTTTGCTTCGCCGGTTAAAGACGAGCGCGCCGGGGAAAGTGATGCGGAGCAATTGACCGAGCGCGAAATGCAAGTACTCAAGCTGGCCGCCAAAGGAATGACAAACCAGCAAATTGCCGACGACCTTGTCCTCAGCGCGCGGACGATCCAGACACACCTGAGCAACGTTTTTGGCAAGATGGGCGTCGGTTCGCGCACCGAGGCGGTATTGAAGGGGCTGCAAAAAGGTTGGTTGACGATTGAAGACACGCTCTGACGCCCACCCTGCCCATCACGCGGATGCCAGGCTCACGCGCGCGGCGCAATGCAGTTACCGCGTTTGGGGAGCAACCTGGTCGTGTTGGCGCGACTCGCGCACCTTGTCGCGCACCACCTGGTACACCCCCACAGCCACAGCCGCGCCAACGATGGCCAGCACAGACAGTTCCATAGCCGCAAATGCCACATACTTGATTGCCAAAAAGATGTTCTCCATCGCACACTCTCCTTTCATATTGCGCTGGCGCTTGCGCGCCGGCGATGCGTTTTTCTGTTGCGCTTCTACCATACCATATCGGCGGGCCGTTGTCATCGGGCGAAATGCGGCTTTTGCCTTGTGCTACCGGCGTATTGGCTGCGCCTCGTTACAAGCATTTTGGCCTAGTCCTGGATTCAAGCGAGCAAGCGTTTTTGCTTGGGGGGAGCTTTTGAGATGGAATCACACTTGCTATCTTTGAAACGAGCGGCGCGCAAACGGAGCTTTTGGATACTGGCCTCAATGCTGGCCGGCCTCGCCTTGCTGCACTACTTTGCTCCCCAAGCCTTGTTGTTCCCGGCCGCTCTATTTCCCTTGCAGCGACACGCCGTGGAGCGCATCATTTTCTTGCTGCCCATTGCCGGCGCCTCTTTTGCTTTCGGGCAAACGGGCGGGCTGATTGCGCTGGGCCTTTCGGTCCTTATCATGCTCCCGCGCGCTTTCTTGGTCTCCGCTTATCCGGCGGACGCCCTGTTAGAAGTGATTGCCGTCGCCCTGGTCGGCTGTTTCATCACCTGGATGATAGAGACGCAAGAAAGAGAAAAAAGGCTGCGGCAAAAGGCCGTGTCGCGGTTGAGAGCTATCAATGCGGTTATGGCGATTGTGAGCCAATCCCTGGAGTCGGAACGAATTTTAAATGGCGCCCTCGACAAAGTGCTGGAAGTGAGCGGGGCGCAGGCCGGCCTGGCATTCCTGGTGAACAAGCTGAACAATGAATTGGTTTTGACCGCTTGTCGAGGCCAGGCGGCAGAGCCGGCAGGCGAAATAGCTCGCATCAAAATCGGCGAGGGTCCCTGTGGCCAGGTTGCCCAGTCCGGCGAACTGCTGGTGGCGCAAGATTCCACCCCGGCCCCTTGCCTGACCCGCCTGGCGATGCAGCACGAAGGACTGCGCGCCCAGGTCATCCTCCCCCTCAAGTCCAGGAACCAGATTCAAGGCGTGTTAGCCATAGCCACCCGGCCGGCGCGCTTGTTCCTCCCGGAGGAACTGGAACTCTTGATGGCGATTGGCAGCGAGATTGGCGTTGCGATTGAGAACGCCCGCCTGTGCGAAAACATGCGCTTTTACATTCAGCGCATCACCCGCGCGCAAGAAGACGAACGCAAGCGCATCGCCCGCGACCTGCACGACGACACGATTCAAACTCTGGTTGCGCTTTCGCGCCAGCTCGATGTCCTGACGACCCTTGCCCGCGAAGGCGATGCTCGCGCATCGTTTAACCAGGCCGCCGTTCAACACATCCAGGAACTGCGAAAAATGATAGACGACGCAATCCAGGGCGTGCGCCGCTTTAGCCAGGGCTTGCGGCCCTCTATGCTGGACGATCTTGGCCTCTTGCCCACCCTGGAGGCGCTGGCAGCCGACGTGACCGACCGTGACGGTATCGCGGTGGAACTGCGCACCAGCGGGACGAAACGGCGGCTCGCGCCCGATGCAGAGCTGGGACTGTTTCGCATCTCGCAAGAGGCATTGAATAATGTAAAGAAACATAGCCGGGCCACCCAGGTCGTCATCACGGTCGAGTTTAGCGATAACGCAGTTCAGTTGACCGTTCAGGACAATGGCAGGGGCTTTACACCTCCCTTGTCCGCGGAGGATGGGGCTGCATCGGGCAAGCTGGGGTTGATGGGCATGCGCGAGCGAGCGCGGCTGCTGGGGGGAACCCTGGCCATACGCTCTGAACCAGGCCGCGGCGCAACACTGGTTGTCAATGTACCAGCCTGATAGCGCCTTGTCGGCGCGCGCAACGCCACCGCCCTGCGAGCGTCTCGGCTGCCATCCGGGGCATTTCCTCGACAAGTAGGCTTTTACCACCCCCGCAAGTAGGTAAATTCCCCATTCCCTTGTCACAGGGCATAGGCTAAAATACTCAAAACTAGAGCTATTCGCTTTAAACACCCCATGTCACCCCAGAACCCCTCCAATGTTAAAACCATCGCGCGGCAATTATCACCATCGTTCGATGGTTTGCGCGTTTCCAGTTTTACTTGTCTATTTGAATGGTCGCGCCGTGGCCTGAATTTGGCCTCGGCCCTGCAAAGATACTTTATGTTTGTGTTGAATTGAAGGAGATGGAAAGCATGAGTCCGAAAGCGAATACATTATCGAGGCGGCAGTTTCTCAAGCTGGGCGGCGCGGCGGCCGCCTCCACTGTCGTGCTGGGCAGCGGCTTGCAGTTCTTGACGCCGATCGCCCAGGCCGGCCCCAGCCTGGCGGAAGACGGCCAGTTGTATGGGGTGTGCGATGTGTGCAGCATGGGCTGCGCCTTCATCGCCCACCTGAGCGGCGGGCGCGTCACGCACCTCACCGGCAACTCGGCCGACCAGACGGCCGAGGGGCACATGTGCGTCAAGGGCTACTCGGGCGTGCGCTTGCTGTACGACCCCGACCGCCTCAAGTACCCCATGAAGCGCACCAACCCCCAAAAAGGCGTCGGCGTGGATCCGGGCTGGGTCAAGATTTCGTGGGATGAGGCAATAGACATGGCGGCCGCCAAGTTCAAGGAAATCCGAGAGACGCTTGGCCCGCAGGCGATCGTGTTCGTCGGGCGGCCCCAGACATGGGCCAGGCACTTTACCCAGTCCATCGGCACGCCGAACCACATCAGCCACAACAATACCTGCTACAGTTCCCACGACGTCGTCTGGCAGGCCATGGTCACCGGCAAGGGCAAGAGCTGGACGGTGGATTACGAACACTCAAAGTACATCCTGGCTTTTGGCTGGGACGGGCCAGGCAAGTCCAAGAACCACTGGGGGCGGGCCGTCAACCACGCACTGGCAAACGGCGCTAAACTGGTGGTATTCGACCCGCGCCTGTCCATCACCGCTTCCAAGGCGCACGAGTGGGTCCCCATCAAGCCCGGCACTGACCTGGCCGCGCTGCTGGCGATGATCCACGTCATCATCTACGAAGACCTGTACGACCACGATTTCGTGAACAACTATACCACCGGCTTTGACGAGCTCAAAGAGCACGTCAAGGATTACACGCCCGAGTGGGCCGCGCCGATTTGCGAGGTGCCGGCCGAAACGCTGGCGCGCATCGCCCGCGAGTACGCCACCACCAAGCCGGCGGTGATCGCTTACCACAAGCGAGACGCCGGCGGCCCCAACTATACCAACTCGTGGCACACCTCGCAGTGCTTTGTCATTCTGGACACGCTGATAGGCAGCCTCGACCATGCCGGCGGTCACGTCCTCGACCGCAAGCCCAAGCTTCCTGACCTGCCTGATGTGTGGAAGGTGCCGGCCTATCCCAAGACGGCCAAAGGCCCTCGCATTGACGGCCTGGAGCAATTCCCCTTGCTCTACCCGTTGAACAAGGGGTCTTTCAGCACCCTGGCGGAAGGGATTCTGTCCCAGTCGCCTTACCCGGTGAAAGCGGCCTTTTTCTGGAAGCACAATCTCCTGGCCTTCCCCAACCCGCCCCGCCTGGTGGAGGCGCTCAAGACGCTGGACTTTATCGCCGTGAGCGACGTGCTGCCCACCGAGATTGTGCAACTGGCCGACGTGGTGCTGCCGGACAATACTTTCTACGAAAGCAGCGGCCTCGTCGCCCGCGAGTATCACGCTATGTATCCCCAGACGGCTCTCCGAGAAGCTCTGCCCGCCCTGCATGACACCCGGGGGGTCAGTGGCGTGATGCTGTCCATCCTCAAGAAAATGGGGCTGGGCGATTACGTGCCGGAAGGGATGAGCAGCAAAGCCTTGATGGAGGCGCAGCTCAAGGCCCTGGAAACCACCGTCGAGGAAATGCGCGCCAACGGCGGGGTGTGGGGCAAACCGATAGAACTCAAGCCCAAGACCGAGTTCGGCACACCTTCCAAGAAGATCGAATTTTACGCCACACTGCTTAAAGACAACGGTTACCCACCGCTGCCGACGTGGAAGCCGGCGCGGTCGGAGACGAGCGGCAATTATCCTTTCCACCTGTTGATCTGGCGGCGCCCGTGGGAGCGCATGACCCAGACGCAAAACGACCCAATCGTGTCCGGATTCTCCCACGAAAACAGGGCCACGTTGAACGCCCAGATGGCCCGCAAGCTGGGCATCGCCGAAGGCGACCTGGTGTGGGTTGAATCAACCGCCGGCAAGATCAAGCTCAAGGCGGCCCTGATACAGGGCATCCGCCCCGATTGCGTCGCCGTGGAGCACGGCTTTGGTCACTGGAGCCGCGCGTTGTCCATCGCTTATGGCAGAGGCGCAAACGACGGCGACCTGATTCCCACGCACACCGTCGAGCAGCAGTTGGCCGAAGGCGACCCGGCTATGTCAGCCATGATGGAAGACGTCGTGGTCAAGGTCTACAAGGTCTAAAGATGAAGGCCCCATCTGAGCAAGACCTGGCTCGCCTGGCGATCTACCAGGCGCTGATCAAGGGCCTGGCTTATCCGTCCGAGGAATTTATGGCCCAGGCGTGGCTGGCGGCATTGGCCAAAGTGTTGAAAATCGTTGGCTTGGCAGCCGGCGAGTTGGCGGCAGCGCTACAAGCGTTGAACGGCGACTTGCAGGCATTACAAGTTGAGCACACACGCCTGTTCATCAACGGCGTGCCGCACGTGCTGGCCCCGCCGTATGCTTCGGTGTACAAGGATGGCGGGCAATTGATGGGGCAGCCGGCCGAGCACGCCCTGCGCGCCTACCGGGAGGCAGGGCTGATGGTTTCTGCCACCGCCCACGCGCTGCCCGATCACCTGGCCGTCGAGCTGGAATTTATGGTTCATCTGGGACGCGAGACATTGGACGCGGACGGGCTGGGCGATGCGGCGCAGCTTGAACTGATGCGCCAGCGCAGCACCAGGTTTCTGGACGAGTGCCTGCTGCCCTGGGTGGCGCTTTGGCGGCAGCGCGTGGAGGAATCGGCGCGGCTGGCGTTTTACCCGGCGCTGGCCCGCATCGTCGAGGCGTGGCTCAAGACAGACGCGCAATATCTGGCGACCATGACTCAAGTTTAGGAGAGAGAAACTATGTCGAAAGCTGTCTTAGTGGATACGACATTCTGCCTGGCCTGCAATGCGTGCAGCGCAGAATGCAAGTTTGAAAACCGGCCGCCCGAAGGGCTGTTTTATACCCGCATAGATCAAATCGAGATGGGAGAGTATCCGGCGGTCAGGGCAAACTATATCAAGCGCCAGTGCATGCACTGCGAGCATCCGGCCTGCGTGTCGGCCTGCCCGGTGCAGGCGCTTCACAAACTGCCGAGTGGCCCGGTGGTGTACGATGCAAGCAAGTGCATCGGCTGCCGCTATTGCATGGTAGCTTGCCCGTTCAACATTCCCAAGATTGATTTTAACGCCCGCTTCCCCGTCATCACCAAGTGCACCTTTTGCGCCGAGCGGCAGGCGGTGGGCGAGTCGCCCGTGTGCGTCCGCACGTGCCCCTTCGGGGCGCTCAAGCTGGGCGAGCGGGACGAGTTGATCGCCGAGGCGCAGGGGCGCATTGCAAAATCGCCCGGCCGCTACATCAACCATATTTACGGTCAAGAGGAAGCCGGCGGCACATCGTGGCTGTATCTGTCCTCGGTGCCGTTCAAAGAATTGGGGCTGCCCGAGTTGGGGCCGGAACCTGTGCCCGGCTTGAGCGAAAAGGTTGCCATCTATGGCACGCCCACCGCCCTGGTCACAGTCGGCGCGGCGCTGGCCGGCGTGTACTGGATCACCAAACGCCGAATGGAGTTGATGGGCAAACCCGCTGCGCAGAATAAGAAGGAGAGCAAATAATGTCGGCCACCACTGCAACTCGCAGCAAACCCTCTTTTCCCATCTCTTTTTACGTCCTCGGCGTCATTGCCTTGTTGGGCCTGGCGTTGGGCGTCTATCGCCTGGCGACCAGCCTGGGCGCCACGACCAACCTGAATGCTGGCTATCCGTGGGGCTTGTGGATCGCGTTCGACTTTTTCGCCGTGCCGCTTTCGGCCGGCGCATTCACGCTGGCCGCCACGCTGCACATCTTTAACCGCAAGGAATATCACGGCATCGCCCACCTGGCGCTGCTGGCCGGTTTCCTCGGCTACGCCATGGTGATCCTGGTGCTGGTGCTGGACATTAACCGTTGGGATCAATTCTACAATGTGCTGCTGCCGCCGATGTGGAACCTCCACTCGTTCATGTTCGAGGTGGCCATGTCCATCACGCTCTACTTTGGGGTCATGCTCCTTGAGCTGTTTCCCATCGTCTTTGGGCGCAAGAACTGGCTGGCAGTGCGCGTGGTTGAGCAATTGGTGCCGCTGATTGCCGGCGTGGGCGTGCTGCTCTCGACCGTGCACCAGAGTTCCATCGGCGCGATTTTCCTCACGCTGGGATACCGGCTCGACCCGCTGTGGTGGTCGCCCATCCTCCCGCTGCTTTTCTTCACCTCGGCGCTTTTCAGCGGGCTGTCGGTGGCGGCGCTGCTGGCCATCCTCACCTGGCGCGCCTTGCGCCGGCCCGTGCCTCTGCCGCTCGTGCAGGGCTTGACGCGGGTAGCGGCTTTTATCATGGCGGCCTTTCTGGTCCTCAAGTTTGGCGACCTGCTGCTGGCCGGCGAATTGGGGCTGATGTTCACCCGCGGCGCGTTGAGCCTGGTGTTCTGGGCTGAGATCATTCTGCTGGCGGCAGCGATGGTCATTTATTTCAGGGCGCAGGAAAACGAAAACGCGCTGCTGGCCGGGGCAATTTGCACATTGGCCTGGCTGGCGCTCAATCGCTTCACCGTCGCCTGGTTTGCGCAGCATGCGCCGGCCGGGGCGACCTACTTTCCTAGCTGGATAGAAATCGGCATCGTCGCGGCGGCGTTTGCGGCCGGCCTCCTGTTCTATGCGCTGGGGGTGCGCTACGTGCCCACGCTGAACGCGGCGGTGACCGAAAAGGCGCATTGATGCGCCCTCGCCCCGGGCGGGGCGATATTAAACGTCTGCAAACTCCTGTGGTGGGGGTTTCAGAAAATCTCTTCGACGGAGAATCCGGTCCTGGGGTGGGACCGGATTCTCTGTTTGTAATGCTGTATCATCTCAAAAAGCGGTGCGGCTCCTTGCGAAGCATCCCAGAGCGCCTGCGATTGGATGAGTTGTGGCATGAAAAAGGGATTGACGCTCACGCTTGAAGATGCCGAGTTGATCAAACTGTGCCGCGTCCTGATTGACAAGGATGCCGAAGGCGCGCTTGAATTCTTGCAGGCGCATCTCAAAGGCAAGGCGCGCGACTTGTTGGAGGGCGGCTGACACGTGATGATCGAGGTGCCTGGGGCAGGCATCACGCAGGTGAGCGGGAGCATTTTCAAGCCGGGGTGAGGGCGGTGGCGTGGCTGGAGCCGCTAGCCTTGAAGACGCTTGACGATGGCACGCACGTTCCCCAGGCAACACGAGCCTTGTGGATTGCGGATATCGCACGCGCACTGTCCAGCTTGGATGCCAGCGTTGATGGCATCTGCTACGGAGCTATGTCCTGTCGCTTCGACCTCGGCGCGAATAGAGCCTGGCGTATGTCGGAAACAGTAACACGCGAACACGTCGTCGGCGTCTGGCTCTTTCTGATAGATGCGCTCACGCGCCTGGTCAGTTGTGAACGACTGTGCGCCGTCGGCGCTAAAGTATACGACGGGGCAATCTGGCGTTCGGCAAAACAGGTAGGGTTCGTGCGTGACGTGCGACAGGCTGATCGAAAGCATGGCCTTGACCGTTTGACCTTCTACGGCTTTGCCTTTCTATCTGCAAGAGGGGCACGTGTCAACTGACAGTACAGGGCGATCTCCAAGTTCGCAAGTCGCCGCGCCAGCTTGGGAGACGCTACAGCAATTTGTTTCAGGCATCTCACTTGTCCTTTCGTCTTTCAGAGTACTGTTTGGAAATAACGGACTCGTAGAGTGGCAACAAATGATACACGATGATGCCAAAACCGCAACTGAAAGCGGCGCTGGTGTGTTTCGATCTGGAGGCGAGAAGCAATGCCATCTCTCGACACGTTGACATTGACCAAGACATTGCCCTGCCTGGCCGAGCCTGGCAAGATCATTGTGGTCGCTCAACCCTCGCGCAATCTCGACGGCGCGTTACCGCTCGTGGCGGCAGTCGCTCCTAACATCATCTCGTTCAACCCGGCGGCGGGCACACTCATGCTGCGCCGCCAGCCTGGCTTTATCACGTTTTATCCTGATAAGGTGATGATCACGCAGGTCAAAGACACGGACGAGGGCTTGCAACTGCTTTCGGCGGTGCGTGATTTGCTCAACCAGTGCTGGGACAAGCGCGACACGATCCAGCCAGTGACGGCCATACGCCGCGCACCGCGCCCGCTGGACGTATGGACGCTGCTCCCGCAGAGTAATTGTAAACGCTGCGGCGAGGCGACGTGCATGGCGTTTGCGTTCGGGCTGTTGCAGCAAAAGCGGACAGTTGAAGAGTGTCCCGTCGTTGCCGGTGATCCTGCGTTTGCGGATCGCCGCGCGCAGTTGATGGCGATGGTGTGAGACCTCCCGCGACGCCCGTTCAGGTCAGGTCTACAACTCCCCCGCGAACGCTTTCGCCAGTACGCGCGGCATGAGCATGCGGCAGTGCTGGGTCATTCGCAGCTTCAGCCGCCCAAAACCAATCCATTCAATCAGGTTCGTCAGGCGATCGCCGTCATGATCGGCAATTCCTGGCGAAACTGGGTCACGATCTGCACGCCGATGCCGCCGCCCATGCCGTCAATGACTGCGGTGATAGATACTCCTGTGCAGGATTTTACCAATAGGAGGAGTGGGCTTCAAGCTAGAGAGAGTGCATCGCAGCGATCTCGACGCGCGTCACTTCCAGCAGAGCACGCGCGCGTTCAACCTGGCTCCACTCGAACCGCAGCGCCATTCCGCAGTCGCTGGAAAACTCGCGCGGCGTGGGAATCAGCTTGACGGCCAAACCGTTCTTTTCCAGTACCTTTTCCGCGCGCAGCGCCGCCGAGGTCGTGTGGAACAGGACCACGCCGTATTCACTCATGGGTGGGCAATCTTTCTGACAGCCGCTATCGTCGCGTGAATGTCGTCGCCCGTCGTGAACACACTCGCGGCCAGCCGCACCGTGCCTTCGGGGAACGTGCCAATCGTGCGATGCGCGGCGGGCGCGCAGTGCAGCCCCACGCGGCACAGGATGTCGAACTCGTCGTCGAGCCGCAAGCCGATCTCAGACACGCGATGACCCGCGACGGTGATGGACACGGTCGCCGTGCGTTGCGCGGCATCGAGCGGGCCGTGGACGGTTACACCAGGAATCGCTTGCAACCCCTCCACCAGCGCGCGTGTCAACTCTAGCTCGTGCGCGCGGATGGCCTCGACGCCGCGCTCCCTCACAAAACGAACGCCGGCGCCTAGCCCCGCAATGCCCGCGCCGTTCGGCGTGCCACTTTCAAACTTGTCGGGGCAATCGTCGGGTTGAACCTCGAATTCGGAGCGGCTGCCGGTGCCGCCTCGCATCAAGGGCTCGATCTCGTCTACGTTGACGCGGTCACCGATGACGAGTCCGCCGGTGCCGGGTGGGCCATACAATCCTTTGTGTCCAGTGAACGCGAGCAGGTCTATGCCCATCGCTTGCACGTCAATCGGCAGAACACCTGCCGTCTGCGCCGCGTCCACGAGCAGTAGCGCACCTGCGCGGTGAGCAATACTGGCGATCTCGGCCACCGGCAAAATCGTGCCCACCACGTTGCTGGCGTGATTGACGACGACCAGCCGCGTGCCGGGCGTGATAGCGTGCTCCGCGTCCGCCAGGTCGAGTGTGCCGTCGCGGGCACACGGGATGACAGTCAACTTGACGCTGGCCTTTTCAAAAGCGCGCAGCGGGCGCATGACGGCGTTGTGCTCAATGCCCGTCGTGACGACGTGATCGCCGGGACGCAGCAGGCCATTCAGCGCGATGTTGATTGCGTGCGTGGCGTTCAGCGTGAAAATGACGCGCAAGGGATCAGGCGTGTTGAACAACTCGGCCACCGCTTCGCGCGCGTCGTACACGATCCGTCCCGCCGCGATGGACAGGCGATGGCCGGAGCGGCCAGGATTGCCGCCCGCGCGTTCGAGGAAATCGGTCATGGCTTGGATCACTGGCGGCGGCTTGGGCCATGACGTGGCGGCGTTATCCAGGTAAATCATGTCATCACTCCACAACTTGAATTCCCGCGCCTTGTATCACCTCACCGATGAGCCAGCAAGGTTGTCCCTCGGCGGCAGCGCGCGCGATGAGGGCCTGGACATTTTCGGGCGGCACGGCTAACAAGAGGCCGCCGCTGGTCTCGGGCGTGAACAGAAGCAACTGGATTGCGTCCGAGATGCCCTCGGCAAAGTGGACACCACAGCCAAAGTAATCTTGGTTGCGGTTGGCGCCGCCTGGAAAGAGCCACTGCTCGGCATAGTCTCGCGCGCCGTCCAGGAACGGCAGTTGGCTCAGGTGAAAACGCAATCCCACTCCGCTCAAGTTTGCCATCTCGCTGCTGTGTCCCAACAGGCCAAAGCCGGTAATGTCGGTGGCTGCGTGAACGCCTACCTGCTGCGCCAGGTTGGCCGCACGCCGGTTGAGACCCGCCATGCTCTCGACCGCGCCGCGCACGTGAGCCGCGTCGGCCACGCCGCTCTTGAGCGCAGTGGTGATGATGCCCACGCCGAGCGGTTTGGTCAGCGCCAGAACGTCGCCAGGCTGCGCGCCCGCTTTGGTCAACACGCGATCCGGATGTACCAGGCCGAGCACCGCTAGCCCATACTTGGGTTCTTTGTCGTCAATCGTGTGTCCACCGGCCAGGACACCGCCAGCTTCTCTCACCTTTTCCGCGCCGCCGCGCAAGATTTCTCCGATGACGGCCGCGTCCATCTCGGCCGGGAACGCCGAGATGTTGAGCGCGAGCAGCACCTCGCCGCCCATGGCGTACACATCGCTCATCGCGTTGGCGGCTGCAATCGCGCCGTATTGATACGGGTCATCCACGATAGGCGTGAAAAAGTCGAGCGTATGGATGACGGCCAACTCGTCGCTCAAGCGATAGACCGCCGCGTCGTCGGCTTGGGTCAACCCTACAAGCAGATCAGGATAGTCCTCAGCGCGAAACAAATCTTGTAACGGGCGCAAAACTTGCGCCAGGGCCGCTGGGCCGCGCTTGGCCGCTCAACCGGCCGCCGAGGCCATTGCCGTCAGGCGAATGTTCTCGTTCGACATGGGTTCATTCCTTCGAGACCGGACAGGTCGTAGGCCACCCATTGGTTGGCACAACCTGTCCGGTCTGCGTTTACTTGGAGATCGTCACGACGAACTCTTGTCCCTTTGTCTCGACGTTGACCGGGTGGCCTGAGCTGGCGGCCATGCGTGTGACGTTATCCCGCGACGTGCCCGTGTCCACGAGCACCTGGATGGGAAATTCGCCTTGGGCGATGGCCTGCCGCGCCAGGATCACCGGCTGCGGGCACGATAGCCCGCGCGCATCTACGATTTTGATGTCACTCATGTCCAGTCTCCTATGCTGTCTGCGGCTCGCGCATCGTCAGGCCGATGACAATGCACACGACCAATCCAACGATGACCGCCGCCGGGCCGTACGCGCCGGGGCCGGCCGTCGAACTGGCGAGGCTCATGTTGTGCGCGAATCCTGCGCCCACGATCATGCCCAGCGCAAAGATCGCGGCATCGCCATCGCCTTCACCCGAAAGGATAAACTGGCGACCAGGGCATCCGCCCGCAAGCGTGAACGCGAGTCCTGCCAACACCATACCACCGAAATTCCACAGGACATTGGTGTGCGCGACGGGTTGCTTTTCAAAACCAGGGACAAATTGTCCCAACAGCAAATTGGTGACAAACGCGGCCAAGACGAGCGCGAGGATGCCGTTGAGTAGGTGCATGTCGCGCGCGAGGATCACGTCCCGAATCGCGCCCACCGTGCAAAAGCGGCTGCGCTGCGCCAGAAAGCCGATGAGCAATCCCACGCCCAACGCGATCCACAGCGACGCATGCTGGCTGCCTGGGCCTTGCGTCGAAAAGAAAATCGGGCCGGTCAGCTTGCCTTGCGCATCGCGCCCGAATTGTGGTGCGAACAAGAGCAACAGCAACAAACCGATCATCTCACTACCAGACATTTTTTAGGGTGACGACTTGCCGTCGGGCTGGTTCTGGGAGAAACGCTACCGGCAATGACTTGTCTTCGTTGAGCAGATGATCGAGTAGCCGCAGTCCGAGTTGAAATAGACTCAAGTCGCACCGTTTCGCCCGATGAATGATCGCTTGCCACTTGCTTCGCGTGGCTTGTGTGCCCAGATACACGATCCATAGGTAGGCCAAGCAAGCCGCGATGAGCAATCGGCTCAGGCGGGCGGGATCGCTCAGATGGCTCAACTGCAGGTGAAAGCCACGGCTTTTCTGGTCTGAAAACAGGGTCTCGATATGCATGCGTTTCTGATAACACCGACAAGCTTCATCTCGGTCACTCAGATTGGTGACCAGGTAAATTGGCTCGTCCCACGCCGACCCCCACCAGGCAATAACTTGAACGGGACCATAAGCCGCTCCGGTGAACCGCACCTGCTTCCACATCTTTTTGCGGCCCCGATGGACTTGCATCGCTTCCAAGTTCGTCCACTCGCCGTCCGCCTGCACGCACGTGTTTTTGGCCGTGCGGCAGACGTACGACCAGCCGTGTGCGTCCAAGACCTGCTGCAATTCCACCCCATCGAACTCGCCATCGCCCAGAAAAGTCGCCGTGACATCCGAGGGCAGCAGGTCCATCACCTCTTCCAGCAAGCTCATATGTGTCTTTTCAGGAAAGTGCCCTTTGGCCCCCTTGACGACCACCCAGGCTACCGGCAAGGCCCGATGAGCATACAGGACACTGACGACCAAGGCCAGACATCCACGTCCGACTTCACTCCCGTCCATCATAAACACCAAGGGGCGCAGTTCTGCCAGAGCCACCAACAACGAGCGTACAAACGGCAAGAAGTACACCTCCACCTGAATGTCCTCGTTCTTGACCCAGCGATCAAAGCGCTTCTCCCGACTGTCGGGCAGCGTCGCATCCGGCGCTTTCGCTGCCATTTTCGGCAACTGGCAACTTTTACTCAGCACAATCCCAGTCACCATTCCCGCCAGGGTGTTCAGATGGCGCGCCAGATTGCCTTGCGGCTCGGTCGGATAGAGTTGCGCAATGGCTTGTTTTGTGGCACGATACACGCGGCGGCTGTCACTCATGGCTCTGCTCCTGTTCTTTGGCGAGAACTGAAGCATACCACAAGTGCCAGCCGTCATTCATTCATAAAAAGTGTCCGGTAGTGAGACCGATCATCAACGCCGGCATCACCCAGCCTAACGCGGCCGGCGCCGGGCGATTGCGCCCCAGGCTGTAGCCCATGCGCAAAAAGACGACGCCCAGCGCAATTCCGGCGATCAGGCCCAGGATACCGGGGATGGCGTTCCAGTCGCCGCCGCTCAGGCGCAAGTATGCGCGCCAGGGACAGCCCAGGAACACCAGCGCGCCGATGACGGCCAGCATCCCCAGCAGAAAGCGCACGAGCGGCGCGGAGCCCGTGCGCGGTTTGAACTCGCGAAAGACCAGCGCGGCGACGAGCGCCCCGATCACAAAGCCAATTATCTCGGGCCGGATGTATTGAACGGTCGCCGCACGGTGCAGGCCGAGCGCGCCGGCAATGTCGCGGCCAAAGCAGGCCACGCACACGCCCATGTTGCCGGGATTGCCCAGCTTGACCAGGATCGGGGCGAGCACACCCACGACGATGCCCGTGAGGATGGGGCCCCAACGAGAGGTGAAGAAACGGGTCAAACGTTCAGACATGGTGTATCCCTCCTGTGAATGAATTTTCCACGCGCCCTGCGGGGCTGGGACTCGCGGGGCACGACGTGGTCAACAAGAAAGCCGCCACCCACATACGCGGGCGGCGGCTCTCGTCGAGATACACCACGTTAGCTCAGGGTGCGGCGCGGCCACCGTCCCCCGACGTATGCGTGCTGGCTAGAGATCGCCCACTGGCGATCCAGGTCATTTGTCAGGTTTGGCGGTGGTGCAACGCGAACACCGTGTTACTCCTCAAATGCGCTTTGTGAGTGAGATACCCTTGCGACCATCTGCGCCAGATTATATCACAGCCAGGGTGAAACGCAAAACAAAATGTCAAGCGCGCTCAGGGTTTCCAGACTTGCCAGACTTTGCCGACCAGGGCCGGCCCTGGCTTGAGCGTCACCTCCCCGGTCGCGCGGACGTGCTGGAACACCTTGACCTGGCGGATCAACTCGTCAGGATTGCGGCCCACTTCGGGCGTGAGGGCTTCCATCGCGCGGATGACGAAATCGGGGTCAATGATAAAGCACCCGCTTTGCCTTACTCGCGTTTCTTGACCGGTACGGCCTGGACAAACGCCTTGACCATTTCTGGAACCTCGGGCAACTCGACGGCCTCGACCTGGCCCTCGTCGCACAACGCGGCCACAGTCGGATCAATTGGCAACTGGGCCAGGAGCGGCGCACCCGCCGTGAGCACGACCTCGTGGCAGTGGCTGGGGCCAAAGATCTCGTGATGCTTGCCCGTGTCCGGACAGCAAAAGTAGGCCATGTTCTCGACCACGCCGACGATGGGCACGTTGACCATCTGCGCCATGTGGACGGCTTTGCGCACGATCATCGAAGCGAGGCTCTGCGGCGTCGTGACCATGACGATGCCGTTCACCGGCAGTGATTGCAGCGTCGTCAGTGCGGCATCGGCGGTGCCGGGCGGCAAGTCCACCAGCAAGTAGTCCAGCCTGTCCCAGAACACATCACCCCACAACTGTGTGATCGCGCGGCCAATCAACGGCCCACGCCAGATGACGGGTTGGTCGTCGTATTCGAGCAGCAGGTTGAAGGACATGACCTTGATGCCGGTCTTGCTTTGCAGCGGCCACAACCCCATCGGCCCGCTGCGCACGGGCGGGCGCAGCCCGAACAGCTTGGGGATGCTGGGGCCGGTGATGTCGGCGTCGAGCACGCCGACGCGCAAACCTTGCCGCGCCAACGCCGTCGCCAGCAGCGCAGTGACGAGCGATTTGCCCACGCCGCCCTTGCCGCTCATCACGGCCACCACGCGGTCAATCTTGTTGTATTGAGCTGCCAGCCCTTCCGTCGGCTCGCCAAAGATGGCCTTGCGTTCCTCGTCCGTCATCGCCGTCAGGGTGACGTTCACCTGGCTCACGCCCGGCATTGCGCCGACGACCTTGCGCACGTCGGCCTCAATTTGATCTTTGAGTGGACAATTCGGCGCCGTCAGCGCGAGGGTGATGTCCACCACGCCATCGCTGATTTGCACGTCGCGCACCATGTTCAAATCCGACAGACTGCGGTGCAGCTCCGGATCCTCAATGTGCGCCAGCATGTTCAGCACTTGATGTTTGGATACCATGCTCTTCTCCTGAGTGGGTTTCATTCTTTGCTCCGGGTCTCATACCAGCCCACGCGCACATTTTCCCGCGCATCGAAATCCGGCACGTAGGGCTTGATGTCGAGCAGCGGCGTGCCATCCAGTACGTCCACGCCCTCAATCTCCAACACGTTGTCATGACGCGCGATCAAGCGCACGATGGACAGCCCGATGGGATTCGGGCGGCACGGGTAGCGCGTGGCAAATAGCCCGTGCAGCGCGTCGTCGAGGAACGGCTTGACCCGCAACGTATAGCCTGACGAGCAATGGAACACGTACAGCAAGA
>Ga0315268_10002256_pt1 | contig 21911 bp, 23 predicted proteins | sample C1_top_MG_FD_204535 | JGI IMG/M metagenome (GOLD analysis project Ga0315268, IMG submission 204535) | Sediment microbial communities from Yellowstone Lake, YNP, Wyoming, USA - C1_top | ecosystem: Environmental > Aquatic > Freshwater > Lake > Sediment | place: USA: Wyoming | collected 2017-08-01 | reverse complement strand
GATGGGCAAGGCGGCGTTCTTGGCGCCGCTGATGGGCACCTCACCGGTAAGGGGGAGCCCGCCTTCGATAATGATTTTGTCCATGCTCAGAACTTACCGAAAAAATCGGTGATGTCAAAGAAGATGGTTTTCTTGCCGCCGCTCTTCAGCTCTATTTCCATGCGGTCGTACACCTTGCCCTGGTCCCGCAGGACGCTCTGGCGGTCCAGTTTCCAGTCCACGTTCTGGGGGCCGAAAACTTTTTCCAGGAAGTAATATTCCGCGGAGATTCCCACCCGGGAATTGGGCGCCCCCAAAATGACCACCGCGGTCTTCAGAGTGTCGCCGGGGCCGCCTTTAAAGGTGATTTTGGGCTTGGGAGGTGGCTCCGGCGCCGGCTTGGCCTCCTGGGCGCACGCCGACCCGGTCCCCAGAACCGGCAAAGAACAGGGGCTGAAAAGAATTGCCCCCCACAGAACTACTCCCAAGATAAGAAAAAAGATTCTTGCCATCAGTTCCTCCTTGACGCCCTGTTAAAATTCTCCGTCATTGTTCGTAAATGAGATCCAGCAGCGTAAGAGATTTGAACTCCCGGCGGAATTGTTGGATTCTCTTTTCCGCCAACCGGACATATCGGGATTCGATCTCGTAGCCTGCATAGTCGCGGTTGTCCAGAAGGGCGGCGATGGCCGTCTGCCCGCTGCCCATGAACGGGTCCAGGACTACCTCGCCTTCGTAAGTGTAAAGCTGGATGAGGCGATGGGGCAGCTCCACGGGAAAAGGTGCGGGATGGCCCACGCTTTTGGCCGATACCGCTGGAAAGTTCCAGATGCTTTTGGTGAATTCCAGGAATTCGTCCCGAGAGACGGTGGCCGGCCGCCTCTCCGGGTTTTTCCGGATAAAGACGCCTTTGGAGAAGATCAAGATGTATTCATGCACGTCCCGAAGCGTCGGGTTGGCGGGTGAGCGCCAGCTGCCCCAGGCGGTGGAAGGCGAGGCGCTGGCCGCCTTGTTCCAGATAATCTCCCCCCGCATCAGAAAGCCCAACTCCAGCATTCCCCGGATGATGTAGGAATGGAGGGGAATGTAAGGCTTGCGCCCCACATTGGCGATGTTGACGCAGGCCCGGCCTCCGGGCACCAGGACCCGGTACACCTCCCGCCACACCCGGCCCAGGAACTCCAGGTACTCCTCCAGGGTGAAGTTCTGGTCGTATTCCTTGCCCACATTGTAGGGCGGAGAGGTGACCATCAGGTGAACGCTGTGGTCGGGAAGCTCCTCCATGGATTCGGAGGACTTCAGGAAGATGCGGTTCAAGAACTCCGGGGACACCGGGTTTTCAACATATTCACCCTCGGTTTCCGCCGCGGCCCCGGAGTAGAGCTTGCCCGCATAAAAAGCGGAAGAGTCGTGGGAAATGCGCCCCGGAGTGCCGAAGGCGCTGGTACGGGTCTTCTTTTTGGGCGCGGCTTTGGGCTTCATGGCATATCAAGTCATGCAGGAGGTGTCTCAGACCGACAATGGCGAAAATGGCGCGCCCCAGAGGGGGCCGGCCCCCCTTTTCCCTGATTTTACCTTGGTTTATCCGTAGGCTATATGTTAGGATATTATAGGATTGACGCCGGGGAAAAGGAAAGAAATTTATGCAATTGTGGCTACTGGCCGGGATCCCCGTGACCTCCTTCATCGTGGCCCTCTCCGGGGCCATGATGCCGGGGCCGCTGCTCACCGTGACGGTGGGGGAGGCGGCCCGCCGGGGGTTCTGGGCCGGGCCGCTGATCATGGTGGGCCATGCCCTGCTGGAGCTGGCCCTGGTGCTGCTGCTCCTGGCCGGGGTGGGGGTCTGGCTCAACCGCCCCGCGGTCCTGGGGGCCGTGGGGGTGCTGGGGGCCGCCATGCTGGGCTGGATGGGCCTGGGGCTGCTGAAGGCTTCCCGGCACAGCCGGCTGGAGTTTGACGGAGAAACGGCTTCGGGCCTGAACCCGGTGGCCGCCGGCGTCCTGATGAGCGCCGCCAACCCCTACTGGCTCATCTGGTGGCTCACCATCGGCCTGGGCTACGTCATGTTTTCCATGCAATACGGCCTCCTGGGGGTGGCGCTCTTCTATGTGGGCCACATCCTGGCCGACTTTGCCTGGTACACCCTGGTGTCCGGCGCGGTGGCCCAGGGGCGGCGCTTCCTCTCCGACGGCCTCTACCGGGGCTTTCTGGCGGTGTGCGGGGTTTTCCTCTTCGGCTTCGGCGGTTACTTCGGCATCCAGGGAGTGAGATTTTTGCTGGGGTAAAATAGGGGCGCAGAGGATCCCCCCTAAAGGTGCCCAAGCAGGAGTTTGGGAACGGAGTTTGGGAACGAGCTTTAGAAAAATAGCGCCGCCGCCCTCGGCGGCGTAGAACCGGACCAACCCGAGGATGGGTGCCACGCATAATCTGAGCAAATTTCCAAGCAGCGGCTCGCGAATTTTTCAAAAGGAGAATGGGTGGCAATGATCCACAAGGGTCTTACGGTAGGCTTACTGGAAGTCAACTGTTATATCATCGGGGACGAGGAAACCCTGGAGGCGGTGGTCATCGACCCGGGCGGGGATGAAGAGGAAATCCTGGAAGTCTTGAAAAATCATAAGCTTAATCTAAAATATATCATCGACACCCACGGCCACTTCGACCACGTGGACGCCAACCAGCCCCTGAAGGAGGCCACCGGCGCGCAGATCGCCATCCACGAGTTCGACGCCCAGATGCTGAGCCAGCCTTCCTCCGAGGCCCTGTTCTTCACCGGGAACCGCCTGCGCCTCTCGGCGGCCGACATTTTGCTCAAAGAGGACGACGTCCTGTCCTTTGGGAAATACCGCCTGAAAGTGCTCCATACCCCGGGCCACACCCCGGGGGGCATCAGCCTGGTGATGGAAGGCCACACTTACGTGTACGTGGGAGACCTGCTGTTCGCCGGCTCCATCGGCCGCACCGATTTCCCCGGCGGCGACTTTGACGCCCTGATCCATGCGGTGCGCACCAAGATCTTTCCCCTGGGCGACAACTACACCGTGTTTCCGGGCCACGGCCCCGTCACCACGGTAGGCCAGGAAAGGAAATATAACCCGTTTTTTTGAGGAATTGCGGGAGAGCAGGCCTGAAAAGGACGCCATGATGACTTTCACCGGAAAGCGCATCTTATTAGGGGTTTCGGGCGGCATTGCGGCCTACAAGGCCGCGGAGGCGGCCCGGCGGCTGATTGCCGCCGGGGCCAGGGTGAAGGTGGTGATGACCCGGGCGGCCCAGGAATTTGTGGGGCCCCTCACTTTTCAGGCCTTGACCGGGGATAAGGTGGCCACGGCCTTGTTCGGGCCGGAAAGCGACCCCCTGGAACACGTGGCCCTGGGCCAGGAGGTGGACGCCATCGTGTTGGCGCCGGCCACGGCCAATCTCGTGGGGAAAGTGGCCGCGGGCCTAGGGGACGATTTGCTCAGCACCGTTATGCTGGCGGCCACCAGGCCGGTACTGGTGTGCCCGGCCATGAACGTGGAGATGTGGCGGAACCCGGTGGTGCAGGAGAACTTGGCGCGCCTCAGGGCCCGGGGCATGATCGTCATGGAGCCCGGAGCCGGGGAGCTGGCCTGCGGCGCGGTGGGGCTGGGCCGGCTGCCGGAGCCCGAGGTCATCGTGGAGGCCTGCGCCCGCCTGGTGAGTGCCCAGGACCTGGCCGGCTTCAAGGTGCTGGTCACCGCGGGTCCCACCCAGGAGGATTTTGACCCGGTGCGGTTTTTAACCAACCGCTCCAGTGGCAAGCAGGGTTACGCCCTGGCAAAGGTGGCCTGGCGCCGGGGAGCCGAAGTGGTTTTAATCAGCGGCCCCACGGCGCTGCCGGCGCCATACGGAGTGGAGTTGTTCCCGGTGCGCTCGGCCGTGGAGATGGAGGCTGCGGTGACGGAGCGCTTCCCGGCCTGCGACGCCCTGCTCATGGCTGCGGCGGTGAGCGACTATCGGCCCACCCTCTCGGAAATCAGAAAGATCAAACGGGTGAAGGTGGAGATGCAGTTTCACCTGACCCAGAACCCCGATATCCTGCACAGCGTGAGTCCGCTCAAAACCAAGCAGATTGTGGTGGGGTTCGCGGCGGAGACTCATGATCTTATACCCGAGGCCCGGCGCAAGATGGAGGAAAAGGGCCTGGATCTCATCGTGGCCAACGACGTCAACCGGCCGGACTCGGGTTTTCAGGTGGACACCAACGAAGTCATCATCCTCAGCCGGGAGGGGGAAGTGACGCAACTGCCCCTGCTCAGCAAGGAAGAGGTGGCGGCGCGGGTCCTGGATCAGGTGTCCCGGCTTCTGATGGCCGGGCGGGAGCGGGTGAGTGCCTGAGAACGAGGCCCGGGAACTGAGGGAGCTGGCCGCGGGACTGGCGGAGTGGCTGCGGTACCAGCGGCGCTTGGGGTTGCGGGGGCTGCCTGGGCAGGCTGCGGCGTCTCCCCAGGAGGCGAGCACCGCGGCTGCAAAGGTCCCCAGCCTGGAAGAAATTCGTCAGGAAATGGAAAGGAGCCCGGCGGGCCGGTTGTACCCCGGGGCCAGGAGCCTGGTCTTCGGCGATGGCCCGCCCAATGCCAGGTTGATGTTCATCGGCGAGGCTCCGGGGGCCGAGGAGGATGCGCAGGGACTGCCCTTCGTGGGCGCCGCGGGGCGGTTGTTGAACAACCTGCTTAGCAAGTTGGGCCTGCGGCGGGAGGAGGTCTACATCACCAACGTGGTGAAAAGCCGCCCGCCGGGGAACCGGGACCCCTTGCCCGAAGAGGTGGCCGCCTCCCTGCCTTTCCTGGAAAAGCAAATCAAGGCCATCCGCCCCCGGGTCATCGTCACCCTGGGCAGGATTGCGGCTCACGCCCTGTTGGGGACCAAGGAGCCCATGACCCGGCTCCGGGGCAAGTGGCAGCGCTATGACCAGATCCGGGTGATGCCCACCTTTCATCCTTCCTACCTGCTGCGGTTCCCCAAGGAGCGGCACAAGACCTGGGCCGACATGGGACAGGTGATGGAGTATCTGGCCTCACTGAAAGACAATGGTCAGTAATAAGGGATTAGGGATTGGGGGTCAGGGACCAGGGAAAAGAGAATGGCTGCCAAAATCCAATTGCTGGCCATTGACCGCTGATTGCTGCATTAAGATGTACCAGAAATTATGAAACAACAAGTCAAACTCGCCTTCCTAGTGCTGCTGGCCCTCCTGTCCCTGCTGGCCGGGGCCTGGAGCGAAGCGGCCGCCCCCAAGGCGGTGTACGTGCTCAAGGCCGTGGGGTCCATCAATCCGGGGCTGGCGGAGTTCATCCTGGAGGGCATCCGCACCGCGGAAGCGGAAAAGGCCGAGGCGCTGGTCATCGAGTTGGACACGCCGGGCGGCCTCGATGCTTCCATGCGGCAGATTGTCCAGGCCATCGGCGCCTCCCGGGTGCCGGTGGTGGTGTATGTTTATCCCCGGGGGGCCCGGGCCGCCTCCGCCGGGGTTTTTATCACCATGGCCGCGGACGTGGCCGCCATGGCCCCGGGCACCAACATCGGCGCGGCCCACCCCGTCACCATCGGCTTGGGCAAGATGGACAAGACCATGGAGAAGAAGGTGGTGAACGACTTCGTGGCCTACGGCCGGGCCCTGGCGGAAGAGCGGGACCGCAACGCCGACTGGGTGGAGAAGGCCATCCGTCAGAGCGTCTCCATTCCGTCCTCCGAGGCCGTGAAGCTCAAAGTCGTGGACCTGGCGGCCGACAGCCTGGAGGACCTGCTGGCCAAGATCGACGGCCGCAAGATTGAAGTGGCCGGCAAAAAGGCGGTCCTGCACACCACCGGAGTGCCAATCAAAGAAATTCCCGAAGGCCTGCGGTTCCGGGTCCTGAAATACATCGCGGATCCCAATATCGCCTTTATCCTGATGATGATCGGGCTGGCGGGCATCTACTTCGAACTGGCCCACCCCGGGGTGGTGCTGCCCGGGGTGCTGGGGGCCATCTGCCTGCTTCTGGCCTTCTTCGCCTTCCAGACCCTGCCCATCAACTGGATCGGCGTCCTGCTGATCCTGCTGGCCTTTATTTTTTTTATCCTGGAGTTCAAGATCACCAGCTACGGCCTTCTGTCCCTGGCCGGGGTGGCCTGCCTGTTCCTGGGGGCCGTTATGCTGTTTCGTGGAGAACGGCCGGGCATGTCCATTTCCTGGTCGGTGTTGATTCCCACGGTGCTGACGGTGTCGGCCTTTTTCATCGCGGTGGCCGGCGTGGTTTTCCGCAGCCACCTGCGCCGGGCCATGACGGGGACCGCCGGGATGGTGGGGGAGCGGGGAGTGGCCCACACAGCCGTTTCACCCGAAGGCCAGGTCTTTGTACACGGCGAGTATTGGCAGGCTGAAAGTGAGGAACCCATTGCCCCGGGGGAACCCGTGGAGGTGGTGGAAGTCAAGGATCTGAAAGTGCGGGTGCGCCGGGCGCCCCCAAAATCGTAAGGAGACCGCCATGCCGATATCCTTGTTAGTCATTGTTGCTCTGGCGTTTTTCTTCCTGATGAGCGCCATCAAAATTTTGAACGAATACGAGCGCGGGGTGATTTTCCGGCTGGGCCGGGCTCTGCACTATGCCAAGGGGCCGGGGCTCATAATTCTCATCCCCATAGTAGACCAACTGGTGAAGGTCAACTTGCAGCTGGTGACCTATGAGGTCCCTTCCCAGGACGTCATCACCCGGGACAACGTCTCGGTGAAGGTGAACGCGGTGGTCTATTTCCGGGTCATCGATCCCCTGAAAGCGGTCATCGAGGTCCGGGACTACTACACCGCCACCCAATTGCTGGCCCAGACCACGCTGCGCAGCGTCTGCGGCCAGTCGGAGCTGGATGACCTCCTGGCCGAGCGGGAGAAGCTCAACGCCCAACTGGCGGAAATCCTGGACAAGCAGACCGAACCCTGGGGCATCAAGGTGACCCTGGTGGAGGTGCGCTCCATCGATCTGCCCGTGGAGATGCAGCGGGCCATCGCCAAGCAGGCGGAGGCGGAGCGGGAACGGCGGGCCAAGGTCATCAACGCGGAGGGCGAATTCCAGGCCGCGCAAAAGATGGCCGACGCAGCCGCGGTGCTGGCCACCGAGCCCATGTCCCTGCAACTGCGCTATCTCCAGACCCTGCGGGAGATTGCCGCGGAGAAGAACTCCACCACCCTGTTCCCCATTCCCATCGACCTGGTGAAGCCCTTCATCAAGCTGGCGGAGCGGCTGGAGGAGAAGAAGTAAAGGGCGGTTTTTAGTTTTTTGGGTTATGGTTCCTGGTTAAAAAAGTAAATGAAACCTTCGCTACTTTAGAAGGTTGAGCGTTGGGAATAATCGGATAAAATAAAACTTCCCAACCCTAGTGGTGGGGGCACCCCAACCCTGAGGGAGCAAGATAAGTTTGCAGAGGCATGGCTGCCATGCCCTTTCAGAAACGGGAGAGAGAATATGGCCAAAAAGGAACGCAAGGAGAAGAAAGAAAAGCCCCTGGACAAGATGACCGCCACGGAACTCAGGAAATACGCCCTGGACCTGGGGGAGATCACCGGGGTCCACGGCATGAACAAAGAGGAGCTTATCGCGGCCATCAAGGAAGTGAAGGGCATCAAAGACGAAGGCAAGGCGGCCAAGACGGTGAACGTGCGGGAGTTGAAGGAAAAGGCGAAAGAGGCCCGGGCCAGGAAGCTGGCGGCCATTGAGGCCGGCGCCTCCCGCCAGCAGATCGAAATCCTGCGCAAGAAGGCCAACCGCCTGAAGAAGAAGACCCATCAGGCGGCGTAACCACGTCGTTTTTCAAGGAGGGCGTAAACATGTGTCAGATGGGCCACGGCCGCCATCACGGCGGCATGGGAGGGCAGGGCTGCTGCCTTCCGGGAGGAGGCTTGCGGGGTCATGGTTGGTGCTGCGGCGGCGGCGGGATGATGTTCGGCCCCTGCGGCGGCTTCGGTTTCCGGCGGTTCATTTCACCCGCCGAGGAACTGGAAGGTCTCAAGGAGTACCTGGAGGAACTGAAAAAGGAGACGGCCGGGGTGGAAGCCCGGATCCACGAATTAAAAGGGCAGAAATAGGCAACTCGGAATGTATGAAGGGCGGGCGCGGAGGCCCGCCCCCACCGATCATTTCCTGATTTAAGCAGCCTGGGGCGGGAAAGCGAAGCGCATCCCGCCTTTTGTATTGAACCAGAGATAGAAGGGGACCTTGGGGGCCGCTCCAAAAATTTAGTAAAAAAGCAGGGCGGCCCCTTGGCCCTGCTTTTCTGTTTTCTCCCAGATTAGTTGTTACAAACCGGGGAAAATTTTTACCGCATTCATCCCCAGGTCATAGAGGAATCCCGGGAAGATGCCGATGAGCAGGACGCCCGCGGCGGTGACCAGCAGGACCGCGTTCTGCGCCGGGGTGCAGGCGATGGGCCCCAGGTCCGCCTCCGCGGGCCGCATGTACATGAGCACGGTGATGCGCAGATAGTAATAGACGGACACCAGGGAGTTCATCACCCCCAGGATGGCCAGCCAGATGTAGCCCGCCTTCACCGCGGCGGAGAAGATGTAGAATTTCCCCACAAAGCCCGCGGTGGGCGGGATGCCGGCGAGAGCGAACATGAACAGCGCCATGGCCGCAGCCAGAGCCGGGTACTCGGTGCTCAGGCCGGAGTAATCATAGATGTTCAGGTAGCTGTCCTTTTTGCGCCCCACCAGAATCACCACCCCGAAGGCCCCGAGGTTCATCAGGGTATAAGCCAGGAGGTAGTATATCAGGCTCACCGCACCCAACTGGTTGGCCGCGATGATGGCCACCAGGAGGTAGCCGGCGTGGGCGATGGAGGAATAGGCCAGCATGCGCTTGATGTTGGTCTGGGCGATGGCCACGACGTTGCCCACCGTCATGGTGGCCACGGCCAGGACCCAGAGCAGCATATTCCAGTCCATCTTAAAAGCGGGGAAGGCCAGGAAAAAGACCCGGGCAAAAGCCGCGAAGGCCGCAGCCTTAACCCCCACGGCCATGAACGCGGTCACCGAGGTGGGCGCGCCTTCGTACACGTCCGGAGTCCACATGTGGAAGGGGACGGAGGCCACCTTGAAGCCGAAGCCCACGACGAGCAGGGCGATGGCGAGCAGAATCAAGGGCTGCAGGGCGGTGGCCCCGGCCAGTTTTCCCGCCAGGTCGTTGAGAAACAGGGTGCCCCCCGAGGCTCCGTAGAGCATGGCCATGCCGAAGAGCAGGAAGGCGCTGGCGAAGGAGCCCAGGATCAGGTACTTCAAGGCGGCTTCGTTGGAGCGGGCGTCTTCCCGGAACAGTCCCGCCAGGACGTAAACCGCGATGGACATGATTTCCAGGCCCAGGAAGATCATGATGAGGTGCGCACCCGCGGCCATGAGCATCATGCCCACGGTGGAAAAGAGCAGCAACGCGTAATACTCGCCCAGGTCCTTGCCGTAGTCCTCCAGGTAGCGGGGGGAGAGCAGCACGGTGAGCGCGGTGCCCAGAATGAAGATAAGGTAGAACAGGAAGGTGAAATTGTCGGTATAGATCATCCCGGCGAAGTCGGTGCCGGCTTTGCCCCAGAGGTCGATGGTCTGGAAGGCCGCCAGCAGCAGCCCCGCCAGGCTGAGGTAAGGGAAGTAGGCTTTGCGCCCCTTCGTCAGGGCATCCAGCATCAGGATGAGAATGGCGGTGACCGTCAGGGTGAGGGCCGGCCCGATACTGACAAGTTGAAAGCTGGGGATGGTGAGGGTCATTGCGCCTTCTCCCCCTTGAACACTTGGTTTAGGCTGACTTGGGTGGCTTTGGCCTTGTCCATCTGGGCCACGAAGTTTTCCGTGGTGGCCCTGGTCTTATCCAGGAAGGTGCTGGGATAGACGCCGATCCAGACGATGAACAGGATGAGGGGCGCGAAGATGGCGATCTCCCGCCAGGAGAGGTCCTCGAGTCCCAGGTTCTTCTCGTTGGTCACGGTGCCGAACATCACCCGCTGGAACATCCAGAGCATGTAGCAGGCCGCGAAGATGACGCCGGTGGCGCCCAGGACGGAGTAGGCGACGTTGGTCTTGAAGGCGCCCAGCAGGATTAAAAATTCGCCCACAAAGCCGTTGAGCCCGGGAAGTCCGATGGAGGACAGGGTGACAATCATGAAAATGGTGGCATATACCGGCATGACGTTGGACAGGCCCCCGAAGTCGGCGATCATCCGGGTGTGCCGGCGCTCGTAAATCATGCCCACGATCAAGAACAGCGCCCCGGTGGAGAGTCCGTGGTTGATCATCTGGATGATGCCGCCCTGGACCCCCTGCATGGTGTAGGTGAAGAGCCCCAGCATGACGAAGCCCAAATGGCTCACCGAAGAAAAGGCGATGAGGCGCTTCAGGTCCTTTTGCATCATGGAGACCAGGGCGCCGTAAATGATGCCGATGAGGGCCAGGATGGAGAACAGGGGCACGAAGTAGTGGGCCGCCTGGGGAAAGAGCGGCATGTTGAAGCGCAGGAAGCCGTAAGTCCCCATCTTCAGGAGCACCGCGGCCAGGATGACGGAGCCCACGGTGGGGGCCTCGGTGTGAGCGTCGGGCAGCCAGGTATGGAAGGGGAACATGGGGACCTTGATCATGAAGGCCAGCCCGAAGGCCAGAAACATCCAGAACTGCATGTGGAAGGGGATGCTCAGGCCGTACATCTTTAAGAGATCAAAGGTGTAGGTGCCGGTGGTGGCGCCGTAATGAAAGTAGAGGAACAAAATAGCGACCAGCATCAGCAAGGAACCGAACATGGTGAAGAGGAAGAACTTGATGGCCGCATAGACCCGGCGGGCCGGGTTGCCCCAGACCCCGATCAAAAGGTACATGGGGATGAGCATCACTTCCCAGAAGACGTAGAAGAGGAACAGGTCCAACGCCGCGAAGACGCCGATCATGCCGCTCATCAGGGCCAGCAGGCAGATCATGAACTCCTTGACCCGGTGCTGAATGTCCGTCCAGGTGGCCAGCACGCACAGGGGGGTCAAGAAGGTGGTGAGCAGGATGAGCAGGAGGGAGAAGCCGTCGATCCCCACGTAGTAGCTGATGCCGTAGGAGGGCAGCCAGTTATGGCGCTCCACAAACTGCATGGCCGCGGTGGTGCTGTCGAAGTTGAACCAGAGGGGCAGGGAAAAGAGGAACTCGAAGAGCGAAATGACCAGGGTGGCCATCTTGAGGCCCTGCTTGTTCTCCTTGTTCAGGAACAGCAGGAGAACTATCCCCACGACGGGGAAGAAAATCAGGATGGAGAGGATGGGTAGTTGCATGGAGCCCCCCCTAACGTCCTAAAAGATAGCCGGCGATGAGCACCGCGCCCAGGAGGATGGCCAAGGCATAGTTTTGCACAAAGCCGGTTTCCAGTTTCCGAAGATGGCCGCTCAGCCAGGCGATGACGCCGGCGCTGCCGTTCACCGCGCCGTCCACCACTTTTTCGTCCACCCCGTGCCACAGGAAGTCGGAGCCCTGCTTGATGGGCTCCACCACCGCGGCGTCGTAGATTTCGTCCACGTAGTACTTGTTGTAGACCACGTCGTAGGCCGAGGGAAACTTTTCCGTCACCTTCTCGGGCAACTCAGGCTGCTTGATATACATCTTGTAAGCCAGGAAGATGCCCGAGGCGGCCACCGCCATGGAAAAGATCATCATGGTGATTTCGAACCACACCGGGGCGTGGATCTCGTGCACCAGGGGCGTGATGGCCGGCGCCAGGAATTCTTTGAACTTGTTGGCGCCTTCAATGATGGGGAAACCCACGAAGCCGCCCACCACCGACAGCAGCGCCAGGACCATCAGGGGAATGGTCATGAGCGGCGGCGACTCATGGGGATGGACGTGGTGGTGGTCGAACCGCGCCTCCCCGTGGAAGGTCATAAAGACCGCCCGGAACATGTAGAACGCGGTGATGAAGGCCCCCACCGTGGCGATGCCCCAGAAGACGTAATGGCCGCTGATGAGGCTGTGGAACAGGATCTCATCCTTGCTGAAAAAGCCGGCAAAGGGGAAGATGCCGGCGATGGCCAAAGTCGCCAGGAAGAAGGTCCAATAGGTGATGGGCATGTAGGGCTTCAGATGCCCCATATGGCGCATGTCTTGTTGCCCGTGCATGCCGTGGATCACGGAGCCGGACCCCAAGAAGAGGAGAGCCTTGAAGAAGGCGTGGGTCATGAGATGGAAGATGCCGGAGGTAAAGGCCCCCACGCCACAGGCCAGGAACATATACCCCAGTTGGCTCACCGTGGAGTAAGCCAGGACGCGTTTGATGTCGAATTGGGCCAGGCCGATGGTGGCCGCGAAGATGGCGGTCAGCGCCCCCACCGCCGCCACCACCGTCAGCGACACCGGCGCCAGGACGTACAGGGTGCTGCAGCGGGCCACCATGTAAACGCCGGCGGTGACCATGGTGGCCGCGTGGATCAGGGCGGACACCGGGGTGGGGCCTTCCATGGCGTCGGGCAGCCAGGTGTAAAGCGGCAACTGGGCCGACTTGCCCGTGGCCCCCAGGAAGAGGCACAGGGTGATGGCGGTGATGACAAAAGAGCCCGCCTGGTAGTTGGCCGCGGCCTGGGCGAAGACCTCCCGGAAGTTGATGGTGTTGAAGGTCCAGAAGATCAGGAAAATTCCCAGGAGGAAACCGAAGTCGCCGATGCGGTTGACCACGAAGGCCTTCTTGGCCGCGTCGGAAGCCGACTGTTTTTCGAACCAGTAGCCGATGAGCAAATAAGAGCAGAGCCCCACCCCTTCCCAGCCCACGAACATCAGGAGGAAATTGTTGGCGCTCACCAGGATGAGCATGGCGAAGACGAAGAGGTTGAGGTAGGAGAAGTAACGATAGAACCCCTCTTCATCCCACATGTAGCCGATGGAGTAAATGTGGATGAGGGTGCTCACCCCGGAGACCACCAGCATCATGATCAATGACAGGGGATCGATGAGAAAAGCGGCCTCAGCTTTGAAGGGCCCCGCGGCGATCCAGGTGAAGACCGTTTTTTCCACCGCCTTGACATCCGCCGGCAGCTTCAAAAACTCGAAGAAGATGGCGACGGTGACCAGGAAACTTGCGCCCACGGCCAGGGAGCCGATGGTCCCCACCACCCCCTTGGGCAGGCTCTTGCCCAGCAGCCCATTGACCAAAAAGCCGATGAGGGGAAACAGGGGAATCAGCCAGACATAATCCATCATGGGATGCGCCTCACCACTTGAGGATATTGAGATCGTCCACGTACACCGTGGCCCGGTTCCGGAAGATGGCCACGACCAGGGCCAGCCCCACCGCCACTTCCGCCGCGGCCACGGTCAGGACAAAAAAGACGAACATCTGGCCGTCCACCGCCTTGTAGTAATCGGCAAAACCGATGAAGGCCAGGTTGACGGAGTTGAGCATCATCTCAATGCACATCAGGACGACCAGGGCGTTGCGCCGGATGATGACCCCCACCGCCCCCAGGGCGAAGAGGGTGATGCTCAGGGCCAGGTAGTAGGATAAAGGCACTGCCATTGAGCTATCCTCTCAGCCGGCTCACTTCAGCCGGGTTTTGGCCAGCACCACCGCGCCCACGATGGCCACCAGGAGCAGGACCGAGGTGACTTCGAAGGGCAGCAGGTAGTCGGTGAACAGGCTCCGGGCGATGGATTCGGTGTTGCCCAGCCCCGGGGCCATTTCCCTGGCCGGCGGCAGTTTGGCCTGGGTGAAGCCGTACACCAGGATCACCGCGGTGAAGCCCGCCAGGATGATGCCCCCCAGCTTTTGCCCGAAAAAGGGCATGGCGGGCTGGGCCTCGGGCTGCCGCAGGTTCAGGAGCATGATGACGAACAGGAACAGCACCATGATGGCCCCGGCGTAAACGATCACCTGGATGGCGGCGATGAACTCCGCCTGGGCCAGGAGATAGATGCCCGCCACCGCAAAGAAATTGACGATGAGCCAGAGGGCGCTCCGCAGCGGATGGGTCTGGAAGACCACCAGGACTCCGGAAATCAGGGCCACCGCGGCCAGGATGAAAAAGAGGATCTGCATTACTCCTCCTATTAAAGCCAGTCCGGGCTCCGCAGGTTGGAAACCTTCTGGGTCGCCCGTTCGATATCCAGGATCAGGACTTCCTTCTCGTACTGGGCCAGCTCATAGAGGTTGTTGAGCTTGATGGCCGCCTTGGGGCAGGCCTCCTGGCACAGGCCGCAGAAGATGCAGCGCTGCAAGTCGATGGTGAACTCCACCGGGTACTTCTCGTGCTCGGGGCCCTCCGCGGCCACAATCCCCCGGATGGCGTTGGAGGGGCAAACCACCATGCACAGGGTGCAGGCCACGCACCGCCGCCGGCCGTCGGGGTCCACGGTGAGCTCCGGGTGGCCCCGCCAGCGGGGCGCCATTTCCTTCCGTTCTTCCGGATATTGCAAGGTGATGGGTTTGGTGAACACCATCCGTAAGGTGGTAGCCAACCCTTTGATTAAAGGAATGATCATAGGCTAACCCTTGATAAATAGAATGACCGCGCCGGTGAACAGGATGTTCACCAGGGACAGGGGCAGGAGGACCTTCCAGCCCAGCTGCATGAGCTGGTCGAAACGGAAGCGGGGGAAGGTGCCTCGCACCCAGATGAAAAAGAAGACCAGGGCGAAGGTCTTGATCACGAACCAGGCAATGGGGGGCAGCACCGGCCCCTGCCAGCCGCCCAGGAACAGGGTGGTGGCCAGGGCTGAAGCCACGATGATGTGGGTATATTCCCCCATCATGAACAGGGCCCATTTCATGGAGCTGTATTCCGTCTGGTAGCCGGCCACCAGCTCGTTTTCGCACTCAATGAGGTCAAAGGGGGTGCGGCCGCACTCGGCGAAGGCGGCGATCAGGAAAAGAATAAACCCCAGGGGCTGATAGACCACGAAGGGGATGGTTTTCTGGGCTTCCACGATCTTGACGGTGCTCAGGGACCCGGCCAGCATCAGGACGCCGATGACGCTCAAACCCAGGGCCAACTCGTAGCTGATCATCTGGGCGCTGAGGCGCAGGCCCCCCAGGAGGGAGTACTTGTTGTTGGAGGCCCAGCCGCCCAGCACCGCGCCGTACACCGCCAGGGAGGAGACCGCGAAGATATAGAGGAGCCCGATGTTGGTGTCCGCGATGACCCCCTGGTTCAGGGCCGCGACGCTCAGGTCGATCTTGTAGCCGTACAGGCTGATCTCAGCGGGCAGGATGGCGCCGGCGAAGGGGATGGCCGCGAAGGGCAGAAAGGCGCAGACCGCGGTGATGATGGGCGCCATGATGAACAGCACCTTGTTGGCCCCCGGCGGCGTGAAGTCTTCTTTGAACATCAACTTGATGAGGTCCGCCAGGGGCTGGAGCAAACCCCAGGGGCCCACCCGGTTGGGGCCGTACCGGAGCTGGATGAAACCCAGGACCTTGCGTTCCAGGAGCACCGTGTAAGCCACGGCCGTGAGCAAGACCACTAGGACCACGGCGATCTTGGCGACGCTGATGATTATCAACAGGGGCAGATTCATCTTCTCAACCCTTTTGGATGGTCACACGCACCAGGTTGGAGTTAAGGGTCAGGACATGGGCCGCCGGTGCCGCGAAGTGGTCCGGCATGAAGGCCACGCCGGGCGGCAGATCCGGAGTCACGGTCACCGGGAGCGCAATCTCGCCCTGGGAGGAGACCACCTTGGCGGTGTCCCCGTCGGCCAGCCCCAGGGAGCCCGCGTCTTCGGGGTTCAGCTTGAGGCGGGCCTCACCGGTCACCTGGAGGGTGCCGCAGGGGTGGTGGGTGGTGAAAGACCCGGAGTGCTGCAGGGATTTGCCCACCACCAGGGCCAGGGGCCGCCGGCCCGGCAGGCTGATGTCCAGCTCGAAGGGGACAAACTTGCCGGTTACGGCCGCCTTGAGTTCCGGGCGGGGCACGCTGAACCTGGGCGCCAGCCCGGCCCACATAGGCATCAGCTGGGCCAACTCCCGGAAGATGTCCCGGGGGCCGGCGTATTTCAGGGCAAAGCCCATCCTGGCGCCCAGCTCACTGATGATCTGCCAGTCGGGGCGCACCCCGTTGGCGGCCAGGGCCTGGGCCAGGACTCCCAGTTGCCCGGTGCTGCTGATGAAGGTCCCCTCCTGTTCGGCATGCACCGCCACCGGAAAAACCACCTGGGCCAGTTTGGCGGTGTCCGTGAGGAAGGCGTCCTGCACCACCATGAAGGGCACCTTTTTCATGAGCTTTTCCGTGCGCTTGCGGTTCGGCAGCCAGCGCAGCAGGTCGCCCCCCAGCAGATACAGGGCCCGGGGCGCGGCGGGGTCGTCCTTTTCCAGCAGCTCCAGCATCTCTTCCAGGGTGGGGCCGGCCTCCGCCAGGGCCTTTTGTCCGCCCCAAAAGGCCGGGGCGGTGGGCGCGTCCAGGGGCAGGTACCCGGGCAACCGATCCGGCAGGACCCCCACTTCGCAGACCCCCCGGGTGTTGTTCTTCTCCGCCACCGGGTAGAGGGCGCTCCCCGGGACCCCGGGCTTGCCCACCAGGAGGAAGAGATCGGCCAGGGCCAGGGCGTTTTGCCGGCCCCTATCCTGGCCCATGAGTTCGCTGCCGAAGATGATGGCCGGAGCCTGGGCTTCCGCCAGCAGCGCCGCGGCTTCCTTGAACAGGCTTTCCTCCACCCCGGTCTTGGCCGCGGCCTCCTTCAGGGTTAACTTTTTCAGACTTTCCTTGAACTCATCGAAGCCCTCGGCGGGGATAGCCGGCGTCAAACTGCGTTTGGCCGCCAGCAAGCCCTTGATGAGCCCGGCCACCAGGTAGCGCTCGCTCCCCGGCTTGTAGCATAGGGAGACCGCGGCGTAGCGGTCGAACTTGGTCTTGCGGTTGTTGGCGACGATGAGCTTGAAGTCCACATTGTCCAGGGCCTCGTGGAGCTTCCAGCCCAGGGGCGGCAGCTCCGGGGTGACGTCCGCGGCCACCACCAGGGCCAGGTCGGCCTTGGGGAGATCGTCCAGTTTTCCCAGCACGAAGGGAAAGCCGCCGCCCTGGGCCTCGCCGTTGGCCTTGAAGGGAGACTGGAAGGGCAGGGGCCGTCCGCCCGCGGGCTCAATTCCGGAAACCTGGGGCAGGCCAAAGACCGCGGCGATGCCCTTCAGGGCCCGGACGTAGCCGTAGCGCCCCGGGTTGTCCAACTGGTTGGTGCCGAGGCCGGCCCGGAAGAATTTCTGGAAGAGGAAATTGGCTTCGTTGGTGGCCCGGGGCGACCCCACCCCGTAGACGGCCTTGGGGTCGGAGGCGGCCAGTTCTTTGAATTTGGCGGCCACCAGGTCCAGGGCTTCGTCCCAGGAAGCTTCCCGGAACTTGCCGTTTTCCTTGATTAAAGGGGTCTTGAGCCGGTCTTCCGCCTCCACCACGGGCCAGCCGAAGCGGCCCCGGCCGCAGAGCAGCGCGGTCTTTTCGTTCCGGGCCCGCAGGATGCGGCCCTCTTTGGTGTGCAGTTCATAGGTGCAGCCGCCGCCGCAGAAGGGGCAGGCGATTTCGGTCTTGTCCACCTCCCAGGCCCGGGCCCGGTATTTCCATTGCTTGTTGATGAGGGCCCCCACCGGGCAGACGTCGATGCAACTTCCGCAGAACTCGCAATTCAGGGCCTCCTCGCCGCTGGTGAGCTGGGTGAAGTAGCCCCTGAGGGCGAAGTTCCAGGACCAGGCGCCCACCCGTTCTTTGCAGATGGTGACGCAGCGCTTGCAGGTGACGCAGCGGTCCTGGTGGCGCTCCACCAGGGGGGAGACGTAGTCGAAGCGGGGCGGCAACTTGACGGCCTCCAGGTCCACCTTCTCGACGCCCATGGCGTGGACCACGTTCTGCAGTTCGCACTCGCCGCCCTTGTCGCAGATGGGGCACTCCACCGCGTGGTTGATGAGGACCAGCTTCAGGAGTTCCTGCCGGATGGCCTCGAGTTTGGGCGAAGTGGTGATGACCTCCATGCCCTCGTTGACGTAGGTGGCGCAGGCCGGCAGGGGCCGGGGCGGTCCGGGTTTCACCTCCACCACGCAGATGCGGCAGCTTCCGATGGGTTTCAGGGCCTTGGTGTAGCAGAGGGTGGGAATGTAGATCCCGTGCTCCCGGGCCGCGTCCAGGATGGTGGAGCCTTTTTGGGCCTGGACGGCCCGCCCGTCGATGGTGAGATTAACCATAAGCAATCCTAATGGTTCGTCGTTTTTGGTTGGTCGTTTTTCTTTAACAGCAACCGCTCAATCGCTGAGCCGCTCCAATGACATCACCCTGTAGGTGGGGGCATCCAGCGGGCCTGTCTTATTGGCGTCGCAGGTCAGCTTCACCCGCCAGCCCAGGCCCTTGCTCATCTTGGGAGTCACCACTCCCGTGGGTCCGGCGGCATCGACTATCCCGGACCTCACCGCCTCCTCGGAGCTGACGCGGAACTCAGTCTTGGGGTATTCATCCAGCCGCACGGAGTAGAAGTTTTCCCTTTTACCGAGGTCCAATTCCACGGCCCGGGCGATCTGGGTGATTTTCCCGGTAAAAACTTTGGTGGCCTGGGCCTGGGCCGCCCCGGTCCAAGCCATCACCAGGGCCAACCCCAATGCCAGCAGCGCCAGGTTTCGCCGAGTCAACATCATTCTTATCTATCCACGTCGGCCAGGACGATGTCCATGGTGCCGATTAGCGCAATCAGATCCGCCAGCAGCCGGCCCCGGGCCAGCTTATCGGTGGCCGCGAGGTTGACGTAGCTGGGGCCCCGGATCTTCAACCGGAAAGGCTTGGGGCTGCCGTCCGAGATGATGAAAAAGCCCATCTCGCCCTTGGGGGCCTCGATGGCCTGATAGACCTCCCCCTTCGGCGGCCGGATGCCGTCCTGGATGATGAGGAAATGGTGGATTAGGGCCTCGATTTCGGTGTAAACCCGCTCCTTGGGCGGCAGCGACACCCGGGGGTCTTTGCACTTGATGTCTCCGGGTTCGGTCTGGGCGATTTTCTCCAGGGCCTGGCCCACAATGCGGTTGGCCTGGAGCATCTCCCGCATACGCACCAGGTACCGGTCGTAGGTGTCGCCGTTTTGCCCCAGGGGCACCTCGAAGTCGAACTCCTCGTAGCTGGAATAAGGATTGTCCCGGCGCAGGTCCCAGTTCACCCCGGAGCCCCGGGCCATGGGGCCGGACCAGCCCCAGTCCAGGGCTTCCTCCGGGCTCATGACGCCGACGCCCACGGTGCGCTCCTTCCAGATTTCGTTCTGGGTGAGGAGATTGTCGTAGTCCTTCCAGGCGTCCGGGAACTTTTTGACGAAATCCCAGGCCGCCTCCATGAAACCCTCGGGCAGGTCCGCGGCCAGGCCGCCGATGCGGCAGTACAACGGGAACATGCGGGCCCCTGACACCATCTCACAGAGGTCCATGATCTTTTCCCGCTCCCGGAAGGCGTAAAAGAGCGGGGTCATGGCCCCCAGGTCGTGGCCGTGGGTCCCCAGCCAGAAGAGGTGGGAGGCGATGCGGGTGAGCTCCGCCAGCATCACCCGGATGTACTGGGCCCTTTTGGGCACCTCCACCCCCAGGAGCTTTTCCACCGCCAGGCAGAAACCGAAGTTGTTGACTTCGCCGGCCAGGTAGTCCAGGCGGTTCATCAGGGGCATGCACTTGTGGTAAGTGCGGTACTCGCACATTTTCTCGATGCCCCGGTGCAGGTAGCCGAGATCAGGGTCGGCCTTGACGATGAGTTCGCCGTCCAGCTCCACCAGGACCCGGAGCACCCCGTGGGTACTGGGGTGCGAGGGCCCCACGTTCAGGAGCATGGTTTCGGTGCGCGGCATGGTTCCGGCTTGATTCATGGGGTTATCCTAAATTAGTTTCGAGTTTTCAGTTTCCGGTCATTGTCCCTTCAGCGGGTAATCCTTCCGCTGGGGGTGGCCCACCCAATCGTGGGGCATGAGGATGCGCCGCAGGTCCGGATGGCCGTGGAAGCGGATCCCCATCATGTCGTACACTTCCCGCTCGTGCCAGTTTGCCGTGTTCCACACCGGCACCATGGAATCGACGGCCGGGGCGTTGTCGTTGGCCAGAAAGGTCTTCAGGGTCACGCGGTTATGGAACTTGTGGGAATAGAGATTATAGACCACCGCGAACCGGGGGCTCTGAGGCAGGTAGTCCACCCCGGCGATCATGGACAGGTACTTGAAAGAGGTGTCCCGGCCGTCCCGCAGGGCCAGGCAGATGTCCCGGAGGCGTTCGGGTTTGACCACGATGGTGGTGTCCCCCCGGAACTCCACCACCTCCACCACTTCCTCGGGAAACTTTTCCTGGAGCAGGTCCACCGCGGCGCTCATGCCGCCACCTCCTGCCGCCGGGCTTGCAGGCGTTCTTTATATTGTTTGGTCAGAAACGGGTCCTGGAGGATTTTTTCATGGAGCTTCAGAATGCCGTAGAGCAGGCCTTCGGGCCGGGGCGGGCAGCCGGGAATATAGACGTCCACCGGCAGATAGAGATCGATGCCCTGGACCACGGCGTAGGAATCGAAGATGCCGCCGGAAGTGGCGCAGGCCCCCATGGCGATGACCCACTTGGGCTCGCTCATCTGGTCGTACACCCGCTGGATGGCCGGCATCATCTTCTTGCAGACCGTTCCCGCGATGATGATGAGGTCGGCCTGCCGGGGCGAGGCCCGAAAGGCCTCCATGCCGAAGCGGGCGATGTCCCAGCGGTTGGCCGCAGTGCAGATCATTTCGATGGCGCAGCAGGCCAGCCCGAAGGTGGCGGGCCAGAGCGAACTTTTTCGGCCCCAGTCCACCAGTTTTTCCAGGGTGGTGGTCAGGACGTTATATCCGAGGTGTTCTTCAATTCCCATTACAGGCTCCATGTAGGGTGGGCATTGCCCACCATATTTGGCGGGCAGTGCCCGCCCTACATTTGACTGCGGACGTGGACGCCCGCCCTAATGGTTATGCTATTCCCACTCCAGGGCGCCCTTGCCCCAGACGTACACCAGGCCCACCACCAGGACGGCGATGAAGACCAGCATTTCCCAGAAGCCGAACCACCCCAGGGGCTTGAAAATCACCGCCCAGGGATAGAGGAAGATGGCTTCGATGTCGAACACCACGAAGAACATGGCGATGACGTAAAAGCGCACCGTGTAGCGGTGGCGGGCGTCGCCGATGGGGTCCATGCCGCACTCATAGGGCAGGTCCTTGGCGGGGAAGTGCTTCTTTTTGCCCAGGAGTTCGGAGAGCAGCACGATGGCCCCGATGAGCCCGATGATGATGACCATGTACAGCAAAACCGGCAGGTATTCGATGAGCATATGGCAACCTTTAAATCAATGGTTGTTTCGCAGCACGGATTTCACAGGCCAGAGGTCTGTGCCACTGGTTTTCAGATATGCGGGGTGGGATGCCCCACCTTTTTTTATCCTGGTGGCACCGGCGTCCCGCCGGTGCCACCAGTTTAATGTGAATGTTCTTCCTTACACACCCCCAACGGGCATTTGCCGGCCAGGTGGGCGTGGTATTCGTCCCGGAAACGCTCGATGGTGGTCTTGATGAAGAAGTACGGGCTCATGCCCAGGGCGCAGTTGGAGGAGTCCACCATGATCTGGGAGAGCGAAATCATCCGGTCCAGGTCCGCCCGGGAGCCTTTACCCGCAGCCACCTTGGAGATGAGCTCGTAGAGCACCCGGGTGCCCCGGCGGCAGGGCAGGCAAAAACCGCAGGACTCGTGCTGGAAGAAATACAGAATGGACTTCACCACATCCACCACGCAGGTGGTGTCGTCCATCACCAGCATGGTGCCGGAGCCCAGGGCGCCTTCCGCCGCGGCCATGGCCTTGTATTCCATGGGGGTGTCCAGGTGCTCCTCCAGGAAAAAGCCGAAAGACGAGCCGCCGGTCTGGCAGGCCTTGTATCTGCGGCCTTCCCGGACGCCGCCGCCGTACTTGTCGATGAGCTCCCGGACCGTCATCCCCAG